>Ga0209006_10000373_pt1 | contig 44416 bp, 30 predicted proteins | sample JacPin_JW_Ref_O2_FD_188567 | JGI IMG/M metagenome (GOLD analysis project Ga0209006, IMG submission 188567) | Forest soil microbial communities from Algoma, Ontario, Canada - Jack Pine, Ontario site 1_JW_Ref_O2 (SPAdes) (version 2) | ecosystem: Environmental > Terrestrial > Soil > Boreal...
CGATTACCACAGCCAATTCGTCAGGCGGCGCACGGCACTTGCGATCAGCACCCGATCGACCGGCGTGGATTTCGATTGAAAAGACCCGCAGGTCCGCCGGTTGGGACCACCGTAGACGCAAGTTGTTAGGCTTGTGCTTCCCCTGCCGAGAAAATATAGAGACGAGTCCGGAATTTGCGTAGGTTCGCGGAACTCCGGAGGTGCATGAGCGATGGCGCGCCAGGTTAGATCCGAAGTCACCCGGCGGAAGATCCTCGATGCCGCGATTGAGGTGTTCGCTGAGGTTGGATATGCGGGCGCCGCTTGGGGCACGATCATCGAGCGGACAGGGATGACCAAGGGGGCCCTGTACCACCATTTCGATTCCAAGGAATCGCTGGCGTCCGCCATCATCGAGGAAGGTTCGGAAACGTTTCTCGTCGCCCTGCGCAACGTGTGTGGACCGTCTTCGCCAGCGCTCGAGAACATGATCCACGGCACGTTCACCCTTGCAAACGTGCTCAGGTCCGACAGGCGAGTACAGGCGGCTGCGCAGTTGACCTTCGCCCTAAACGGATTCAATGAGGCCGCAGCGCGCTTCTGTGCAGACTTGTTGGACGTGGTGGTTGCTGAGGCCCGGCGGGCAAGCGCCGAAGGAGACCTCCGACCGGACCTCGACCCGGCAATAGTTAGCGAGTCGATCGTTGGTGCCATGCTGGGAAGACAATTGCTATCCAACGCGATTCCCGCTCAGAACCTTAACGGGGACCTCATCGGGCGAACGAGTCAAGTGTGGGAACTTCTGCTCGCCGGCGTCGTGACGGAAGTTTCGCTACCGTACTTTCGCGAATTCCTTGTCCGGGAGGCGCTCCGTTATACATGACCGGCAGCGACGCCCCGCACCGACACCGACTCAGCGAAATCTGCTCCGCTGGCCACAAAACCTCCATCGGCGTAAACGACGCCGTTTGTATCTACCCGGAATTTGTGAACTGTATTGGTCATCCCCAGGTAAAGATTGCCGCCGTTTGCGTTTACAACTACGCCACCGTTGATCACGCCGTTGCTATTAACCGTTTCGACATCCAGGGCGTAATCGGGATATGGAGTCGAAGTGCCGATGCCTACAGCGACCGCGTTCTTCCCCGTTGCCCCGAGTATCAAAGCATTGTTCTCACCAACTAAGGCGCCGGCTCCTATGGCGGTAGAATTCGTAATCGGGTTCACCGTGTTCGAAGCGTTATATCCCAGGAAAGTGTTGGACGAACTGGAACCCGCAATGCCGATGCCGCTTTGCTCTCCCACCGCAGTGTTGAGATTGCCGGTAGTGTTATAAAAGAGCGTATATTCGCCGAACCCAACGTTGTTGCTTCCGCTCACGTTGTTGGCCAAACTCTCATACCCTGCGGCCGTATTGTCGGTCCCAAACGTGTTTTGAATCAGGGCTTGTTCTCCGAGCGCCGTGTTTTCGCCGCCTAAGTTGTAATACAGGGCGTACGCACCCACAGCAGTATTTACTGGACCAGTCTGATTTGCGTGCAGCGCGTAACTCCCGATCGCCACGTTGCCGCCACCGTTGGTGTTGGCGATCAGGGCGTCGTAGCCGATACCGGTGTTGTTGGTACCAGTCACCGCCGTGTTTCCCGAAAATCCAAGAAAGGCATTTCCAGTCGTCACCGAGCCGAAGCCAAACAGATTGCTCCCAATGAGGAACTCGCTTCCAGAGATCGTCCCCGTCGCGGTGATGTTGCCTTTCACCGATTGATTACCGTTGAAAGCGTTGGCCGTCGCCAGTCGCGGTACCTTGGTAGTGTCCAAATTGAGAGTGACATTGCCGCTCGTGCCGCCACCTGTAAGGTCGGTTCCTGCAGTGACACCGGTGATTTGGGCTTGCACTACTCCGCACAGAAACAAGCCACAGAGAAGAGCAAGAAATGCACGCGATTGGATTTTCATAAACTCACCTCATTGAGAATCCGAGATGCCGGGATGGCGTCTGGCCTCTATCTCTCTACAGCGCAAAACACCGGCAAATCTGATCGTTATTTTGAAAAAACATTGTTCCGGGAGAAAGAGAAGAAGAGTATCCCTGCCTCGCAGTCACGAAGCAGGGCAGCCAACAGTTAGATAGGCTTGTACGTGCTAACCACCGTGTGGGTCGAGTTATGACCTCCGGCCGGCAGGGACCAGAATTGCACGATCGCTCCGTCGCCATGAAACGGTTGCGGCGCATAATAGACGAAGGGGTTGCAAGGATGTGGGCCGGCGTTGGCTTTCTGCGCGAAGGTGTCCTGCCCGAAATCTTCGTTAAATGTGTTATTCGTGCTGCTCAAGCCGCGGTTTGAATTCGGTTCGAGCCCGAAAGCCGTTTGCGCCGTGAAGTCAAAATCGTTTCCGGTTTCATCCCCATCAGCGTCCACGTCCGCGTAACGCAGCAGATAAGCGGCCCGACTTTGACTGGTGAGGTTCTTCAGGGCCATTGAGACCTTGACAGAGCCCGGACCGACCGCTGTAGCCGGAACATTGGTGATGGTCTGTTTCAACAGCCATCGGCTATCGTTAGTCTCGCGAGTCACGGTCACAACGTTCCCGCTGTGAGTGAAGGTCGGACCAGCGAAATTGCCGCTGTCCAGGTACGCATAGTCGTAGTACTCGCTGCTGTCAGTAAGGTCGCAAATTCCGTAGCCTTCGCCGACGCCACCGACATCGATCATCTCTCCTCCGGCAACGCTGAACTGAGCTATGTTTCCGTTCACGGTAACGCAGAATTTGGTCGCATTAGTACCGGTTCCGCTGGAAAATGTGACATCGCAGGTTGCGGTCGCTTCGCTATGAGAACCAGCCTCAATCATGGCGTCTTGTTGAGTTTTTCTCTGCTGCGCCACGGATACCGATGAAAACGCGAGAACCGTCACCAACCAGACGTTTTTTCTGAAGAGCATGTTCTTGAGCATTTTGTCGCCTCCTTCATTATTGGGACAGCCTCACTAAGTCCGCCAAACCTTGAAACGCGAAATCCGCACCGCAGGTCGTCTATCTCTAACAGCGCAGTAGCGCCCCAAAACTAGTCATCCATTGAGAAAAAATAAATACGATCCACAAAATAATTCCAATGCCGATAATAGCTCTCGTAAGTTTCTATTTTTCAACCAGTTCCAGTTGACATTGAATCTTCTCGTGCTACTCTAGCTTCCCAAGTACTTTCCCTTCCCCTGGGAGCTTCGTGGGGCACGAATCGACAGGCGAGATTACGAAGTTGTTGCAGGGCTGGCGGAGCGGCGATCGCACTGCCCTCGACGCCCTGATGCCGATTGTTTATAAGGAATTGCACCGTCTCGCTCATTTTCAATTGCGGCAAGAACGTCCCGACCACACGCTACAAAGCGCCGGGCTTGTGCACGAAGCCTATGTGCGCCTGGTCGGCTTAAACCCTCCCGAGTGGGAAGGTCGTTCGCATTTCTTCGCCATCGCGGCTCAACAGATGCGGCAAATCCTTGTCGACTACGCGCGGCGACATCGTGCAGAAAAACGTGGCAGCGGTCAGGAGACCCTCTGTCTCGAAGACACGGCAACGCTCGCGGTGGGAAAGACTAAGGACGTCGATGTGGTCGCCCTCGACGATGCGCTTAACGCGCTGGCGGAAATCGATCCACGCAAGGCGCAAGTCGTGGAACTCCGTTTTTTCGGTGGATTGACCTTCGACCAGACGGCAACCGTGCTCAAAGTATCATCGGCTACCGTGTCGCGAGACTGGAGCACGGCACGAGCGTGGCTTCATCGTGAGATGAGCCGGGAATCCTGAGATGGACGCTAAGCGTTGGAAACGAATCGACGACTTGCTCCAATCCGCGCTGGAGACTCCGGCGGATCAGCAGGATAAATTTCTGCTCGACGCGTGCGGCGACGACGCCGGTTTATTGGCCGAGGTTCAATCACTTCTGGTGTCCCATCGGAAGGCTGGCACTTTTCTCGAAGACCCCCTGATTAGCGCCGCCACGCAGACGGGCCCAGGCCCCGGAGTTCCAATAACAAAGGTCTATTCCCCCGGCCAAACCATTTCACATTATCGGGTGCTCAATCCATTAGCCCGCGGCGGAATGGGGATCGTCTATCAAGCGGAAGACATCAAGCTGGGCCGCGGCGTGGCTTTGAAATTTTTGCCCGGAGAGCTACCAAACGATCGCTTGGCGTTCGAGCGCTTGCAGCGCGAGGCTCGTGCAGCGTCGGCTCTCGACCACCCTAACATTTGCCCGATATACGAACTGGGCGAATACGACGACCAACCCTTCATCGCAATGCAATTGCTGGAAGGGGAAACGCTGCGCGATTGGATCGCGACCTCCACTGCGCAAGGCATGCAGTTGCGATTGACTCGCACTGTCGAATTGGCGATTCAGATTGCCGAAGGCCTTGAGGCAGCCCATCAGAGTGGCATTATTCATCGGGATATCAAGCCCGCCAATGTTTTCATTACTACTCGCGGGAACGCGAAGATTCTGGATTTCGGTCTGGCCAAGGAAGTTGACACGATTGCCGTTCCCGACAGTCTGAACGAAACCATCGTCGCGGATAGGACTCCCGCTGTGGCGCCCGAGAAACTGCATTTGACGCGAACCGGCACCACGCTGGGAACGGCATATTACATGTCGCCGGAGCAGGTTCGCGGCGAAAAGTTAGATGCTCGAACTGACCTGTTCTCCCTCGGCTCGGTGATGTATGAAATGGCGACCCGACAGCGCGCATTCCCCGGCGAAGTGGGCGCCACGGTTTACGACGCGATTTTGCATCGAGCTCCTATGCCCGTGCGGGAAGCGAACCCGGAAGTTTCAGTCGACCTGGAACGAATCATCAATAAGTCGTTAGAGAAAGACCGTACCCGCCGCTATCAATCCGCACGTGAAGTATCTACAGATTTGGAGCGCCTGCGTACTGGGTCGCGTCTGGCGAGTTCAGAAGCGATTCGGGTAAAACCTCGTAAACGTTCGATGATTGCTGGCGTCACGATGCTTCTTGCGATTGCCATCGGCCTCGTCTGGTGGATCGCGCGCTCATCTCAACTAAAGCAGCGATCGGCAGCTGAAGCGACGTCGAATCAAACGGCTCTCCCAGCGAAACCTCGACGGTCCTTGGCTGTTTTGGGATTTCGCAATTTATCAAACAAGCCAGGCGCAGAGTGGATTTCAACCGCCCTCGCGGAAATGATAAGCACCGAACTCGCTGCCGGGCAACAGTTGCGAATTATTCCCGGCGAGAACGTTGCCCACATGAAACTGGATCTCGCTTTGCCTGTAGCCGGCGGATATGGCAAAGACACACTGCAGAAGATTCGCACCAATCTGGGGACAGACGTTGTTGTGCAGGGCTCGTATCTGGTGTCGCCCGGCAACAATTTAAGAATCGATCTCGAACTGCAAGAGGCGAATTCAGCGGATACCATCGCCTCCGTGTTCGAGAATGGGAGCCAAGCTCAAATCGGTGAACTGGTATCGCGCGCCGGCGCGAGTTTGCGCGAGCAATTGGGATTTGGAGCTATACCCGCTGAAGACGCCGCCAAAGCCCGAGCGGCTTTACCGTCTGATCCGCAGGCGGTGCGGCTGTATTCCGAGGGCCTAGCTAAATTGCGCGATTTTGACGCGCTGGCAGCTCGCGACCTCCTGCTCCGAGCAATTGCTGTAGACCCCCAACATGCTCTCTCGCATTCGTTACTGGCGGAGAGTTTATCTGCATTGGGTTACGACGCGCAGGCCGCTATAGAGGCCAGGAAAGCGTTTGATCTTTCTCAAAGCTTGCCTCGTGACAACCAGTTGTTGGTTGAGGGGCGTTATCGAGAACTGTCCAATGATTTTCCAGCCGCAGTCGAGGTTTATCAGACACTATGGAAATTCTTTCCCGATGATCTCGATCATGGCCTTCGGCTGGCTGCCGCGCAGATAAAAGCTGCTCGTTCGAAAGATGCTGTGCTGACAATTGCCGTGCTTCGGAAACTCCCCGAGCCGAATCGCGATGATCCTCGGATCGATATTGCTGAAGCCAACGCCAGTGAATCGCTCGGAGACTTCAAGCGCGCACAGCAGGTTTCGAACGCGGCCGCGGAGAAAGCCAAGTTGCACGGAAGCCGCCTGATGGAAGCACGCGCCACAGAGCGAGAGGGCTGGGCGTGGGACCGCTTAGGGGAGGAGGAAAAAGCGATAGCCGCTTATTCCGAATCCAGAACTCTGGCCGAAGCAAGCGGAAACCTTCGAGCTGAGGCAACCGCACTGAATGGAATTGGATCCGCTTTCTACAACAAGGGAGACCTGGAACGCGCAAAGGCCTCCTATGAGGAATCGCTGCGAGTAGCCCGACAGGTCGGCGCACAAAGAAATACCTCGAACTCCCTGAACAACATCGGCAATGTCCTGTTTGATCAAGGAAAATTAGCCGAGGCGAAGCGCTACTACGAGGACGCCCTGGACATCGATCGTCAGATCGACGATCGGCGCGGGGAGGCGAGCGGTCTGGGAAACTTAGCTAACGTTCTGGAAGAAATGGGGAACTTAGCCGAGGCCACGCGCATGCAGGAAGAATCGCTCAAGGCCTTCCGCGACGTAGGCGACCGGCGTGGCGAAGCTTCAACGCTCAATAATCTGGGAAACGTTCTCATCGACCAGGGAGAATTGAACCCTGCAAAACAGCGCTTTGAAGAAGCCATGGCGGTGCAGCAACAGATCGGTTACCGGCGCGGCCGTGGCTATTCGCTGGGAGGAGTCGCAGTTGTGTTCTTGGTTCAGGACCATTTAGCGGAGGCCCGCACCGCCGCGCTCGAGGCCATTGCGCTTCGTGAAGAATTGAAGGATGAAAGTGCCGCCGCGGAAAGCCAACTCCTTCTCGCGAAGATCGCACTGGCCCAAGAGAAGTTTCCGGAAGCTGAGACCTTGGCCAAAAGTGCCGCCGAGACATTTGACCGCCAAAAAGAGACGGATATGGGATGTTCGTCGAGTGCCATACTCGTTCGCGCGCTGCTGGCGGAGGAAAAACTGAAAGAAGCAAAAAACGCCGCCGATCTTGCCCAACCCATCTGTCAGCGAGGCCAAAATCGAGAGGTGCGATTCCAGTCTGGAATTGCGAACGCAGCCCTGAAGTTCAAAGCCGGAGCGCCGACCGAAGCTCTGAGCATTCTGGAGAAGATACACGGGGAAGCCCTTCGGTCTGGGTACGTCGCTTACGAACTGGAAAGCCTTCTTTTTATGGGCGCAATCGAAATGAACTCGGGCAAAATTGCCGCGGGACGCAGTCGATTGCAAAATCTCCAAAAGAACGCCCAGGCGAAAGATTTCGGCCTGATCGCACGCCGGGCAGAGGCCATTTTAAACGGCGCCAAGCTCGCGTTCTAGTTCTCCTTGTTGAATCCGCCGCTGGTTCCTGGATCATCCAATGGCTGTAGTGGTACGGCGTTGACCACAACTGTTCCGTATCTGCGAATGTGCAAAACATGCCCCTATTCGGCGCCTTTGAAAGGTTGAAACAAATGCTAAGCAACGCCCCAAAACAGCAGCCAGAGAAACCCGCGCAAAAGGCCGGTGAATTTCTGATCGGAAATGATCTGCCCGTAATCCGTCTCGGCTTCGGCGCCATGCGAATCACCGGAAACGGGGTTTGGGGAGAACCTTCAGATCGCAGTCAAGCCATCCGGGTGTTACGGCGAGCAATGGAATTGGGGATCAATTTCATTGATACCGCCGACTCTTACGGCCCCAATGTGAGCGAGGAAATTATCGCGGAGGCGCTGTACCCCTATCCAGCCGGGCTAGTGATTGCCACTAAGGGCGGTTTTACGAGACCCGGTCCGAATCGGTGGGTTGAGGATGGAAGGCCCGAAAATCTGATATCCGCTTGCGAAGGCAGCCTTCGCCGATTGCGGCTCGATCGAATTGATCTTTATCAACTCCACCGAATTGATTCGAAGGTGCCTGCCGAAGACCAACTCGGCACCCTGAAGGATTTGCAAGCCCAGGGAAAAATCAGACATATCGGTTTATCGGAAGTTAGCGTTTCTCAGATTCAGCATGCGCAAACAATTGTGCCCATTGTGAGCGTCCAGAATCGTTACAGCGTCACCGACCGCGGATCGCAAGACGTCCTCGAATTCTGCGAAAAACAAAAAGAAGAGAAGATAGGCTTCATTCCCTGGTTTCCGCTGGCGGCGGGAAAAGTATTCGGTGGAGAAAGCCCGATCAGCCGTTTAGCGGCGAAATCTGACGCTTCGCCCTCGCAACTCGCTCTGGCGTGGCTACTGGCGCGATCCCCGGTGATTCTGCCCATCCCGGGGACTTCGAAAGTCGACCACCTCGAAGAAAATGTCGCGGCCGCAGCTTTGAAGATTGACGCCGGCAACATGGAAGAACTCGACCGGGTCGCATAAGCATTTCGAGAGTCTTAAGACCAGCGTCTTGACAATAGTCGTGGCAACGACCACTGTACATCTATACTGTACATCTATGGAGAAGGCGACCCAAACCAAGAGTCATCCACGAACGGCCCATCATCCCCCTAATCCCTCCCCTAATCATCCTGAAGAAGAAGTTTTCCTCGATTTACTCCGCACCACAGACATGCTGACTCGCGGACTAGTCCACATCCTGAAGGCTGAGAAGCTATCTCCGACCCAGTACAACGTGCTGCGTATTCTCCGCGGAACGCCCGAGGGTCTGCCCTGTGGCGAAATTGGACTCCGCATGATCACCCGCGATCCCGACGTCACGCGGCTTTTGGATCGCCTGGAAAAGCGGGGTTTGATTTCTCGTTGCCGCGAAACAGAAGACCGGCGAATGGTGATGGCGCGGATTACGCCAGATGGCCTCAAACTGCTAGCCCGTCTCGACGGCCCCATCGAGGATGGCCATCGGCGCCAGTTGGGCCACTTGGGCAAGGGTCGAATTCGCACTCTGCAGGAACTTCTGAGCGTCGCGCGCGCGAAATTAGCCTGATTTTTGCCCCGGGATATGCCCGTTGCAACGATTATCGTCGTCACGCATCTAATCAGATGAGTTCCTAAAAAGGCGCTACTGATGACCGCTCGGGCGTGGGTTCAAGAAACCTTCGCATTCGGCATGAATGCGTCAGACAAATGATTGCGTCAGACAGAGGAGAACCTTATGTCACTCAGACCAGTGAAGCAGATTATTGAGGCGAAACCCACAATGGAAGGCGCGGGTGTAAAACTACAACGCGCTTTCGGCTTCGGAAAGACAAAAGATTTCGATCCTTTTCTCTTATTTGACGATTTTCGTAACGACAATCCAGACGACTATCGAGCTGGATTTCCATGGCACCCGCACCGCGGCATCGAGACCATCACCTACGTGCTTGCCGGGTCTGTCGAGCACGGCGACAGCCTCGGCAACAAAGGGAACATGACCGCCGGCGACGTGCAATGGATGACAGCTGGCCGTGGCATCTTGCACCAGGAGATGCCGAAGGGCGATGCCCAGGGGCGTATGCATGGCTTTCAGCTGTGGGCGAACCTGCCGTCGTCTTTGAAAATGACCGACCCGCGTTATCAGGACATCCCCTCTACCGCGATCCCGGAAATTACCGACGACGATGGCACGCGTGCCCGCGTAATCTGCGGCGAGTTCTGGGGCAAGAAAGGACCGGTCGAGGGCGTCGCAGCGGATCCCAGTTACCTCGACATTTCTGTCCCGCCCGGCTACAGAAAGCGGATTAAGGTCGAGACCACGCGCAACGCATTCGCCTATGTGTTTGCCGGATCAGGCACGTTCCGCGATGCCTCCAATCCGCGCGCGGTTCTCACCGAGCAGGCGGTTGACCCAACCGCTCCGCCACGATACGACGTCAGCAATCATTCGCTGGTGTTGTTTGACCGGGGAGATGAGCTGACCGTGCAGGCCGGACCACAGGGAATGCGCTTCCTGCTCGTATCTGGCAAGCCGATCGAGGAACCTGTTGCGTGGTATGGTCCGATCGTCATGAACACGCAAGAACAACTGCGCGAAGCAGTCGCCGAACTACAAGCGGGCGACTTCATCAAGCACCGCTAAACTGTCTTCAAATTCCCACTAACCGAAATCAGAAGCGCCGTTTACAAGACGAGGCGAGCGAACTGCCCACTCGCCTCGTTAACTGACTGAGACTGGTGCGTTCGCAGTCAGATTGATCCGCTTAGCTATCCCCGCTACCCGCTGGTACGACTCAAGGCGATCGGCGTGCTCGTAGGTGTCGGTTACAACGATCACTTCGTCGGCCCCGGTGCCTCTCACCAATTTTTCGAGCCCCGCTCTTACCGTCACGTCTGATCCAACAATCGCAGCCCGCAGTTTATCCCTGACCGCATCACGTTCCCAGTCTTGCCACAGCGATTCCATTGAGTCGACTGGTGGCAACAACTCCACTGGCTGGCTCCGAATCAGCCGCAAAAAGCGTTGCTGCGGAGTTGTGAATAGCCGCTGGGCCGCGCCATCGGTTTCCGCCGCGATTACCTGCACCGCCACCATCAGATAGGGCTGTTGTAATGCCACGCTAGGCCTGAAATGGGTGCGGTAAAGTTGTGCGGCAACATACAGATATTCAGGAGCAAAATGCGCAGCGAAGGCAAACGGCAGTCCCGACATACCGGCAAGTTGCGCACTAAAACCGCTCGAACCTAACAAGGTGATCGGAACATTGCTTCCCTGCCCCGGTATGGCTTTGACCGCTTGACCCGGCTGTTCCGGTCCCAGATACGTGCGCAACTCCTCGAGCAGGGCCGGAAAATCATCTCCCGTCTGACCCAGATCGCGCCGCAACGCTCTCATTGTTGCGAAGTCGCCGCCCGGGGCGCGTCCCAATCCTAAATCGATTCGCCCCGAATAAAGCGCCTCCAGCGTTCCAAACTGTTCGGCCACCACCAACGGCGCATGATTCGGCAACATGACACCGCCGCTCCCTACGCGTATCGATTTAGTCGCACCCGCAACATGCCCAATCAGTACCGGCGTCGCCGAGCAAGCTAACCCCGCAATGGAATGATGTTCTGCCAGCCAGTAGCGTTTGTATCCCAGTTGCTCCACGTGGCGCGCCAAATCCACAGACCGCGCGATTGCGCTTCCTGCGGACTCGTTCGCTCGCATCCCCACCAGGTCCAACACTGAAGCGGATAATTCCTTGTCCATGTGAGATTAGATGAGCGGCCCTTGAAAGCGATGCGCAGGCGGGTGTCCGAGGCTGGTACTTGAGAAACGAGCCGCCGTATTTCTAGCTGGTATGCTTATGCTATTGATATTGATATTCGAGGGAATTCATGGCGGCATTAATTGACGCGATTAACGTAAAGCGGAAGATGTTTTTTGAGTTCGAAAATACTCCATTCCATTGCCTGGAATCGGAAGTGTCAACTCCTACCGCCAGAGGCGCGCAAACACTTGTACGACTCAAGATGCGTAATCTTCTCACCCGCGCTGTCTTTGATAAGACCTTCAAAGCCAGCGACAAATTTAAGGAGCCGGACCTGGAAATGGTCCCTGCATCCTTCTTATACAGCGACGCGGATGGGTTCTACTTCATGGATCAAGGAAACTTTGAAACACTAAGTCTCTCGAACGAGATGATGGGCGACGCCCAGGATTTTCTGTCGGAAGGGCTCGTCATAGACATCCATAAGTACAACGGCAACCCAATCGGCCTGCAAATGCCGACTCACGTCGAACTCACCGTGACCGAGACGGAACCTGGCGCTCGCGGAGATTCCTCGGGTGGAAACGTCACCAAACCAGCGAAGCTTGAGACGGGCTTGGAAATCCGAGTGCCCCTTTTTATTAAGGAAGGCGAGAGAGTGAAAATTTCGACGGATACAAGGGAGTTTTCCGGTCGGGCCTGACCTCCGCGGTCAAACCTCCAGTCGCCTCACGGAGTGCCTCCACCTGCCAGGCCAACTTCGCAATGCAAAAGGCCAACCGGGAAATCTCCCAGGACTCGAGCAAAATCCACTCGACCATTCATTTCGATTTTCTCTCCGCTTAGAAGATTTTGGTATTGTCCCGTCCGTCCCAAAGACGGAAGTTCAATGTAGGTGTCTTTCCAGACTTGCTCTCCAACCGGCGCAACATCAAGATCATTTCCCAATAGGCTCGCGATCATGCGAGGCGCGATCACCACGACGCTCTTGTTTTCATAGGTTCGTGCAAACGCGACAGCGTGATCCGCCTTTGCACCTCCTACCATTAACGGTAAGTAACCGCCCATCTGAAAAACGTCGGGATTCTTTCGCCGAAAATCGAGAACCTTCCAGATCAAATACAGTTTCAGGCGCCCATCATCCGGAGTCTCCATCAGGACTCTCAGAAACTCGGAATCCAATTCGCTCGAACGGCTTTGGACGCATTCGAGCATTTTCCGGCGGAGAGAATAGTCGACTGGACGACGGTTATCTGGATCGACAAGGCTAAAGTCCCACAGCTCATTGCCCTGGTAGACGTCCGGAACGCCGGGACACGTCAGTTTAAGAAGCGTCTGCGAAAGACTATTCCACCGCCCGATTCGAGCCACTTGTTTTTGGAATGGCAAAAAATCGGCCAGGAATTTGTTCTTTTCGCCCGGCGCAAGCAGCCGTTTCACAAATGCCACGGCCGCCGATTCGTATTCAGTGTTGGGATTGATCCAACTGGTATTCTCCTTGGCCTCGCGCAGGGCCTTCAACATGTACTTTTCAATCCGCTCTGAAAAGCTGTGCCAGCTCTCGCTCTGCCCCTCATCGGCTAGTCCAAAGGGACAGGCGCCTACCAAAGTCTGATAAACCAAATATTCATCATTCGCCGAAGGGGCCGGGTGATCGTTAACCATCCGTTTCCGGCTTCGATTAATTCGTCGCCAGTCGCGAGTTCGTAGCCGCCACGGCCCCGATATCTCGGACAGCACATTAATTCGCGCCCGCATATCCTCCGATCGTTTCGAGTCGTGCGTGCTGGTGTTCAACATGCTGTGCGGCCACGTTCTGATTCGTTCCCGATTCGCGGAGTGGAATTCAGCCGACGTAACTCCAAATCGATACAGATCGCTGCCCACCTCGTTCAACGAAACCAAGCGGTTGTAGCGGTAAAACGCAGTATCTTCAATGCCTTTCGCCATGACCGGGCTGGAGAACTGCTGAAACTTCATCGCAAATCTCACGACTGCATCCCGATAGGCGGAATCCTGTCCCTCCGCGATGCTGGTCAGCAGCACGCCTCCGATGAAATCAAAGATGCTGATATCCGCCGCCGGACTTCTCCACTTGGCCGAGGCAATTGCTAGCCGGATATAGTGCTCGTCTCTCTCCGAAGTTCCGCCCTTACTCACATAGGTGCGGTATACCGGAAAACTCGCAACGACTTCCGATAGCGCATCACGCAGACTGTTGAGGGTGAAGTCGCACGTGTGCCGCTTGGAAAGAGCGATGCGGGCAAGTTGATTGGCAAGCAGATTCAATTCGCTGGCCAGCGCAACCCGCATAATGAGCTGGCGAGAACGGTAGGCGAGATCTCCAAAATAAACTTTTTCACCGCTGAAATTGCGGTAAATGCGTTCCAAACGCATGACCGATGCCGAATCCACGAAAAGCCCATTCACCAGATTTGAAAAATCGTAGCCCGTCGTTCCAGACACCTCCCATTTTTCGGGCAACTGTTCCGAGCCAGCGAGAATCTTTTCGATCACCACATACGGCGGATTCGACTCCGAATCCTTCGTAACCGAGACGATACTTTCCCTCAAGCGCTCAAAATAACGAGCCGGATCGTAAAGACCGTCAGGATGATCAATCCGCAAGCCATCTACTTTCCCGTCGGCCATCAACTTAAGAATCAGGCGATGAGTCGTTTCGAATACTTTCTCGCTTTCCATACGAACTCCGGCGAGATCGTTGGTATCAAAAAACCGTCGGTAGTTTATATCGTCAGCGGCCACTCTCCAGTTCGCCAGCCGGAAGGCCTGCGCTTTAATAAGTTCATGCAGATCTTCAAAACTTGCCGGATTCTGACGAACGCCATTGATCGCGTCAACCGCAGGTGTAATACATTCAGCAATCTCAGGACACCGCATACATAATTCGGCCAACCGGTGCTTATGGATTTCCTTATCGCGGTTGCGTTCGGCAATTCGATCGGACGCAATCTCGTATCTCGCCGGCAGATGGCCCAGAGCGGTGATCAAGCTTTGAAATTCCAGGAAATCAGTATTCTGTTCGCCGAGTTTGCTCGAAAGTGCGCCAGAGCAACGCAGCAGAATGCGCGGATACTCTTTTGGGTCGATCGGGAAACGATGCTCATGGTACACCAGACAGAATTCGCCCCGGCTACACTCGAACACAAGCTTGAGTTCGCCACTCTCCAGAACCGTGCCGTAGTGATCGTGCAACACAGGGACCAGCACTTTCCCCCGAAGCTCGTCTTTCAGTGGCTGCCAGTCGATGTCAAAAAACTCTGCAAAAGCTGAAGACTCTCCGTTCTCCAGAACATCCAGCCACCACGCATTATCGCTACCCATCACCCCCATGTGATTCGGAACAATATCCGCAATGATCCCCATATCGTACCGATGGAGCGCGTCAACCAAAGCGTCGAAATCCTCCGCACTGCCAATCTCAGGGTTGAATGAATTGTGATCCACGATGTCGTAGCCGTGCATACTGCCGGGTCGTGCCTTCAAAACGGGGGAAAGGTAAACGTGACTGATCCCCAGTTGCGCGAGGTACGGGACGATCGCGGTCGCTTGGGCAAAATTAAAATCGTGATTCAATTGCAGGCGATACGTCGCGCGCGGAATGTGCGAATTAGATTTCATTCTTTTAGAAACCACGCTACCGACCATGGCGATAGAACTCCACTTTGCCTGACGGCATCGTGACCATCCTCGGTGCCGAAAAGAATTGGCGCGTCGGGAATTACACCAACCTGCAAGGCTTCCGGCGTAAGGTTGGCGCGAAGGGTCAACTCTGCGCCATCAGCAAAGATCCACTTCACATTCAGTCCGCGTTTTTGTTGCATTTCATAACTTGCTTTTAGCGCGCACACACCTGCAAGATGCGGAACGATTTTTTCACGGCGCAGTTTGATTAGTTCCTTGTAGAAATCCAGCCACTCCTGGTGGCGCGGTTGTGCAATCGTATTCCAATCTAGCCGTGAAGCCTCGAACGTCGTGGCCGCATTCGGATCCGGGATTTGTTCCCGCTTTACAGGATCACTGAATTCGTAAAAGTGTGCGAACTCATTCCTCCTCCCCGCCGTCACCGCTTTAGCCAGATCGGCGTGGAAGTCGCAGAAAAAGAGAAACGGTGTATCCGCCCCGAATTCCTCGCCCATAAAGAGCATCGGCGGAGATGGTGCGAGTACCGTGATAGCCGCTGCGGCTCGAACAGCACGCGGATCCGCAATCTTCGTGATGCGGTCTCCATAGGCCCGGTTACCGATCTGATCGTGGTTTTGGAGAAAAGAAATGAAAGCGCTCAGCGGAATGCCCTCCGTGCTATCGCCGCGAGCTTCACCTTTTCTGAAAGCCGACACCTCACCCTGATAAGAAAATCCGTTCGTTAAACAGCGTCCCAGTTGGTCGAAAGTTCCGTCAGAATAATCTCCATAGTAACTTTCGCGCTCATCGGTAAGGATGACGTGCAACGCATGATGAATGTCGTCGTTCCATTGTGCGGTGAAGGTTCGAGGGTGGCAGTCGGCGGAACGTCGCAAATAGCGCGACTGATTACGATCATTCTCTATAACAAGGTGAACATACCGTTCTGGTGGATGGGAATTAGCCACGGCTTCCGCTAATTCCGTCAGAACATCGGGCTTAGAGCCGTCTGCCATCGCGTGAACCGCGTCCAGTCGCAACCCGTCAAAGTTATATTCGTGCAACCAATATAGAGCGTTGTGAATAAAGAAATCCCTGACCGAGCGGCTTTCGCGTCCGTCAAAGTTGATTGCCTTACCCCATGGTGTCTGATGGCGCTCCGTGAAGAACTGCGGAGCATAAGAGCCAAGATAATTTCCTTCGGGTCCGAAATGATTGTAGACAACATCCAGCAGCACCATCATTCCGCGGCGGTGCGCGTTTTGAATCAACTGTTTCAGGTCGTTCGGATGACCGTAAGTGCTATCCGGCGCGAACGGTAACACCCCGTCATATCCCCAACTACGCTGGCCAGGGAAATCGGCAACCGGCATCAACTCAATCGCGGTAACCCCAAGTTCAGCGAGGTAGTCGAGCCTTTCGCCAACACCACCAAACTTCCCTGAGGATGTAAAAGCTCCGACGTGTAGTTCGTAGATAACCGCATCCTGCCACGGGCGCCCCCGCCAAGCCTCGTCCTGCCACTCGAAGGCATCGGGTTCGATCACCTCACTCGGGCCGTTTACATCTTCCGGCTGATAGCGCGAGGCTGGGTCGGGAACGTCGATCTTGTCGTCGATCCTGAAACGATATTTCGTGCCAGCCCGCGCAGCATTGGTGACAAGTTCGAACCAGCCATCATCGCCTCGTTTAAGGGGATCGCGAATATCCCCAAAAACTACCTCCACCTGCGCCGCCCCGGGAGCCCATAGTCGAAAACGCACAGTGCCATCGATCCGGCACTCCGCGCCGAACGGCATTCTATGACGACGCTTCATGCGTCTCGTCCTTCTCGCCGTTTTTCTTCCGCTCCATCAAAACCACCATCGACCGCGCCTGCAGCGGATATGCCGTTCCAGCGTCATGCGTATCCGCCGGACGCAGGCCCGCTTCGCGCGATGTGTCCATCCATGCGATCCACCTGGCGTTGGGATGAAACGCTGGCAACGTGAAGTCCGCGTCTTCATGGTTCGAGTTCAGAAGAAGTAGAAAGTTTTCGTCGCCAATTTTGCGGCCACGCTCGTCCGTTTCGTCCAGTCCTTGCCCAGAAAGGAACATCCCCAGGCAGCGAATCGAAGAATCGCGCCATTCGTCTTCACTCATTTCCAGGCCCCAAGGATTAAGCCAAAGTACATCTTTTACGGTCGCTCCCTTAATAGGACGTCCCTGGAAAAAGCGTCTCCGCCGAAAAATGGGATGCCGTTTGCGCAAGTTAATGACCCGCTGAACAAAAGCCAATAAGTCCTGGTCTTGCGATTGCAAATCCCAGTTCAACCAACTTGTTTCGTTATCCTGGCAATACGCGTTATTGTTGCCATTTTGGGTGTGACCCACGGAATCGCCCTGGTACATCATCGGTATGCCTTGCGACAGAAACAAAGTAGCTAACAGATTCCTCTTTTGCTTGGCACGCAGGGCTCGAATGTCAGGATCGTCCGTCGGCCCCTCGATTCCGCCATTCCAACTTCGATTGTTATCCGTACCATCCTGATTATTTTCCCCGTTCGCTTCATTATGCTTTTCGTTGTAACTAACCAGGTCCTGCAGAGTGAAGCCGTCGTGGGCTGTGACAAAATTAATACTCGCGTATGGCCGCCGTCCGCTATGAGCATATAGATCGCTCGAACCGGTCAACCGGTAAGCCAGATCTCCCACCACGCCGCTGTCGCCCTTCCAAAATGAGCGCACCGTATCGCGATAGCGATCGTTCCATTCCGCCCAGCCCACTGGAAAATTTCCAACCTGATAGCCGCCCTCGCCAACATCCCACGGTTCAGCAATTAGCTTCACCTGCGAGAGCACAGGGTCCTGATGGATGATGTCAAGAAACGCTCCAAGGCGATCGACTTCGTGTAATTCTCGGGCAAGAGTGGCCGCCAAATCAAAGCGGAATCCATCCACATGCATCTCCAGCACCCAATAGCGCAAACTGTCCATGATGAGCTGTAGAACCCGCGGATGCCGCATGTTTAGCGTGTTTCCGGTACCGGTGTAGTCCATGTAATAGCGAGGATTATCTGCAATCAAGCGGTAGTAGTTGCTGTTATCGATACCTTTCAGCGATAGCGTAGGCCCAAGATGATTCCCCTCCGCAGTGTGGTTGTAGACAACATCCAGAATTACTTCGAGGCCGGCGGAATGAAATGTCTTGACCATGGTCTTGAATTCGCGAATCGAATCCGTCGCCAGATAACGAGGTTCAGGAGCGAGAAAACCGATCGAACTGTAGCCCCAGTAATTTCGAAGACCACGCTCCACTAACTGCCGGTCGTCCACGAACGCATGCACCGGCATCAGCTCAATCGAAGTCACGCCCAATCGCGTCAGGTAGTCAATGACCGGTGCCGTTGCCAGACCGGCATACGTCCCACGCAAATGAGCCGGGACCGCGAGATTACACTTGGTAAATCCTTTCACATGCAGTTCGTAAATCACCGTTTCGTGCCACGGAATGCGCGGCGGAACGTCGCCTCCCCAGGTAAAAGCCGAGTCAATTACTCGATTCTTCGGCATCCCAGACGCGTTGTCTCGACGGTCAAACGACAGGTCCTCATTCTTATTGCCGACCCGGTATCCGAAGTGTGAATCGGTCCACTTAATCGTCCCGTGAATCTGTTTGCCATACGGATCCAAAAGCAGTTTGTAATGATTGAAGCGATGACCCTGTTCCGGCGCGTACGGCCCATACACGCGGTATCCGTAAAGTTGACCGGGACGCACTTCAGGAAGGTAGCCATGCCACACCATATCGGTTTGTTCGGGAAGTGGAATGCGAAGCGTCTCTCGCTTGCCCGAGGCATCGAACAAGCAAAGTTCCACCTTCTCGGCGTGCTCCGAGTAGATGGCAAAATTCACGCCTTCCCCATCCCACGTCGATCCCAACGGATAGGGCTTCCCCGGCCAGACGATCGGTTGACTCTGGTTAAGCATCTTTAAATTCGAATCCCAAACTTGAATCCCCGAAGAAGATGAAATATGAAGTGGTGTAACGCTGGACAGAACTGCCCATGACGTCCGAACTCACAAGAATACCTGCCGGCGTCGAATGAAGTACATACAGGATTGCCTGTAATGGAAACGGGAGTGAATTATTCGGCATGATGAAGCTGAAAAGTCAGTTGCGGACAATCGTTGTCGAAAAACACTAACGTTCGGAGCTCAATCTTCTGGCACCCTCACCCCCGACGAACCGCAGGATTTTAATAAAAGTGGCCATTCCTGTCCCTTCGACAATTTCTATCCATGTGCTACCATCCGGGCCGCAGGAGAGAAACACTCGTGGACCGCAATGTCAGCCGTAGACATTTCCTGAAAGCATCGTTTACTGCCGGCGCGGCGCTGCCTTTCATTCCGTATGCCTTGGCGCGCGATGTTCAGGTCGCATCCGCCGCCAAACCACGAAAAATAGTCGTCGTCGGAGCCGGAATCGCAGGCTTGGTCGCGGCCTTCGAATTGACGCAAAGCGGCCACGATGTGACGGTTTTCGAAGCGCGCATGCGTCCCGGTGGCCGAATTCATACTCTCCGTGACGACTTCGCCGACGGGCTTCACGCCGAGGCCGGCGCCATCGACATCGGAGACGCCTATACCCTTCTCTTGCAGTACATTCGCCAGTTTAATTTGTCGCTGATAGAGGCCGGATCCACCGAAAAACTTCGTAATCCGAAGGACGTTTTTTTTCTCAGCGGACAACGTTACACCGTTGCAGCGGGGACAGACCCGAACTGGCCGTACCAGCTTTCTCCAGAAGAACGCAAACTCGGATTGCAGGGTTTGTGGAACAAATACTTTATCCCAGTGACGCGGCACATGGGAGACCCAACCGCGTCGGACTGGCCGACTGCGACCGCTCGCGAATTAAATGACGTCACACTCAACGAGTTCTTAAGAAAACAAGGCGCCTCCGATGGCGTGATCGCTCTTTTGCGGATGGCCTTTCTGGGGGAGGACTACGATCACGTTTCTGGGCTTCAGGATCTCGTCTGGCAGGAGTTTTTTGATCGCAACAAAACCTGGTCCCAGATTAAGGGTGGGAATGACCTGTTACCATCGGCATTCGCGGAACGCCTCGGCAAGCGTATGAACTATGACGCCATCCTGCGAAAAGTCGTTCAGGATAAGAACAAAGTCCGATTGTCGATTACGCGCGGCGAGTCATTGGAGCAGGTGGAAGCGGATCGCGTGGTGATAGCCATCCCTTTTTCGACTCTCCGCAATGTAATTTTGGATGACTCATTCTCCTTCCAAAAACGAATGGTCATTTCCAAGCTTCGATACGATTCGGCGGTTCATGTCTATCTGCAATCCAAAAGTAGATTCTGGCTTGATCAGGGGCTGAGCGGTTTTGCGACTACCGATCTGCCGATTCGAACCATTCTGGATCACACCGAAAGCCAGCCTGGCACACGCGCGATTCTTGGAATCGAAACAGAAGGGACAACTTCGCGGCGCGTGACGGCGATGAGTTCCGAAGATCGCGTTCGCTGGAGTCTGGAAAATGTATGCAAGGTCTATCCGGATATGGTCCAGAACTTTGAGGGCGGAACTTCCGTCGCGTGGGACGAAGAGCAATGGTCACTCGGAGCGGCCGCTTATTTTGCTCCGGGAGAAATGACCGAAATGTTTCCTCACGTCGCTACAGCAGAAGGACGTGTTCATTTTGCCGGCGAGCACACCTCGACGATCTACGTCATGGAGGGCGCTGCGCAATCGGGCCTACGGGCAGCCCGTGAAGTCAACGCTGCATTGTGATACAAGGTGTGAAGCAAAGTAACCTCGCTTTGCGGAACTAGTCAGCTAATTACAATGGTGCGACGCTTATGGACGAGTGCGTCAAGTAGGGTGAGCGGTGCAGACGACATTGAGCTGAGTCGTTAGTTTTGAATATTTTGCAAGTACACGGTTTGGAATCAATATTTTAGGCCGAATGGGGGGGTACAAACCTTCGTTTCTCAGCCCGAGTGCCATCAAAGACAGTAATTTTCGCTTTTCATTCGCTATAATAGCGCGGTGCAATTTGCCGCAAAGTTACGTCGCGAACTTGCTGAACTCGCACGCAAATATGCAGCACAGAATTCACTGCCGCACAGTATCACCTATGGTGACGATCCAACCGTTTGCTTCACGACCTACGAGAATAATCTTCGACACGGAAACTTCCAGGCCAAGAGCTACCAAGCAATCTTGGCGAATCGGCAATGGGAACAGCGTTTAAAAAAAGTCCATACACTAAGCGCGCGTTGTCTGCCGCGTTTCGATCGTCGTTGGAGAGAACTGGATTCCTGTTCCAGTTCCGATGCTCTTCTGATGAATATTTTCTGCCATCCCAAGCTTTCGCAGAGCGGAAAACTCTCGGCCTTTTTAAGCGTCGAATCCAAAGCGCCATTATGTTTCGGATATAAAGCGAAGGTTCCTTTGGTAAGCGGCCGATTCGATCGAACCGAAATCGATCTGCGACTCGGCGAATTACTGGTAGAAGCAAAGCTCACGGAAAATGATTTCCGGTCAGCCAGGTTGCAAACCCTTTTGACCTATCGAGATCTCTCGGAAGTCTTCCATTATGAAGATCTGCCACGAAGGGACGACTCCTATGATTCGTACCAGCTCATTCGAAACGTGCTCGCAGCCCACGCTTTGAACTGTTCGTTCTGCCTTCTCGTCGATGCCAGAAGACCAGACCTAATCGATGATTGGTATCAAGTAATGAAGTGTGTGAAGTTGCTCGAGTTGAGAACTCGGTTACGAATCGCTACCTGGCAAGAATTAGCAAGGGTCACCACACCGCAGGTCACAAGGTTCTTGGCATCGAAATACGGAATTTCTGCGCCGAGGTTCGGAGCGCCTCTAACGCCACATCTGTTGGCGATCTCCTGATAGCACTCTGTCTAGATAAGTCGCAGCGCTGATGAGCGCCAGATGCGTAAGCGCCTGCGGAAAGTTTCCCAGGTGACGACCGCTTTGTCCAAGCTCCTCGGAATATAGTCCCAGATGATTCGCGTATCCCAACAGCTTCTCAAATAGAAGTTGCGCCTTTTCAAGCTCACCGCCTCGAGCAAGGCATTCGACGTACCAGAACGAGCAAGCCGTGAAACTGCCTTCCGATCCTGGAAGTCCATCAACATGCGTGCGTTCCGCCTCGTATCGTCGCACAAGAGTGTCTTCCACCAGACGTTCCTCAATCGCTTTGATGGTCGAACGCCACATCGGATCAACCGGGCTTATGAAGCGCATAAGCGGCATCAACAAGACTGAAGCATCGAGATTCTTCGTGCCCTTCGATTGCACGAACGATTGCAGCTCTTCATTCCAGAAGTTGGTGAAAATGTCGTCTCGAATGGCATCGCGAGTTTGCAGCCAGACCCGAAGAGGCGCGTTCAACGACCTCTTCTGCGCCAATCTCACTCCTCGATCGAATGCAACCCAACTCATCAAACGCGAATGCAGAAACTCTCGCGCGCCGCCACGCACTTCCCATATTCCCTCATCAGGGCGTTGCCAGTTCTTCTCCAGCCAAGCCAACATCCTCTGGACTTCTCCCCAATCAGCGTAGGAAATCGCATCGCCATATTTATTCGCCAGGTAAATGGCATCCATCATTTCGCCGTAAATATCCAGCTGCAGTTGTTGGTATGCAGCATTCCCGATTCGCACAGGCGCGGAGTTTTCATATCCCTGAAGATGGTCGAGCGTGTATTCTTCCAGCTTTTGCCGCCCGTCAATTCCATACATCACCTGCAAAGGACCATGCTCAGCATCGTCGCTCAGCCTTCCCTTGAGCCACCCGATAAACGACTCCGTTTCGTCCACGAATCCCAGTCGGACCAGCGCATAAAGCGTGAAGGTCGCATCTCTTAACCATGTGTAGCGATAGTCCCAGTTGCGAACCCCTCCAATCTGCTCTGGGAGCGAAAAGGTTGGCGCAGCAATGAGCGACCCATGCTTTCTGCTGATCAGCAGCTTCAACAGCAAAGCCGAACGGTTGATCGTCTCTCGCCAACGCCCTTTGTAGGTCGACTTCGCGATCCACTTCTTCCAGAAACGCGATGTCTCATGGAAACGCTGATCGAGGAAGCCCATTTCTGGTGGTTGTCCATCGGGACGAACTTCACCAAAGACGAATATCGCCTCTTCGCCAGCCTCAAGACTGAATTCCGCTGTAACGGCTTCTGACTCCTGTTGCATCTCAACATTGGAGTACAACGCCAACGGAGGAAATGCCTCGCTCTTGGGTGTGAACTCGGCGAATCCAGGACCGACATTTGTGCTGTGACCGCATCGCGCGTAATCAAATCGCGGCTGACATTGCATCTTGAGACGTACTTTTCCGCGGATGACCTTTATCTTCCGGACTATCTCATTCGGTTGTTCTCTCTTGATTCCGATCGGCATATAGTCGGTCAGCTCAGCTACGCCTTCATCTGAGAGAAATCGAGTCAGCAGGATATTCGTATCCGGCAAATAGAGCTGGCGCGCCCGAACTTCTTTAAGTTGAGGCTGAATCTGAAATGTTCCGCCCCGTTTGTCATCCAGCAGGGCCGCAAATACCGTTGGCGAATCAAAATCGGGATAACAGAGGAAATCGATAGCCCCGTTCATCCCCACCAGTGCAATCGACCGCATGTTGCCGATTACACCGTAGTTTTCAATTGGTTGAAAGCTCATTGTGCTACAACCCTTTCGCCAGGCGATTCCACTTTTACAACGGCGATAATTCCTCATCCTTCTCATCTTTTCTTCCTGCAGCCAGCCTCTTCTCCAGAAACTGGCGAGCGAGATTCTGACCGCCGATGCCAAATGCGATAGCCAGACCGAGCATGATGGCTCCGAAGACGATGCCGAAAGCGGTTCGCATTGTCTGCTCCGCAACCCCCAGCACTTCACAAACCATCGATAGCGCGAAGACGCTAATGATGACCCTGATCGACATACTGAGCAGTCGTGACGAGCGAAGGTTGGCGTTTACGGCTGCGAGAAGTATGGCCCGAGAAAAGAAGCTCGCCGCCAGAAGGCCAAAAAACAAAATTACCAGCGCCACAAACAAACGAGGCAGGAAGAGAAAGAAACGCTCGGTATATTCTTGCAGGCCTGCGATTTTAAGAACGCTTACACCCAGCAGAACAAAGCCGATCCAAGCCACCCAAAAAATGAAGCGGCTGAACAACTCGGTCGAAGAAGGCAACGCCGCTTGGTTCAGCAATTGCGTAGCACCAGCATTCTGCGACAGCTTGGAGAACTTTGTGACACGCAGAATACTGCGCACCAGCATCTTCAGCAGCGAGGCAATCACCCATCCCACCAAAGCGATAATGAGCAACACCACCAGACGAGGAGAGTAGTAGGCGAAACCCCTCGCCAGTTCCTGCAAGGCCTGCGTCAGTTCGGCAATGATAAGTTCTCGCATATCGTCTCACTTTCTGTCCGCCCATGTTTCGAGCAGATAGGGCTTTTGGCGTTCGAATTCGCCGCATAGAATTTCCACACTTCTCTCAATTTCGTCTCCGGAAGCATCGCGATTTTCCAGCATGAATGACAAAGCTCGTCCACGGTAGAGCGGAACCAAAGCCTGAATAATGTGATCGCGATTGATAACAGCCTTGTGATACGAAGATGCGAACTCAAACACCGTCTTAGCCCAAAGTTCTGCGGGAAACTTGAAATGAGCGGTTTCAAGGGTTGCGATGATCCGCAGTTCTGCAAGGGTCGTTTCGGAGAGAATCGATTCGAACACCGGCTTCAGTTCGGCAACTCCGGAGGAAAACATATCCCGAAGCCGTTTGCGGTTAACTCTGACCACTTCCGGAGTAACTTCGGATTCCGCGCCGATCGTCGCAATCGGTTGAGAACCAGAGATAACGCTCCACACGGCAAAGTGCCTGTCCATAGATGCGAACAGAGATCCCACCGTTCGCCGTATCACTGCGACCAAATCGTTGGCGTTTCGTTCTGGCTGCCCCTTAGTCCCGAGAAACGTCTGGCACACACGATAGTTTCCCGTAATCGCGGCAACCGTAAGGCAGATTTCAGCGCCGCTCTTTCCCCAATCATCGTTCCATATTTCGCTGCTCAGGAAATCAGTTGCGAGACGCCCGGAAATTGCGAATTCAGAAGCGTAAGGTTCACGAATCCCATAGCCGTAGACAGCGCGAGTCATTGGATATAGGACGTTTCGCATTAAAACGCCTTCGAATTTCTGCCTGCGATAAAGGGGTGAAACCATATCGAACTTGTCCACCGTGATAGGACGAACCAACCTCTGCAACCAATCAGGCTCTATCGAGGTGGCGTCGGGCGAAATCACTACGCATACCTTCGCACGAAGTAGATCTGCGGCCGAGAGGATCGTCCGCAGCGCAGTTCCAGAATCTGGCGTAGGCGCGTAACGTGTGCTTATGGAATGCAAGGTTCGAAGCGCATACACCTTGGAGGCGTTCCAGATGTCATCGATCGAAGCGGCAATAGCCAGTTCAGGAGTTGCGTCTTGCGATCCGCCATCCGCATTAATGATCACCGCCCTCTCGCGGGCAAAGTATTTGAGAATGCCCGACTGAATGGCCCGAATGACCGGCTGAATCGTATTTGCGTTGTTATAAGTTGATAGGCCGACGAGAATGTCTACCTCGCCGACGTTCATGAGTTGGCGCAGAAAATCATCCGACAGAAGAGTTTCGTCCGCCAATTCAACCTCCTACCAGAGTTTTCGAACCGGGTTTCGGTTTTGCGTCACAGCGAGCTCGTTTCTTGCTCTTGACGCTTGACTGAATCATATGCGACGCAACCGAAACCAATAAAACTGATAAGGCCCCATCGTCAACATGTACGGCAGGTCGCCGATACGAGGAAAGATATTCTTGCCGAACATCTCAATCAGAATGTTTCCCTTGTAGCGCCGCAAATCAAGCTCGACTGCCTGCGCCGCACTCGACAGGTTATTCACGACCAAAACCGTCTCTCTGCCCAACTGGCGCACATAGGCGAGAACGCGGTGATTTGCGGGATGCAAAAATTCGATGGAACCGGAGCCGAATACCGGACTCGATTGCCGGCTTCGTATTATGTTTTTCATCCACGACAGTAGCGAGTGTTCGCTGCGCTGCTGCGACAGCACATTCACGGCCTGATAGCCATAAACCGGGTTTAAAATCGGCGGTGAATACAAACTCTCCGGATCCGCGGTTGAAAATCCTCCATTGCCGCCACCGCTCCACTGCATCGGCGTTCGTACTCCGTTGCGATCTCCCAGATAAATGTTGTCTCCCATTCCGATTTCATCGCCGTAATAGATAATCGGAGTGCCTGGCAGCGACATCAGCATGCCATTCATTAACTCGATACGACGCCTGTCGTTATCCAGCAAAGGAGCCAATCGCCTCCGGATCCCTAAATTCAGCCGCATGGTTTTGTCGCTGGCGTAGATGTCGTACATGTAATCCCGCTCCATGTCGGTTACCATTTCCAACGTCAATTCGTCGTGATTCCGCAGGAATAAGCACCATTGGCAAGAGGCGGGGATTTCCGGTGTCTGTTGCAGAATTTCCGTTATGGGCTTGCGATCCTCAAGCCGCAAACCCATAAACATTCGCGGCATCAAGGGGAAATGAAAAGCCATGTGGAATTCATCCCCTTCGCCGAAATACGGTCGGAGGTCGGCGGGCCACTGATTCGCCTCGGCCAAAAGCATCGTGCCGGGAAATTGCTCGTCCAGTTTCTTGCGCCATTCACGAATCACCGCGTGCGTTTCCGGCAGGTTCTCGCAGTTGGTTCCCTCGCGTTCGATCAGGTAGGGAACCGCGTCCAGGCGGAAACCGTCCACGCCGAGATCGAGCCAGAATTTCATAACATTCCACATCTCATCGCGTACGGCTGGGTTATCGAAATTGAGGTCCGGTTGGTGACTGAAGAAACGATGCCAGTAATACGACTTGGAAATGGGATCCCATGCCCAGTTCGACATCTCGGTATCGAGGAAAATAATTCGTGTGCCGCGATAGCGGGTATCGGTGTCGCTCCACACATACCAATCGCGCTTCGGATTATTTTGGGAACTTCGCGACTCCTGAAACCAGGGATGTTGATCGGAAGTATGGTTGGCCACGAGTTCGATAATCACCCGAATGCCCCGTTCGTGGGCGCTCGATAAAAAAGTCTTGAGATCTTCAAGCTTGCCGTAGCGAGGATGAACGGATCGATAGTCGGAAATGTCGTAGCCGTCATCGCGCAGAGGCGAGGGGAAGAACGGCATCAGCCAAATGGCATCTACACCCAACTGTTGAACGTAATCAAGTTTCTGCGCGAGACCCTGGAAATCCCCAATCCCATCGCCATTGCCATCAAAGAAGGTACGGACGTGAATCTGGTAGATGATCGCATCCTTGTACCAAGCTGCTTCGCGTTTCAATGGCAATCGTTCCCCCCGCTTTAAATTGATGCCAGACCGTTCGTTCTTAGCAACATTAGAGCACTGTTCCCAGAGTACTGTTCCCCAAGGCAAGCATTTTAGATGCCCAGACGATCAGTGTCTGCCAGATCTTTGGTCTGGGTAAATCTTCTACAGTGCGGCACTGCCGTCTGTGCAGGAATAACCCGATGGCTTGTGTGATCAACTCCACTCGATGTCGGTTCGAGGATTTGCTCGTCCCGCCTAATCGTCGTATTGTGGAGTAGATTTTTAGGTCTTCCGGAATCAGGCGAGCTTCGTCGATGGTGCTTCTGCCACAGGACTTAGCCGCAGGTCGGAAACCAGCGTGGCACCTTGCGAAATAGACTTCTCAATGCATTAATGTGGGTTTGGATAACATTCGCGTATTTGCTTCCCGCGATCGTAGTCACAATGCGCCTACTGGGGCCCAACGAAGTTCGGTCCGTTAGTGCCGGTGCGACGAGCATCGACTAGATCAGGATTTAACCTTCCCGCAGATTCACCACGAATGAAAATTGCCTACCGTCGAGGAGCTGCTCGTACGCGCAAAAATCAGCAGCAGCCGTGCCAATACTCCCAATACACTTCGACTTCGGTCTTAGCGGCGGCTCCTCCAGCGGCCAGGGATCAGCGGCCAGGGATCCAAAGAGGGTGCACAGGTTCTGACGAAATCGAATTCTATTGGGTATTCCAACAACCTGGACCTGAAAGGGGCCGAGGAGAACTTCCAGGTAAACCCCGGCCCCCTGCGAGGATACCTACCTCTCTAACCCTCGCAAGATGATGGTCCGTGTTTCCTGCCCCAAGCTTTGATGCTTATTCAGTTAGATGCGGATTAAGACCGTAATTACACCCGAATGTTTATTTTTGGATCACTAAGTTGATTCGAAGGGAACAACGATCTTATCTGGAGCAGGGGTGTAAGATGGTTTCCGCTAAAGCATTCCTATAACAGATGTTGTCTCAGCGGTTTAGGCAGAATAAGGAAAGTCCCACGCAGTTATTCCCGTCTTGCATGTTCAATCGTCAGACGATCGGCTTCCGCCCTTTGTTGCTCGGCGTCCGTTTTTTTCCCAGTCTGATCGTATATGGTAGCGAGCTCGGAGTGCGGCCGAGGGTCTTGAGGTTCGATCAAAGCCGCCTTCTTTAGAGCTTCCACTCCACCTTGAGGGTCTCCCGTGCGCGCCAACGATTGTCCAAGAATCAAGTAACTCCCATAATCGTCCGGGATATACCGCAGGACGGTTCGGCACTCCCTAATGGCATCAGCGGGTCGGTTGGCTTGGGCGTAGGCATACTGAAGGAAGCTATGGACATCGATTGCGTTGGGTATCCTATCAATGACGTTCTCTAACTCTGGAATAGCAGCCTCATAATTATGGGTGAGCATGAGATTCTTACCCAAAAGGAAGCGCGCCCCGGTCGATCGAGGATCAATTTCCAGGGCTTTCCTCAGAGCTGTCACAGCTCGCGGGAAATCCTCCTTCTGCATCAACCAGGTACCCAATTTTATGTAGAAATTGGCGGTCGGATTTTTCGCGATAGTGCGTTCGAGTAAGTCGACGGCCTCATCGAACTGCATGTTTTGGTGCAATACCTCCGCCCGGTGAACCATGTTTGCGACTTCGACGCGGTCCTTAGGATCGGGCCCTCCGCTGACCTGTGCCTTCGGGTCATTACCAGCCCCAGAAACGTATCCCAGCGCGCCTAGACTCGCCTCAGCAGATATATCCAAAACCGGGTGGGGGATCTCCCTCGTGCCGAGCGTGTTTCTAACCAGAGCTTGCAGTTGACTTTCGAGCGTGTCGGCTACCGCCGTTGATGAGGCCGCCAGGTTACGCTCGGCTTGGGGATCCTCAGCCTCCACATATAGTTCTCGGCGCGGGGCCTGGATGTACAGATACTTTTCGGATCGCAAGGACCGCAGCGCACTCCACCCAAAATCAAGCGGATACTCCGCCTGGGAATAGGCCGGCCTGTCATGCCAGACAGTTGCAGCCGAATTGGTTCCCGATCGGGTGTCGATCACGCCCAGAAGAGATTCTCCTTGCATCTGCGCTGGAATCTCCAGGCCGGACTTCTGCAATATTGTGGGTGCCACGTCGACCAGTTCTACGCGATTTTCAATCTTTTTCCCTCCATCCGCAGCACCGGGAAGCTTAATTAGAAGTGGAACCCGAATTGTTTCATCGTAAAGAAAAACCCCATGAGTATCTTCTCCGTGCGCTCCCAAGGACTCACCATGGTCGGCCATCACGGCCACAATCGAGCCGTCGTATAAGCCACGCAGTTTCAACTGGCTCAGGAACTTCCCAACCGCTGCATCTTCGTATGCAATTCCCCCGTCGTACGGATCGGCAGCGTATCTGGTCTTGTAAGGTTCTGGCGGGTCATAAGGATCATGAGCATCATAGAGGTGCACCCATAGGAAAAATGGACGCTTTGGGTGCTTGGTCAACCATGCCAAGGCGTGAGACACCACCACGCTTCCGTGGCGTTGCACCGTGGCGAAACGATCCTCTCCCGGGCCCTCATCGTGGAATCCGGCATCGTAAGTGTCAAACCCTCGATCAAAACCTGGAACATACGGTGCTTCCGGCTCTAGAACGATAGCGCCCACGAATGCCGCTGTGTGGTAGCCGTGCTTGTGGAATATCTCCGGTAGATAGGGGAGATCCTTCTCCAATGTGGCTTGCATATCATTTATCTGGTGAAACTGTGGGTAGGTCCCGGTAAGAATCGATGCATGAGATGGTGGAGTCAGGGGAGCCTGGGCATAAGCCCGCGTAAATACAACGGACTGCCTGGCTAGACTGTCGAGATTGGGCGTCAGGCCTCGTTTTGAACCGAGAAATCCCATCCGATCCGCCCGTGTAGTATCGAGCGTTATCAGAATGATGTTCGGGGATCTGGCTAACGATGGTGTTTTCGTGGTCGCTGCCAGCGCACCCGCGGCCAGAGTGACGACCAATACTAACCAACGACTCAAGCCCATGCATCGAACCACAATCGTTGAACTATCGAACTCGAAAAAAGACATCGCATTCCGGACGCGGTCGTTTCTATACTTACTGTTGCTTGGTATCGTTGATCTCTGGCGGAGAATTCGTCGGCCCATTCGCAATTGACCCTAATCGCTCGGCTTCGGCTTGTTCCGATTTCGCATCCTCAAAACGTCCCGTCCGCTCGTAGGCTTCGGCCAGAGTCAGATGAGGCGCCGGCTTATTGGGTTCGCCTGCGATCGCCTTTTGCAGTGGCGAGATCGCATCCTGGGGTTGGCCATTCTTCAAGAGGGCGCGCCCAAGATTTAGATTCGCTCCAAAATTTCCCGGCATGTAGTGCAGTACAGCCTGACATTCCTTGATCACATCCTGAGTTCTGTTCTGCTTGGTATAAAAGACGATCAGGTAAATGTGCGCGTCTATCAACGCAGGCTCGGTTTTTGCCACGTGCTCAAGGGCGGCCTGCGCTCCTGCTTCATCTCCAATCTGTATGAGTGCGCGGCCCAGATTCATTTCCGCGTGCGTGAACCCGGGATCCAGTTTCACCGCCGCACGCAATTCCGGCGCGGCGCTCGCATAATCTTCTTTGTCCAGATAGCACCCACCGAGGAAAAAATGGAGCAACGAAATATTCGGTGAGGTGATGAGCGCCTTCTTAATCTCGGGGATAGCTTTTTCACACCGAGAGTTCGGCGGAAAATTCTGAAGGAAATTATTGATCCGCAATACAGTGTTGGCTATCTGGATTTTGTCTTTAGGATCTGCGCCTTGTTCCCCGGGAGCGGCATAGGGCGAATCGCTGCGGTTAGCCACATATCCTAGGATTGCGAGCTTGCGGATCCGGCTCTCGTCTAACCGGGCCTTGGGCGTTGTCCCCTTGTTAGTCGTCTTCTCTTCAAATGCCCTGATGTTCGCCGATAAGGTGTCGGCCACGGCTGGAGACTTTGCCGCCAGATTATTTTGCGCCTTCGCGTCGGCTGAATCTTCGTAGAGTTCGCGGCGCGGCGCTTGAATGAATAGATACTTTCCCGTGCGCAAAGACTGTTCCGCGCTCCAGGCAAAAGCAAGATGACCGTAGTCGGCCTGAGAGTAGGCGCCCCGATCTTGCCATGCTTTGGCTGACGCGATTCCTTCTGCCGTGTCCTTTGCCAAAAAACCGAGGAGTGATTGACCTTGCACTTTTCCTGGCACCGCAAGATCCAGCGACGTCAGTAGAGTCGGCACAATGTCGGCGAGTTCCACACGATCCTCAATCTGTTCGGCGGCGCTGGCGTGATGAGGCAACTTAATCAACAGGGGAACGTGGATGGTTTCGTCGTAAAGAAAAATTCCATGCTCCTTTTCGCCATGGGCACCAAGAGATTCTCCATGATCGGCGGTCAGGGCAATGATCGTGTCATCGTAACGACCGGAGGCCTTCAATCCGCGAAAAAACTCTCCCATAGCCGAATCAACGTAGGCGATTTCACCGTCATATGGCTCTTTGGCGAACCGCGTCTTATAAGGCATGGGAGGATCGTAAGGCTCGTGTGGATCAAAGAGGTGCACCCAGAGGAAGAACGGACCTTCCTTTTGTTTTTCCAGCCACGCCAAGGCGCGTTGCACAACTTCGCCACCACGTCGTTCGACAGTTTGATAACGTGTTTTCGGTGTGTACCCATCCCAAACAAAACCCGCGTCATAGGTATCAAAGCCGCGTTCAAATCCGGGAACTCCCCAACTTGGATCGACTGCGATGGAACCCACAAACGCCGCCGTCGAATAACCGTGCTCCTTCAAAATAGCTGGCAGGTATGGCATGTCAGTGGCCAACGGAATCGGGAACATAAGAACTTGGTGGTACTGCGGATAGGTTCCCGTGAGAATAGTGGAGTGGGAAGTGGGCGTAAGCGGAGCCTGCGAATAGGCTCGCGTGAACACAGCCGAGTCACGGGCCAGGATGTCGAGGTTCGGCGTCAATCCGCGTTTCGAACCAAGGAAACCCATGCGGTCGGCACGAGTAGTATCCAGCGTAATAAGAATGATATTAGGAAGAGAAGTCGAAGGTTTTGCTGTAGTGGTTAAGGTACTGTTATCAGAAACCGCCAACGGCAGTTGGGGCGCCTCCCCCGCAAATGCGGTAACTCCCAGAATCCCTATTGCTACAAACCGACAAACGGCACGCATTATGGCTGGCCTTTAAATCAACAACTTCATCTGATTTTACACGACCCCGAAATCTGACGCTTTGGCAGCCAAGGTGTGATTCGTGATGATCGCATTGGTTCAATAAGTCATTAAAATTACGGCTGCTTCTGGGAGGGCGCCGTTTTAGGCTTACTTTTGGGACCGACTGCCTTGAACCCGGCCGTGGTCTGGCACTTCTCGGGAACTATAAACAGCGAAGGATCTTGAGGTGCCACTCGCACGTCCTTGTATTGGATAACCCACGGATAGGCGTGCTCACGGTGGTTCTCAATTTTGATCGGAAAACCGTGCAAATCCTCTGCTTCGTATAACCTGATTTGTACGACCACGGGATTTTTCGGATTGTGAATCGTTACATCCTCGATCCGGACCTTGTGTCCGTCTAAATTGTCTTCGCCAATCACCGTGCGCTCGTAGGTGCTGCCTTTTCCTGTGATAAAGAACGGGAAACTTCTTTTATCGGCATAGTTCATTTGCAGGCATGCGCGGGCCGCAACCGCATGACATTCCTGTTTCACAAGGTCGGTAACGTAGTACTCGGGCACGGCCGCGTCGCTTTGCGTCCGCATCAGGTCGCCGGATCGATAAATGTACCGATCCTCATCCATACCGGGCAGCGGTCCGCCGTTCTGAATGGCTGAGAAGTCTTGAAACTCGTCAAATGGCGACTTGCTGGTCGTCTTGACCTGGTTTGTGGACGCCTGCATGGTTTCGGTTTGACCCGCGACCTTTTGGCTCGGCGAACCTTGATCTTGGGGCACCTGCGCCCATATTTGCAAAGTGAGACAGATTGCCACTGGCACCGTGGTCAGTTTTAACATTGTGGGTTCCACCAAAAGTTTACTTGCATAACGAATGTCGAGTAGCGGGATTTATTGAGAGCGAGAGAGATTCCGGCTCCCAAGACGGACGATCATGCTGGCACAGGATACAAGAAAAAAGCCATGCCGGAAACCGGCATGGCGGTGATTCAAACAGAATTGTTAAGTTACTTGCTCTTTTTCGCCAAGGTATTGGTGCGGTTGCTAGCAACGGCGCCTTGACGGCCCGGAACTGTGCAAGAGAGGTAGCCATGGTTGCCACCGGCAAAGAATCCGCTGAACGCGGCTACGCCGTTCCAACCATAGTTTCCAGTGTATTGCCCGAATCTATTCTGCGAGTTGCACTTCAGCTTCGTGAAAACGGTCCATTGTGCAAACGGATCACCGCTGAGAGCTGCATAGATGCTGTCGCCGTAGAGCACGCCAGCGCCGCCAGTTGGTTGTCCATGAGCCGGAACGGTTACGTCTAAGCCCGATATGGTCGAGTTTACGCTCGCGCCGCAAGCACTGAGATTGTCGACGCCACCCCATGCGCCGGCCCCCCCGGATGCCAACTGCTCGAAGTTGCAAAACAGGCCGCCGCCCGTGGACGCGAACCCGAAGGTTTGTGCCGAGGCAAAGCTGCCGCAAACTACTAGGAGAGTGACCACCAACAACATTTTTACTTTCACGAGAAATACCTCCAAGACTTGCACGCAAATCTAGCTCATTTAGAAATTAAGTCAAGCGAATTTGGTAACGGAACAAAAAAAATCGATTTCGAAGTTCAGGTTCAGCATCAAAGCCGCGTTGAAAGCGAAGTCGGCCGAAACGCGCTCGGAGAAAGCGATCTCGCGGCACAAGTAATGGTGGAAAACATTTGCATCATCTTGAAAGTACCGGTCTCCCCAAACAGAAATCCGTTTGAACATATATTCTCTCTTGTGTCTCAATCGGTGCGGTATTCGCTGAATTTTAGATCTGGATCGTTCGAACTTACACAGTTTCCTGCGGCCGATTCGTGCGAGACATAGTGCAAAGAATGTGCAAAACAATGCGCACATAAAGTGAAGTCGTCTCCCCATTCGCTTGCACTACCTCATTCTTAGGTGGGAATTTAGCCAGTTCTGCAGTCTTGATTGAGCTGCGAACGCGCCCATCGATGGGCAAAGGAAACGGCACTCCAACCCGGCCAAAGTCATCGCTGGAGCGCCGTCTAGTATCTGCAAGGGTCTTGGAGGCCTCGCATCACTCTAACTCTTGCTTTGGGAGCACGATTCGGGCCAGTCACACGGGTCTGCATCTCATTGAATCCACTAACTCTTCGCGGAATGTCCCTCCCCCCGATGTGAACAGAATGCCGACTGTCGGGCAGAAACGCCCATGTACCATGCTCCGATCCTGGTCAGCCCAGTATTGTTGATGGTTCACTGACGCATGTTAGCGATGCGTGGGAAGCTTTTTGTAAACAAGCGGGTCACTGAGCCTGACGAAGGCTCCGCGCGAGCGGCGGCGCTCATTCCCAGTTTTCTGCGGTAGTGGTAGATTTGGCACCGGCTCCAAAGAGCCGCCAGGAGAGATTATGTCCAAGTCTTCTCGACGGGAGTTTTTCAGAGTTACCGGTACCGCGGCATTGGGGTCATTGGCGAGCCCTGTCCTCGGCCGCTCCCAATTCGCGCAGCCGAGGGTGAACATGGCCGGCTCCATACCCGGACCCACGAAGGTTTATATCGATCTGCGTCGTCAACTGGGTGCCATAGACCGAAACTTGTTCGGCTCATTTCTCGAACACCTGGGGCGCGCGATCTACGAGGGGATTTACGATCCCGGCTCGAAATTGTCAGACGCGAATGGATTCCGTAAGGACGTACTCGCCGAGGTTCGCGACCTGGGAGTTCCGATCATTCGTTATCCTGGTGGCAATTTCGTCTCGGGCTATAACTGGCTCGACGGAGTAGGCCCCGTGCAGGATCGGCCGAGAGTCCTCGATAAGGCCTGGAATTCTCTAAATACGAATCAATTCGGAACCGATGAATTTATGACCTGGTGCCGCGCCGCAGGCACTTTGCCGCTGATGGGTTTGAATTTAGGAACGGGCACCCCGGAACAGGCCGCAGCTCTCGTCGAATACTGCAACATCGAAAAAGGCACCCGATGGAGCGATCTCCGCCGGAAAAACGGAGTCGCCGATCCCTACAACGTAAAGTTCTGGTGCCTGGGTAACGAAATGGATGGCCCCTGGCAGATTGGGCATATCACTGCGAACGAATACGGATTGCGAGCCGCCGACGCGGCGCGCCAGATGCGCGACGTCGATGCCTCACTACAACTAATAGCCTGCGGATCAAGCGGTCCCGGCATGCCCACCTACCTTGAGTGGGATCGTGAAGTCCTGGAACAGTGCTATGACTACGTGGATGCTTTGTCGTTACATCGGTATTTCGGAAACACCCCGGAAGAAACCGGCGGTGATAGCGCGAAGTTTCTCGCGCTGAACCTCACCATGGACCGGCAGATCGAAGAGACTCTCGCGGTGTGTGACATGGTTCGTGGCCACAAGCGTTCACGCAAGCAACTCTGGCTGTCGTTCGATGAGTGGAATGTCTGGTATCGGGCACGCAGTGGCGACGCGATGAATGGGCACGCGCAGGAAAAGCCTCATCTGCTGGAAGAAGTTTATAACCTGGAGGATGCGCTGCTCGTTGGGGGATTGATCAACTCCTTGCTGCGTCATTGCGGGCGAGTCAAAATTGCCTGTCTCGCTCAACTCGTCAACGTGATCGCTCCGCTCATGACCAGCGCGAACGGCCTGTATCGCCAGACGATCTACTACCCGTATAAGTGGGGACTCCATTTTGCACGCGGCGCGACGCTCGATGTTTTTGTGGAAGCTCCATCGACCTACGATGTGGCCGGCCTTGGCGCGATACCGCATCTCGACCTCACCGCGACTGTCGACTCTTCAACCGGGAGTGTCGCAGTCTTCATTCTCAATCGCGACCTGAAAAACTCTCACCAAGTAGAACTCACTTGGGAATCGGGTGCGCCCGGAAAGCCGCGTGAAGCGTGGGTTCTGACCGGCAACGACTTAAAAGCGGTGAATGGCTTTGACGCTCCAGATCGGGTGAAACCCGTCGTTGCCTCAACACCCTCAACTTCGGGTGGCGTTACGAAGCTCGACGTGCCGCCGCAGTCATATTCCGTTTTTCAATGGGGGCCAGCATAGACGATCCGCAGTCAGGTGACCGATGGAAAGGAAAAATACCTGCTTAACATTCGCGTTTCTACTGGCAAGCCTGGGTCTGTTTGCCCAGGCTCCGCCGGCGCAACTCGCCAAGACGCCGCCGATGGGTTGGAACAGTTGGGACAGTTACGGCACCACCCTCAAAGAAAGCGATTTCAAAGCAAATGCGACATGGCTTGCCAAGAATCTTCTTCCGTACGGATGGAAATATGTGACCGTTGATATGGAGTGGTTTGTCGCCAACCCGACTCCATCAGGAAATTCGAGGACTTTTCTTTACACCATAGATAGCTACGGACGTTACACGCCGGCGCTGAATCGCTTTCCGTCGGCTGCGGGCGATGAGGGGTTTAAGCCCCTCGCGCACTTCGCTCACGCGCTCGGCCTAAAATTTGGTATACACATCCTCCGCGGAATCCCCAAAAGCGCGGTAGCAACAAACCTGCCGATTGCTGGTACGTCTTATCACGCGGCCGATGCCGCAGATCAATCAGACAATTGTCCGTGGAATTTCGACAACTATGGCGTGAGTGCGACAGCTCCCGCCGGACAGGCATATTACGATTCGATTGCGAAGTTATATGCTTCGTGGGAAGTCGATCTAATAAAGGTCGACTGCATTTCCAGCCATCCATACAAAGGCGATGAGATTCGAATGCTAAGCGAAGCCCTGCGAAAATCGGGGCGGCAGATCGTCTTGAGTCTTTCGCCCGGGCCCGCGCCCCTCGAAAAGGCTGCCGAGATGAGCCAGTACGCGCAGATGTGGAGAATCTCAGACGATATTTGGGATCTCTGGCACAGCAGTGTCCAATATCCGCAGGGATTGGGAGATCAGTTTGCCAACCTGGAGAAGTGGGGTGGAGTTAGTCACTCCGGATACTGGCCGGACGCAGACATGCTGCCGCTCGGATACCTGGGTCCGACGCCAGGCTGGGGGCAACCACGCCATACGCGACTCACACATAATGAACAGCGCACACTGATGTCGCTGTGGTGCATCTTCCCTTCACCACTAATGCTGGGAAGCGACTTGACCCAAACCGATGACTGGACGCTTTCGCTCCTGACCAATCGCGAGGTCCTCAATGTCGATCAGCACTCGATCGGAAACCGCGTCGCTTTCTCTGCTGGTGAAATCACGATCTGGACTGCCGAGTCGGCAGACGATCCCCTCGCACATTACGTGGCCGTCTTTAATCGCACCGAGGAGAGCCAAGTGGTCCAGCATTCATGGAAAGAACTGAAGTTGGAGCGAGACAGGTACAAACTCCGCGATCTTTGGGAACACAAAGACATGGGAGAAGCGGATTCTCTGACCGTAACTGTGCCATCGCATGGCGTAGTCTTTTATGTGTTGGAAGACGCGAAGTAAGGTAAGGCCTTTAGGCTTGGATTGTGGATCAGCAGATCGTGGATCAGCAGATCAATGAGCGCTGAGGGCCTTCTTAGCGCGATCGCGGCCGGCCTTAGCTTCCGCAAAATTTGGCTCCCTGGCCAATGCCATTTCAAATTCGTCGGAAGCCATTTGAGCATCGCCGCGATCGAGCAAGACTTCACCCAGCGCACTATGCGTTGCAGCATCACCGGGAAGAATCCAGAGGATTTTTCGGTATTCGAGAATGGCCCGGCGGTGATCTCCGTTTTCACGGTAAGACGCAGCGAGTAGTCGGCGAGCATCCACCGAGTCTGGTTGTAACGCCAAGGCACGGATCAATTCCCCTCTCGCTCCCGTCGAATCGCCGTTCGTCGCGAGTTGCGCCGCGAATGCGATGTGGTCCGGCGCGGTATCGCTTGCGGCGCCGACTTTTGGTTGGCGAATCGACAGGGTCGGTCCAGTTTCAGACGCAGCCGTTACGCCCCGTATTGTGCTCTGGGACGAAGGGGGCGCTGGCAACAATGATGAAGGCATTAACGAAGTGAACTCCGCGTGAATCGCCGCATCCGTTGGTGCCAGGCGTGCTGCCCAGTGAACCGCCTCTAATGCTCCCTGATCTTCGCCTTGCAATCGCAAGACTCGTCCCAACTCCAACCACGCCTTGGCTTGGCTTGGCATGAGTGAGATTGCTTTGGTCAACTCCTGCACTGCTCCCGCGAGATCGCCAGCATTGGCAAGAATCAGTCCGAGGTTGAAATGGGGAATGCCAAGGTCGGGCCTAAGGGCGATCGCTTTCCGCAGCGAATCCGACGCACCCGATAGATCGCCCTTCGAGGCCAGTTCGATGCCTGTATTGCTCAGGATCGAATACTGAACTGCATCGGTCTCCCTTTGCGCAAGGCAAGCAGCTATGTCAAATTCGATTGCCGCATCGCTCTTTTTCCCAAGCGCTTCCAAAGCTCGCCCCATGGCGTAGTGAACATCGGCTAGATCCGGATTAAGATGCAGAGCTTTCTCCAGTTCTTTCTCTGCCTCTGGAGTTTTATCCATCTTAAGCAGCAATTTGCCCAGCGCGCCGATGGCTTCCGGGTAAACAGGTTTAGTGGCAATCGCGGTCCGATATGCACGTGTCGCATCATCGAACCGGTTTGCTTTCTCTAGAGCCGTCGCATAGTTGAAATGAGCGCCGGCCAGAGATGGCTTCAACTTCAATGCGCGCTCAAGTTCCCGGATCGCCGCATCTGTCTCTCCGGTCGCGATCAATCCCGACCCGAGAAGATTCAGAGCTTCCGCATAGTCAGGTTTGTATTTCAGAGCTTCCCCGCACTCAACGATCACCTCGCGCCAGTCGAGTTTGCTTTTCGGACTGGTTGTCAAGATTAGCGCGAGGCTGTAGTGTGCAGCAGCGAATCCGGGCATTATCTGGATGGCGTGCCGAAAAGCGGACTCCGCGGCTCTGAAATCGGCGATCTGGCCTTCCAACAACCCGAACTGGTACCAACCCTCGGAACGAGTGGGGTCGATGTCCAGCGCCGATTGAAGATCGGCCATCGCAGCGGAGATGTTGCCGTGACTTGCTTCGTATGTGCCCGCTTGCAGATGGTAAGAAAAGGCATCGAGTTGCACTTGAGAGCGGGCCGGGGACGCAGGCAACAAAACGCTCAAGAAGATGATCAGGAATGTGGCGCTCTTTTTCATCTGGAACAATTCTTCCCGGCGTGCGACTGTTTTCAGTGTAGAAGAATTGCCAACAACTTTGCGAGCGCTCCAGGCTGACTCGGAACGATCAGGTCCTACTCTACGGCCGACAATTCAGAACGCAATCCGACGATATCAGCCCCTAAATCCTTGCCGTCCAATCCCTTATTTTTGTAGGGACTGCTTTTCGTCAGTTGGTAGTTTCCCCCATTTCCACCATCGTATGCAGTGAAGCCGACATCATTCACACTGGAGGCAAACAAAACGCCTTGTGGCCAAGAGGATGGAGGATATTTGCTGGGATCTAGGACCAGGGCGTTATCGGTAAATGAGTAAGAACTGAAGCAATTATTCAAGCTCGTCAGAGGAACATTCGCATGTGCACAGCTCGCTTCCCCGCCTCCTTCGTTCCACACGGGGTATTGACCTGTTATGACGATGCTGTTTGTCCACGAGAATCCGTACATTGTCGGATCGCTATTTTTATTTCCAAGCATCAGAACGCCAGAGTCAGCGTCCGGAAAGCCCGTAATATGGTCGATCGAAACCGTGTTTACCGGATTCTTGGGCCATGCATTCGCTATCAAAAAAAGGTAACCCAGCCCAGCGTATTGCTGGCTGATGTCGTCCATCGCAACGTCGTGGATGCTAAATCGTGTGGCGGCTTTTGCCGCCGCTCCTCCCTGTCCACTTCCAGAAAGAGTCGTGGCTACGACAATTCCGCCACCGGCGTGTGAGATTTGCGTGTATCGGATTGTCACATCCGTGACCTCACATATCGTGCACACATTTCCTTTGTTCGGGGTGTGTTGGTTTTTAGGGGTTAGAAGTATGCCGAAGCCATTCTGGGTAAAGCCACCCCAGACGTTTTCCATTAAGTTGGCTTCCGCCAAAACCCGAACCGCATTCTTTAGCTCTAAATGGTTTCTGACGCCAAACGGTTTTCCGGATTGACCGCCTTGGTAAGGCGAATTCCCCTTCAGCCATTGCCACGGCTTGAAGAAGTGGTTGTAATGAATGGTGATATCGGTCGGAGTCTTGGTGGCGGCGCCACCACCGAACATGATCGCCTCACCTGAGGCTTCTAAAAAGTTGTCTCTGACTTCGTAAGGCCCGTCCTGATAGGTTCCAGTGCCACCGCTAATGGCATGTGCCTCCGAACACGCGACATTGTCGAAAGTGCAGTGAAAGTCGCTAAAGTACGAATCGACAATCGCTACATAGCTCGTGCCGGCCAGTTCAAGACCATTCTGAGTTTCGCCGTTACTTGTACCATGCAGCCAATTACGGTCGAAGACTATATAACTAGCGCTCCCCGCTGCTTGCACAGACACTAATGTGGGAGCTCCCTTAGCAGTGGTTGGACGCGTTAATTCCAAACCGAGCAATCGGTAGTGGTTTGCGCCCGGCTTGAAGATCACCGGACCGCTCGCGCTTCCTGAACTGCTAATGATCTTAGCCAACGCATTGGTCGGCTCGGCGCAGGAGTACTGTGGTCTTCCCAGCAAGGATGCCACTCCTGCGAAGCACGGCGTCAGCCGTTGTCCTTCTGCCGGGAGGGCGCTATCCGCAGCGCTGGTACGAACAATAATCCAATGCTGACTGTCGCACTGCTTGGCTGGAAACTGAAAAGTGCCGGTAAATGTCGACCCAGCTTGCAGTTCTATTGTGTCTCCACATTCGGCGCTGTTCAAAGCTGACTGCAGGTCGCCGCCGCTGTTGACACTAACGACAGATCCCGGGGCGGGGGTGTCTGCCATCGAGCTTGCTACAGTCACAGTCGGCAATTGTGCCGGTCCGTCATACCCGCCACTTCCAGGATCACGATGGGATCCTGAATAGGCGATAGCCGGGATCGTGATCGGGCTGACGCTAATTGCGTATATTGCAGCCACCAGACAAACAACGCCGCGAATGGAGCGTCGACATAAATCCAACGTTGGAGAAACCACGAATGGCATGCGCCAATTTCTCCCAATCAGCCCACCCTGTCAAAATATTAGGGGCAAGGATTTGCCGCCAAAACTCCAAAACCACTCGTCGAAGGAAGCTGAAAGCGTTAACCCATGTCGTTAACCCATATTAATAACCCATATTAATGATAGGGTCTTTCGGTACGCCACCGCACACGCCGTCGCTCCCCGCCGAACCGACAATACCTATTCCCGGTTGTAGAGTTTTGACCACCACCGGACGTTATCTCCTGGAGTGGTTATGGCGACGAATGCCCACCAACCCCGCGATTGGGAAACACTTTATCAATTAGCCATCCTCGAATCGGATCCCATCAAACTCCCTGCCCGGATCGCTGATGCCCGCCACGCAATTATTGAACAGCTGGCGATCAAACCTTATAACGATCGGCGGAATAACGACTGGCAGACACTCAACGGTGCATTGGCTGCTCTTCATGTAGCCTGCGAGGAGTGCGAACGCAAGTTACAGCAGTTTGGGGAGAAGCGGAACTTCCACGGATTATTCTGGACTAAACGTTGAGACCACTAAGGGCGTACCATTCTTGCGAGGTACAGCAATCCTATTGGGCGTCGTCCTTTGTTAAAGTGTTATCGAAATCCTGCGACTAAGTTGCCCCGACAGCGGCGCAAATCACCCTGCAGGTTTGAGCCTTAAGGGTGTTCGAGGCCGTGCGGCAGCGATTTTTGGCCTCGCCCGATTGCCATGACTTCGTTGAGGTCGGCTAAGATTCCGGATGGCAGTGAAGCGGACGTCAGCGTGATCCCCGACCCGAAAGTTCCACCTTTCCTGGCATGGTGACGAACCCGAATATACTGTTTGCATTTGCCATGGAAACCGTCAGATCCAAATTGCCGTCATCGTGAGTGGTCAGCAAGCGCGCGTTGATGTGGTGCGGTGATTACATCCTTAGTGCAGACCTGGAAGAGTCAGCGGGTCGTGTTTTCGTTTGCTCTCTTACTGCGATTTCTGACTCACTTTTTTCCGGTGCGGTGATTCAGGCGTGTTTGTAAATGGGCGGGGGGCTTTTGATGGCTCCCCGCCGTGAGAGCTGCGCTAACTGCGAGTTACTGTTTAACGGCCACGCCGACGTCGTAGTTTCCGGTGTCAACGATTTCGACCAAGCCCATGACCTGGCCGTTCGGGGACACCTGAATGTTGAAGTTGCCGACAAAGTTGATGCTGAGAACTGCTGTGCCGGTGCCGTCTGCGTTGAGGGATGTGATCTCCATGGTGCCCGTCCCGGAGACGGCACCGCATTCCTGCGTGTTGTATTGGTAGGTGGCGGTGCCCGTACCTAACTTGTTCAGCTTGAAGGTGACGAGCTTGCTACCGATTCCGCATCCGCCGTTTAGTTCGATTCCGGCAGTCCATGTCCCGGCCAAATTCGCCACAGTAAGCTTCGGCGGCCGAACCTTGACTTCCTGAGCTGCGGCGGGGGTTACAGCGGAAACAAAAGTAAGGAGGGTGAGGGCGGCGAGAACGGCAAGCCGTGCGATCTTTGGGTTTGGGTTGTGGTTGAACTGCGTGGCCTGATTTGTGGTTTTCATTTTGATTCTCCTTTGTTGTTCGGTTTCTTGGTTGGTGGTTTCTTGGGAAAGCTTGTACAAAATCTCGTTAGTCATAACTTCTATGGGACAAAATCTCAGGCAGTTATAGCCGCTGGCGATAGCTGGGAAACTCAACCGCCGCGAAGACGTGCCTGTTCCGCCTGCGTCGGGGCCAGCTTCTGTCCGCAAAAAGGACAGGTATCGAAGTCCGCTGCCGTGCCACCCACCAGCAGCGTCATGCCTTGCCGCTCGACAGTTACCTCAGTCCTAACCGTGCGACCGGTGCTCCGTCCGGACTCGTTAGAACGGAACAAGCTTGCCCGCTGGGTCAGCCATTGGTAGAGTCTGTTCGTACGTTTCCCCTGCACTGGTCGCGAATGTTGTGGCAGTCGCGCAAAAAAGGCCAGTGACGCCTTCTGACAGGTTTTGACAAGTTCTGAAAATGCTGCCAAGTCCATGAAATCCGAAGGGATATTTCAATTCGGGGGGTTTCAGATCGATGTCCTCGCCCGCGCCCTGCGACGACAAGATGAGATCGTGACTCTCAACCGCCGGGCTTTTGATGTGCTGTTGTACCTGGTACAAAACCCGGGACGGGTTCTAACTCGCGATGAGCTATTGAAGAATGTTTGGCCGGATACGTTTGTGGATGAAAACAGTTTGGCGCAGAGTATCTCGGCTCTGCGCCGGGCTCTGGAGGAGAAACCCGGCGAAAACAGCTATATCGTCACCCTGCCCGGCCGAGGCTACCAGTTTGTTTCGGCAGTGACGGCGATTGTTCCGGAGAGCATGAGTGTCGCTCCCGGTGCTGCGGCCACTCTTGGCAGTGCTCCTCAGGGCGTCCTTCTGCAACGAGAAACGGTTCGGACCAGTGTTATAACGCAAGATAACGAACAGCTCAGCCTGTCGGGTTCCCGGAATCGAGCGGCGAGAGTGCTCGCGGTTTTGGTGCTGGCAACCGTTTCGGCTGCCGGACTTTACGCCTGGCGGAAATTTCACCGGACGCCACTGCCAACCAACCCAACCACAATGAGCATGATCGCAGCCCCGGCAGCGGCACGACGCTCGGTCGCTGTACTCGGTTTTCGCAACTTGTCGGGGCGTCCTGAAGAAGGTTGGTTGTCAACAGCGCTGGCGGAAATGTTGAGCACCGAACTGGTAGCCGGAGAAAAGCTGCGCCTCGTCTCGGGAGAAGACATTGCCCGAACCAAAACCGATCTTCCCCTGGCTCTTGCCGACACTGACAGTCTCTCGCGAGACACCCAGCAGGCAGAAGCCATCTTCCGAAAAAATGGATCGGAGGCTGGTTTGGCCGATGTGCTCGACAACCTCGGAATGGTTTATGAAACACAGGGCG
>Ga0209006_10000374_pt1 | contig 44398 bp, 38 predicted proteins | sample JacPin_JW_Ref_O2_FD_188567 | JGI IMG/M metagenome (GOLD analysis project Ga0209006, IMG submission 188567) | Forest soil microbial communities from Algoma, Ontario, Canada - Jack Pine, Ontario site 1_JW_Ref_O2 (SPAdes) (version 2) | ecosystem: Environmental > Terrestrial > Soil > Boreal...
GCTGGGCAGTGGTTATCCAGAAACCGCAGCGGGATGCGTATCGCGGCGTCTATGAAATGCAGCGCACCGCCCGGCTCTTGGCATTGTTCGCCGTCTTTCTTAGTGTTGCCGTGAGTATTATGGCCGCGCGCCGCATCACCAACCCTCTCGAAATTCTCACCGCATCCAGCCGCGCGCTGGCCCGCGGTGATTTTTCGCAGCGCGTGCGCTTGTGGAGCCGCACTGAGATTGGCGAACTTGCCGAAACCTTCAATACCATGTCCGACGAACTTGAGCGGTACGTGGAAGATCTCAAGCGGGCAGCTGAAGAAAACCGCGCGCTGTTCATGGGGTCCATTCAAATGCTGGCCGGCGCGGTCGACGAAAAAGATCCTTACACACGCGGCCACTCCGACCGCGTCACTCGCTATTCCATGCTCATTGCCAAAGAAATGAGCCTGGATTCCGACTTCATGGAGACCTTGCAGATTTCCGCGCAACTCCACGATGTAGGCAAGATCGGGATTGAAGATCACATCTTGAAAAAGCCCGGCGCATTGACAGCCGAAGAATTTGAAGTGATGAAAACCCACACCACCCGCGGCGCAAATATCCTGCGTCCGGTGCAGCAGCTCACCGAGATGCTCCCCGGCATCGAGCTGCACCATGAAGCTCTCGACGGCCGCGGTTATCCCTACGGCTTGCAGGGCGATCAGATTCCCATGCTAGCGCGGGTCATTGCCGTCGCTGACACCTTTGATGCCCTCACGACGAACCGCCCCTATCAGCAGGCTCACACTCCCGATCAGGCTTTGCAAATCATCCAGAACCTGGCCGGCAAGCGTCTCGACCCCGCCGCCGTAACCGCTCTGCTCGCGGTCTACGGACGCGGCGAAATCCGCCTGCAACGCTTCTCCATCAAAAGGCCGGTTGCAGCGGCCACGGCATCGGCGGGCACTTCCGCTCAGCCCCAAGTCAGCACTGGTCCAGCCTCAATAACCTTGGCGGCGGATGTCGCCGAACTCGAAAAGACGCGCATCTAGTTCAGTCAATCGCACCGGCGTCCCGCCGGCAGTCACCAGCGCTCTTGCCCCGCTATAATCATTCTTACCTCTTTATGATTCAAACCCTGTTCGGCAGTCTGGAAGAAGAAAAGAAAACCGGCTTTTTTGACCGCATGAAGCAGGCGGTCACGCGCACGCGCGAGAATCTCGCCGAGCGCATCGACGAAGTCGTTTCTTTCGGCAAGGAAATCGACCGCAACACCCTCGACGATCTCGAAGCGACACTGATCGGCGCGGATCTGGGCACGGCCACCACGCAGGAAGTTCTGGGGAACCTCCGCGATAAGGCTGACCGTAAGCAGATCAAAGACACGCAAGAGCTAAAGCGCCTCATTAAAGAAGAGCTGCTTGCCATTCTAAACAAGTCAAATACTCAACCAGTGCGCAGGGTTGATGGCACTCCGGAAGTCATCCTGGTAGTCGGCGTCAATGGCACCGGAAAAACGACGACAATCGGCAAACTCTCGCAGGTATTTCGTTCACAAGGAAAAAATGTTTTGCTCTGCGCCGCCGATACTTTTCGCGCAGCCGCCATTGATCAGTTGGAAATCTGGGGACAACGCACGGGAACGGAAGTCATCAAGACCAAGCCCGGGGGCGATCCGTCCGCTGTTTTGTTCGACGCTCTCCAGTCCGCAACGGCACGCAAAACCGACTATGTCATCGTCGATACCGCAGGCCGTCTTCACACCAAGACCAGCCTGATGTCGGAACTGGAAAAAATGCGCCGTACGGCACAGCGCATCATTCCCGGCGCACCCCACGAAACTCTCCTGGTGATGGACGCAACCACCGGACAAAACGGCTTGCAACAGGCGCGGCTGTTTACCCAGTCGGCGGGAGTGACGGGCATCGTGCTCACCAAACTCGATGGCACGGCCAAAGGAGGCGTGATTGTGGCCATATCTCGCGAACTAGGATTGCCCGTACGCTTTGTTGGAGTCGGTGAAAAAGCCGGCGACTTGCTGCCGTTTGACGCGAAGGATTTCGTGGACTCTCTGTTCGAATAATTTCGAATCGTAAGGAGGTTCCCGTGTCTGATCGGGAGAAAAATCGCGCACCGTTGGGAAGCCGCATCTGGGAACGTGTGCGGCGTCTGCTGTGGAAGAATCCCACTCCGCCGCCCGCCGATCCCTACGCATATCGGATGGCGCCAGTCCGGCGCGGGCCCAAGGGACGCAGCGGGGCGACAGTCGCCGAACCGGAAGACGATTCGTATCAGGCCTATCCTCCGCGCCGAGCGTAGTTGGCCTTTCACTTTCCACATGCCTGATCGCACCGTCGACGAACAATTTCTGCAACAAGCCCTGGATCTGGCTCGCCAGGGCGTGGGTCTGACCTCGCCGAATCCCTGCGTGGGCGCGGTCATCGTCGACGCGCACGGAGATGTAGCTGGCGCTGGCACGCACACCTACGATGGGGTCAAACATGCCGAGGTTCTGGCGTTGGAGCAGGCCGGCGAAAAAGCCCGCAGCGGCACACTTTACATCAATCTGGAACCTTGCTCCCATCAAGGCCGAACGCCGCCTTGTGCCGATGCCGTGATTGCTTCGGGAATTCGGCGAGTCGTTGCCTCAATGGACGACCCGAATTCGGTAGTTGCTGGCCGCGGATTCGACAGGCTGCGTGCCGCCGGAGTGCAAGTGGAAGTTGGAGCCATGGCCGAGCAGGCCCGTCGCCTGAATGAAAGCTTCGCCCGATACATTCGTGGTGGCATTCCATTCGTCACTCTAAAATCGGCGATGACGCTTAACGGGAAAATCGCACCATCTCGCGACGCATCAAACACCGCTCTGTTAGAACAGGATCAATCGAATCGTGCGTCTGGAACCCCACCCGGCGGGTGGCTCACCGGCCAAACGGCTCGAGCCCACGTCCAGCAAATGCGGCACGAGCACGACGCTCTGCTGACCGGCGTCGGGACAGTCCTTGCCGACAATCCTCTTCTCACCGATCGCACCGGATTCCCGCGTCGGCGGCCGCTGCTCCGTGTGATTCTCGACTCGCAACTCCGCACGCCGTTCGACTCGCGGCTGGTGGGAAGTGCCGTAAGCGGTGATGTACTGATTTTTTGTTCGTCAGCATCTAAAGACAAGAAGACTCGCCTGTGCGAGTCCGGTGTTCGCGTCGAAGATCTTCCGCCAAACAATGACGGACAGATCGATTTGCATGCAGTCATACGGCGGCTCGGACAACTCGAAATCACAAGTCTTATGATCGAGGCGGGAGCCGTGATCAACGGCGCAGCTCTGGCCGCGGGAATCGTCGACAAAGTTTTTTTGTTTTACGCGCCGAAGATATTTTCCAATCCGGATGCCGTTCCTTTCACGGCGGGCGTGCATTCGGGCGGCGCAATCGATGCGGTACAGATAAAATCTCTTTCTTTTCACCGCTTCGGCGAAGACTTTGCCTTCGAAGGATATTTTCGAGACCCTTATCAACACTGAAATCGCTTGCGGCTTTCTAAGTCGTGGCGCCAGGAGGCATCATGTTCAGCGGTATTATCGAGGAAGTTGGGCGCATTGCCAGCATCGAACAGCGCGGAGAAAACCGCCGCATCACAGTGGCCGCCGCGCGTACACCGAAGGAGTTGAAAACCGGCAATAGTATCGCGGTCAGCGGAGTCTGCCTCACCGCGATCAATATCAAACAGGGATCGTTTTCTGCCGATCTCGCGCCAGAAACGTGGATGAGAACTTCGTTCTCGCGCATTCACGAAGGAGCTCAGGTCAATCTTGAACTTCCCATGAAAGCCGATGGGCGCTTCGGCGGACACATTGTGCAGGGCCACGTGGATGGAGTGGGGAAATTATCTTCGCTGCAACGCATTGGAGACTCCGACAATTGGTGGCTGGAAATTGAACTGCCGCCTGAAGTCGAAAAGTACACAGTCCACAAAGGTTCCATCTGCATCGAGGGCATTAGCCTTACTGTGGCCCGTCTGGAGAACAATCGCTGCACAGTCGCCGTTATTCCTCACACCGTGGAGGCGACAAATCTCGGCTCGCTGAAGGTTGGCGATCTCGTCAATCTGGAAGCCGATCTCATTGCAAAATACGTCGAGAAGATGATGAAGCACGACGCCAGCAGTTCTCTGACCATTGAAGAACTGGTGCGGCAAGGCTTTTGACTCCACGCGTAACGCAAGACGTACTTACGCTTCCAACTTCAACTCATCCAGGGCAAGAAATTCCTGCACAATGGGATGGCTGTCTTTTTCCATCTGCGCATACGTTCCGAAAAAAATTGCCTTGCCTTCGTAGAGAAATACGACCCGATCCGCTACTTTCTCGGCCAGACGCATATCATGAGTCACGACGATGCTGGTCAAGTGCAACTGAATTTTCAGCCGCTTGATCAGATCGCCGAGCAACTGCGCCATCAAGGGATCGACCATCGTCGTCGGCTCGTCGTAAAGCACGCACTCGGGCCGCGCCGCCAGCGCCCGTGCGATTGCCACCGAACGCTTCATACCGGTTGAGAGATCCGAAGGTAATAGATCGCGCATCTCCTGCACGCCCACCATGTTCAGCAATCCGTCAACAATCTGAAGCATCTGCGTTTCGCTCAGATCGCCCGACTCGCGCAGGGGAAACGCCACATTTTCGCCGACCGTGAGCGAATCGAACAACGCCCCGTTCTGGAAAACCATCGTCACTTTCTTGCGCACCGGCTCTATCTGTTCTTCCGTGTAGTCGGTAATATCTTCGCCGGCCACGATGACTCGCCCCGAATCCGGCTTCATAAAACCCATGATGTTATGCAATGACACCGACTTGCCCACGCCGCTACGTCCGAGAATGCAAACCGTCTCGCCCGGCAACACGTCGAAATTGACGTGATTGAGCACTACGTTGTCGCCAAATGCCTTGGATACATCGCGGAACTCGATGTAAGGAGTGAGCGGCTCTGCTGCCGGTGCAGCGTCCGCGCTGAGTTGTTGAATATCGTCCATTCCGTTCGTTTCGACAGCGCTGCTTCGTTTACTTTACCTGCGCAAGCGATTCGTTTGCCGCGGCCAATTCTTTCTGTGTATTCACGTTGCAAAATACTTGCGGCGAGAATCCCCACTCAGCCAGTTCGACGTCTTCAACCGCTTTCACCCTGATGCCGGCAAACACCGCATCAATTTTATAATTTCCGGCGCGAATGGCCGCCTCGGCGGCGTTCGCAAATTCGTGGCGGTATACGGCGCACAATGGCTGCCAGCCCTGTCCGGTGCGCGGCACAATCGCCATCATCTCAGGATTACTCTCAGCCCGCGCCATCAGGTGGCCCAACAACTCAGCCGGGAGAAACGGCACATCGACGGCAAGCATCAGATTGAGCTCTGCCCCTGACGATCGCAGGGCAGCATGAATTCCTCCCAGCGGTCCACAACCCGGAAAAATGTCTTCGACCACCGGAGCGAATCGCTGGAACTTCGACGCCGCACCAACGATGCTCACGTTCACTGTTAGCGTCCGAGCTAAGTGCAAAGCACGCTGCAGAAGTGTCCGGCCGTCCAGCATCACGAAGGCTTTGTCCGCCCCCATGCGTGTGCTGTTGCCCCCCGCAAGGATGAACGCCGCACGAACCTTTTTGATGGATCGCTGGGGCTTCTCTTCGGATAGCAAGTTTCGTCCCCCGGACCTGATTCATCCGACCAAGCTTGGCCGGATGAGCATTAGAGAGCGCTCACTGACGGCCAACGGCTGAGGGCTCAGAGCTGATCCTCCCCTGCCAGTGACTCCACACGAACCACGCCGCTCCTGCCACCAGCATTGCCACAATCACAGCGTCGAACTTATGAAAATATTTTCCCAGCGCGCGCCAGTTCTCGCCCAGCTTCATTCCGAAATAAGCCAACGCCAGGCACCATGGCCACGATCCTAAGAATGTATACACATGAAACCGTCCCCGCGGCATACGCGCGATTCCCGCGGGCAGAGCGATGAACGTGCGAATTACCGGCAGCAATCGCCCGATAAACACTGCCAGATATCCCCAGCGCAGAAAGAAGCGATCGGCCCAATCGAGTTCGCGCCGTCCCATCAGAATCCAGCGCCCGTAGCGCTCGACCAATGGACGTCCGCCGTAGCAGCCAATCTCATACGCGATCAGCGACCCCAGGTTGCAGCCCAACGCCCCCGCCGTAGCCACCCATAGCAACTTGAACGCCCCAGTGAATACGAGATATCCGGCGAATGGCATGATCAATTCCGAAGGCAACGGAATACACGCCGATTCAATCGCCATTAGTAGCGCTATTCCGGCATAGCCGGTGGCAGCCACTACCGACTGGATGAACATGAAGATGACGGTCAGAAGTTTTTCAGTCATGAAGGAAGAGTCCCGGATCTCAGCTCTCAGAAAAATCCCTTTACGCTCAGTCTGAGAACCAGGAACTAAGAACCGCTCCAGTGTATCGGAAAATGCGCGGCAGAAATGCCGCTGGATAGAAGACCTGTTTAAAACGATCCGTCCTGGGTGAACGTATATCCTGGCAGTCCCCAGCCCTGCGCGTTCTTGGTTACTTTGATGCGTACCGTGGGCGCATCGGGTGCCGCAATGCCTGCGGGACGCAGCATGGCGAATTGCGAGAACACTTCATGGTAGACCTTAGTGACCAGATAATCCTGGCCATTGGCATCGCTGCGCCAAACCTGCCCGAGTTGAATAAGATGTGCTGCCACAATATCTTCCTGAGTGGGATGTTGTCTTCAGACTATCGTCGCGTTAGGGCCCCGTCAATTCCCCGCATGGTTACCGAAGTTCAGGGCCGGAATCGCTAATCTCACACCTCTGCTAACATGTTGGCCCCAAGGAGATTTCAGCCTCATGCCTCGTGGTAGAACTCCCCGTCAACCTTCCCGCACCGGCCGCCAAGACAAAGTTTCTGTGAAGACGAAGCAGGTTGCTGCAATTGGAAGCAAGGCCTCAGCCCCCGCTTCGAAAGCGCGTAAAGCAGTTTTGCCAGCGCCCAAATCCGCGGCCCCGAAAACTAAAGGCTACAATCCGCTCGCCCCGGATCGAATCTCGACGATCCTCGACCGCCTTGACCAACTCTATCCCGACGCTACCTGCGCCCTCACGCACACCAGCGCCTGGGAACTGCTGGTCGCGACCATCCTCTCCGCGCAATCGACGGACGTCAACGTCAACCGCGTGACGCCGGAGCTTTTCCGCAAATATCCCACGGTCCAAGCCTTCGCCGCGCTCACGCCTGAACAACTCCAGCCAGATGTCCGCTCCACCGGATTCTTTCGCAACAAATCCAAATCCGTTGTTGGAGCAGCCAAAAAAATAGTCACCGATTTCGGCGGCCAAGTCCCGCTGAACATGCAGGATCTGCTGACCCTACCGGGAGTAGCCCGCAAGACCGCGAACGTGGTCCTAGGCAGTTGGTTCAAAATCGCTGAAGGCGTAGTCGTCGATACCCATGTCCACCGCATCTCACGCCGCCTCGAACTCACCACTAACAATGATCCGAAGAACATTGAGCAAGACTTGATGCGAGTCATCCCCCGCGAGAAATGGATCCTCTTCTCCCACCAGATCATCTGGCACGGCCGCAAACTCTGCTACGCACGCAAGCCCAAGTGCGCCGACTGCTTGTTGGAAAATATTTGCCACGCCGGTGACAAGACCTGGAGCACGGTGGAGATGCACAAGAACGCAAAGCTATGAATTAGATTGCCGAGATGGCCGATCCGAGGAAGTGCTGAAATATCGGCAGGAAGCTTGCACCGGACACAACTCGCATTTCGGTTTAGTCGTCTTGCACAACTCTTTTCCGTGGCGTCGTAGAAGCAGATGCGCCCGGGTTAGCCACTCGCAGTCGGTAGGCAGTCCGCTTGACACCGCCTTCTGTACAGACCGATAACTAACGGAATAATTCTTATCTTCCTTGCCAAACCCAATTCGCAACAGCACGCGCAATCCGTTCGACTCCAGAGCCAAAACCGGGAGCACTCCCGCAAACAGCAAAATCTTCTCCGCTCCGGGATCTCCAATTCCGGGAAATCTTTTCAATGCTTTCTTTGCTTTCGCTGTGGGGAGTTTGATCACAGCATCCAGATCACTATTGAATTCCTGATACGCAATTTGAGCAACCGTGATCAATTTTTCCACGCTCACATCCGGCAGTATGCCGGCCTTGGCAATGCCAGCAAGAGTCTTGTGTCCGGCTTTCAGAATGTTTTCGGGATCGATGCCGACGCGTTCCTTAAGCTGCGCAAATGCATTTTCGCGCTGTGTGTCGTTTGCCAGATAGGCAATATTCTCCAAGACAATCAACTCCAGCGGATCCCGGCTCGGCGGCACAGGCGGCCCGTAATAACCTTCCAATCGGCTAATAATCTTGGTTAGACTTATCAATCGTTTCACTGTTTCCGAGTACCGGTGCTTACAATACGAAACTCCTGTCGCAGTGTCCACGTATAATAAGCTTTACTGCTTTTCGCCGTACCTCTACGGCTTCGAGTTCGCCCACTCACTCGCTGTATACTGTAAAGTTTTCGCGTCCCCAGAACCTTCGCAGCCCTGGCTGCCTCAGCGAAAGGAAATCGATCTCCATGGCCTCTCCCGCAGTAGCCTTTGCCCGCAGCAATCAGCCTCGCTTCCTCAACGAATTAAAAGACCTGCTCCGCATTCCCAGCGTGAGCACTCTCGACGAGCACAAGCCTGACATCCAGAAGGCCGCTGCCTTCGTCGCCGACGAACTCCGCCGCATCGGCATGGAGAATGTTGAAATCATCCCCACCAAGGGTCATCCGCTCATCTATGCCGATTGGCTGCATGCCGCCGGCAAGCCCACTGTGCTCTGCTATGCCCACTACGATGTGCAACCGGCAGAGCCGCTCGACGAATGGGTTTCGCCTCCGTTTGAACCCACAGAGCGCAAAAACAATGTCTACGCCCGCGGAGCAGTCGACGACAAGGGCCAGCTCTGGATGGAAGTCAAAGCCCTCGAATCGCTTATGCAAGCGGGCAACGGCAAACTCCCCATCAACGTGAAGGTGATTTTTGAAGGCGAAGAGGAAGTGGGAGGCGAATCCATCGCCGCCTACATCCGCAAAGAGAAATCCAAGCTCAAGTCCGATTTTGCTCTGGTCTGCGATACCGAACTGTTTGCGCCCAATCTTCCTACGTTATGCGTAGGCCTGCGCGGCCTAGTCTATACGGAACTCGAAGCCTTAGGCGCCAAGACTGATCTGCACTCCGGCATGTACGGCGGCGCCGCGCCGAATCCCTTTTTCGCGCTGATTGAGATCATCAGCAAGCTAAAGGACGCCAAAGGGAAAATTCTCATTCCCGGTTTCTACAAAGGCGTGAAAGCTCCAAGCAAAGACGAACTCAAAGCATGGAAGCGTCTGCCCTTCAACGAAGAACACTACCGCAAAACCGAAGTCGGATCGAAAGTCCTTACCGGAGAACCCGGATATTCCGTCCTCTACCGAACTTGGGCGCGCCCCACTCTAGAAGTTCACGGCATGCCCGGAGGCTTCACCGCCCCCGGCGCGAAAACCGTCATCCCTGCCAAAGCGACTGCCAAAGTTTCCATGCGCCTCGTCCCCAATCAAGACGCCGACGACATCTTCAAGAAGTACACAAACTTCGTGAAGAAACTCACTCCCAAAGGCATCGAGATTAAAATTAGAGTTCATAGCAAAGGTCCGGCTTGTGTGGTCGGTACCGACAATCCCTACATCAAGGCTGCGACTGAGGCCCTGCACGACACGTTCAAGAAGGAAACCGTCTTCATCCGCAGCGGAGGCTCCATCCCCATCGTCACCGACTTTCAGGACGTGCTGAAAATTCCCAGCGTCATGATGGGCTTCGGCTTACCTGACGACAACCTCCACGCCCCCAACGAAAAGTTCCACATTCCAAATTTCTATAAAGGAATTGAAACGATCTGCCTCTTCTTCGAGAAATTAGGAGCAAAGTAAGTAACAATACCGGCACGAAGAATGGCTGGGCAGTCAACCCTCACTATGCCTCGGGCTAGGCCCTTGTCTTCCCTAAGTCTTCCTCAGAAACATATATCGCAATTAATCGAAAGCTATTCTCACTAGCTATGAAATGAAACGAAACCATTGACAAGCAAACGTAAACAGCCTAGGCTTTTGCCCGATCGGGAATTGCAGAGCGGAAAGACGCCGTGCGGTGCGTTTGTTCTGTTTTCACGCCTCTCGATCTAACTGAAAGGAGGTTGGTAATGACATCGCTTCGGGCACTGTGTATGGCTTTAATCGTATTCACCTCGCTCTCACTTCTTGCGCAATCTGGGACAACCTACTACGTCTCCAAGAGCGGCAAGGACAGTAACTCCGGTAGTTACACCGCACCCTGGCTCACTATTCAGCACGCCGCCAACTCGGTAACGGCGGGAGCAACGGTGTATGTGGAAGCCGGCACGTACAACGAATCCGTGACCTTTCCCGCATCCGGGACCGCAACGAATTACATTACCTTCGAAAGCTATCCCGGACAGACCGCGGTCATCGATGGGACGGGCCTCAGCGTCAGCGGAACGCAGGGCCTTATCAACATCCTCAACCAGAGCTATATCACCGTGAGCGGATTTGAAATCCGCAATTACACCACCAGCAAGGCGACCCTCACCCCCGCCGGCATCTGGGTCACGGGTTCAGGCAGCGGCGTACAGTTGCTCAACAATCTGGTACACAACATCACGACTACGTCAGAGAAAAACGGCAACGCCTTTGGCATCGCCGTCTATGGCACTTCAAGCACACCCATTACCGACATCACCATCAGCGGCAACCAGATTTACAGCCTGAAGACCGGCGAGAGCGAGACGATGAATGTGGATGGAAACGTAACCTATTTCTCCATCACGAATAACGTTGTCCACGACAACGACAACATCGGCATTGATGCGATTGGATTTGAGGGAGTCGGTCCCACCGGTTCCGACCAGGCCAGGTACGGAGAGGTCAGCGGCAATACCGTTTACAACATCAGTGGAATCAAGAATCCTGGTGAAGGCAATTCCTACGATGCTGATGGACTCTATTGCGACGGCTGCGCTTATGTCACCTTCGAACGCAACACCGTCTACAACTGCGATCTGAATATGGAAGCGGCGAGCGAACACAAAGGACATAACGCCAGCTATGTGACCATTCGCAACAATCTCTTTTATGACGCCAACACGGTGGGCATTTCGATTGGAGGGTATTCGGCCAACGTCGGCGGCAGCGACCATATTGTGATCGTCAACAACACGCTCTACAACAACAATACGAAAAACGGCGGCGCCGAATTTCAGATCCAGCACAATGCTCCGCCCAGCGCCGGAAACATCTTTGAAAACAACATTGTTTACGCCGGCAGCCAGAATGTCTGGATCTACAGCTACGTCAGCGGCTCGACTGCGACAGCCAATTGGAACTTGTACTATTCCACCAAGGGCTACGTTCAGGGAACATCCATCGATTGGGGCGGAAAATCAAACTACAAAACCTATGCCGCTTATCAGTCGGGCAGCGGGGAGGATGCAAATTCACCGAATGCTAATCCTCTGTTTGACAACCTGGGATCAACGCCTCCGAATCTTGACGTCGCCTCAGGCTCACCTGCAATCAACGCCGGCAGCACCAGCCTTACCTGCAGCATGGGATACTGCAATGGCGCTTCCATTTATGGCAGTACGGACTATGCTGGGAATCCTCGCGTAAACGGCAGCGGCCAGATCAACATCGGCGCTTACGAGCAGTAGGCACTCAGACTGGGTTGGAGAGCACCCGAAACCAGGTGCTCTTTCGTTTTCTCAAGACCATTATGCCGCGTGGTTGGTGGTGCGAAACTTCTCCCACCACACCGCCGGATCGGCTGGACGATTCAGCATCTTCGACAACTCCTGCTTGATCTCGCGTAAACGATTCGTCCGCAACTCCATCGCCGTTTGATCCATGGTGCTATGGTCGCCCGTCTTGGCGCAGCGGGCGTTCATAGACCGCAAATCCGTAATTTCCTGACGAAGGCTGGTAAGGTGTTCCGATATATATGGCATATATGAATCATACGCCCTATTCCAGGCCCAGCCATTTTTTAATCGCAAAAGAAGGAACGAAAGACCACCCAATCTCCGAACAAATCCCAATTCGCGACCGTTGCATTCCCCAACAAAACTCAGGCTCACACTGCCAGCGTGCCGAGGGTTCAGCAATCATGGACAATGCAGGCTACGATCTCATCGACTGGACGGAATTGCCCTCAAGCCTCAGTTTGGGCGATACTTAGGCATCGGCTGCCAGACGCATTCTTAACAAGGAGTTCCTATTACGAAGAGCACAGGAAGAGTTTTACAAATGGCTCAGAAAGCTACCGCGAAGAAGTCCGTGGCGGATGATCCTCGGTATACACAGGCGCTGCAGAGCTACGAGGCCGGGCTGCGTGCGATGCAAGAACACAAGTTCGACAAGGCGAAGCCGCTGTTCCAGAAGGTGGTGACGGGACCTAGCCGCGAGCTGGCGGATCGGGCGAACGTCCACATGAACGCGTGTAACCAACACGCCGAGCGAGCGTCGGCCACGCAGTTCAAGACTACCGAAGAACACTTTGACTACGCTGTGTCGTTGATGAACGTGGGCGATTATGTGAGCGCTCGGGAGCATCTCGAAAAACTGGCCAAGCAGGCCCCCAAGGCTGACTATGTGACCTATGGGTTGGCGGCGCTGGACTGCCTGACGGGGCACGTGGAGGATTCATTGCGGCGGCTGGAGGAAGCGTTGCGGGCTAATCCGCAATTGCGTTTTCAGGCGCGCAATGATTCCGACTTTCAGAATCTGGCCGAAGATCCTCGCTTTACCGAACTTCTCTATCCCGATCCCGGCGCCGAACCAGGTGCGACCGAGGACGAGGACCTGCACGAAGACGAACTGGCATAGCCTGGCTGCGAGGACGGGTGCGGATGAATAGGAATCCTGCCGAAATTTTGTCCACGGATCGTGTGTCTTGCGATCCGGTGTCCAGCGATGGAGCTGCGCATGATCGCGGGCTGCGGGTGGTGGCCATTGGCGGAGGCACCGGCCTTTCCACGCTGCTCAAGGGATTGAAACGTTTCGTGCTTTCTCAAGCGGAGATAATTGGCACGCCAGCGGCAACGCCCGTAATTCGCGATCTGTGCGCGGTGGTGACGGTGAGCGATGATGGCGGATCAAGTGGGAGACTGCGCAAAGAGCTGAACATGCTTCCGCCGGGCGATATTCGCAACTGCATTGTCGCGCTGAGTGAAGATGAGGCGCTGCTATCCCAGTTGTTTCGGCACCGCTTTGAAAAAGGCTCGGGGCTGGAGGGGCACAGCTTTGGAAATCTTTTTCTTGCGGCCCTTACCTCGCTAACGGGCGACTTTTCGGAGGCAGTGCGGTTGTCGTCGGAAATTCTGGTGACTCGCGGCCACATCCATCCGGCGACTACTTCGAATGTTGAACTAGAAGCGCTGATGGAAGATGGAACGCGGGTGCGAGGGGAAACGAAAATCACGGCCAGCAAGGTGCGCATCCGGGAATTGTTTCTTGTGCCTCCAGATGTGGAACCGATGCCCCAGACACTGGACGCGATTGCGCAGGCTGACATCATCACCATTGGGCCGGGTTCGCTTTTCACAAGCCTTATTCCTAATCTGCTGGTGCGGGGCATTGGTCACGCGATTGTTAATTCGTCCGCCACGAAAGTTTACATTTGCAATCTGATGACGCAGGCGAATGAGAGCCTGGGGCTGACGGCTGGCGATCATATTCGCGCACTGAACCGGCATGCGCAGGAGCAACTTTTCGATTACGCGCTGATCAATCGTACGCCGATCTCCGACCAACTCAAGGGCAAGTATGCGCTGGAAGGGGCCTGCCAGATCGTCAACGATCTGGAGGCGATCGAATCTTTCGGTGTGATTCCCGTGCTGGGCGAGTATTTAGAGGAAGGCGATGTGGCGCGGCACAGCACTGGGCGGGTGGCGCGGGACCTGCTTGGGCTTGCGGACCGGAAATCGCGGGACCAAGTTGTAGCATCGGCGACGGGGAGTTCGAATTAGATTATGCGAGCTTGGCTGATGCGCCTTGCCGTGTTGGCGGCATCGCTTCTGCTGGGGAGTGGATTTGGCCTGGCGCAGGATGGGCCCGAGCAAGGCGGACATGAAATCCAAGTCTGGGCGGCGGGTGGTCACTCTGTTCCCGGAGGCACAAAGGACACCAGCGTCACCAATGCCGGCGTGCGCTACGGATGGATCATTACTGGCGCGCACCTCCCTGGAATCCTTCGCGGACGTTTCGAATATGCTGTCGATGCAGTTCCGCTCTTCTTGGTCTTTCAACCGGCCAACACGGCTTATGGCGCTGGATTTGATCCCTTAGTATTGAAGTGGAACTTTGTGCGCCACGGACGCTTTTCGCCGTATCTCGAACTCAGCGGAGGCACGTTGTTCAGCAACCAAGATATTCCTGCGTACACCAACACCGTAAACTTCACCCCTTCGGCGGCATTCGGGACCCATATTCTTGGAGCGAAATACAACTGGAGCGTGGAGCTGCGCTATCTGCATGTTTCGAATGCGGGACTGGCGACTCCGAATCCCGGACTGAATACGGTGCAGGTAAGGCTGGGGATAGGAAAGTTCTGGCGCGGGCACTGAATGAACGCGATAGAAGCGCTACGGTAAGAAGCTTCGATTCAATAGGTACGACAACAATGGCTGATCGCTTGGTGGCAGTGTTCGATCTTGGAGGTGTGCTGATCGACTGGAATCCTCGCCATTTATATCGCAAGCTCTTCCATGGAGATGAGGCGGCGATGGAGCATTTTCTGGCGAACGTCTGTACGCCATCCTGGAATTTGCAGCAAGATGCGGGACGGTCATTTGCCGATGCCTGTGCTTCCCTGAAGTTGCTGCATCCCGGCCAAGCGGCACTGATCGACGCCTGGTTCGAGCGGTATGAAGAGATGCTGGCTGGCCCAATCGCGGGCACGGTTGATCTGCTCGCGGAATTGCGGACTCGCGGGGTTCCGTTGTTTGCACTCAGCAACTGGTCGGCGGAAACCTTCCCGATAGCTCTCAAGAGATTCGACTTTCTGCAATGGTTTCGAGGGATTCTGCTGTCCGGCGAAGTCCGGCTGCTCAAACCCGACCCAGAGATCTTCCGGCTTTGCCTTGAAACTTTTTCCATCGATCCAGCCCGTGCCGTCTACATCGACGACTTGGGTCCGAATGTGGAAGCCGCAACGGCGCTGGGTATGCACGGCATCCGGTTTACCGATCCTGCCGCATTGCGGGCTGAACTGGCCACCTTGGGGTTGGTTGACCCTGTTCTACGGCTTCACTAATGTGGCATCAATCGTTGAGCTTCCACCAGTGGTGACTGTCATCGTCCTCTGCCACGGCTTCATCTCCTCCATCTCGATTGAAACCTGGTGCTCTCCCGGGGCGAGTTGGATGGTGGATGGAGTGTTACCCATAAATTTCCCGTCGACGTTTATGTCAGCGCCCGAAGGAGTGGATTTCACCGTCACGCTTGCGGGCTGCATGGCAGATACGGTTTCAAGGTGTGAGTCCGCTTGTGAGGTATCGGCACCGAGCGGAGCCTCCGCTTGAGCCGACTGCACCGGCGAAGTCTCTGGAGATCCAGAGGCGAGAGTTTCCTTTCCGGCACCATGCTCAACAAAATCCTTCAAGTGTTTGGCAACAGCTTCTGCCATTGATTGCGAGTTCTTGCTGCCGCCTTTTTGCTTGTTGACCGAATAGGCCCAAAGAACTTTCGTTGAACTAGTTTGAATTAGTTGAACGGAAACGTTCCCCTTGTCCTCAATCCCGGCGCAGTAAGCGAATAAACAGCGCGCGATTTTCCCACCCGTGGATTCCGTCTTAATTTCGACAGGAGCGGCCTTCAGGACGTAGTTCGCCCTCGATGCGTCGGTCACCATATCAACGGGAACGCCTTTCTTTCCAATCGCCGCAGCCAAGTAAGTTTCAAAGCCCTGTTGAGGCTCTATGTAAATAGTGGGTCGCTCTTGTTGACCAAGGCATGCGAGGGACGCAGCGAGCACGAACAGCAGCCCTAACTTCTTCATGAATTTCTCCTTCGATGTTTCCCAAAGTATCAGGGCCGCATCATTTCGGAACAAGGTTACTTCGGAGTGTGGTCTCCGTGGCCGAGCTCAACTGGAGAGCCTTGCTTCGTGCCTATGCGTCCCCTTATCCTCCTTACTTATGTCCACGCTCGTTGAATGTGTCCCTAATTTTTCCGAAGGCCGCGATAAGACAAAAGTTGACGCCATTGTTGACGCCATGAAGATTCCCGGCGTTTACCTGCTGGATCGCGAGAGCGATAACGACCACAACCGCTCGGTCATCACTCTGGTGGGCAATCGAGACGCCATTCAGGAAGCCGCGATTCGTGGCGTGGGCAAAGCAGCCGAACTGATCGACCTGAATGTTCATACTGGCGCTCATCCCCGTATGGGAGCGACGGACGTAGTCCCTTTTATTCCAATCGATGGCGTAACGATTGAAGATTGCGTCGCCATGGCGCGGCATGTCGGCGCGGAGATTTGGAAGCGTTATCAAATTCCAGTTTATCTCTACGAATCCGCCGCGGCGAAACCGGAGCGGCAGAATCTGGAGAATATTCGCCGCGGTCAGTTCGAGGGCATCCGAGCCGAGATCGCAACCAATCCCGCTCGCTGTCCTGACTTTGGTGAGCCGTGCCTGCATACGACGGCGGGCGCAACGGTGGTAGGCGCGCGCAAAGCGCTGATTGCCTACAACGTGTTTCTCAACACGCCCGACGTTGACATCGCCAAAAAGATCGCGAAGGCCGTGCGGTTTTCTACGGGCGGGATGCGCTTTGTGAAAGGCGCGGGATTTCTGGTGCGTGGATTGGCGCAGGTTTCAATGAACCTCACCGATTTTGAGCAGACTCCTGTACATCGCGTTTTCGAAATGGTGAAGCGGGAGGCGGCCCGTTACGGCGTTGCGCCTGTCTCCAGCGAAATCGTGGGACTGATTCCCAAGAAGGCTCTGGAGCAGGCTGCGGAGTGGTTCTTGCAAGTTGAAAACTTCGATTCGTCGTTGATTCTGGAAAACCGCCTTGCCGCAGTGATGGGAGGCAAGATGGCGGTTGGCGGGTTGCGGGCGGGAGTTGAGCCGTTTATCGAGCAGCTTGCGGCGCCAACGGCCACGCCAGGAGGGGGCAGCGCATCGGCTGCCGCAGGGGCAATGACCGCGGGACTTGCCGCGATGGTCGCCTCCATGTCTCGCGGGAAGAAAGCTTATCTGCAATACGAGCAACCGCTCAGCGCGGCGATCGCGAGACTCGATTCGTTGCGCGAAGAACTCAAGGCCGCGATCGATGCTGACGCGGAGTCTTACAACTCGGTCATGAAGGCTTACAAAGAAGCGAAGTCCAGCGCCAATGAAGCGGCCGGGCAAACTGCTATTGAAGCGGCGTTAAAGCAGGCGACCAGCGTACCACTGAGCGTGGCGGAAAAGGCTCAGCAGATTGGGCGGATCGTGAGGGAGCTTGGGCCTATTACCAATCCCAACATGAAGTCTGATCTGACCACCGCGGCAGCATTGGCTCGCGCTGCGATTACCGGCGCGCTCGCCAATGTGGAGATCAACCTGGAGTCTCTGAAGGATCAATCTTTCGTCGCAGATGTACGGAAGAAAGCCGCCGCCTTCATGGCTTAGCGCTTCCTGGCGAACTCGAGCCGAAAAACTTACGCGCCTGAAGGCTCGCCTGATAGGAAATCGCCATGCACTCCCGACTCCTATTTGTTACTGGGGTCACCGGCCTTTCGTTTGTCTCCTTCGGAATAGTAAGTAAAATAGAATCATAGGGATTTATAAAACGCCAGAGATGCGATCTGCATCATAGTTTGAAGGGCGTGTGAAGATCCAAGGGCGAAGGATGTTGTGTCTATCAATTTCTGAGGTTCCGATGAAAATTGTAAATATGTGTTTGGCTTCTCTGTTGCTAGTTGGTGTTGCTTCCGCGATGCCGTTGAATTCGTCAGCGCGCTCTGTCGTCCCTGGAGATCTGCAACAACTCATCTCCGTTGACTATCGCGCCATTAAGGACTCACCGACGGCGATGGCTCTCAAACAGCAGGTGCTGCCCGACAATATCAAGCAGTTCGAGACGGCTCTGAAAGCCATTGGACTTGATACGGAGAAAGATGTTGACACATTGACTTTCGCTTCATTCCGCAGCGGCAAGCAGGGGGTCAAGACGGTGGGCGTGGCCAGCGGACCCTTTAATATGAAAGCTGTCCTCAAGAAGATGAAGCTGCAGAAGTTCGTGCCCAAGAAGTATGGCACCTCCGATATTTATCCGATGGACGGCGGCTTTGTCATGAGCTTTCTCGACGACAGCACGCTTCTGTTTGGCGACGCAACGTCGGTTCACGCAGCTCTGGATACGCGCGACGGAAAAGTGCTATCGCTCGATACGAATAGTACGATGGCCGACATGATGTCCAGCGTGGATTCCTCTCCGGTGTGGAGTCTGCTGGATCAGCAGGGCACGCAGAATGCAATGCGGTCGGCGCTGGGCGATGCAGCCAAGTTTGCCGATTACGACTCTCTCAAAAAGCGCCTGCTGGGCTCCTACTACACGCTGAGCTTCAACAGCGGCGTGAACTTTGACATGACCGTCGTCACCTCCGACAGCATAACGGCGGCGACTATCTCTTCAGGGTTCAAACTCGGTCTGCTTTACAAGAAAACGAGCGCAACGCCGGCGGAAAAAATTGCGGTTGATAACACTACGGTCGACTCGGACAGTTCGAAGGTGCAACTGCATTTCAAGGCCAACGACCAGCAATTCCAGTCGCTGATGCACTCGGACCTGTTCGCGGCGGTTACGCACTAAGCGGTTACACGGTAAAGAGAAACAACATCCACCACGGAGGCACTGAGTCACGGAGAAATCCAGGCTCAGTGCTTTTTTAGTTTTGATTCTTCCGGTTGATGTGCCTGCGGTCGGTTTCTCGCTACTTCTTCTGCCTCTGATTTCTTGCCCAGCCTTCTTTCACGATCTGCCGCGTCCGCGCAATGGCCAAGGCGTCTTCGGGAACATCGTCGGTGATGCACGATGCGGCTGCCACGTACGCGCCCTTGCCAACGCGCACCGGCGCCACCAATGCACTATCGCTGCCGATGAAGGCTCCATCTTCGATCACCGTCTTGTGCTTGTTTACGCCATCGTAGTTGCAGGTGATGGTGCCCGCACCGATATTAACTTTATCGCCGATATTGGCGTCGCCGAGATAACTCAGATGATTGGCTTTCGATCCCTTCCCAAGCTTGGTTTTCTTGGTTTCCACAAAGTTTCCCACGTGGGCGCCTTCTCCGATTTCGCTGCCTGGCCTCAGGTGCGAATATGGGCCTAGAATCGCGCCGTCCGAAACACGCGATTCGGTAATGATGCATCCTGGAAGAATCGTTACGGCGTCTCCGATCTCAGCGTCACGAATCACGCTATAGGAACGAATCCGGCATGCGGAGCCGATTTTGGTTTTGCCAAGAAGTTGAACGTAGGGCTCAATCACGGTATCTGGCGCTACCTGCACGTCAACATCGATCACGCACGTCGCGGGATAAAAGACTGTGACGCCTTCCACCATCAACTGCCGGCATTTTGCCAGACGCATCTGCTCGTCGATTCCCGCCAGTTCTGCTAGTGTATTGCCGCCAAGAATCTCTTCCGCCATGGCCGTCTTCCACGCTACTACCCGCTTGCCTGCTTTGCGCAGAACCTGGGCCATGTCGGTCAGGTAATATTCGGCGTGGGCGTTGGCAGTGGAAAGCTTGCCGATGTTGGAGTACAAGTCTTTCACTGAAAAGACGTAGAAACCGGAATTGATCTCGCGGATTTTCTTCTGAGCGGTCGTCGTTGATTTTTCTTCTACAATCGCCCGCACTTCGGAACCGCGCGCGGTCTTGCGTAGGACACGGCCATATCCTGTTGGATCATCGAGATCGGCACTCAGCAAGGTCATCGCCCCATACTCGCGCAGATGAAAATCGCGCAGCCGGCCGATTGTTTCGGAAGTAATCATCGGGGCATCGCCAGATAACACGATTACGTAGTCATAGCTGGCCAGCGCTTCCTGCGCCACCATCAACGCATGTCCAGTGCCGCGCTGCTCCGGTTGCAATACGAAATTAGCTCCTGTTGACTCCAAAGCTTTCCGCACACGCTCGGCCTCGTGGCCCACGATCGCATAGATGTGCTCCGGGGAAACAACCTGCTTCGCCGCGGCAATCACGTGCGCCAACAACGGCTTCCCGCCGACTTCATGCAAGACTTTAGGTAGTTGCGACTTGAGACGCGTTCCCTTACCGGCCGCCAAGATGGCTACGGCGAAACGAGGAGTGGTTGCAAGACTTCGATCAGCCTTTTTCTTGCGAGAGGCAACGCTGGCTTTGGGCATCAAGTTCACTATATCGTGGGGGAGACGCTAGCGAAACGGCGGCTCAATTCGGGCTTTCTATCTTTTTACAGTCCCAAGCCGCCATCCACTGCCAGAACTTGCCCGGTAATGAACTGTGGTGCGGTTGCGAAAAACAAGACTGCCGCGGCGATCTCGTCGTCGCGGCCATTGCGCCGCATCGGAGTTTCTTTGGCCATGCGCCGCATGAATGCGGCGGCCGCTTTTTCACCGAGATCGATCATGCCCGGCGCAACGGCATTCACGGCAACCTCCGGGGCCAAAGCTTTGGCCATCACCTTGGTCAGCATGTGCAGCGCGGCTTTCGAGGAGCAGTAATGGGCGTGCGTCGCCCACGGCCTAAGCCCGCCCAGCGAGCCCATGTTGATGATCTTTGACTCGCGGCCTTTTCCCCGCATCCACTTCAGAGCCTCACGCGAAACCAGGAATGGCCCTCGCGTGTTGGAAGCAAAAATCGCGTCCCACTGTTTCAAGGTCAGTTGCTCGAACTCGGCGGTTTCGTAGTTAGCGGCGTTATTCACCAGGATGTCGATCCGGCCCAACTCCCTTCCCGCTTGCCTAATCATGGACTTGATGCTGGCTTCCTTGGTTACGTCGCAGCGCAAAGCAACGGACCGGACGCCCAGTTCCGACAACTCAGCCGCCGTCTCCCGCGCTTCGCGGGCCGACTTCAAGAAGGTAATAGCGACGTCGGCACCAGCCCCGGCCAGCGCCAGAGCGGACGCCCGCCCTAACCGCTTTGCAGCGCCTGTAACCAAAGCGGTTTTGCCTTGTAACGGCTTCAATGAGAGATCGTTCATGTTATGAATTCTACTGCTTAATGGCGGCGCAGTGAGTGGCCCGTGTGCGCCGGACCACCCGCCGAAATGTCTGGAAAATCTCAGCGTTTGCGCGTTAGAATCCCGGCATGCAGGAATCCCGGAGCGTCGTGGTCTACTCGCGCAAGGGATGTCATCTATGCGAAGTGGTGAAGGAGAGTCTCACCAAGCTCTCGCGGCGCGGTGGTTTTACCTGGCAAGAAATTGACGTCGATTCCGACCATGAACTGCGCCGACAATACAACGACCAGGTTCCGGTCATCTTCATCGACGGCCGCAAGGCATTTAAATACCGCATGGATGAGCAGGAGTTTCTGCGGAAGCTGGCCAGCTAACAGCCTCCGCAGTAGCAGCCCACGCAACCCTCATATCACTGGCTGAATTTCTACGGGCGTGCCTCGAAAATCAAGTTGAACGGTGTCTGAGTCGCTCTGCGGAATCGTGCAAAGCCACCCGAGGACACAACTTCTTGGAGTCGTTTTTCTCCTGCCTGGGCACCCAAAGCGAGACCCACTTCCTGGGACAGTGACGCAGGAGTGCAAAGTAGAGTAGAAGCTCCGTAGAAGGCCCGTCCAACTGGATGCAGGTTGTCTTCAATTTTGTCGCCGGCAAAAGGCTCAACGATCATCCAGGTTCCGTCGGGTTTCAGAGTGCTGCGAACGTGAGCCGCGGCCCCTGCCGGATCGCCCATATCGTGCAGGCAATCAAAAAATGTCACGAAGTCATAATTGTTTCCCGGATAGTCTTTCGCCTTGGCAACTTTGAATTGGATACGATCACCAACCCCAGCATCTTTGGCACGCTGCCTGGCCGTTTCGATTGACTTCTCGTGATAGTCAAATCCGACGAACGTGGACTTGGGATAGGATTGCGCCATCAGAATCGTCGACGCGCCAAGACCGCAACCCACATCCGCGACGCTGGCTCCCTGCGCCAGTTTCTCTTTCACTCCTTCCAGAGCCGGAATCCAGGAAGTAATAAGATTCGCCGCGTATCCGGGACGGAAGAAACGCTCGGTACCCACGAAAAGCTCCGGATCATGCTCGTGCCAACCCATACCCTTGCCGGTTTTGAATCGCTCGGTAATTTGTCCCTCGGCTTTAACAGCTGCCAGAGCGACCTGAAACATACCGGGCAGAAACGCCGGACTGTTGTCGTCGGCTAATGTGAACGCTTGCTCGTCATTCAGGTAGAACTTTCCGCCGTTGCTGTCGTATGTAACATATCCTCCGGCGGCCTGATTACACAGCCATTCGCGTACATAACGCTCAGCCGTTCCGGTACGCTTGGCCAACTCAGCGGGAGTTTGCGGGCCTCCGGCTGCAAGCGCTTTATATAAACCGAGCTTGTCCCCGACGCCGACTAGAGCAGCATGAAAGGTTGCGCCAAAATCGACTACCGCCTTGCCCAGCAATTCGTTCAATTTATCTGGATTAATACTCATGGCAGATACTCCTTTCCTTCGGTGCATTGTTAGATTCCGGGGTGCGCAAATTATACGCCGTGGCAGCTGTAGTCCACCGCTGCGCTCGGAGACTCGGCCTGGAGATGAAACCACCGCTATAAAACTGTCTGGCGTGGCCCTCGATCCCCGGTTTCGCGCTAGAATCTTCTCCGGCCATGCTTCGCACGCAACTCTACGCTGACCCGCACAATCTTTTTGTCCACGATCTGGTGTTCGAGTCCTGCCGGCGTAACCCCAACAAGACTGCGTTGGTCGATTCATCGTGCGGCCGTCGCTTTACTTATGCGGAATACGGAGAGACCGTCGAGTCACTCGCCCGCGGGTTGATAGCGTCAGGGGTAAACGCGGGTGAGGTGGTTGCAATCTTTCTGGCAAATTCCTGGGAATTTGCCGCGACTTATCATGCAATTACGCTCGCGGGAGCAGTTCCCACACTCCTGAACCCCACATACCGCGAACGGGAAGTCCGCTACCAGCTCGAAAATTCCGGCGCCGTGCTTCTGATCAGCGACGCTTGCAATCTCGAAGACATTGACCTCTCTGGGCTGCCGAATCTGAGACGGGTCTATACCACTCGGCGGGAACTTCCTGGCACGGAATCCTTCACGAGGCTTTTACAGCGTGGTACCGCATCTTCCGCAATATCCAGGTCTTCGCCGAAACCGCAACAATCTTCCGCTCAAACTCTGGCGGCATTGCCTTATTCGAGCGGGACCACCGGCCTGCCGAAGGGCGTCATGCTGTCGCACTTCAATCTGGTCGCCAATGTCTACCAATTGCTCGGACCAAATTCTGTGCACCTGACAAGTGACGATCACGTCCTATGTTTTCTTCCCCTTTACCACATCTACGGGTTGAACGTGATCCTCAACCCAGCCTTGATTCTGGGAGCGACGCTCGTGCTGATGCCACGATTCCAGGTACCGCAACTGACGGCGCTGCTGATCGACGAACAAATCACCATGATGCCGATGGTCCCGCCGGCGATAAATGCGCTCTGCCAGGCCGCCGAGGCCGGACAGTTCCCGCGCGATCATAAAGTCCATTGGGCAAAATCGGGTGCAGCTCCCCTGGCCCCAGATCTTGCGCGACGCTTTACGGCTCTCACCAATATTCTCGTTTGCCAGGGCTATGGCATGACTGAGGCATCGCCCGTAACGCACGTCGGGTTTTTGGAACCGGCGCTCTATCGCCCAGATTCCATCGGTCATTCCTTGGCGCAAACAGAATGCAAGGTCGCGGCGCAAGCTGGTCTCGATCCTGGCATCTCTCCCGAGATCACGAGCGAAGCTGCCCCAGGCGAGCCCGGAGAGCTGGTGATGCGCGGGCCACAAATAATGCAAGGTTACTGGAAGGAGCCAGAGGCCACGGCAGCGGTGTTGCGGGATGGATGGTATTGGTCGGGTGACATCGTGACCCGCGACACCGAAGGGTTTTATCGGGTGGTCGACCGCCGCAAAGAGATGATCAAATACAAGGGATTTCCCGTCGCGCCGGCGGAGGTGGAGGCCGTACTGCTGGAACATCCGGCGGTGCGAGAATGTGGCGTAGTCGGATGTCCTGACGCGGCGGCGGGAGAAATCCCCGTGGCCTTCGTTGCCCTGCGAGAGACTTTTCTGGGCTGCGGAAAGTTGGAAGAAGAACTCTGCGCGTTTGTCGCCGAGCGGCTTACGAAATATAAACAGCCGCGACAGGTACGGTTCGTCGATGCGATTCCGAAGACCGCCTCGGGAAAAATTCTGCGAAGAGAACTGCGAAAGCAATTTTCGTAGCTTCCTGCTCGCACTCTCTGCTCAGGCGGGCGCCGACATCTTACCGGCGCCCTGAGAACGCGGGCCGTTCTTCCCAGCGGGCGGAACGCCCGCTGGACAGCTACCGGAAGGCGGCACTATGTTAGAGAGACTATTTCTTCTCCTGACTCTTATCGGCAATAGAGACTAGCTCGACTTCGAAGATTAGCGTATCCCCAGGATCGATGCCGGGCCGGCCCGCGTCACCGTAGGCCAAGTCGGAAGGAACGAAGAGCTGCCACTTCGAGCCCACAGGCATCAACTGCAATGCCTCGGTCCAGCCTTTGATTACACCAGTCACGGGGAACGTCGCAGGTTGGCCGCGCTTGTAGGAACTGTCGAATTCCTTGCCGTCGATCAGAGTGCCCTTGTAGTTGCAAACCACTGAATCGCTCGCAGTGGGCTTGGGTCCGGTCCCAGTTGTTAAAATCTTGTACTGCAGACCGCTGGGCAACGTGACCACGCCTTCCTTGGTCTTGTTCTCGGCGAGGAAAGCATCGCCTATCTTTTTGTTAGCTCCTGCTTCTTCCTGCATTTTGGCTTGCTGCTTCTGCCGCATCTCGTTCTGCATCTGGGTGAGGGTGGCGCGTGCTTCGTCTTCGGTCAGCAGTGTCTTGCCGCCGGCTAACGCATCCTTAAGTCCGCGAGCCAGAATGGCGGAATCCACGCTCACCCCCTGCCGCTTCATGCTCGACCCAATGTTCATCCCAAGGGCGTAGCTGAATTTTTCTTTTTCCGTTTTCAGCGAAAGAGGGGCTGCTGTCTTTGCCGACGTTGCCGTCTTGGGTTTTGTGGCTGAAGTCTGCGAGGTCTTGGTGGCAGGAGTCGCGGGTTGAGTTGTGGCGGGCGGAGTTTGCTGCGAGAACAGACATCCTGCCAGCAGCATTACAGAGGCTAATTGAGTTATCACTAGTGTAAGAGTCTTTTGCATATTGATATTGTCCCACACCACGGTAAACCCTTCGTAAATAAGCGCACGAGTTGGCACCGGTACCAGAACTGACAATTTCTGGTTGTACTGCAGTGATAGGCGTCCCTTCTCCGCTTAAGACATGGCGGCAAGACGGGTAAATCGGAGGGATTTCCGCCAGGCTATTTCTGGTCGCTGCTTCCCTCTTTCTTCGGCTCTTCTTTCTTTTGATCTTCACTCGATCCAGGAAGTCGCTTGGTGACCAGAAAACTCCAGATGGTTTCGTCGGCGTTGAGGTCCTGGCTGGTCTTGCCGATTTGCTTTTCTACTTCGTACTGCTCGCCGCCCGGCCAGGTGTTGCCGCCGCCCTTTATGTCGTAGAGCACGACTTGCGCACCCTGCTGGCAGCCATCGTAAGTATCGACTTTGGTTTCCATTCCGCCTTTTTCGCGAGCGGGCAACTTGGACTGCGCCGGTTTCTCCGAGCAGCGGTCGATTCGGGCCCAAGCTTTGGCGCTGTCGTCCACGGAGACGGTCTTCAATTCGAGATTGTGCTCGGTGCCGCCTCCGTGAGGGACGACTGGGTCTTCCGTGCCATTAATCATGACTAGAGGCACCGGGCGAGTAGGCAAACATATCATCGTCTTCGGCATGGCGGCGCCCACCGGGGCTATGGCGGCGATGCGGTCGGCCATGGCGCATCCTACTCGCAGGGCCATGAAGCCGCCTTCAGAAAGTCCGATGGCGTAGATGCGCGAGGCATCGACAGAAACTTTGGATTCGATTTTGTCGAGCATGCTGTTGAAGAAGGCGATGTCGTCTGCGGAAGCCGGGTGTCGGTTCTCATCGCCGGAGCCTTGTCCGCCGTTGCCTCCATTCGGATAATTACCTCCGCCTTGCGGGTAGCCGCCACCGCTGCCTGGATATCCTCCTCCGCCGGGGTAGCCGCCTCCTCCATAGCCTCCTCTGCGGCGTCCTGGACCCGGCCCCATCCGAGATTGGTGCACTTCCGGACGAACGCCCACATTCCAGCGCCCGTGCAGCGCAACGGGATAGACCGCAATTATGCTGTCCTTATCAGCCAGTTCGTTGAAGCGCGTTAGTCGGGCGATGTCGTCGGTATCCTGGTTCATGCCGTGCAGAACGATGACCGCGGGATAGTGCTGATGCGAGTCGTATCCTCTGGGCAGCCGCACAACGTACGTGCGGTCTACATCGTCGACCGTAACGGTTTCCTTAGTCTCCTGGGCGCGCGCCGAGTTGATCGAGAGCACGGCAAGGCAAAAGCTAGCTGCTAACACCGGGATCATCTTCTTCTTCGTTTTCTTTGTTTCAAATTTGCAACGACTCGACTTCATTCCGCCTCCTGGGGGCGACCGCGAGAACCACGCAACCTCTATCCTCCTGCTTGGAAGCGTGAATGTCCACTCGAGTTGGCCGCAGTTCGGCCGGAACTTTCTCAGATTGGACTCCGTATCTCATTTTGGTTGTAGATTCGGTTGCGGCGGCGCAAACAAGAGACAGAAAAGGAGAGACATCATGGACGGAATCACCGGTTTGGCGGCAGTGATTATGCTGCTGGGAATGCCCACGTCAGTTCTAGGAATGTATACCTTTTACCGCGTGCGCAAGCTGCGAACGGATGAGCGCCTGGCGGCTATTCATCGAGGAGCCAATGTCCCTATGGAGCCGGATCTTTCCGAGGGCGCGAGATCGCGGCGCTCGGGAATCTTGCTGATTGCTGCTGCAATCGGCTACATGCTCACTTTCACATTGATCGCTCGCGTGGAGCCGGATGCGTGGGTGGCAGCGGCTTTCGGGGCGATCCCCCTAGCTTTGGGGATTGGATTCTTCGTGGATTCTGCGCTGATCCATCGGGATGCGCGAGCCTCGTAAGTCGGGATTCCAAGAAACAGCGCCTGAAGGCTCGTCCCTGGACAAGCAGTTGCGGCACGCATGAATGCGTGCCCTGATACGAATCTTTCATGCGTGAATCCGCTTCTACACGCCTTTGTAGATGCCGCCGTCGACCAAGACTGTCTGGCCGGTAATGTAGGAAGCGCGTTCCGAGGCCAGCCAGACGATTGTCTCAGCGACCTCTCGGGGATCGCCGAGGCGGTTCAGAGGCGCGTCGGCGGCCCAGGCATCGAAGATTTCCTGCTCGCTCTTCCCTGAGACAGACGACCGGGCTTTGGCTAATTCCTTCAGACGATCGGTGGCGGTAAAGCCGGGGCCGACGTTCGTCACCAGAATTCCATCTTTGCCGAACTCGTTGGCCAGGCTCTTCACTAGGCCAACCACGGCGGCGCGTACGGCGTTGGAAAGCACAAGGTCGGCAACCGGCTGCTTGGTAGTGATCGACGTGAGAGTAATGATGCGTCCCCAACGCTTGCGCTGCATGTACGGGATCACTTCGCGGGCAAAATAGACGGTGCTGAGAAAGTTCATCTCGATCGCGCGTTGCCAATCCTCAAGGCTGGCGGAGAGAAATCCTTTGGCTGGCGGACCACCGGCATTGGTGACGCAGATATCGACGCCGCCAAATCGTTCGGCAACGGCGGCGATGAAAGTCGAGACGGCGGACGCATTCGTTACGTCGCAAGTTTGGGCAAAGACTTCAACGTCATGCTGTCTTTTGATTTGCTCTGCAGCCGATTGCAAAACCTCGCCATTCCGTGCGCACAGGGCGACGCGGCATCCCTCGGCCGCGAAGGCTTCTGCCGTAGCACGTCCGATTCCCTGGCTGGACGCGGCGACTACAGCCACACGGTCTTTAAGGCCCAAGTCCATGGAACGGAATTATAAACGCTAGCCAGAAGGGCTTTGCTTGCGGAGCAAGATGGCTGCGGCTAATCTTGGAGTGAAGCGAGGCGAATATGAAACGGAATAAACGCCATCCGGAAACCCAGGCAGTACGCGGTGCGGCCGATCTGGAGAAGAAAAATGGACCGCTTACCACGCCGATTTTCCAGACTGCCACTTTTGAAGCCAGCGACAGTGAAGAACAACTTCGGGCGACGGACACGGATCATTTCTATACGCGCTACGGAAACCCGACGAACACGGTGGCGGAGCAAACGGTGGCCGCACTGGAAGGCGTGGAAGCCGCGCTGACGTTCGCCTCAGGCATGGGCGCGGTCACGACGACAATCATGGCTTTGCTCAAGGCCGGCGACCACATTGTGGCGCAGCGCGACATCTATGGCGGCGTAACTAAGTTTCTGTCGCAATGGCTGCCGAAGCTGGGCATTGAAACTACATTTGTCGATACAACCGCCTATGAACAACACGCGCGGGCGATGCGGCCAAACACGAAGATGCTTTACGTCGAATCGCCGACGAATCCCACATTGCGCGTGGTGGATTTGAAGAAGATTGCTTCGCTGGCCCGCCAGCACAATCTCATCAGCATGATTGACTCCACATTTGCCACTCCGGTCAACACGCGCCCATCGGAATATGGCATCGACCTGGTGATGCACTCCGGGACCAAATACCTGAGTGGGCATGCAGACTTGATTTGTGGCGTTGTGGCAGGGTGCCGCGAATTGATCGACCGTATCCTGGACACGCGAACGAGCCTGGGCAACTGCATGGATCCTCACGCTTCGTGGATGCTGGTCCGCGGGTTGAAGACACTGGCGGTGCGAGTGGCGCGGCAGAACGAGAACGCGCTCCGCGTGGCAGAGTTTCTTGCGCAACACGGCAAGGTGCGGCAGGTACACTATCCGTTCCTGAAGAATCATCCGCAGTACTCGCTTGCGCGGACACAGATGCTGGGCGGAGGAGGGATGGTCGGCTTTGAGGTTGAGGGCACAGGCGAAGATGCGCGCCGGGTCAGCGAATCCATGCGGCTATTTACGCTGGCCCCTAGCTTAGGCGGAGTGGAATCGCTGGTATCGATTCCGGTTCTGACGTCTCATGCCATGATCCGGCCGGAACAGCGGGAAAAGATGGGTGTGACCGAGCAGATGATAAGGCTCTCGGTGGGAATCGAGAATGCGGATGATCTGATTGCCGATTTGGAGCATGCGCTGGAAGCGGTGGCCGCGCCGGAGAGAGTGCAGGTGGGGCTATAGCGATTCACTGACGCAGGAAATCCCGGCCCGCTCGAAGGCCGGGATTTGGTTTCTTGCAGGCCGGTGCAGACTAGAAAACAAACTTCAACGCTAATTGCAGAATGCGGGGCAGATGTGTACCTCCCGAGCGAAGATAACTGCTGCCTACGCAGCTAGGATCGCCAGCCGAGTTATTCCCTCCGCCGAAGCAACCGATCGTATTCGAATCTGAGCCGTGGCCAGAGTTGTCGGCTGCTGAACCAGCGTCCCCTCCCAGCCATGTGTATTCCACGTGATTGAAGACGTTGAAGGCCTCCGCGCGGAATTCGAAGTATTTGTTTTCAGTTATGGCGAAATGCTTCAAGAGCGCCATATCGAAATTCGTTCGCCAGGGATTGCGCAAAATATTTCTGCCGGAATCGCCAAACGTCAGGCCGGTTGGAAGCACGAACGCCGCCGGGTTGTAGAGAAGAGGTCCAAAGCCATCGAGCCTGGCGGCCAACGGGCTGCTGGAAGCTCCGTGATTGGGATTGCCTATGAGGTCGGGGTAAGAGCCGCCGGAGGCGAAATCGTTGCCGACGCCGGCATTGTCAGAGGTTGCGTTGATTCCCTGGTTGTAGACACTGAACGGAGATCCGCTCTGAATCAGGGTAATGCCAGACCATTGCCAGCCACCTAAGAGCGAGTGAGCCAATCCCTTGGCGCGAAAAATAGGCACATCATAAACGTAGGCGACGGTGATGTTGTGCCGCTGGTCGAAGTTGGAACTCGCCCGGTAAGCATTCAACGCATAGGAGTTCAAAAATCCGAGATCGTTGTAGTCGGAGGAGTCGTCGATGGAGTGGCTATAGGTGTAAGCGGCATTTAATTCCAAACCGCCGATGTTGTGGCGCAAAGAAGCTTCCAGCGCGTTGTAGTTGGATGAGCCCGTCTGATCTTTGCGCTGGATGCCGCCGATGCCGAGGTAGGGCCGATAGTTGGCAGCGCTGTTCCCGCAGGCGACAGCGAGATTGTTAGCCCAGCTTCCGGTCGTGGTAACTGGATTTCCAGTATCTACATTGGCGGTGGCAGTAGCTTGTCCATTAGGGTTTATAACTACGGAAGCGCAGTCGTCCACGGTGATTATCTGACCGGAATGATACGGGTTCTGGCTAGCTGGAACTGGCAGTAATTGGTTGTAGTCGTAAGACCGTGTGAGGTGTACACCGGCACTGCCAACGTAAGAAAGAGTAGCGACCGTGCTTCTGCCGATATCGTGCTGAACATCCATGTGCCATTGCTGCATGTAAGGCCACACGGCCTTGTTGGGGAGGGATACAAATTGCAATGGAGTGGTGCCGCCAGCCGACCCCAGGAGGCTGGGATTCAAACAGTCGTATCCCGAGACTCCGCCGCAGGACGCCCCGTTCAGAGCAAATGGAATGCTGGTAATTGGGGTGCTCTTGCTTTCGTACTCCAAAGACTCGGTGTTCGATTCATTGCCATTGGTGTGCTCGAAGAAAATCCCGTAGCCGCCGCGAATCGCCCACTTGCCGTCGCCTTTGGGATCGAAAGCAAAGCCGATGCGAGGCGCGGGATTGATCCAGTGATTCTTCATGCAGCCATCCGGTACGCCCGGCGTAACGCCGCAATCCACCCAACCGTTATAAGGATTCCCAGTGACCAGACCCGTGCTCGGATCCACGTTGCTCGCTCCCGGGACATAAGCGGCAGGATCAAAATTCCAGGCTAGATGATTTTCTTCGCTGTAGGTGCCGAAGAAACTCATGCGCAGGCCGATGTTCAACGTCAAACGCCGAGTGGCATGCCAATCGTCCTGAAAGTAGGGTTCAAATATCTTGTATTGCTCGTGCATTTTGAGCGCGGCGCCTTCCTGTGTGTAGCTGCTGATATTGCCGAGGAGAAGATCGGCAAAAGCATTTCCGGTGGAAACGAGGCTTGTATTGCTATAGGACACGAGACCGTTCACTCCATTTCCAGGTTGAGGAATCTCGTTTTTGTGCGCGTCGACGTAGTAGGCGCCGAATTGCAGGTTGTGTCCACGGATGATCTTCGTCACATTGTCGCGGAAGGTCGCCGTCGGATTGGAATTCAGCGGCCCATTGGGAACGTATCCCGGATCTTCGGCGAATCCGCCGCCATACTCTCCGCCACTGACGCTGATCCCAGGCACCTTTCCGCCAAAACCGTTGTTGTAAAGCCCGATTACAGGAAATCCAGAAGGACGCTGCCAGGGACCAGTTAGCTGCGTGGCGATGTGGTCTGTGGTGTAGCTGGCGACAAATTCGTTGAGAAGCGTGGGGGAAACATTGGCGGTGAGGCGCGCTACCATGCTGACGCCGGGATTCGTGAAGTGAGTCTGGATCGTCGGGAAACTCACACCGGAGGTCCACAGCGGCACTGGATATTGCTGATCCCAAGAATCGTGAATGTAACGGAAGCTGGCGCGAACTTTTTCGGAGATGTTCTGATCGACCTTGAATAATTCCTGCCGCCAGTGTGTGGGCAGGGTTGGAGTTTCAAACCAGGTGTCCAGGACTCCCGGGCCCAGAGCTCCCGACGCGATATTGGGCTGGGGAATCATGGCCATGAGAGCGCCAGTCACCGGAGCCGCCGCTGCAAATGCGGGAACGACATTCAGGTTTGGGGTATAGCCAGCCGCGTTAGTGTAGCCGGGCACAATCGGGCAATCGCTGAAAGACGGCACCGGTCCACCGATGTTAGGGCAGTCGTCTGAAAAATCTCCGCCGCGTTCGGCCATAGTTGGCACGGGCGTCGAGGAGAAGAATCCCGAGGCTGGAGTCAGTTCGCGGCGCCATTCTTCCGACCAGAAGAAAAATGTCTTCTGCTTGTTCGTGTTGTAGTGGCCGGGAATATAGACGGGACCGCCGATGGTAAAACCAAAATCGTTCTTCTTGTACGCGGGGACAGAGGTCTGAAATTCCGGCGTCGCGTTAAACGCGTCATTCCGCAGAAATTCATAGGCATCCCCGTGGAATGAACTGGTGCCGGATTTGGTTTCCACTTCCACCGTGCCCGAACCATTCCGGCCGTATTGCGCGCCGAAGTTCGAGGTGAGCACTTTGACTTCGGCGATCGCGTCAATACTGGGATAGACGTTGAGCGTCTCATTGCTGCCGTTGTCTAACGCATCACCGCCATCGATTTCAAAATTGTTGTACTCGGTGCGGCCACCGTTGATGGAAAAAGCGACGGTGGAAGCGCCGGGCTCACCTTCATCCGATCCCGATTGGTTGGTCACGCCGGGAGACAGCGCGACCAGTTGCGTGAAGTCACGGCCATTCAGTTCGAGCTGACTGACTTCCTTGCCGCTAACGGTGTCGCCGAGATCGGAGGACTGCGTTTCCACCTGGGCAACTTCCGCGCCCTGAACAACAACCTCGGTGCTGATGGTCCCAACTTGCAGGGCGACGTTTACGCGAGCTTTCTCCGCAACTGTGAGGACCACGTCCTTGGCCTGGTATTTTTTGAAGCCGACGGAGGATACGATGATGTTGTAACTTCCGATCGGCAGCGCGGCGAACAAAAAGTCTCCGGTGCTATTCGAAGTGGAGTTGCGGGTGATGCCGTGTTCGGTATTGCTGACCGTCACTTGAGCGCCGGCAATGGCCGCGCCACTAGGATCGGTTACCGTGCCGGTGATTGAGGCGGTGTCCTGCGCGAAGGCGGTAACGCAGAGAGCTGCCTGCAAAAAAATGACTGGCCCCAGCATCCGATTAAGTTTCATGATTTCTCCCGGTTTTCAGAGCAACTTGCCGCAACCTTGAAAAGGTCTATTAAAACGTATGAATAGTGCGTTTTTTGGGTTGCGTCTGTCAAGAAAAAAGACAAAACCCGATTTAATGAGAGGATTGTTTTTTCGCAAAATCGTTTAGTTGTTGCCGTTGGCGAATCGATTCTAAGAAAAATCTCGTCCTTTAAATGCTGCGCGTGGATTCCCGCACCACGAGTTCCGGCAGCACTTTGTGGTGGGCCGCGGCGGTAATCTCGCGTTTTTCGACGACTCGGTTTATACCGTCTACAACAAGGCTCGCCGCTGAAGCCCCCATGTCTTCCATGGGCTGGCGCACCGTGGTCAGAGACGGCGTGTAGAGCGCAGACGGAGCAACGTCGTCGAATCCAATTACAGAGCAGTGCTCGGGCACGCGCAACCCGGACTTTGCCAAGGCCCGAATCGCGCCAAATCCGCTCATGTCGTCGAACGCCAACACTGCGGTAAAAAGGCGCCTGGCTTGAATCAGATCCTCTGTGAGCTTGAAGCCGGCCTCAAAGCTGGAAATAGGGTCACGCGATTCTGGAAGGTCCATGATCAGACGGGGATCCAGGTTCAGTTCCAATTTTTTGGCGCAGGAGCGAATTCCCCGCCAGCGTGGCGCGCTGTCGGTGAGAGCCTTGGGACCGCGAATGAAGGCGATCTTACGATGTCCGAGGGCGTGCAGATGTTCGAGAGCGAGATAGCCTCCGATCTCATTGTCGACGATGATGGAACTGATAGAGTCGGTCTTAAGCTCGCAGCCGATCATGGCGGTCGGGATACTGTTCTTCTCCAAATCGCCGAGCACGTTGATATCGAGGAAAAGCCAGTTGGCGAGAACGATGAGCCCTTCGATGCGGCGGTCGAGCAGCATCTCGAGATAGCGCTCGAAACGGACGCGCTCGTTGTGTACATCCGTGAGAATGGGAAGATACGATGCCTGATAAAGCGCATTCTCAATGCCGCGCAGCACCAGCGTGCAATACGGATCGGTCATGTCGAAGACCATGACTCCGACGGTGTGGCTGCGTTTGCTGCGCAACGAACGGGCAAACTGATTGGGCCGGTAACCGAGCTTCTGCGCCGCGCGCTCAATGCGTTTCTTGGTTTTCGCAGGTATGTAGCGCGATAAGGGGGCGTTGTTGAGAACGATGGAGACGGTTGTGGAAGAAAACCCGCTTTCTTTCGCCACGTCTCGAATAGTGACCATCGAAATCCTCGATAGAGATGTCCGCAGCTGGAGTGTGTTTTGAGTTGCCTCGCTTCGCTTGAATTCCGAGCGAATGCTGGCGGACACTACAGCAGGAGAGCGCCACGAGTGTCAAGCATGCGATTGAGTTTTGCATTTCTAATTTTTGTTTTGCTGGTGAGCACGGCCGCAGCGAGGATGCCGCAAAGCGAGGCGGCAACACGCGCACAAGCGGCCCCAAAAGCCCCATCCGGGGCTTCGTCTGGCGCGGTGACTGCCGATCCGGCTGCCTTATTTCAAAAAGGAAAGGAGGCATTGAACCAGGGACATCTCGACGAAGCGGAACGCGACTTCTGCAGAGTGCTGGCGATCAATCCGCGAGAAGGTGGAGCGTATGCGAATCTCGGGGTGGTCTATATGCGACGCAAGGAGTGGTCAAAAGCTCTAACGGACTTGCATCGAGCTGAACACCTGCTGCCACACGTTGTCGGAATTCGGCTGAACATTGGACTCGCTTACTTCCGGCAGAATGAATTCTTGAAAGCCATTCCTGCGTTTGAATCCGTGGTACAGGAACAGCCCGAAGCTTTGCAACCGCGCTACCTGCTGGGTCTATGTTATTTTTTCGCCGAGCGCTGGAAAGAGGCTACGTCGACACTTGAACCATTATGGCCGCAGGAATCAGAACAGCCGAATTATCTCTACGTGCTTACCATTGCCGCCCACCGCGCGGGCGAAAAAGAACTCGACGACAAAGCGCTGGCGCAACTCGTAACGGTCGGAGCCGACTCACCCGAGTTTCATCTCTTCCTTGGGAAGGCGCACCTCAACCTGGAACAGTACGACATGGCATTGAGTGATTTTCAGGCCGCGGCGCAGGCCGAGCCCACGTTGCCTTTCGTACACTTCAATCTCGGCTTGACGTATTTGAAGAAGCAAGACTATGAAAATGCGCGCGACGAATTTCTGAAAGACGCCAGCAACGAACCCGATCTCGCTCTCAATTATGACGAACTCGGAGACGTTTATTCGCTCATGCAACAGGACGCAAACGCGGAGAAAAGCTACCGGGAGGCGTTACGACTCGATCCACGGCTGGTGAATTCTGATGTAGGACTGGCCAAGATTTATCAGCGCGAAGAAAAGTTTCAGAAATCGTTGAATGCGATTGATTCGGCGGCCAAACTCGATCCTGTGCGCACCGACATCCACTATTTGCGCGGACAGGCTCTGCTGCATCTGGGGCGAAAAGAAGAAGGGAAAAAGGAACTTGAAACGGCGGTGCGGTTAGACAACGAACGCCGGGCTCAGCGGGAAAAGCAGGTGGAGATGGGTACGATTCCCTCGCCGGAGCTTTTACTCGACAAACAGCAGAAAGAACAGTGATACACTTGCTGATCTAGTTTGCGGCTCTTGCTTGGGGAATGAGCCGCTTTCCTGCGCGATTCCAGGCCCACGGTTGCCGTTCCGGCGGAGAGACACTCATGAAACTCACCCTGAAAGTAGTGGCTATCGTTTTCGGCATTTTGATTGTAATTGCGGTCTCGCTTCCCTTTCTGATCGACACGAATACCTTCCGGCCAAAAATCGAGTCGGAACTGACCGGTGCTCTCGGGCGGCAGGTAAAGGTTGGCAACCTCTCTCTTGCGCTTTTGTCTGGTGGCGTTACGGCCGATAATATTTCCATCGCCGACGATACGGCCTTCAGCAAAAGTCCATTTGTGCAAGCCAAGTCGCTGAAGGTTGGCGTGGAACTCGTTCCGCTGATTTTTTCGAAGGAATTGCATGTTACCGAACTAACTTTGACCGAGCCTGAAATCAGCCTGGTGAAGTCGGAGAATGGCGAGAAATGGAATTTTTCCAGCCTCGGAAATAAGAGTGAAGCCGCGCCCGCGAATCAAGCGAAAGCAGCAGCCAGCCCAAGCGGCAATCCAGAGCTTTCCGTAAGCAAGCTCAGCGTTACCGATGGACGTTTGACTCTGGGGCGGGTGGGGTCATCAGAAAAGCCGTATGTTTACGATAAGGTTGATATTGAAGTAATTAACTTCTCTTTTGCTTCATCATTTCCCTTTAAGATGAGTGCGGATTTACCGGCGGGAGGAAGCTTGAAGATGGACGGGACGGCCGGGCCAATCGACGCGAATGACGCCGCTCAGACTTCCGTACAAGCCAAAGTAAATGTGCGGCAGATGAATTTGGCCGCCTCAGGATTCATCGATCCAGCCTCTGGCATTTCCGGCATCGCCGATTTCGACGGAACCGTAGCCTCCGACGGACACGATGCAACGACCAGCGGTACGCTGAAAGCATCGAAGTTGCAGGCCGTACAGAAGGGATCGCCAGCGAGCAAACTGGTGGAGTTGCAATATGCGGTGACTCACGATCTGCTCAAACAGTTGGGCATCATCACTCAGGGCGACCTATCCATGGGTAAAGCTGTGGCGCATCTGACGGGCAGCTACGAAACCCACGGCACGACGACCTCCGTGAACATCAAACTGAACGGCCAGGGCATGCCGGTGGATGATCTCGAGGCGATGCTTCCAGCGCTAGGCGTAGTGTTACCTCCGGGGTCAACACTCAAGGGCGGTACGCTCAATACGAATCTCGCAATCGTTGGTCCTGTTGACAAGCTGGTTACTACGGGAACGATCCGCCTCGAGAATTCAGAGCTCGCCGGATTTAATCTTGGGTCGAAACTTTCGGCCGTCTCCGCGCTATCGGGCAAGAGCACGGGCGGCAATGACACTACGATACAGAATTTTAGTTCGGATGTTCACGTCGCTCCTGACGGAACGCGCGCCGACAATATTAATCTCACAGTCCCTGCCTTCGGAGTGCTCACGGGCGCAGGAACAGTCAATCCGAATAACGCTCTGGATTTCAAGATGAGTGCGAATCTCAGCGGGAGCGCCGTCACGGGATTGACGCAGATGGCCGGACTTGGGTCCAAAGGCGGCAGCATTCCCTTCTTTATTCAGGGCACCACGTCGGATCCAAAGTTTGTTCCCGATGTAAAAGGGATGGCCGGCGGAATGTTGCAGCAAGCGCTGGGTGGAAAGGGCAATGCGCAGGGGCAGAATCCGCTGAGTGGAATCAGCGGACTGTTCAAGAAAAAACCGCATTGAACCGGGATCCAGAGTTGAATTAAACGCGAGTCTGCCTTGCTTATTCTTGTTATTGGTCTCGGTTAAATGAAGCTGGGACGGTATCCAGATTGCTATCCAGGTTTCGTTGACAACACCTGGCTGTCCGACCATACTCGCGTTTAAGCTGCTGATTCCGCAATCTACGTGATGAACTTGCACGGTCCGGCGATCCGCTGTTTTTTTGTTCGAGTCTTAATTCATCTATTCGGGTTTTAGAGATTCAAAACAGGAGGGGTATCCGTGTCCAATCGTTTTCTCAGAGATCAGTTCCCTGCTCGCCGCCGAGCCGCAGTTGGCAATCTAAGCATTGCGGCTGTCATGTCCGTGGCCGTGCTGATGCTGATCAGCGCCGCAGCTTTGGTGCGAGTCGCTCCTGCCGCACCGTTGTTGAGTGATAAGGCCGCATCGAGGCAATCAAGTTCTCCCGGTCGCCCGCAGGCAGCCATACAGCCTTCCGCATCAATCAATCACCCGGATTATGCCCGACTCAATGCCAACTATGCGGCACTTCCGCTGGCCTTCGAGCCAAATGTTGGACAGAGCGATGCCCAGGTAAAATACATGGCGAGAGGCCGCGGATATTCGCTGTTCCTCGCATCAAATGCAGCGTATTTCGCCATTCCGGTTGCCTCTCAAACATCGCAGGCAATCCACTCATTGGAACAAACGAAGGCCATCGGTCTGTCCGGCAGCAAAGGCGAATTGCGCGGGCATGTCGTCTCAGACCGTGAGGACCATAGCGCGATCGCATCAGTTGAAATGGATCTGCTCGGATCAAACGCCACGCCGCAAATCGTTGCGGAGAACCAATTGCCCGGCGTGACGAACTATATCCTTGGCCGCGACCCCAGCCAGTGGCACAGCGAAGTTGCTCACTACGGGCAGGTCCGTTACCACGATGTCTATCCTGGAATAGATCTGGCGTATCACGGCGCATTGCATAGCGAAGACAAATTTGAATTCGATTTCCTGCTGAACCCGGGAGCCAAGCCGGAAGATGTCAGCCTTCAATTTCAAGGCTTGCAGGGCCTGCACACGACAGCAGATGGAGATCTGATTCTCGCTTCAGCAGCCGGTGACCTGCACTTGCACCGGCCTTTCGCCTACCAGGAAGCGAACGGCACACGGCAGGCCGTTGACGCCCGCTTCGTGATTCACGCCAACAATCGCGTCTCTTTTTCTCTCGGAAACTATGATCACAGTCGCCAGATAGTGATTGATCCGACGGTCACCTACTCCACGTATCTCGGCGGTTCGGCGGAAGATGACGCTACTGCGATTGCGGTGGATGCTTCCGGCAATGCTTACGTTACGGGCAAGACCGATTCGACAAATTTTAGCGGGGCAGCCGGCGCTACCTTCGGCGGGTTCGATATGTTTGTGACTGAACTGAACCCTTCGGGCACGCTTATTTTTACCGCGCTGATTGGCGGGAGCAGCAACGATATTGGTAATGCTATCGCGGTGGACGCTACGGGAATCTACGTGGCCGGGACAACTGGTTCGAGCAATTTTCCGATACAAGGAGCTACGGTGCAGCGAAACTTCATTATGGGACCGCTCGTGCATGGCTTCGTACTCAAGCTCGCACCCGGCGGTTCGGCTCTGGACTGGAGCACGTTCGTTGAAGGCAGCGGCGGGGAGAGCGCTCTTGGACTGGCGATTGTGCGCGATGCCGTCAATACGGCTGACGACGATGTGTACGTGGTTGGCAGCACATTGTCGGCGGACTTGGGGTCGAATACCGCCGGTGTCAATGGCACTGTGAATCCTCTTTCTCACGGAGGCTCGCTGAATAACGGTGGGGCAACCGGCTCCGATGATGGGTTCATCGCAAAAATAGCTGCTGGCGGAATGCCGCCGTATCTTTTTTTGAGCTATTTAGGAGGGAGCAGCGACGACACAGCGTTTGCCGTCGCGGCCGATCCTTTGGGAAATATCTATGTCGCGGGTCAAACATCCTCCGCAGATTTTTTCACCACGCCATCGAACGTCGTGCAACCGAAATGCGGAAGTGACGGAACCTGCAATGCCAGCGGCGGGAACGTGGTCGACGATGCATTCGTTACCGCAATTACTCCCGGCAACAGTCCAACCTACATTTACTCCACGTTCCTCGGCGGCGAAGCCAAAGATGATGCCTTCGGGATTGCCGTGGATTCGGCTGGCAACGCTTACGTTACTGGGCAAACATTTTCGACTCAGTTCCCACTGAAAAATCCCTTGACTGGGCTTGCCACAATGTCGGGATCTCAGGACGTCTTCGTGACAAGTTTGAATCCCACAGGAACGGCCCTCAATTACTCTACCTATCTGAGTCCTCCCCCAATTCCTACAAATAGCAGTTTACAGGCCGGACTCGGCATTGCGGTGGATGGCGTTGGGAATACATACGTTACCGGCTATACGACCTCCAACGCCTTTCCCGTGACTTCGTCGAGCTCGACATTCGGAGGAGGAGGCATTTTCGGTACTGACGCGTTCGTCAGCGAATTGAACCTTAGCGGCACGTCGCTGAGCCTGCCGTTCTCGACTTACCTCGGTGGGTCGGGCGATGAGGATTTTGTTTCCGGCGCTCTTGCGGTCGACGCATCGGGCAATATCTATGTCACGGGCGAGACGAATTCGTCGAACTTTCCTCTCTCAAATGCGGCAGACGGCACCTATAACGCTGGAACCACGGCAAACTGCACGCCCACTGGCGGCAGCGCTGTTCCCTGCCCCGATGCGTTCGTGACAGTCTACAGGCCAGCAGGAGATTTCAGCATCGCAGGTTCGGCGCTGGCTGCCGTGAGTGATGGAGGTTCATCTACGTCGACGATCACAGTCACTCCGTTCAACGGTTACAGCAATACCGTCAGCCTGACGTGCAGCGTAAGCGGCGGCGGGACGCCAGCGCCGACTTGTTCGTTCAGCCCAGCTTCGGTGGCTGTGAGCGGCAACACTTCGGGCACGTCTACGCTGACCGTGAAAGCCCTGGCTGCGACCACCGAGCTTTTGCTTCCCGGATCTAGGCGTGGCAGAACGCTTTTCTACGCATCGCTGCTGCCCGTGTTTGGAGTTGCTCTGTTCGGGCTGGGGTCGCGAGCTGCGCACGGGAGGAAAGGCCGAATGCTAGGACTGTTTTGCCTGTTAGTGCTCCTGGGCGCACTGCTGGTTCTGCCTGCATGTGGAGGCAGCAGCAGTAGTGGGGGCGGTGGCGGCGGAGGTGGTGGCGGAACTCCGGGCACCCCCTCCGGAACCTATACGATTACTGTCACGGGAACGGACGGCACCATTACGCACTCCATCGCACCGCCTTTGACTTTGACGGTCAATTAGAGGCGGGAACGCATATTCCGGTGGCCGTCTCCAGGATTCCGGAGACGGCCGCAGCAGTTTTTGCTGAAATTCCCAGCGGGCAAAATTTCGCCAATCGGCGCCACTCGCAGTAGAATTCCTTTTGGTGTTAGTGCTGTCTGCAGCCGGGCAGCCTTTGCTAAGCTGCATGAATCGAAGCTATTTGAACCGAACTCTGCTCATGTTGAAATTTCTGCATTTAATACGCATCAAGCTCTGCATTTTTCTTGGTCTGCTCGCGCTGGCCGGTTCACCTCGTGCTTTCGGTCAAACCGCCGACTTCTACTTGCAGGCGTCTAATCCCAATCCTTCCTCGGTCGATCCCGGCATCAACTCCTCCGCGACCATTACTCTGGGGACGACGGTGGGATTCAACAGCCCGGTCACGCTTTCCTGCGTCACAACCGCGTCAGGTGCGCCCGTACAACCGGATCCGTGCAAAATTAGCCCTACCTCTGCAACGCCTCCTGCATTGCCGTCGCTCACTTTCAATAGCGCCGGTTTGGCGCCGACCCAATACACAATCACTGTGACGGGAACTTCTGGAGGGCAAACAGCGTCGGTCACGGTGAACCCGATCACTGTGCTCGCGGTTTCACCGGAATACTCACTCGCCGTGCTGGATGCGGTCAGCCCGAGCAGCGTGCCGGCGGGAAGCGGCGCCACTGCGGTTTTGAATATCACTTCGACCGACGGCTATTCGGGGAACGTGACTCCGGGTTGCAGCGCAATTACGCCACTAGTTGAACCATCGCCGGTGTGCTCCTTCAATCCGTCGCCGGTAATGGTAACCGACGGAACAACAGCAACTACCACGCTCACGATCAGCACTACTGGCACCACGACCAATGGCACCGGAACCGCTGCCCGCCACGCGCATTCGCGGATTTTGTATGCGCTTTTGTTTCCGTTGCCCTTCGTTGTGATCGCAGGATTTGGCGGTGCGGGTAAGCGAAACAGGAAGTTGTTGAGCTCTATCTTTTTTCTCTTCATGACAGCCGGATTGATTACTCTGCCCGCTTGTAATTCCTCGAACACCGTCAACAACGGCGATAAAACGCCCAACAACACCTACACTTTCACAATCACCGCCTACGACCAGAACGGTGTTACTGCCGAGACCAATACGACCGCCTTGACCGTGAGCCTGACGGTAAACTAGATGCGGTGAAACAAAAACGCCGTTTCCAGCATAGCCGTCCTCCGATGTTGTGCCTGGCATTTAAGCTGAGTTTCTTTTTCCTTCTGTGCTCTCTTTTCTTGCCAGCCTCTGGGGCAGCGCTAACTGCGAAGACTCCTGCCACCCCGGTCGTTCGCTGGGATGAGGGATCCCCCGGCTGCACTTTTTCTCGCAGTGCTGATGGCCGCTATCAGTATGGTATGTGGTCAGACAATGTCGGAGTAATTTTAGCCGTTGACTCACAGGAGTTGGAAAAGGTTCGGCGGCGCCACGAACTCTTCTTCAGCGTGGCCCTGACAGTGCGATATCGGGGCGCGTCAGCCCTCGACGTGAATCCGGGAACTATCACGCTTGAATTTGTAAAGCACTTCAAAGTCGTGCAGACCTCGCTTGATCCCGACGGCTTCTCTCAAAAAGTGCAAAACGATGCCGACGAATTCGATCACCAGATAGCGCGCGAGGTGCAAAAGCATCCCGAGGAAAAGGAAACGAAACAAGCGACGATGCGAAGCTTTCAGAAAGATGCGGCCGAGTTGCTGGAGTTCCTCAGCAAGAATACGTTGAAGACCGCGCACCTCGATTCCGGCAATCGCGAAGCTGTTGGGTGGGTGTTGTTCAGCACAGAAAGTAAATGGATTAGCGGCTGGAAGAAACAGGAAGAATTCGTCCTGCGAGTGCCGCTGGACGGCAAGGTATTCGAATTTCCGTTTAAGTTGCCGCCGAAACAAGGCGAGTTGCTGCTGCGCCAGCGGGAGTAAGAAGAATACCGCACGTCATCCGGCGACAGGCAAATTGACGGGCGCACCGTCTCCTAGGACGAAGTTGAGGCCCCTACGGCAACGAACCGGCTACTGTAGATGATTCACGTGAGATGGTGCAGCGTCGGCCGCACTCGCGTCGGAGCGGGGAGTCATGGAAACGATGATGTATTCGCGCTCCTTGCTGTTGGCCTCTTCCATGCGCAGCATGAGTTTGTCTTTCTCCATGCGGAACTCCGCCCGATTGCCCACGGGCAATAAGACCGAGTGCTTCTCGTCACGAGGACGAATCCGGAAGGTGACGTTTTCTGCCTGCAGAATGTATTCCCGACAAAGAGGCTCGTGGATTTTCTTCTGTGCGGAGTCACTGACGCCACAATAGACGGCATCCATCTGGAGCAGAGTGCCTGTCAGGTATGGGGCTGGCTCTTTGGCGTATGCCGCAGAGGCAAAGGCAAAAATACAGAACAGCATTCTCAGGCGCATGAACATCTCCCGGCATAAGTGGGGGAAAGGCTCGTGTAGCGCGCTTTCCGCTCCAAGGCTTGTTGTCTGATTTATTTTCCGCTGTGAGGAAGGAAGAAAGTAGGTATCGCGGGTCACTGACCGGGAGTAACTTTAGGGTGGCAGAGGTTGGCCGTGTTCTAGCGAAGCACCAGTTGCTCCAGGGTTTCAAAGAATGCGGGATAGGAAATCGCTGCCGCCTGTGCTCCGTGAATAACGGTCTCGCCGCGGGCGCGCAAGGCTGCCACTGCGAACGCCATGGCAATCCGGTGATCGTCAAAAGAGTCCAGCTCGGCGCCATGCAGAGTCTGGCTGCCCGGAATCTTCAACCCGTCTTCGCGCTCTTTCACTTGAGCGCCCATCAATTTGAGATTGGCAACGATGGCGGCGATGCGATCCGATTCCTTCACGCGCAACTCCTTCGCGTCGCGCACTTCAATTCCCTGCTCGGTATACGGCGCGATCGCAGCCAGTACCGGAATCTCATCGATCAGAGCGGCTGTGTCGACGCCTGTAATCGTCGCGCCAATAAGCTTCGCGCCTTGGGCTTGAATCGTTCCCACGGTTTCGCCGTGAGTCTCTTCCATCTGTAGGACCGAAACATGGAGGCCCATTTGCATGAGTATCTCCAGGAGCCGCGCGCGCGTTGGGTTCATCAGCAGGTTCGAAAGCGTAAGTTGCGATCCGGGAAACAGCGCCGCGGCGCAGAGAAAGAACGCGGCACTGGAAAGATCGCCCGGAATGCGAGCGTCGATGGGCTGCAATTTTTGCCCGCCGCGAATCCGAACAGTATTGTGTTTGCGTTCCAGGTACGCGCCGAACGCACGCAGCGCCACTTCGCCATGATCGCGGGTGCGCAATGGCTCTTCGATAATGGTCTCGCCATCCGCCAATAGCCCGGCAAATAGCAGGCAGGTCTTTACTTGTGCGCTGGCGACCGGCATCTTGTAGTCAATCGCCTT
>Ga0209006_10000375_pt1 | contig 44316 bp, 53 predicted proteins | sample JacPin_JW_Ref_O2_FD_188567 | JGI IMG/M metagenome (GOLD analysis project Ga0209006, IMG submission 188567) | Forest soil microbial communities from Algoma, Ontario, Canada - Jack Pine, Ontario site 1_JW_Ref_O2 (SPAdes) (version 2) | ecosystem: Environmental > Terrestrial > Soil > Boreal...
TTCCTTCTTCTTCGCGGCCTTGCGGACGCGGCGGCGGTATTCGCGCCAGTACTTGGCACGCGGGTGGGTGCTGCTCAGTTGGTTGCGGGCGGCCATCAGGGTGCCTTTTGGACTTCGATGTCGGCCTGCGGGTCGATGGACAGTCCGATCGCCAGCAGGTTCCTGCCGCCGGGTCCGCCGCCGAACTTGAGCGGATGCACGCCGACCACGGGATACGTCAGCAGCTTCTCGGTCTGATCGTCAAAGAACACCACGTTCACGTCGCCCTGCAGCGAGAGCGCGGCCCGCAGGTTGTCGATGAGCTGGGACGCTTTCATGCCCGCACTGTGAACATGTCAGGCCGGCGCGCAAGGACTATTCAGAGGGCGACGGGTGGGCTTGACGGGCGCATCGTCCTTCTGGATGGCCACGCTGATGCCGCGGTACACCCGCCGGCCCTGTGCGTCTTGCAGGCGCAGGTTGCGCGGTCGACCGTCGGTCTCCAGGCACGCCCACGCCTGTCTGGGCATCGTGAACACTGAATCGGCCGGCGTCGCTCGGTTCTGCATGATCATCGCGTTCAGGATCTGGATGATCGGGAACTGCGACTGGTAATCACAGCACGCCATGGTGCGGCCAGCGGTCATCAGGGTGATCATCATGATGTGGTGCTGTCAGATGGAGTCGAACCACCAACCCGCGGTTGGTTTACGATACCGCCGCTCTGCCGGTTGAGCTATGACAGCGTGGTCTGTCGACGACGATCCCCGCCTACCCTTGGGAAAGAACAACCCCCACGGCCTGACAGCACCGTGGGGGCGTTCGCGCGCGTTTGGTTGCAGCGGTGGGAGTCGCACCCACTTTCTCCTGGTTATGAGCCAGGCGTCTTACTGGTTGACTTCGCTGCGGTGACCGGGAAAGAACGTGCCTGGAGTAGCGGTGGCGCGCAGGCTGGCCACAGGAGACTGGAGTGTGGGGCGTGAACACCCGGTGTCAAGTGGGATTGGACAGGGCTGGAATCGAACCAGCGGTGTTACTCGTAAGAGAGCGGATTTACAGTCCGCCGCGGCACAACCAGCAGCGCGCCTCCTGTCCGTGTGGTACCCAGCCTGGGAGTCGAACCCAGAAGCTCTCCGTTCTGAGCGGAGCGAGTTTGCCAGTTCCTCTAGCCGGGCACGATCGATGGCGGAAGCCGGACGAGTTCAACGCCAGTCCCCGAGAGGACCGCACCCGCTAGCAACGGGGCTCGACGGCTTGTCGATTCAGCTTCCTGGCGGAATGCGGAGGATTCGAACCCCTGTCCCGAAGGACTCACCGGTTTTCGAGACCGGGGCCACCACCAGCGGTGACTACGCCATTCCTAGAAGTCGGCTCAATCGGTATCGACCCGAGAGCGGACTAGATGAGGAGGTGAGCGTGTGGCGCATGACAGGACTCTGGCGAGATTCAGAAAAAATCAAGGGCGGGACGAGGGTGGGGAGATTTTGAAAAATGGGGGAGGGGCCCGGCGGCGGCTGGCGTTTCGATTCCCCGGGGTCGATCCTGGCGAGAGGGGGCGGGTGCGGGATCTCCCACCGCGTGCCCCCTGCAGGGCCTGGGCGCGCCGGCGCCACCGCCACTGTGCGCACCACAGCAGCGCGTGCGCCAGCCTGTCAGCACTGACGCGACGATGAACCATAAGATATATTATCAGACATTGCTACTGACCGTCCTGGCGGACAGTCTCGGACTGACCGTCAGTGGGTACACTGTCCGCTTTCGGTTGCAGTCCATCAGTGGGTAGCCCAGTGCTGACGATGATCGGTCCGCCCGCGGCTCCAGTGTGCTCGATGCGTGCATGATCGCCGTAGATTCGCGGTGCAATCTTGCTTGCGCGCCAGCGATAGTGGTGCGCCAGTTCGCGCGCCTTCGATAGCTCGAACGCATCGCGTGATCCCGCAAGCAGCAGCTCACACCGTTCATCCCACACGATTGCAGCCTCTGAGCGACACTCGCGCATGCGTGCGGATCTGCCAGGGTCAGCAAGTATCCAGTGCAATAGCTGACTGAGGTCAATCTTTAGCAGTTCAGCGTACTGGATCAGCGTCGAGCCATTCAGCAGCACGTCGCACACGCCCTCAATGCCCACAGCGTCGAGCTTGCTGTTTGCATCGTCCTGCGACGTTCTGAAGCGCCTGGCGGGCTGCACCGTGAGCTTGCGCCGACCGTTCGGCTTGGCACTGACAGTCATGTGTCCAGTCATGCGGACCAAGCCTAACCCATTGCCCCCAGCGCGTCAACGCATGCCAGCACATGGTGACAATTTTTGTCACCGATCACACAGCGCTCCGTAAGTATAGTCTATGACAATACTTGTCACTTGAGACTGCGGAACTTGTCACTTGAGACTGCGGAATATCGCGATAGCATCAGCGACGACAGTGCGCGCGAGGTTGGGGATCAATAAGTGTACTCGCACGTACTTATTTACTATACACCGTCATACTTCCACTGTGCGCGCTGCCTGCGCAGCTTGCTTGCGGCTGTCCAGTCTCGCGGGGCCGAGACTGACCAGCTCGCTGTATTGGACAGTCAACGTTGAACAACGATAATCACTGTTTTTACCGTGGTTTCTACTGATTTGACTGATTGTGTTTGACAGACACCGCTCTGTGTTGTACTCGTGCCGCAGGCATTCGTCATTCACCCACACCGATCCCGAAAGGATCTACCATGATTCACCTCTCCCCCCTCGGCGCCAACCTGACTCAAGTATAGCTCAACGGCGCCAACCTGATATTCAGCTACAAGACTCTGGTTGCGCTGGAGACTCGCAACGGTGACCGCTTTCAGACGTCGCAGAAGTACAGCAACACGACGACTAAGCATATCACTGTCGCTGGCTACAAGAGCGCGCAGAAGGTCGACCAGAGCACCCTGGAAGCCATGGCGGCCGGCATCACGGAGAGCGCATGACCCTCCGCGCCACCCTCCTGCTGATCGAAGTGATCAGCGCTAACGGTTTCGAGATAGCCCCTCCCCCCTCTCTCTCCCTGGAAGGATAGACCGTGAACCTCCCCGTCACACTCCCCGAACCTGAGACAGCGCCGGCCGCGCCGGTTGTCTCTGAGCGCAAGCTTGCTGGACTGGCCAAGGCGCGCGCCGCGCTGGAAGCCCGTAGAGCGGCCGACAAGGCCGCCGGCATCGTCAGACCCCGCGCAGTGTCAAAGCCCGTCAGCGAGGCTCCTGCGGCCCCTGCTGTCGTCCCTGATGCTGCGCCTGTCGTCGCGGCTCCCGCCCTCGCTGTGCTGGACCCTCAGCTTGCGACGTTCGCTGGCCAGCTTCAAGCCATGCTCGGCCTGGCCGCCCGTCAGACGCGCGTGGACGACGTCAAGAGCATCCTCGCCGAACTGTGCCCCGCCCTAATTAATACCGTACACGCTGCTGTCTGCGCCAAGCCCGAACTGGTGAACGTGCGCAACGTCGCTGAGACTGCCGCGCGCCGTGCCACCGCTGACGAAGTCTCCAAGCACGTCCAGCCCCGCACCCTGGACGTCCGCATCCACGACAAGGTCCGGTCAGTGGACAGTCCGCATCCCAGTCTGCCCGAACTGTTGAAGCTGTCCCAGGCGATCCCCAACGTCTGGCTGTGCGGCCCCGCCGGCTCGGGCAAAACCACGCTCGCCCACCAGCTCGCCACTGCGCTCGGCCGTGACTTCGGTTTCCTGTCCTGCACTGCCGGCATGTCTGAATCTAAGCTACTCGGCCGTATGTCCGTCCACGGTGACTACCTCCGGTCAGACTTTGTCCGCATCTATGAGGAGGGCGGAGTGTTCCTGCTGGACGAGTTTGACGCTGCCGACGGCAACGTTGTGCTCGCCATCAATAGCGCACTCGCCAACGGCACCATGTCAGTCCCTGACAGAGTCTCGAATCAGAAAGCCAAGCGCCACGCGGATACGCTGATCATCGTCGCCACGAACACCTGGGGTCGCGGCTCAGACTCACAGTACACCGGCCGCGAAACGATCGACGCCGCCACGCGCGACCGCTTCACCCTGTCCAAGCTCTGGATCGACTACGCACACGGCATCGAAGCGCAGTGCCTGGGACACTTCGTCAAGCCGGAATCCGCCGTGAAACCGTTCAATGCGCCGTCAGTCTCGAACCTCGGCGCCGCGTTCGCTGTCATCCGCTCCAACATCTCCAAGCACAACTTGCGGCGCATCCTGTCCACGCGCGCCTACGCGCAGGCTGCTGCACTGCGCGCCATCGGACTGTCGGACCGTGACATCCTGTCGCGCTACTTCATCGATTGGTCAGAGACTGAGCGCACGAAAGCCTTGGAAGGGGTTGCGTGACGCCATGGCAAAGACTCACACCCCCGGCCCTATCGACGCTGACGTCCACGAGTCAGTCCGCGGACTGCGCGACCTGTCCGAACGTCACGAAATCCGCAAGCCGGACGGCAGCCTGGACAAACTCCTGTACACCGTGAGCCGCGACAATTTCCTGTCGCTGTCTCCCGCGTGCGAGGGGCGCGGTTCCGCGCGCTCAAACAAAGCCTGGGTCTTCGGCTCACCGGGCAGCGCGTCCGCTCTGATCCAATCACTGACCGGCGGACAGCCAACCGCGTCAGTGTGGGCAGCGTACCAGCGCATCAAAGCGTCCGCGCGGTTTGACGAGGTAGCGGACGCGACCATCCAGCGGCGCCGCCGCCGTGTCTTCTCTGACAACGGTTGCGAAGCGGATGGCGCACGCTGGCTCGCTGGCGATCCTGAGCACTGGGCATCCATGCGGCGCGTCGGCCGCGTCCAGTCTATCACCCTTGGCATGCAACTCGGCCTGTCGTGCGGCAATGGCGAGGATGACTTCGCCGAAAACACTGCAACGTGCGTCGTCCTGGCGGAATCTCTGATCAGTGCTGGATACGCTGTCAGACTGGTAGTCATGAACACGTCGTACAACCTGATCAGCGGCGCGTCTGAGACAGGCTGGATCGTCAACGCTGTAGACTTTGGCCAGCCCATCGACGAGGCGGCCATCCTGTCATGGGGAACCCCGGGCGTGTGCCGCTGGCACGCTTTCGAATACGCACACGCCTTGTTTAGCGGGGACGGTCGTGTGTCGTCCACGTACGGATACTGCTACGAAACGTCCGCCGCCATGCTCAAGCTTGCCGGCATCGACCTACTGGTTGCCAAGCAATGGGACAAAGAGAAGGGCGAGCAGAAAGACTACCTCTCCCGCCTGCGCGACAAAGCTGCCGCCATCATCGCCAGCGGGGAGAGCAACGGGGGTGCGCCATGACGGGCACCCCCCTGCGCGTCGGCGCCTATTACCTGCCGCGCGGGGGGCAAGAGACCCTGCGCGAATACGCCAGCGGCAGCGCTGTGGGTCCGATCAGAAAAATGGAGTGCCCATCGGCCGGCTATGAGTACAGCGATGGACTAACGACGCGGCTGCCGTCCGGCGCATACATCTCCGGCGAGACCTCGGCGCGCGACCTTGTACTGGAATGCACGGCCGATGGCGTCCCTCTGATCGGCACTGAGACCCCCGCCGCGTACGAGGGCGGATGCTCATGGCTCCGCGGCCTGGCCAAGCCTGCGCCTTTCGCTTTCGTCGCTGGCCAGTTCTACAGACTGCGCAACGGCGGCTGTACCGGCCCCATGATGCGCTCCCCTGACGACACCTACTGGTGTGACCCTGAGCACAAAAACGCGCACGGTGCGCCATGGGAATACCGGGACGATGGCACGACAGAGCCTGCGGAGTTCAACGTCGTCGGCCTGGCCGATGCTGACCAGAAATCGGCAAACCCCGCCCTAAAAGCGGAAATGATTCCGGAAATCCGTGGCGCCTGGATCCCCAAAGGGGAGGCGCTCACAGTCGCGTCAGTCACCAGCGCGTTCCAGTCTATGCTCCTGCGCCGCCAGCGGCTGTCTGATTCTGGCGAGCTGCGGTACTCTGATCAGTCCGCGCCTGCCGCTGTCGCGGTACTCGATCCGCCCATCGGTGATCCATTCACCTGTGAATTGCGCGTCGGGGACATTGTCGAACACAAGTGGAACGGAGCGCCATCGGGCTATCCGGGCCAGTATCCGATCACCGAGATATCATCAAATCCGTTCGTCGTCTGGTTCGATACGTCGTCTGACAGACGCGGGCGCGGCATCATGTGCAATACCAAACGGGCATTTTTCAAGTACATCCGTCGTCCAAACCCTGCCGGCTGATTCACGGTACACGCGGCACGCGACACGTCCGCAGGCTATTCCGGCTAGCCGATCCTTTCCCGCTCACTGCAAAGCGGTACACGTGTCGAGCAGATGGCAGGGCGGAACAGACGCCCACGAAGAACCCCCGACGCAAGCCGGGGGTGATTCGTTTGAGGGTGCGCCCCGGTTCTATCCGCGGCGGCTAACCGGCGGTGGCGAACGCGCGCGGCTGACAGGTATCTACCGTGTTCACAGCGACTGTCAACAGTCCGTCAGTCCGGCACCCATATCAGTCTGCTGATGACTTTGACGGACGGCGCACCGTTCTCCAGCCAGCGCACCTGGATCGTCGCGTCGCGCTTGGTCCGGTCGACCTGCTGACAGATATTGTGCAGAGTGATCCAGAGTTCCTGACCGAATCTGTTCATCGCGTCGGGGTCCGCGAACTTGCGCCGTTCCTTTTGTCCTGCGCCGGCACCGAACCGGGCCGGGTAACCGCGCATGATGATGCCGACAGTCCAATGGGCTGCCATCTTCTCGGGCCGGTCGCCCTTTCTGATCACCATCTGGAACGGCTGATCTTTCTTCAGCGGAACGAATGCAGTCAGCGACATAGTTTCAGTCCTCAGTGTGAAAGATGATAGCCGTACAGGAATCCATGCAACTCACCCAGGCTTTCGCAGGCGTAGACCGCTTTGCCCCGGCGCGCGACCGTGTACCTGTCTCCGTCGACAGTGACCGTCAGCCGCTGTCTGATCGCCAGCGCCAGGCACGAATGCCAGACGATCGTGTCCGTGTCTTCGGCCTCGACAGTCACAGCTTCATCGCCAGGTCGTTGCAGAACCGCTCTTGATCACGGTGCGCTTTCGCGCGCTGCTGCAACAGTTCCCGTTCCTCGGGCAGTCCGGTCGCTGACCGCGGAATCTGACCATGTCCTGGCGGTCCAATCTCGCGCAGCCGCGCCTCGATCAGTCCGATCTCATGTCGGTGAATCGACGCGAAGTGCCGGAGCTCTTGCTTGTTGTGCGGCAGGCTCATGCGCCACCCCCACGGGCAGCCAGGGCAGCGACAAGGGCGGCGCGGGCCACTGGCATCCAGAAATTGACATCGCTGTCGGTGGCATCGTCCCACTCATAGTCCGCGCCCATGGCATTGAACATGGAAGCGGCAGCAGCGCTCACCATCTCATCACTGACCACCCCATGCCCATTCACGGCCTCAATGATGAGGGCGGCGTTGGCCTCATCATCAACAAACGGCCCGCTGAATTCCCGGCTATGACAATTGGCAACATATTTGCCATTGGCATCAACGACGAGATATGAATCGCTTTTCCACGGCCTCGGGCTCGGCTGGGAGGGAGTCATGGCTTGGCTCCTCGCGCTAGGGCTATCAGGGCCTCAGCGAATGCCAGCGGGGTAGCGCTTGCTGCCTTGCCGCTGATGGTGGGCTTGTTGCGCTCCTTACCGCGCTGGTCGTGGAAGCCTATTTGATGGGTGCCCACAGCTCTGCTCCAGTTCATGTCAGCCGGGGGATGGTTTCCGCAGTAGTACAGCCACGTGCGCTTATTCGCCCTGTGTCCATAGGCGCTCTGCCATACTTCGCACACCCATTCGCCGGGATATGCAGCACGCCAGCCGATTCCTTCCGGCTTCGGCAATAGATGCGGCATCCATGCCCTACTGTTTGCTGGATGCTCCAGCACGCCACCCCATTTCTTTATTGCGGTCAGCGCGCCCGTAAAGCATCCGCCATCATTCCCCGGACTGTTGTGCTCTCCCCCCCAGCGCTTGTAATTGATGGCAGCAAACGGCCCCCAGAGCTGGCACGGCGGATGCGCAACCACCGGCCACGGTCCAGCATAGGTCCGCGCATCCCGCTTCTCGTCCCACAGATCACAGCCGGGAATGGTGGAGTATATGCCCTTGGGATCGCAGAAGAGGATGGCAACACTCATTGCGGCCCCCGCAGACGGGCGAGGGCTTCCATCAGCGGTTTGCGATAATAGCCGGCCTGCGTGCCATTGTTCCAATCGGTGCCTCGGCTCAGTCCGTCTGCCGCCTCGCACACATCGAGCATGGCGAGGATGCGATCGGGGGAACAGGCAGCGATGAACTCTCGGTCGCCACTGGCGTATGTGTCGGCAATCAACTCCTGGCTACCATCGGGTAACGTCGCATAGATACGTCCGCCGCCATGGTCATAGCGGATTACCTGGCGCGGTAATTGCGTTGCCTTCTGCGCCAATTCGCGGAGCTGCTGGAGGTCGGTCATGGTTTCCCCGCCAGCAATGGGTGTACGTGGTAGCAGTCGAATCCGCATTCCATCTCTGTTGGCGACAGACAGTCGGCACAGTTGCAGCTACCGTCGTCTGAGCACGCCGTCGTCCTGCGCTCCTTGGTCAGCAGACCATGCTTGTCCGCGAGATCCTGAAGCTCGCCGCCGTCGATGATCCGGCAGTCCGGGAAATGCTTGAGGATCGCCTTGGCGAATCCGATGGGATCAGGTTCGTTCATGGCGCCCTCACGCCGTCCAGCGCCACCTTGGTGCGCAGCGGGATGCGCGTGCAGCGGAAGACCCATGGCCCGATGCTCGCGCCGCTGCTGAAGAATCCGATGGTCCCGGCGGCGCGGTGCTTCTCGGCTTCTGCGATGAACTTGTAGCGGTCGAAGCCATGCATGCCCAGCGTCACGTGCGCGCCGAACAGTTCGGTGTTGAACCCGTTGATGTCCATGAACGCGCGCTTCAGATCGTCGCTGGTCGGCACGTAGTCGAACGCGAGAACGACGGGCGAGAGCTGCCCCTGGCGCTCCATGGGGTCGGGGGACATGCCCGAATGGGGGAGCATGTGCATGGTGAACACGAAGATAGCCTGGTCGATGTCGCTCACGGTTGTTCCTCCTGCGAATAATCGGTGGTGTCGATAGGCTCCGGGTCCTGGCCTGCGGCGGCGTCTTTGCCGACCGGGTGCGTGATCTCGATGTCGGCGAACCGCGGCCTGGTGACCGGCGCTGGCGCGGGCTCGGGCGCTGGTTCAGCGACAGGCTGGACAGTCTCAGTCGGCGGCGTCAGTCGACTGTCGGGCGCCGGATAGTCCGACGGCGCGACGTGCGCTCGGACTTCCGCCCGCAGGCGCTCCAGGTGCGCGCGTCCGGCAGCCGACCGGCTGTACACCCAGCCCGCCGGGGTTCCACCTGCTGCGGCCGGGGTCCATCCGCTATCCATAGACACTCTCCACCGGCCGCAGGCGCCGGAACTCAGACGGCCACTGGATACCCGGGGCGGCGCCGGCGAACACCGCGGCGATGTCGGGTTGCTTCATGCCCTTGGTGCAGGCCATCCACTCGGCCAGTAGATCCTCGCCGTCCCAGGTGCGCATCTTGGCCCCCAGGCTGACGAGGTAGTCCCGGCGGCGGTCATCGATTGAGAGGGCGGGAGTAGCCTCGCTGCTCGCTGCTCGCTGCTCGTTATTAGATACTAGATGCTCGATGCTAGATGGTTGAACTTTCGTAGCTCTATTCGTTGATCCGTTCGTTGATCCGTTCGTTGATTGTTTCGTTGAACTTTCGCTGCCCATCCTCTTGTCGGCACTAGCCTTACCACTTCTGGATTTTGCCGTGTGGAATAGGGTCGCCTCATCCAGCAGCTCCTTGCCCATCTGGTAGCCGAGCTGGCCTTCAGTGTCGTGCTTGTAGGGGCATCGCTGAGAGCCGCGGAGACCCAGGCGGAAGCCCGCCAGCCACTGGGTATAGCCGTCCTCGCCGACCTGGTCGAGCACGGCACACATCTCATCGATGTTCAGACGGACTGTGAAGATGCGCTTCACGCGCCCACCGTCGATGCAAGATCAGCCTTCGCCAAAGCGGGAAGCCCCCCGGAGCACGGGTGCGAAGGCTGATCATGTATGGACATTGGGTCTCCGGTTCAGGCCGCTTCCCGACGGCTGCGTGGTTTCTACATTCGATTCCGCACGACGTCAATCGGTTCTTGCTCGCCCGCGCTTGGCGTTCTCCAGCTCAGCCCGCCGCCAGGCGATTTGAGCCGCCGTCTGTCCCGACCCTGCCTTGGGCACGGTCTCGTCATCAGATTCGATCTGAGCGGTCGGTGGCAGCCTGTAGACCCCCTCCGTCTCATGCATCCCCGGCGCCACGCGCTCAAGCTGCCCGTCCCTCAGCATCTCGTAGATCGTCCCGTGGACAGGCGCGATCTCAAAGTCCTTGAGCGACAGGTGGTCCCTGACGTAATTGACCAGCATCGGGCCGGTCGCCGGTCCATTGCCCACGCGGGCCAGGACGAGTTTCTGGACGGTTGGGTCGATCATATATCCACCTTCACCAGCTTATGCTCGCCCGGGTCGCGCTTGACCAGGCAGGCGAGTTCGTTCGTGGTCAGCTTGGACTTGCCGAACAGCTTGTCGGCCTGCGCCGGGCTGATCAGCTCGCGCGGCTCGACGTCGTCCTGGCTGATGCCTTTGGCGTTCGCCAGCCGGAACATCGCCATGCGGGCAGTCGTCTCGTCGGTCCAGGCGCGGTTCTTCTTGCCCTGCTCGACGTGATAGCCCGGGATCTGAAGCTGGCCCATGACGCACTCGTTCTCGATCAGGTCGCGGGCGCCTGCCAGCGTCGTGATCGCTTCCGCCAGGCGCTCCCACAGACGCGCTCTGTCGGCGGGGTCAGTCGCCTGCATGACGGCGATCGGGTCTCTGAGCACCGCCAGGTTCGCCGCGGACTCGTCGTGCGCCCGGCACGTCGTCCTGGCCTTGCAGTAGCGGCAGTGCGGGCCGGGGTTGAGCTGCGCGTCGTCCTTGAACGTCAGCGCGACGGCGGTCTTCAGCCGCAGTTCGATCGCCGCGAGCTCGTCAGCGTCCCACGTGACAGGCTCCGACTGTTCGGCCAGCGCGGGCTGACAGATGCCGGCTTCGACTGACTGCACGCCGAACATGCGCCACAGTCCGACAGCGTACGCCATGAGCTGGGGATTGTTCTTGGGCCAGCGCGTCGGGTGCGCGCCGAACTTCCAGTCGCGCAGCCAGGCTTTATGGCCTGGGATCACCAGGGCGTAGTCGACTGTGCCGGGGATGATGATGCCCATGGACGACAGGTCGACCTTGTGTTCTATCAGTTCGAGGAGCACGCCATTGCCGGCTCCGTGGCGCACTTCATCGATGGCTCCCATCGCTCGCGTTTCCTCGAAGCACATGAAGACCGGGTCGTTGGCGATGTCGATGCACGTTGCCTCTGTGCGTAATACCTTGGCGATCATGTCGTGCAGATCATGTCCGCGCTGACTGTCCGGGTTCGGCACGTCCGGTATGCCGGCCTCGGCGGCGCGCGACCCCGGGCAGGCGATGCGCATTTCGAGGCGGGAGGGGGAGTTTTGATCGTGGTCAGTCATGGTGTGCTCCCGCTCCCGCTCCAGCTCCCGCTCCCGCTCCCGCTCCAGCTCCCGCTCCCGCTCCCGCTCCAGCTCCCGCTCCCGCTCCTGCTCCCGCTCCCGCTCCTGCTCCCGCTCCCGCTCCCGCTCCAGCTCCCGCTCCAGCTCCCGCTCCCGCTCCCGCTCCCGCTCCTGCTCCCGCTCCTGCTCCTGCTCCTGCTCCAGCTCCTGCTCCTGCTCCCGCTCCCGCTCCAGCTCCAGCTCCGATATTTACCCTTGATGCCGCGCATGGCCGTCTACTTCGCCGCGCCGAAGGCTTCGATGCAGCGCGTCTGGACGTACAGCAGACCCGGGAACGGCTGCGCGTCCTTCCACTTAGCGTCAGTCCACGCGCCGGTCTCGTAGACGAACCGAGCGTCGCTGAGCTGCACGCACGTCTGGTTGACGCCCTCAAGCTTGCCGGCGTAGATGTAGTTCAGGCAGACCAGGACGACGTTTTGGCCCAGCAGCGCCTCCAGGCCCTCGCCTTCGACTTCAGTGACAGTGACGAGCTTCTTCATGGGTGGGTTCCTTGGTTGGTGGTGGTCGCGCCGGGTGGTTGTGGGACTGGGACTACTTGGTGGCCTTGGCCTTGACGGCGGCGACCAGCTTCTCGACGGCGTCGAGCGTGGCGGTGGCCTCGGCGTCGGTCATGCTGCTGATCGCTTTCCCCAGCAGCGCGTCGAGCTGGCTGGCGTCGACGCCGGACTGGCTGGCGGTGACGACGGCGGTCTGCAGGCGGACCTGGGGGGACAGACCGGGGGGCCTCGGCTCCGTCTGCGTGACAGTCGCGCCGGCGGTGACGTCCTTGAACGCGGCGGCCTGGTCGTGCTGTTCGCCCTCGTCGAGCGCGATGGCATCCCTGAGTTCAGGCGACATGGGCAGGAACTTCGACAGCGCGCGGACAGCGGTCTTCAGCCACATGCTTGCTGGGTGCGTCTGCCAGGGACTCTTGGGAGAATCACTGAACTGGTTCGAGCGCTTGGCGCGCATCACGTCGCCCTTGTTCAAGACGCGCCACACCTTCCCACCGCCCTGCAGCGTGGCGATGGCGTAGGCGTACTTCAGTTCGCCGCGGTCCTCGTCCTCGCACGGAATGTGCTCCAGGCGCTCGTTCAGTCCCATGGCGAAATTGAAGCTGTCCTTGGAATAGACCGCCTCGGCCGACAGTCCGATCATCATGCCGCTGCGGTAGGCCAGATCCACGAAGCCACGGTAGCCGATGATGAGCTGGCACTTGCCCTTGAAGGGGACGAGGTAGGCGCGGCCCAGGACGGGGTCGATCTCCAGACCGAGCTGCGCGGCCGTCATGCACGACGCCAGGACGCTGTTCTGGTCACAGTCCATCAGCGCGGGGTTGTTGTTCAGCGTGGTCATCAGCACGCGCAGGAAGCGATCGACGGGCAGCACCTTGGGCAGCGCGAGAGCAAACTGCTGCTTCATCGCGGCGCTGCTGATCAGCATGCGCAGTTCGGACTTGAGGGCGGCGGGAGGATTGGACATGGGGACTCCTAGAAGGTGGGGTGGTAGAGGGCAGCGAGGTTCAGGACATCATCAGCATACTGGCGAGCTGCCGGCGTGTCGGTTGCACGCAGGCCGCAGTGATATGCACGCAGGGCCAGCGGCCAGGACCGACAGATGGAAAACAGATGCGAGAGCCAGCGACGAGTGAGAGCTTCCGCATATGCCGGATCTGTACGCGCCCGCGACGGCGACGCGCGTAGATCATATAGTACCGCACGGGAGAGCTGCCACGCAGATACGTCGGAACCGTTATCAGGTAGCACACGGCGAACCAGGTGCCCATCCCAGACAGATCCGGTTTCCTTGGCTGCAATGGCAGCGACAATGGCATCAGGTACACTGGGTGGTCCTATCAGTGCGAGGGTGAGGATGGTCGCGGCGATCATGTCAGTGCAACGGCTCAAATAACCATTGCAGGAATCGGCGGATGTAGGTCATGGCTTCTTATCCAGCGCTTCGTAGATCCGACTGCATTCCGCCATTTCATCGTGGAACGGCTTTGCTTCGGCATCAGTGGAGAAAGCGCAGACCATGTTGTGCGCCAACAGCAGCCGGTTGAGGTTCTGCGTGGTCGGGCACAGCTTGAAGTCGATGACGGCACGGCGTCGGTCGCGCAACATCTCGTCGCGCGTCGGTCCCTGACGTGCGATGATCTCGTCGGCCTTGGCGCTGACGACGGTCAGCTTCTCGGAGGCGATGTCCCTTTGACGGTTGCTCTCGGACACCGAGGCGACGACCGTTGCGAGGAGGCCAATGATGCACAGACCACCGGCAAGACCCAAGAGGACTTGGTATAGGTTCATGGTCCGAACTCCTGCGCGATGCGCGCGGCGACCACGGCAATGGTGAGCATAGCCATGATGGTGGCGCCGGCGACGACCACGCACAGAGTGACTGGATCTACCGGCGTTTGGTTGTTCTTGTCGTCGTTCATGTTCACAAGCATAACGCACAGCGCTGCGTGTCAAGTGGTGGGATTGCCCTTGCACACCGCTTACTGTATTGCTACGTTCCGGTCATGCGCAAGTCCAGGACGAAACCGAATCCCCACGCCGTCGCGCTCGGGCGCATGGGCGGTCACGCTAAGACCCCGGCGCAGATAGAAGCAGTCAGGCGGAACCTGGAGATCGCGCGGCAGACGCGGTGGACGCACAAGGCCCGGGAATCAGACGCGCAGGCTCGCCTCGAAGCGCCGGCAGATGGCGATATAGGTCTGCACGTGGTGATCCAACAGCGCCCGGCCGTCGATCACGGCGACGAACTCCCGGTCCTGGTCGATCAGCCAGCGCCAGAAGCGTCCGCCCATCCCGATCTTGGTGCCGTCGTCCCGCAGATGGAGCAGCCCGCCGACGTGCTCCCAGCCAAGTACAGCGGGCACCCGGGGAACGACGTCGACGTCATGGACCACCCGCCGGCTGTCGACGCCCAGGCTGTCGAACCAGGCGGCGCCGGCCCGGCTGAAGATCCGGGGCGAACCGTAGGTCAGACAGAGGGTGCTGCGCCGGTCGCCCAGGACAGCCGACAGTCCGGTACTGATGGCGCCGCCCAGACTGTGGCCGACGAAGCGGAGAGCGCCGGGCTTGATTCGCTCAATGACCGCCTGAAGCGGATCATGGACCGCCTCTAGACTGGCCAGGAAGCCGGCGTGCAGCCTCACTGACGCAGGGAACAGGCTGGACCCCAGTGGCATGGCCTCGATGTCGATCAGTGCCGTCTGAAGGTCCCTGGTGCCCGCTGTGCCGATCCACAGGTTGCCCATGGGATCGAGCGTGCAGATGCAGTACGTCTCGGGGTCGCTGACCTGGATCACGTCGACCAGGTCGTGCCCCAGCGGCCGCAGCTTGGCCGCCAGGTCCGCCCGGGAGCTCGCGGCTGACGGGTATGAGAGCTCGGCGAACGCCGCCCCGAAGGTCAGCAGGCCCATGGGGTCAGCGCAGGGCGATCAGGCCGGTCGCGGTCGCCGCGGTCACGGCGGTCGGGGCGACCCACAGGATGCCGACAGGGACGTTGGTGAACTGGACAGACACGCCGCCCAGCGTCATGGTGATGTTGCCAGCCACGCCGACCCAGATGGCGCGGATGGGCTTGAAGACTGTCGCGGCGGGGGTGATCGCGCCGGCGGTGCCCCAGTCCTGTGCCACCGCAGAGAGCGGCGCTAGGGCGGGGAGGACGGCGAAGGGATTGCTGGGACCAGCCATGGATGACTCCTACGGGACGAACCCGGACTGTGGGGTGAGTGGCGTCGGGATCTTGCCGTTACGGCCATTGTCCCGCCGCTGCGACTTCTGCCAGACCTGGTTCAGCAAGGCAATGAAATCGTCGTGCGACATGCCGGGGATCTCATGGGCGCCCAGCAGCGGCTCCTCTGCTTCTAGGATGGTGGCGCCGCGGGCTTCCTCCTGGCACGAATAACAACAGAGCAGCGCACAGATGAGGATGATCCAGCGCATCAGGGCAGTCGTACGGCGGTAATCGACCCGTCGATGGTCGGCGAGCCACCAGCATAGGTCAGGTTACAGGTCAGGAACTCGCTGGTCGTGGCGCTGATGTTGACCACCTGGGCGTCTATGCTGAGCGAGAACAGACCGTTGGCGATGATGGACACAGCCGGCGCGCTCTGCTGGGCCATGGTCGTCCCGCTGGTTCCGGTCGCTGCGGTGCCGACCGGGCACGACGCCTGGTAGGTGGTGCCGACCGTCAGCCCGGTTGCGCCGGCGTGGATGACCACCTTGCCGCTGACGAGCCACTTGCCGGCGGTGAGCGACACGGAGCCCACGTTGCCGGTGACGGTGGTTGCGGCGGCGGCGACACCGGAGAAAGCGCCGGAGATGGTTTCACCGACAGCGCCGGCAGTGTCAGCCGCAGCCGTATTGCGGCCCCAAATTATATTTCCCGTGAAGGTGTTGGCGGAGGGGACGGTGGGGGCGCCGAGGGTCCAGACGCCGGTCGATGCAATTCCGCCAGAACTGGTTGCATTGCCATTGACAAAGAAATTGATGGTGCCGCCCGTACCAGCGGCGTCGATATTGAGCCCGGCTCCATTGCTATAAAGAACGCCGGTGTTTTGCGCCAAAGCCCCGGCGGTGGTGAATGCCGTCCCGAGCATGAAGAGGTTGCACTTGGCGGTCCCGTTGTTGAGCACGAGATTCGTGAAGGCACCGGTCCCACCGTTGCTATTGGTATTCTGCCAGGTCTGTCCGCCGTTAGCCGACAGGGAAGTGTTGATATAGGTCCCGGAGCTGGGAGCGACGCCGACGCCGATGCCGGTGCCGGCAATGACGATCCCCCCGCCAGTCGCCACACTCGTCACCGCCGTCCCATTGCCGATGACGACGGCACCGAGGAGGGAGGTGGTGGCGCTGGTCGTGTTCGACACATTCGTCACCGCGCTGAAGGTCTTCGCACCGCTAATCGTCTGTGCGAGCCCCAGGGTGTCGACGGTGTCAGTGGCGGTGATATTCGGGATGTTGAGCGTCTGGGTTGTACTCTGGTTGTCAGCGATCGTGAGATTGGTCGCCGTGGTCGCCGGACTGATGGACCACAGGATCTGCTTGGTTGGATCGGTGACATCTTCAAGGGATATGGGGGTCTTGGCCGTCAGGCCAGCGCCGAAGACTGGAGTCCCGGTCCAGGTCTGCGACAGTCCTATGGTCGCCAGGGTATCGGCACCGCTGAGCACCGGCACGCTCAGCGTGCGGCTGACCGTCTGCGCGCCGCTGTTCAGCGTGAGGATGGTGCCGGTCGTCTGGTTGGCCGGGTTGAACCTGATCTGCTTGGTCGGATCGGTGACATCGTTCACGCTCACGCCGTTGGCGTAGTCCACATTGAGCACGGCGGTCGGCGTGGCACCCACGTCGATGTTGACCGTGCCGGTCGCCCCCACCGCGCCGAGATCCAGCAGGTTGTCGATGGAATAGACATAGGCGCCGTGGGCCGCAGTGAATGGTGCCGCTCCACCAGTCGAACCATTGATCCCAAGATCCACATAGTGGGTGGTCGCCGTCCCATCGTTCGCGGTCGCCACGAAATCAGAGCTGGCCGAGCTACCTGCGTTCTTGTTCTGGACCTGCAATTCGAGGTAGTTGTTGACGTTTCCCTGGTAGAAGGCCGCCTCTTGGTTGCCAGCGGGAACGATTTGCGGACTGGCTCCCACAACGGTCGTTCCACTATCGTCCACCTGGAAGACCGTCGCGCCCTGGTTATTCGTGATCTGCGCATAGATGAAGTACGGCGTGGTCACTGCAGCGGTCACAGTGCCGCTGGTGTAGACCGTGCAGTTCCAGCGGTAGAATCCGGGGTTGGCGAACACGACCGGGCCGATGTTCCCGGTGTAGGTCGCCAGGGTGTTCCAGTTCCCGCTGCCGCTGGTGCTGTACTGCCACACCATGGTTCCGGCCCAGGTACCGGACAGCGTGTAGCTGGAGCTGGTGCTGTACTGGTTCGCCGGCAGACTGATGGGCGTGAGAGCCCCTGTGCCGGTGACAGACGAGGTGACGGTCGCGCCCCACAGCGGAGCGGTCAGGCACAGGATCAGCAGTAGCAGGTGGCGCATGGTTGTCTCTCAGGTCTTGGGCGTGGACGGAGGCGCGGGCAGGTTAGCCTTGAGCGCTTCAAGGATTGGCTTGAGATGGTGCAGCGCCGCTATGGCAGTGGCGACGTAGATCGCGTGCTGATCATGGTTCGCGCCCATCTCGTTCTGGATGCTGCCGAGGATCGCCACCGCGCTCGCGCCGTAGCCAATGAGTTTGTCGATGAGGTTCTGGATGGTCATGGCTTCCCCGGGTTCTTGGCGGCGATGGCGGTAGCGGCCGCCGTGACAGTGGAGGTGAGCAGCGCTGACTGATCAGGCGTCAGTGCGGCGAGCGCCTGGGCGTGCTGCTGGGCGAGCGCTGAACTGGCGACAGCCATGCCAGCGGCGACCAGCGCGCCGGACCCGGGGGCCTCAGCATTGGCCGCGGCAGACGCCAGGGCGACGACAGCGGCGTTGGAAAGGACGGCCGCGCCGATTCCCTCGCCGATGGCAGCCGGGCTGGCCGCAGCGTTGGCCTGGTCCAGCTCGCTGATCAGCGCATCGTGGGCCGCAGCGGCGCCATCGGGGTCGGTCAGCCAGTCCTGGGCGGTGGGGATCTTGTTCATGGTGTCACCACGGTGGTGGAAGTGATGGGCTGGCCGACCGCTTCAGCGATCGACTTCTGACTGGCGATGATCTTCGCCGTCTGCTTGGACGGCGGCAGGCTGGCGGCGGCGTTGGCGGATGCCTGGGCGTTGTCGTGGATGCCCTGCGCCTGCGCGTCAGTGATGGTCTGACAGCCGGTCAGCGACAGGACGGCGATCAGTGCGATTGCGTATCTCATTGTGATATGCTCCTGTGGCGGCCGGTCAGGGCCTGGGTGAGTTCGCGGGTGGCGTCAGAGACAGAGCGGTTGCTGGCCGTGTTCTCGATCAGGGCGGCGGTGACCACGCGGGTCTTCTCCTCCACGAACATCGCGTGCTTCTCCTCCAGCCTCGCATATCGCTCGTCACAGCGACGCTCGCGCTGCATCATGTAGCGGATGACGACGTACGCTCCGGCGGCAGTGATCGCAGCCGGTGCCCCGAGTAGCTTGATCAGATCGACGAGTTGGTCCATATAATCCTTTCCGTCACGCGACCTTGAGCCAGCCGCCACCGCCGACATAGACGAGGGTCATCTTGTCGTATTGGGTGGTGAGGGTAGGGTTCGCCGATCCATTCACCGTTCCACCAATGGTCAGCGTGTTCGCCGCCACCAGCTTGATGATGGTCATCTGCTGGCCAACCATGGGATTGGTGGGTAACGCAAACTGGAAACTTCCGGCAGTGGTATCACATCCTACAACGCCATCGCCAAGCGTCCCATTCGAGGCGGATGCTACCGTACGATATGTGCTGAAAATGCTGCCGCGCGCCTTATCCTGCTCGACGTTTCCGCTCACCATGCATCCGCTGCCGAACGAGCTGCCGGAAAACAGATTGTAGAGGATCGGAGCCAGATCGCTGTCGCTGGTATTACCAGAGATGACAAGATCAGTTATGGTGATGGCCGACGTAGTGACGACGGAGAGCCAGTGGCCGCCATTTTCGTTGCCGAACGATGTGTTGCCATTGATCGTTCCAGAACCACCGCCAGGGTTGGTGATGACGATGGAGGTCTGCCCAGTCGTGTAGAAGTTGTTGCCCAGGACGGCGAAGCGGAACACGCCATTGATCTGGATGCCCTGACCGGCGCTCGCATTGGAGTTGCCGATCTGGTTTCCGCTGATGATCACATCCGCCAGGTTCCCGCCGCCGGCCACGGCCGAGATATGTGCGGTCCCGAATGCGGTGATATTGTTGCCGGTGATGGCCACCCGAATAGGCGCAACGGCACCTCCGTCGACCTCGAGGCTGACGCCGAAGTTCGATGGCCCTTCCTCGCCAGCGATCTCATTGCCGACGATTGCGATATCATTGCCACCCTGCACGCGGATGCCATCGTTGCCGACGCCCCATATCGTGTTGCCGGTGATCGTGGCGAAGGTGGTGTCATTGACCACAAGCCCATCGTATCCCAGTTGCAGGTCGTTGTCGGCAATCTGCGTGCGGATGACGTTCGCCGATACGCTGATGCCAACCATCGTGGAACTCGCCGGTTGCGTCGGCAGAATGCAGTAGTTCTCGGTGATGGTTACATCCGTCATGGAGGCCGACGTGGTGGTCACGCCGATGCCGCCGCTGGTGGCGCCGCTGGTGCGATCAACCCGGTTGCCGCGAATGACAAGTCCCGTGCTGCCAGCAGTTGCATTCACGTAGATGCCCCAGCCGGTGAGCAGGCTGAACACATTGTCGGCGATCAGCACTTCGCTGATGGTGCCGGTCACGTTCACGCCGTTGCCGCCGCATCCGCTGATGTTGTTGCCCCGGATGGTGATGTTCGCGGCGGCGGTGCCCACGTTGATCGCATGGCGATAGGCGTGAATGAAGGTGAGGTCGTAGACCAGCAGATTGTTGCCGGTACAGGCGATGATATCGCCAGCCGACTGGAATCCGGCATTGCCGTTGAGCGTTCCACGTCCGAAGATCGTCGCCCCGTTCCCGGTGACGCTGAGCATCGCGGCATTGATGCCGGTGTTGAGTTGCAGCGTGGCGCCGGATGCGATCTGGATCTGCTGCGCGCCTACGGTCAGCGTGCCAGTCAGGTATGTGCCACCGGCGATCAGCAGGTTGTAGCCGGTGGTGAGCGCGGCCTGGAGATTGGTCGTGCAGACGGGGCCAGCAGCCTGAGCGCCGAACTGACGCGCGTCCACCCAATTGTTGATCACGATGAGGTTGAAGCGGCCGGTCCCACCGCCGTTCAGTGCGATGATGGTGCCACCGTTGTCCGTGCGCGTGTCCGAGGCATTCCAGAAGTAGAGCCCGCCACCGCCATCGTTCGCCGAGGTGTAGCCGGTGGTCTGGTAGATCGTGCCGCCGACGGGTGCGCTCAGTGCCTTGAGCGCCACGACGTTGGCCACGCCGGCGGTGATGCTGGTCAGGGCGCCCTGTTCGGTGGCTATCACATTGCCGGCATTGTCGAATCCGGCCAATTTCCCCGCGCGCTGAGCCGCTGCCGGCAGAGTCGTGATCAGCCCCGCCAGGCTCTCCGTCAACGGTATCTGAATCCCGTTGTTGGCCACGCGGCGGGTGGCCTGGACGCAGCGGGTCAGGTAGTCCAGCGCCGCCATGTAGGCGGCCGGACTGACGGTGGCGCCCTGCTGGAGCAGGAGCGTCTGAACCTGGGCCGGGTCAGAGCAGATGAACAGGTTGGTCCCGGTGGGGAGGTTGCCGGCCAGGAGGGTGACCGTGCCGCCGGTCGTCGGGGCTGCGCCGACTGACGGACTGACGGTGTAGTCGGTGTTCAATATCAGCGGCGTAATTGCGCCAGTGGCAACGACTTGCTGGAACAGGACCAGGTCGGTTGGCGCGCTCGTCGACCAGGTGAACGGGAACGTGGCGGTCGAGCCAGTACCCGGGATCGACACCGCAGACGTGGTGCTGGCTACCGTCATCAGGTCCACCTATGCGCGCACGCTATTGACTTTCGCCAGAAAGTCCACCCGGCGCATGGATCACTTCTTGGCCGGCGGCCCCATCGAGTCGAACCAGAGCTGATGCAGCAGGTCGGCGCGGTGACGGGCGCTGTACTCGATGCCATCCCACGTCCTGAACACTTGGCTGGTCGGGGTCGGGAAGATGTCGCCGGCGGCCTTGCCGTACGCCTTCAGCGATCCCTTGGCGGTCTTGTGCTCCGGCTTCTCGTTGGCGTACTCGATCGCCTTCTGCAGGTTGGTCACCCAGGCAGCACCTGCGAAGCCCTCGACGTGGCCGCCTGTGACTGCCGGCGCCAGGTCGCGCGCGATCGGGATGCCGCGCATCATGGTCTCTGCGGCTGAGACCGGCACCTTCTTGGCCAGTGACATGCCCTTCCACTCGGCCATGTCCTTGCCTTCCAGAGTGTCGTAGATGTAGTCCCAGCCCATGGTGCTGAGCGCGGCGAGCACGAACGCACCGGCGGCGCCCGACAGGATGTGGCCGATGTCGCCACGCTGGGCGCCGTAGCGCACGCGGTTGACGTTGCCGACCACGCCGTTCAGCACCGCTATGTCGTAGGACATGCTGCTGGTCAGCATCTTGCCCCAGACGCCGCCCATGCGCTCGATCTCGGTCATGTCCTTCTGCTTGCGGCTGCCGAACAGTGATTCAACGATCTGATCAGCGACGCGGACTGACGTGGCGTGATCGTTGCCCGACTCGCTCATATGCTGGTCGTAGGCGCCGCTCCAGGCGACGTTGTCCAGGTGTTCCCAGATTTTGGTGACAGCCCACATGCCGATCTTGTCCATGAACGTACGGACTGCACCGGACAGCGGACTGTGGTTGATCAGTCCATTGCGCGTCTGATTGCGGAAGCGCATCGTCGCCGACTGTTCGTGGATCCACGCGGCTTTCGAGCTCCACGGACCGCGCAGGCTCATCTGGGCCTGGGCGGCGCCAATGCGCAGCGCTGGCACCCGGGCGAAGATGTTGGCGAAGCCCGACAGGTGCGCGACAGCGAACATCGGATTCAGTCCGCGATGACTGTAGTTGACCATGATGCGCATGGCTTCCATGCCGCGCTCGAAGCCGGTCACCGCGACCTTGTCGCCGCCGGCGAGACCCCGCGCCTGGTTGATCATCTGCTGGTAGACGCCCGCCCCCCAGTGCTGGATGATAGACGCCTTCAAGTCCTTGTTGGTCAACGTCTTGAGCTGATTCAGCACGGCGTCACGGTGCGTCAGGTCGTGGGTCATCTCGTTGATGTGACGGTTCCAGTTCCCGGATCCCAGGTCCAGCACCTTGCCGGTCACCGCCTGCGCGCGCTCCTTGGTGTAGCCCGGGATGTGGACGTTCTGGCGGTAGCCCTCGCCGTCGATCGTCTGCTGCGCCAGGTGTTCCAACGTGGTGGCGGTGTCGCCGACGTAGTAGATCCGCTGGTAGCCGCCCTTGTAGGTGCCGTTGGGCAGTTCGACCGGGATCGACTCGACCTTCCGCGGCGCGATGCCGTTGTACTTCTCCTCCATCGCCTTGATGTCGGACCAGTGCGAGCCCAGGATGTCGACCATGTCGTTGGCGAGCTTGATGTCCTTCGCCGACAGTCCGTCGACGATCTTGTGGACAACGCCGTCGTCCCAGCGATTCAGGTCCAGCAGGCGCTGGCGGCCTTCCGGGTTGCCGTAGTGCATCAGCGTCACGATGCGGTCGCGCATGCTCATCGCGCGGTCGACGCCGGGGATCTCGCGCTTGACGACGTAGCCGATCGAATTGAACGACCCGTGCTCGTCCAGCGCGGTCTTCATGCGCGTCTCAAGATCATTGCGCATGATCATCATCTTGTCGCTGGCCTCGGCGAACGGGAACAGCATGTGCTCCTGGACGGGGCCGGCGTTCTTGAAACCGTCCATCTCCCACAGGATGCGCGGGATCTGGATCAGGATGTCCCTGGTGCTGCCCAGCGCGTTGCGCGTGTCGGTCGTCAGTCCGTGCGTGCCGTCAGGATTCCTCGGCCGCTTGAAGGCGTTGGCGGTGATCGTGCCGACCAGCTCCTTGACCTTCTCCAGCAGGTCAGTCGCGCCGGTGCTGGTCATCAGCTTGTACTTCAGGTTGGCCTTCTCGGCGACCGCGTCGACCGCGGCACGCAGGTCGTGCAGCTTGGCGATCGACATGTCGCGCCAGTTCTGGCGACTGACGTCGTTCAGGATCGACTCCGGGATGTGCGCGACAGACCCGTTGCTGATGAAGTCGCCGTTCTCATCGCGCACCGTCGAGCTCGACTGCAGCCAGTCGGCGAACGACTGACGCTTGCGCACGTCGCCGGGCGCCCGCTGCTTCAGGTCGTAGCGCTCCAGGAGCTGGTCGATCTGGTCGATGTAGGCGCTGAAACGCTCGTAGGTGCCGCGGGAATTGGTCGCGGCTTCCTGCGCGCGCTGCTGGCTGGACTTGCCGCCGACCGTCCCGGAGAAATCTTCCTGCCGGCCATCGGGGTGTGTGACACTCCAGCCGTAGCCTCCGGCCTTGCCGATCTTGGCCCGCAGGTCGGGATTGCGCACGAACTCGTACAGCCGCTTGCGGTCGCGCGCCGCGACGTCTTGGGCCTTCTGCGCAGAGCGCATCAGTTCGGCGTTCATCATCTGTCGGCGCTTGGCGTCCAGGGCGGTGACGTAATCCTTCTTGGCCATCGCCTCGGCGTACTTGATCGCCCAGTGGCGCTCGCCGGCCTGGAAGCGATCGGGCTGGTAGTCCGCCAGGCTGAGCTTGGTGCGCGCCACCACATCGTTCGCCGCGACGCGAATCGCCTTGCGCTCTGGCCGTCCGGTGCGCGGATCGTTCAGTCGCTGGATGTCGGCGAGCTCGGCGTTGGCTTTGACCTTGGCCGCCAGGTCCGGCAGCCGCTGAATCTTCTCCAGCCGGGCCAGTCTGGACTGTTCGCTGTCAGCGCCGGCGCCGCGCTTCTCCATCAGCTTCTGTTCAGCTTCAGCGGCCTTGGCCTCGGCGAAGTCAGCTTCGTCGGCCGCCAGCTTCTGCTTCAGCAGCTTGTAGGTGTGCTCGCGCTCGATGTCCATGCGCTTGGTGCGCACGTCGTGATCGTGCAGCGCGCGCTGGCCTTCCTGCTTCATCAGCTCGGGATCCTTCATCGGATCCTGCAGCTTGTCCGCCATGATCGCGTCGGTCTTGCGATCGATGCGCGCCTCGCGGTCTTCCGCGTCGATCATGTCGCGCAGCATCTCCTCGCCGTGCGCGTAGCCCAGTTCGGGGGCTACGTTGTCCGGCAGGCGCGCGCCGTTGTCGGCGTTGCTGGTGAAGATCGATCGGCCGCGGTTCTTCTTGTCCTTGCCGGGACCGGGCAGCTTCTCGGTGTCCTCCTTGCCCAGGATCTTCTCGACCTCGGCACGATCGATCTTCATCGACTGCGGGATCTCGCGCCCGTCCCAGGTGCGCCCGTCCTGCAGGGCGGTGATCGCCTGATAGACCTTCTCCTGGCCGACCTGTTCCTCGACGATCGCGCGCTGCTTGGCCCGCTCGTCCTTGAACTGCTGGGACGCCGCGCGCCGGCGAATGTCCATCAGATTGCGCCGCAGGGCTTCCGCCTCCTGCTCGCGCTCGTCGGACAGCAGCGCCTGATACGACGCCCATTCGGCATCAGTTGCGCCCATCTCGTCCTTGGTCTTGAAGGCCGCTTCGTCAGCGACGCTATGGCGCGCATTGGCCAGCTCGCGCTCGCTGGCCAGCAGGCGGTCGAACACGTCGCGCATCGCCGGGCTGATCTCGACGCCCAGAGCGCGCACATCCTTGTAGACGCCCTTCGACCACTGCATGAACTGACCGAAGACGCGGCGCAGGCCGATGCTCGGTGCGACGCCTTCCATGACGTAGCGCTCCCAGCCCTTGGCGAACGTCTCGTCCGGCTTCGACAGTTCCTTCATGCGCTCGGACTGTTCGGCGGTCGGCTCTTTGTCGCCGATCGTCCGCTGCAGGTCCGCCAGCTCACGGTTCATCGCCAGCATGTTCTCATGGGTGCCGTATCCCGACCACTCCAGCATGGTCTGGTACATGTCCTTGAGCTTCTGCGGCGCGTCCGGGCGCGTGGCGATCGTCGACAGGACGCCGCGGAAGAAATGCCCCAGCTCATGCAGCGCCGTGCTCTCGTTCGATCCCTGCATCAGTTCGATGACTGACGACAGGTCGTGTCCCATGCTGAAAGCACCGCGCTCCCCCTGGCGCATGACTGCCGGCGTGCCTTCGCCCAGCGGCTTGCCCTCGGTGGCCTCCATGCTCTTGCCGGCGGCTTCCACGTTCTTGGGTACACCGCGCTCGATCAGCTGCTCGGGCCGCACGCTGTGGCTGAACTCCGGCGACTTGTAGATTTCCTTCAGCGCGTTGTCGATCAGCCCTTCGACGTGTCCCGGGTCAAGTCCCTGTCGGCGGGATTCTTCGTGCTGAGCTTCGACGCCAGCTTTGTGGGCTTCAGCGTAGGGAACACCAGCGCGCAGCTGCTCCGCTTCCCGGTGCTCCAGTGCGACCAGGGAGAGACGCGCTTCTGCTGGGATGCGAGAATCGATGATTGCAGCATGGTCGGTCTCGCTGTAGTGGCTGCCCAGGCCGGACTTGCCGATGATGTAGCGCTGGCCGGTGGGCGACACCTGCGCCTCGTCCTTGGGCTTGACGCCCTGGCCCATGATGTCCTTGTGCGCAGCCGTCACGCGCTCCTTGATCCCACGCAGGATCTCGACGTTCGGCTGGGCAACCGGGTCCAGGCCCATCGACGTCAGTGCGCTGCGCACGGCGTGGTGCATCGGATCGTCGCCAGGACCGGCGGTGCGCAGGGTGTCCAGGATCTTGGGCAGACCGCCGCTCTCGATCGACTGACGCAGGATGTCCGGCAGCGCCTTCACGATGCGCAGGCGGAACTGATCGTACAGGTCAGTGGGACTGATGGCGTTCTGCTGGGTCTTCGCGCGCTCGTCGTTGACCATGTCCGCCAGCCGGCCGAAGAACTTGCGCGTCAGGTCGCCCAGGTTGGTGGCGCGCTCCTCGGACTCGCCGGCCGCCAGGAACTGCCGGCGCACCTCGTCGTGGATCATCTGCCCGCGCGGATCATCAGCGCCTCGGCCGGGCTGAATCTCCATCGCAGCGAGCACCTTCGCGCGCTCCAGCATGCGCTGATCGTTGGTCTCGCGGTCCTGGAAGAACCGTGCGGCTTCAGCGGCGTTCGGCGCGTCAGCGCTCGGCCTGAACTGGGTCGCCAGGCGATTCGGATCCTTGGACTCAGCGATCAGCGACAGCGTCTGACGCAGCGTCAGTGCCATGCGGGCGTTCAGGTCAGTCGCTTCCCGGTAGGCGTCGCCCAGTCCGGCGCGCTCAGCCTCGATCAGCGGATCCTTGCCCTGGTCGCGCATGTGGTTGTCGAACTCCTCGGCCTGCAGGAACCGCGGCGACTGATTGCCGAACCGGCCGGCGATCTGGTCGATCAGCAGGGCAACCTCCTGGGGACTGCGCTCGGCGGACTTCGCGGAATTGATGGCGGCGGCCGCCTGGGCCAGCTTGGAGGCGTCCTGCAGCACCGCGGCGTTCGATAGCACCTCCATGTGGCGGGCGGTCACGAACGCTTCGTGCGCGCCGGTGAACGAGAACGCTGCGCCGCCCAGGCCGCCGGCGACCCCCGATTCCAGGGCCTCGCTGGCGGTCGGCGTGCGGCCTTGGGTCAGGATGTCCTGGGCCCCCGTCGACAGGACGTTCTGGGTCGCGCCCAGTGTGGTCTGCTTGGAGAAGTCCGTCAGCCAGTCCCGGATCGGGTCGGCTGACCAGGGTTCCGCCTCGAACTGACGCAGCGGCCCGACGTGCTGGAACGCCCGGCCGAACAGGTAGCCCAGCGCCCCCTGGACGGCGGCGTTGGCGGTATTGGCCAGGGCGCCGGCGCGCTCGCTGGCCGGGGTGTTCTGGATGTCCTGCAACGTCTGCAACGATGCTTGCTCGCCCATGACCAGGGCGGCACCCTTCGCCGCGGCCGCGCCTGATCCGGCTTGCTCCAGGATGCCCGTTGCGCCGTAGGAAAGGCCCTTCCCAGCCACGATCGCCGCGTCGAGGGCCTTGGTGGACTGAACGGCGAGCTGTGCCCCCTTGAGGGGCGGCAGGAGCATTGCCGGCAGGTCGCCGACCATCCCGGCCAGGTTGCCGACCGTCCGGCGCATGGCATCGGGGGGTGCGTAGGTCGCTTCCGCCCGCGCCTGGTCGGTCATCCGGTCGACGTTGTGGTAGAACATCCCCAGCGGGGTGTACAGCCAGGGTTCGCCGGTGATGCCGAAGATGTCACGGCCGACGACCTGCGCTGAGGCGATGCCAGTGCCGGCGGTCAGCATGTTGATCAGCGACAGTGCCTTGTTGCGCATCGCCGGCGCGATCACGCCCTTGAGCCACGGCAGGGCCTCGCTGGGCTCCTCGGGCTGCGGCATCGGCTGGATGGCCTGGACTGACGTCGACAGCGCACGCAGGTTCGGCACGTCGTCCTTGCCGATGGCAGCGTGCGTCGGATCAGACAGCCAGTCGGCCAGTTGCTTGTGGTACTCCTGGATCGCCGGCAGGTCGGCGGACTGCTGGTCGAACCGCGCCTGGACCTCGGCGAAGTCCTTGGTGGAGAACGCCGCCGGGTTGATCCCGGCGCGGCGGGCGACGGCGGCGGCCTTGGCGGCCATATCGGGAGAGACACCGGCGGCGGACTGCTGCGCGGCGGCCATCGACGGAACCGCGTTCGGCGTCCCGTCCAGCTCGCGCAGCGTGTCATTCACGCCAGCCTGATCGGCCTGCGGTTTGGGCTGCGGATCAGTCGGCTTGTCGAGCTCGCTCAGGGTGTCGTCGAGACCGGCCATTCATTCAGCATCCAGCGGAAGCGGCGTGCGTCCACCGCCAACATCGGGACGCTGCGGACCCAGGCTGGCGCGGATCTGACGGTAGCGCGCCTTCAGGATGGGATCGTCGCTGTCGCGCCATGCCTTGAGCTTGTCCATGTTCTGGCGGTAGGACGGGTCCGCCTGGTTGGTGATCACCCGGCGCCATGCGTTCATCTCGTCAGGCGATACCACGGGGCTCAGCGGGCGGTCGTGCGTGCTGACCTGGCCACGGATGGTGTTCATGTCCTGCATGTAGAGCGGACCCTTGCTGGTCTTCTCCTCCACCGGCGGCGCGGAACCTCCCTGAACGTTGGCCATGAACGACTTGATCCACCCGGCCGGCACTGTCTTGGTCTCGGCATAGTCGGCGACCAGCTTGGACGTCAGCGCGTCCTTCTGTTCGCTGGTCAGCGGCTTGCCCTGCTGGCCGGCCTCCTGCTCGGCCTTCATCTGATAGTAGGCCACCTGCAGGTGCTTGACCTGCTCGTCGGCGTCGGTCGGCTTGTCCTTGCCGGTCAGGCCAAGACTCCCGATCGTGTCGTGCAGGATGTCCCGATCGCTGATGGCGTCGATCGCCTTCGGGCTACGCTTGCCCGCGGCCTGGTCCGCCTGCATGCCGACCAGTTCCTTGCGTTCCTCGCCGGTCATGTCGGTGAAGTGGTCGAGCGGGTTCCAGCTCAGGAAGGCGTCAGTGCCGACCATGTGGCGCGCGTTGATCCACGCCGGACCGCCCGGTTTCGGGCCTTCCTTGGTCGACAGTCGCTGGGCGAGATTTTGCAGGTCGATCTTCTGCTTGTTGTCCAGGCGCTCCCAGTCGGCCGCCGGCATGGTGTTCTCGACCTGGACTGACGGATCCTTGTAGATCGCGCCCTCAGCTTTGTCCATGATCGTACCCTGGTCATCGCGCGTCGCCTGCTGGACAGCGGCGATGTGGCGCTCGCCGCGATTGAACACGCGGTCGTAGAGCTCGGCATTCTTGGCCAGGTCCGGGTCGGCGTCCAGGCGCTGCATGAACTGTGCGCGCGTCGTCGGCCCGGTCTGATCCTTCTCGGGCGCCAGGAGCTGGTTCGCCTTGTCGAACGCGCGCTGATTCAGGTCAGTCGTCTTCAGCGCCTCGTTGATCGAATTGCGCTGCTGGAAGTCGATCTCGCTGCCGTGGTCGGACATGAGCTGGCGCACGTAGTCGGTGTTGCCCTTGGTCAGCGCATCGTTGGCGACCGCTGCGTACGTACGGCTGGCGGCCGTCGCCACCTCGTTGTCGATGATCGGCTTGACCGTCTCGGGGTCGCCCTTCTTGCCCCAGTAGTTCTCGATCGCTGCCCGCTGGAGCTGTAGCTGGTACTGCAGGTGCGAGCCGGTGGCGGGGTCATCGGGCAGACTGTAGCTGTTGACCGCGGACTGAATCGAATTGGCGACCGTCGCCTTGGTCGTCTCGCCCTGGTACTGGTCGAGCTGCTTGCTGACGTAGCCGTTCATGTGGGCCTGAAGCTGGAACTTCGATTCCAGCGCCATGCGGTCGAATGACTGCTGCGCCTGTGGATCCTTGATGGTTCCGCGGATCTTGCCCGTCTGCAGGTCGAAGTCCTTCATGGTGTCAGCGGCGACGCCCGGCGACGCCTTGCCACTGTTCTGCGCCAGGACGCCCTTCTCTGGATCCATGACGGTGTCCTGCATCCAGTCGTGAAGCTGGTTGTGGCCCTCCATGGCCTGCGCCTGGCTGTAGCGAAGCTGCTGCTCGTAGTGTTCCTTGGCCGCGACTTCGCCGCCGAACTGGATGGCCTCGCCGATGCGGCCGCCCTCGGTGGCGCTGTTGACCATCGGCAGGCTGCCGCCGGCGGCGACATCGGGGCTGACGTGCTCCTGTCCGATCGGGAGATCGGCCATGGCCTACCCCGCTCCCAGGCCGACGCCCGATCCGTGGTAGCCCCTGTAGGTGCCCTCGCTTTCCAGCCAGTCCTGCGCGCCGGTGGACAGTAGCGTGGACACTGCGCCCAGGTCTCCCTTGGTCTTGGCGGCCTCGCCCTGCATCAGATCCGACTGTGCCTGGGTCTCGTAGCCGAGCGCGCGGCGGGCGGCGTTGCGCTCGATCAGCATGCGATCCATCGCAGTCATCTGTGCGGTCGACCCCAGGACGGCAGCCTCGCCGCCGGCGCCCGCCACAACGCCACTGCCGGCCATGCCTGCACGCTGCGTCTCCGCGAGCTGATGGCCACGCACGGCCGCCAGATTGGCGTCGAACCTGCCCTTGTTCAGTTCCTCCTGTTCCTGAGCGAGCGCGGTTCTCGCATTGGCGTCGGCGATGCCGGCGTTCGCCCGGCCAGCGTCGCGTTGACTGATGGCCGAACCGGCGCCGCCGATGCTGGTCAGCAGCATGGCACCCCAGTTGCCTCCGGGGTTCGCTGCGCCCGACGGCGGCGAGGACTGGGTCTGATCGGGGAAGCCCTGCGACGGATCTGCGCCGGCGGCCTGACTGGCCGTGGTCATGTTGTTCTGCGCGCTCGCGCTCGCCCCGACATTGCCCGTGTCGCCCACGCTACCCCTCTCCGACTTCAAAGGTGACTATCACGCCGGAGATGCTGAAGGGAAGGGGATCCTGCTGGCGGAACCACAGTCCGCCGCCCTCGACGGGATCGCCCGATACCGGCACGCGCTTGGGTCCGGTGTACGGGACGATCGGCTGACCCCAGGTGAGCGACGACGGCTTGTTCGGGGGCGGACCCCACGCCGGCTGATTCCAGGGCAGCAGATGGTTCTGGTCGTAGCCGAACTGACCGCCGTTGGTGTTGTAGAAGATTGGCGTGCATTCGCGCACCACGACGTGCTTGTTCAGGATGGTCTCGCCCTGGCTGTTCTCCAGCGGAACGAGCTGACCGTCGCACTGGTACGGCACGCCGGCGATGACGACCAGCGCGGCCTGCGGGATCGTGAACTGACCGCTGCCGTTGACCACGATCGGCGGATAGGGATTTGACCCGCCGGGGCCGGTCGTGTTCAGCGGGCTGGCGATGACCTGGCCGTCGCCGACGATCGCCAGCGACTGACCGATGAGCTGCGTCATGCCAGTCAGCACGGTCAGTCCCTTGCCCCAGACGCTGATTGCTGACTGCGCCCACGTTGGCACATCGCGCTCGCAGTAGGCCGTGACGACGGTCGTGCTGGTGTAGCCGAATATCTGGAACGTGACCTGGTCGGTGACCAGGCCGGTCGGACCCAGAAGCTGCATGACGACGGTGTTCTGATTCGTCACGTCTGACGCCGCGAAGTGCGCGACTGACGCGGTCAGCGTGATGAGCTGGCCCTGCGCCCAGGTCGTTCCGGTGGTCGCGGTGACCGTCGATGCGTCAGTGACGTGGCCGTCGTAGACCAGCGAACAGTCAGATCCTACGAAGTCGCTGTAGAGCACGGTGTCGTTGTACTCGCGCTGGGTCAGCTTCTCCAGATACCGGACAGTCGCGCCGCCGATGATCCTGGTGGTCGTCAGGTAGAGCGTCTGATTCACGCCTTCCTGCACGACGGCGACGTTCTCCACGCGGCCAGAAGCATGTGTGTGCCACGCCTTGATGTTCTGACTTTGGTCGTAGGTCAGACCGTAGAGCGCGCCGTTGGACATGGCGCACCAGACGATCGAGTCCTTGAGCTTCTGCCAGGCCATATCGTTGATCGTGGCGTTCTGGAACAGGTCGGCGTTGTAGACCGTCAGATCATCGCCGGTGTAGGTGTAGCTGCGAATGTCGAAGCGGAAGTCCCGGATCTGATTCCCGCCGGACTGCACGTACAGCGCGGTGTTGCCGATGACCACCGGCAGCGGCAGCCGGCAGCCATTGGTGCCGTGGCGCTGCAAGGTGACCGCGGTTGGCGTCACCGTGTTGAACTGATTGCCGAAGCAGACGTACTCGTAGGCGCCAGTCATAATGACCAGCTTCTGCAGGTCGAGGATGGCGATGACGCCCTGCGCTTCGTCCTGGGCGATGACGAACTCCAGCGGCCCGCTGTCGACGATCGGCGTCGGCACGTTGAAATTGTTGTAGGTGCCGACGCGGCTGAACCACACCGTGGTCGGCAGATTCACCGTGCTGGCCAGGAACAGGCGCTGCTGGAAGTAGGCGACCACGCCGGGGAAGTTGCCGAATGACTGGAACAGCAGCGATCCGTCGGCGTTGGTGTACGGGATCGGCGGCTGGACGCTGTAGTTCGGCTGGATGTTGGTGTCGCTGAACGTCGGCGAGAGCGAGATGCCGATCAGGCCAGGGATTCCATTGACGATGCTATAGATGTTGTAGCTGCTGGCGCCGGTGACGGGGGTCCAGGTGATGACGTTCGGGGTGGCGTCAGTCGGAGTCCCGCCGATGCAGATCGACGAGCTGGATGCCAGGCTCTCGCTGCCATCCGTGCTGCTGACGGCGGTCACGACGTACGTGAAGGTGATCGTGCCGGACGGCAGGGCCGGTGGCGGCATGGCCCCATTTGGCGTGATGCCGCTGTCGACGAATGGGCCATTCGGTCCAGTCGTGTTGCCGATGAAACCGTAGGCGGATCCGCTGATCAGCTTGTAGATCAGGTAATTCTCGATCGCCGTCGTGCCGCTGTTGGTCCATGACAGGGTCACCGGATTGGCGGCGTCAGCCTTGCCGACCGACGACACCGCGATGGCAGACGGGCCGCTGATGAACACCACGCCAGCGCTGCAAACGACGTAGGTGTCCTTGGCGAACGCGCCGTCGCCTCCCGTCGCCACGACGCTGGATGGGGGGCTCGCGCCGCCGGACGGGTTGGTTCCCGCCACAGCGCTGACGCCAGTTGGTGCGGCCAGGGCGGCGCCGGCGATGAACGGCGTGATGCGCCATGCGATGTCCGACGTGCGCGTGAGCTGGAATGGCGCGAACTGCTGGCCGACGACGGTCATCACATCGTTGAGATTCGCCACCTGAAGCGACGCGAGCGATCCCTGTGGCAGCGCCAACATGTAATTGCCGGTGGTGCTCGCTGATCCGGCCGTGTAGTTGACGGGGATGTCGAGCAGGTAGTTGCCGGCGCCGTTGTCGACCATGGCCTTCCACGGTTGCTGGCCCGTGCTCGATCCCGGGGTCACGGCGTGCGTGTTCGGCGCCTGGCAAATATAACCGGCCCCGACGTAGGACACGATGTCGCCGACCTGGTAGGTGGTAGCGCCGCTGTACGCCGTCATTTGCGACAGCGCGACAGCGACCTGCACGCCGTTCTTGTAGACCCTGATGTTGTTGACGCTGAAGACCAGCAGATAGCTCGTGGTGTAGTTGAACACGAACTTGATCAGTCGCACCGGGGCGCTTGCAGGTATGGACGTCCAGCCGCTGGGGTTGGCCAGCGGGCTCGCGCTCCCTTGTGCCAGGCACACGTACTCAGAGCCAAGGAAGGAGATCGTGTTGCCCGGAAAATAGGTGAAGCTGCCGTTCCACGGAGACACGCACGACTGATAGTTCATCGTGTCGAGGTACAGCGTCCCGGGGCGCGACGTGGCGGCGCCGTAGCGCGGGATGTAGATGTTGTTCAGCGTCAGCGCGCCCTCGGCGACCTTCGCCGTGTCGTGACGGCTCAGGAGCTGCGCGCTCACGCGGCCGCCGACGAACGCCTGCTGCTTGATCGTGTGGGCGGTCATCAGCCGCCCCAGCGCGCTCTGATGGTCTCAGCCTGGTGGCGCAGATACGGGATGTCCGACTGCATCTCGTTGAAGCTGGCCGCGCGCACCTTGCACTTGGTCTCCTCGGCCATCTTCATGCAGTATTCGCGCTTCTTGACGTCGTACGACAGCGCCATCGCCAGATCGCCGCCCAGGCGCCAAGCCAGGTGATCGATGAAGTCGGCGTGGAACACCGCGGGGTTCGTCGAGTTCCCGGTGTAGATCGCGGTCATGCCGTACTGGGTGTTGTACATGTCCATGCAGATCAACAGTCCCTGGCTGTCCTGCGACAGTCCGTAGGGCACCGGATAGGCATCGCCGACCGCGCGGCGCCAGCTCTCGTTGTACCAGTAGTTGATGCCGAACACGCCGGTCGTCTGCGGGATCACGACGCCGACGAGCGGTGTGGGCGTGAAGACCACGCGGTGCAGCTTCAGGCAGTCGGACGGGTAGCGGAAGCTGCGCAGCCACTGTGCATTCGCGCGCGAGTTGGTGGTCTCGGGGCCGGCGACCTGCGTCAGCAGGAAGTAGACCTCGGACCACGGGAACGGGAAGTCATTGAGGATCGCGTCGCGGTCCTGCGGATAGAACAGCGCGCAGGTCGATGCTTCGTTGGTCTGATCAGTCAGCGCGCCGATCTGCTGATTGCTGCCCGCGCGCTTGAGCGCGAGATTGCAGATCGACGCTTCCGACACCAGGTTGGGCGTGCCCACGGGTCACCCCCATCAGGTCAGACCGGCAGCGGTGCGATGCGCTGGCCGCGTGCGGCGGTCTGGGGCTTGTCGACCGCGACCACCTGGGTGACCTGCACAGCCGAGGCGTCGGCCGCACTGATCTCCAGCAGGTGACGGTTCAGGTGGCGCCGGGTGGCGAGCTGGAACACGTCGCCGCGCTTGCCCTGGCTGGGGTCGGCCTTGTTGCGCCAGATGCCGTAGGCGCCGGTGGGCTCCTGCGGGCTCGGCGGATTGGGGTACAGGCAGTTCTCGAGCGCCTCCACCCACAGCGCGGGCTCCTTGCCCCAAGGGTAGGCTTCCTCGGGCACCGGCGGCGGCACGGGCTCGGGCGGGGCCGCGGTCTTGGCCTCCATCGCGGTCAGTCGGGCGGCGAGCTCCGCGCTGGTCGACTGCATGGTGGACATGCCGCCGACGACGAGCTTGATCAGATCGCCGAGCTCCTTGACGGACTGGGCCAGTTCCTTGTCGCTCATGGGGTCGCTTTCAGTGCGCGTGGTTGGCGGATCAGACCGAGTAGCCGGCGGCGTACTGGTTGTTGCTCTGGATGCCCTGGTTGGTCATCCAGGCGTACCAGCTGCCGGTGGTCAGCGCCGCGGTGGCGATCACGACCGCGAAGGCGTAGTAGCGCAGCGGGGTGCCGATCGCCAGGTACTCGGCGAAGGGCTGGGTGTCGACCGGGATGGCCTGGTGGTACTGGGCCACGAACACCGACGCGGCGAGCACGCCGGTCTGGGCGATGACCACGTTGCCGGACGCGAAGGTCGGGTCGCTGGGATTGCCCAGGAGCTGCAGGTTGATGGTCGGGCTGGAGCCCGTGCTGGCCGCGGTGACCGTGGTGAAGTAGAACCACAGCGGCGCGCCGAAGCCGTCATCCATCGGGATGTTCCGGTCGATGTACGACCCGGACGCGGTGTTGACGTGCGTGGCCGCGGTCGTCGGCGCGTAGGCGGTCAGCAGGCCGCCGGACTGGGTCAGGCAATCGGTGAGGTCGAGCAGCATGGCTGGGTTCCTTGATCTATGTTGCTTGGTCTGTGTTGAGTGTTATTCTAAACCGCATGACCAAAATACTGAAAGCCAACGTCACCGCGGAAGAATGGGCCGATCACCTGGCGAAACGACGCGCGTACACCGCCCAGGACAAATCCAAGGCGGCGCGCAAGGCGCTGGACGCCAGCCCGGATGCCGTTGCCCGACGCGCGGCATATCACCTGAAGCCGGAGAACAAGGCACGCGCGAAGGAGCGCTACCGCAAGCGCGCAGAGCGCGATCCCGATTACGTGAGACGGCGCGTCGAGCGAAGCCGGGTGTGGCGCTCTGGTTTCGACGACAAGACCATTGCAGCGCTGATCGCCAAGCAGGAGAACAAGTGCGCCATTTGCGGAGCGGACTTCAGCAGACGGAGAATGGTCGGCGATCACTGCCACGCCACGGGTCGTCCGCGGGGGCTGCTCTGCCACCATTGCAACATCATCGAAGGCATGCTCGTTCATGTGGGCCTGGATCCTCTTGAGTACGTCTGCAGACTGGATGCTTATCTAAGAAACCCGCCAGCGTTTTCGCTGTAAGTCCTTACGTCAACTGGGCCTCCGTGTTGGTTATTTGATCGATATTCCGCACCGGGATGCCGGCGAAGTGGATCACCTTGTGGCCATACCAGTCTTCCATCGAGAGCTGGTTGTTGGTCTTGTTCAGCATCTGCTTGTGCAGCGCGGCGCGCACGCGGCGGTTGCAGTAGAACACCTGCTTGCCGGGGATGACCAGGCTGGACATCGGGTTGCCCGAGGTCGAAGGCGGGGTGCTGATGGACGGCATGCGGTACATCAGATCGATCATGCCCTCGGTCAGATCGGTCGCGCCGGTCTGATTGAGTAGGTTGGTCGAGTCGATGTTGCACAGACGGCCGGTCCAGCGCCAGTCCCAGAGCGCGAGGCCCTGGTCAAGCGTCCACTGCTCCTGGTGGCCGCGCAGGCGGGTGCCGCCGACGCCGGTCGAGCCCTGGATGACCACGTCCGGGTTGACGAAGTGGTTGATGCCCGACGCCACGCCCTTGGGGAAGAACATGTGGGTGGCGTACGGCGCCCAGGTGACCAGCCAGATGCTGGTGTTGACGGTCGAGGTCCCGCCGCCGTCGATGACGTTCTGGGCGTTGTAGGCGTTCGCCGTCGACACGGTCGAGTAGCGCGGCGCCAGGCCGAGGAACTGGGTGGGGTCGACGGAGGTATCGCCGTAGATGAAGCAGTTCGCCCACTTCTCGACGATCGACTCCATGAAGCCCAGCGACTGCTGGTAGAGGAACCCTCCCTGGTCGGCCCAGAGCTTGAGCATGCGGGCGTCGTACTCGGCCCAGGTCTCGAAGATCGCCATCGACTCCTGGATCTGGGCGGTCTGACCGCGGCTGACCTGCACCGGGCTGTTGAGCTGACGGGTGTAGGTGGTCGGCAGGCCGGTGCGCTGCGTGATGACGTGGCCGGTGGGCAGGTTGCCCTCCAGCACCACGGCGTCCTGCATCGCCTCGTTCGACTGATTCAGGAGCTCGGCGATGACCGCCGGTCCGAAGTCAGGAGCGCGGGTCTTGGCCCAGCTGATGAGATCGTAGACTGCGGTGGCGGTGGTACCGGCCATGGTAGACTCCCAGCCCCGAATTACCGGGGAAATTGGAGGATGCGCGGATCAGGAAAGAGCTATCGCGGGCCGTATCCGAGCGCCGCGGCGGCCTCGGCCTGGTTGGTGGGCGCCGCTTTGGCCGGCGCGGCGGAACCGCGATGGATCACGTCTTCGCGCGGGATGAAGCGCGCGAGGTCGTTCAGGATCTGGAGGAAGGTGGGGTTGTTGGCGAACGCGCTCTTGGCGACCGCCTGGCGCTGTTCGGGCGTCAGTGTGGTGGCGGACAGTACCGCCTTCACGTTGGCCATGGTCTGCGGCAGGTTCGCGCCGCCGATGACCGGGTGCGCCTTGGTCTGCTGCGCCCACAGTGCGGCGGTGGCGTTGACCTCGGCGACGCGCAGGGCGTTCTGTTCGACAGCGAACGCCTGGGCCTTGTCCTGGGGCAGCGACAGTCCGCGGGCGATCTTGGTCAGTCCGTCGAGCTCGCTGGCGGTCAGGATGCCGTTCTCGATCGGGGCGATCTTGTAGTCCGGCAGCGGCGCGGGGGCGGCCGCAGGAGCCGGGGCGGCAGCGGGCGGCGCAGCCGGATCAGGCGCGGGGGCGGCTTCTTCGAGCAGGGTGGTGAACCCGGGCTTGGGCGCGGCGGCGGCGGGGGCCGGCGTTGGCGCCCCGGCAGCGGGTGCAGCCGGCGCCGGCGCAGGAGCGTTGACCGGAGCGGGCGCACTGACCACCGCTGCCGGGGCCGCGGGTGCCGCCGGCGGTGTCTGCGATACGAGGGGCGGAACGACTGCGCCTCCCGGACCAGCGGGGGGCATGAGTGGTACGCTCGTCGGAGCAGGAGCCGGGTCGGGCATGGCCGGACTCTATGCGTGTTCCGTCTCCATGTCAAGACATCCATGCAAAGATCACATGGGACGCGGTGCTGGCTGCCCCTGCATCGAGTTCAGCAGCCACTGCTCCTCCTCCTCCTCGATGCGCTTCTTGCGCTCGGCGTGCTTGATCAGTTCCTTCGCCCAGGCGTCGTCGCCGGACTTGGTGATCAGCTTGACGATCTTCAGTGCGAGCGAGCGCTGGCCCTGATCGAAGTCGCTGAGCTGGGCGTCCTGATGGATGCCGCCCCAGCTGATGATCGTCATCAGCAGTGCTGATCCCGCTTCGGTGGCGAGCGTGGCGGACACCCATTCGGTCAGTCGCTGATCGCTGAGGTCGGCGACGCGCGCGGCGAGCGTTCCGCTGCGCGGGCCAGGGATCTGCGCGCCAGGCGGCAGGAACGGATTGGGCGGGAGTTCGGGCATGGTCAGATCCTCCCGACTTGTTCAGCGCGCAGGCGATCGGCTTCCTTGAGCTTCCCGGCCTCGAAGCACTGCGCGCGCATGGCGAAGGCTTCGACGGGATCGCCGGCGCCAGGCAGCTCGTAGACGAACTGATGCGGCACCTGCTGGGGATCCAGGCATGCACCGGCGCGCGACTGACAGCGGCGGCAGCGGCCGCACGGCACTTCGCGGCCCATCACGCCCAGCGCGGCATACCACACCTTGGCGCCGAGCATCCCGACGAGCTGACCGCCAGCGATGCACGCGGTGCGCTCCAGGATCGGACCGCCGATCGAGCCATGGATGATGCGTTCATAGAACGCTGATTCCACCGATGAATCAGGCTGGTTTGTCGGCTTCGTGGGCTGCGCTGCGGGTGCGTCGGACATGGGTCGGCTCCATCAGGTCCAGGATCTGGTCAGCATACGCTGACGCCGCTGTGAACATGTCGCATCGATGGGCGATGTCCAGTCGTTTCCGCAGACGGTCAATCAGGACCGCGCGTTCGTCGAGCGAGGGGAAGCACTGTGCCGGTTCCACTGGAACCTACTGTCCGCCGGCGAGCTGCGGCGCGACCTTCTCCAGCAGGTTCGTGCCGCCCGAGGTCGGCGTCTGCGCCGCGGTCTGTGCGGCCTGCGCGAGCTTCTGGGCGTTGTCGGCCACCTCAGCCTGCTGCTGCTGCTGAGCGCGCGCCTGTCGAACCTGGCTGACCTGGGCCTTGGTGCGCATCATAGCGTTGGGCACGTTCGCCAGGCGGCCGACGATGCGGATGGTCTCGTCGACATCGATGTTGTCCATCGTGCCCTGCGCCAGCGCGGCCTCGCTGCCGGCGATCTGTAGCACGGTCTGGATGTTGTTGATGCCCACCATCTCGGCGGCGCTGCCCAGGATGCTCTTGAAGGTCGGGCGGAAGCCGTAGAGCATGCCGCCGTACTGATCCTGGAGCGCTTTGGGCATCGGCGGGATGCGACCTGGAATGCGGCTGATGATGCGGAAGATGCGCATCACAGCGGGCGCCAGCGACTCGTTGATGTTGCGCTCGACGACCGGGCCGAGCACTTGCAGCTTCTCCTGCATCTTGGCCCGGATCTCCTCGGCGGTGATCTCGCGGCGGTCGCTCTCCATGAAGGTCTGGAAGACGTTCACGAACAGCAGGTCTTTGATGCGCGCCTCGATGCGCTCGATCATCTTGATGCCGGCGTCGACCTTGAAATCGATCTGGTACGCCGGCGCGAACACGCCCTTGGTGTCGCGCGCGTCGACGAAGCTGATCTCGCCCGGCAGCGTGGTCAGTCGGCGCGGGTCGAGCACTGACGACGCCAGCATCGGCGGATTCAGCTCTTTCTCGGCGGCTTGCGCCAGGCGCTCCTCCCAGCACTGGAGCGACATGTTCGAGCCCAGGCAGTCCATCGCCGGCGATTCGCCATAGATGTTCTCGCCAATGACGTCCCAGCGGCCGACGATGATCGGCGACTCCATGAACTGACCGATGTGCAGCAGGCCGACCTTGGCGTTGTAGTCGCCGATCTCGTACCACAGCGACAGCCATTCCTTGGTCGGTTCGCCGGTGTTCGACTGATCGAAGTAGTTCCCGCGGCAGATCACATGGCAGACCGGGACGTAGGTTTCCTGCACGCCGCCTGACGTCGACTCCTTGTAGTTCTTGACCGCCGGGCTGACGGTGTCAGGGCCGAACTTCTCCATGAGCTCGCGTGCGGTCATCGACATCTCGCGGATGATCAGATCGACGCGATCGACTGAATCGACGGCGAGCGTGTAGCTCATGTTCGGGAAGCTCTTGCAGACGATGTCAGTCTGCGCGTCCTGCTCGATCGAGAAGGCGTCAGTACCGTACAGTGCCTTGGCCTTGTAGTGCTTCAGCAGCGTGTCGTAGAAGTTCGACTTCAGCATCGTCTTGCGGATCTCGTCGTCGACCCGCTCGAACCACTGGCGCACGTCCGGCTGCATGTCGCACTCGCGGTTCTCGCAGTGCATGCTGAACCAGAACCGCGTCTGATTGGACATGCCGGTCAGCATGCCGCTGGCCAGGATGTGTAGGCTGTGGATGCCCACTTCGTTGATGATCTTGAAGTCCTGGCGCCCGCCGTAGTTGACCTGGCTGGGGTCGATGCGGCCGTCGCGCGGCGCGAAGAATGCGCGGAGCTGGTAATACTGCGAGTCCCAGGTCGCGCGGACGCCCTTCTGCTGGAAGCGCAGGGATTCCAGGTAGGCGCGCACTTCCGGGCCGTTCATCAGATCGATGACGGAGCCCTTCTGATTCAGGGCGCGCTTGGGCAGCGGTTTGCTGTTGAGCTGGCGCATAAATCAGGCGCCCAAAAGTTGCTTGAGTGAGCCCATCGAACTGTCGCCGAATCCCTTGGCCGGATCATTGGTGATCGTGCCGCCGGCGCTCGCCGCCTGCTGCTCGCCCTGCTGCACCTGGTTCGCGGTGGACTGGCTTTCCGGCAGGTCGATCTTCTGGCTCTCGGCGAGCTGTGCGGCCGCGACCTCGTTGGCGCGATTGCCGGCGTCTTCCGCGGCGGCGCGCTGACGGTTCACTGAGTATCCGGTGGCACCGGCACCGATGAGCGCGGCGGCGATGGGGGCGCTGATGGCCATGATCAACCCCCGTCCAGGCGCTTCGACCACACCTCATCGACGTGCGCAAGACCGATGCGCCGGTAGAGCGGTCCCAAGTTCAAGTCCGCCTTAGCCTTGCAATGATGGTAGACCGCTGTGACGCCGGCGGCCTTCAGCGACTCATGCGCGAATTGCATGAGTCCGATGCCGATCCGTGCGCCGCGTGCATTCTTCTCGACGAACAGCACGTCCTCCTGGGCGAACAGGGCTGACTTGTAGTGGAGGCTGCGCGACAGGAAGAACGCCTCGTAGCCGACCAGGACGCCGTCGATGCGCGCGGTGTAGACGCGCAGGTTCCCATTCTCGGCGATCTTCTGGTACTGCTCCCACCACACGTCGAGCGGGAAGTCGTAGTGCGCCACCTCGGCGTAGTGCGCCTGCAACAGCGGCATCAGCTCGGCGATCAGCGCCGGACTGATGCGATCCGCCATGAAGGCGACCGTGGTGCCCTGCGCCAGCATCGCGTCAGATCCCGTACGTGCCGATGGTGCCGTAGGACAGGAGGGTCGTCGCGGTGCCGTTGGTGAAGGCGCTACAGTTCACCCGGATGCCATGCACGTTGGCCTTGGTCTTCCAGAGGAAGCCGTGGTGCTTGTTGTAGGGGGCCGAGGCCGGGATGGTCAGGCTGTAGGTGAAGATCGTCACCCACGAGCCCGATCCCCACGCCTGTTCCTGGAACTGCACAGTGGCCGATCCGCCGCTGGCGGTGTCGTACAGGCGCGTGCGCACCTTGAGGTACCACGGGAAGTGGTCCTGGTTGGGGTGCGCCACGTTGCCGCCGTAGCGGCGACCGAGCGCGAAGAAGAAGGCGTTCCCGGCGCCAGTGGCGGTGGTCTCGCCCTGGAACTCGAAGTCGACTGGGGTTTGCGGCATCGCTGCGTCTCCCTGGTTGGCGAGAGCCTAGCGAGGAGATCCATGCACGCAAGGCATGGATGGGAAGTCGATCTATTCGCTCAGTGACGATGCTATGGTCGCCGCCTGGTAGATCAGCGATGTGTCGCATGTCGGCATGGGAGGCGACGGCGCACTCGGCGGTATCAGTGGTGCCGGTGCGGCATCAGACGGCCACTGCGGCGGCCCGTCGGTCTTGATCCAGTTCTCCAGATCGTAGATGTCGGCGTTGCTCATCGGCGCAATCCATGCTGTGGGGTGGTGTTGATCGGGCGCACGCGCGCCAGGGGGTCGAAGCGCTGCGGCGGATACGCAAGGTCATCGAGCTGGCGCGACAGTCCTTCGGGGCGGACTTCGGCGGCGAAGGTGCAGGCGAGGGCGTCGCCGAAGTCCGGGGACGCCAGGCCGCGGGACTTCATGTCGTCCTTCGACTCCAGCACGATCTGACCCTTGTTGTTGTGCTCATAGGTCGGCGCGGTCAGATCGTCGATCAGTCGACTGACGCGCGGGAGCTGCAGGTTGGACTTGATGGCCTGGGCCATCAGATACCACATTTCAGCGCGCTTGTTCAGGTACTGTGCCACGTCATTGGCCTGTCCGCCGAACTGCACTTCGATGACGCGGTGGCCGAGCTGCTTCAGCCGATCGATCACGCCGGCGCCGTAGCCGCCAGTGCCGTCGACCAGCACGGCGTCCGGCGACCATTCGTTGATGTGGCGGGCGACGCGGTCAGCGACGGTCATAGCGTTGGGGATCTGCATCTCCTCGAACTGCCACACCATCAGTCCTTGGCGGCGGACGATGACTGACGAGTCGTCGCCCTGGCGCGCGACGTCGACGCCCAGCACTTTCGCGGCGTGCTCGAAGTCGCCGCGCTGGTACGAGCGTTTCATCGCGGCTTCGACTTCGGACAGCGACAGCAGGATGTCGCCGGCGGCGGCGTCGAAGTCGCACAGGAACTCTCTACGAAACTTCTCGGGCGGCGTGTCACGCAGCAGCGCGGCGACTTCGGAGTCCGGCAGCGCCTTGGTCTCGTAGATGGTGAAGCGGTGGCGCGCCCAGTCCTGCTTGGACTCGGAGCCGAACCACAGGCGCGAGAGCCAGTTCGTGCCCTTCGGCGTGCCCAGGAACAGCGCCCAGCCCTGGTGATCAGCGAGCTGCGGACGCAGGATCGAGTCCCAGACGTCTTCGCTGATCTGTCCGACCTCGTCCAGGACAGCGCCGTCGATGTAGCCGCCGCGCAGACTGTCGGGCTCCTGGGCACCGTAGAGCTTCACTTCAGCGCCGTTGGGCAGCGTGATCGACAGATCGGACTCGCTGATCTTGGTGCCCGGGATCAGTCCGGCGTAGTGCTTCAGGTAGTGCCAGGCGTTGCGGCGCGACTGCTTCAGCTCGTTGCTGATGAACATGTAGCGCGCGCTGCGCACCTTCGCGTTGAGAGCGCGGTGGATCAGCGCGATGATCGCCAGCAGCGTCTTGCCGGACCGGCGGTGGCAGACCAGCACGACCCAGCGGTGCGTCTGCATCGACTTCCACACTGGAAGCTGCCAGGCACGCGGGACGAAGCCGAGGTCGATGTTGGGCACGTCAGACCTTGTGCGTGCCTTCGACGCCGCGGGCCATGCGCTCTTTGGTGCGCGACTGGAGCGCGAGCTGCGCCACGCCGAGCGAGCTCAGGGCGGTGGCGTTGTAGTCGTTCGCGTACGGTCCGGCCTGGAACGCCATCAGTCGGTCCATCAGTATGGCGATCAGAGCTTCGTGCGTGATCCCGTTGACGCCGTTGCCATCGGCATTGATTGGGCCGTTCTGGAACATCAGGCGGCACAGGACGCGCGGCTGACCGGGGTGGCCGTCGCGCAGCGGATCGTCCACGTCGTCGAGCGAGATGGTGTATTCGTGGTTGGCGCCGCCCGGGCCAGGTTCGTCGTGGACGGTGATCTTCAGCCGGTCGTTCGCGGGATTGACTACGTGGGAAGTGATGGTGCGCATGAGGTCTCCGTGGATGGTTTGCCGTAGTTCATCTCGAACAGCTTCTCAGCCGCCTCGCGGGACATGCCGTGCCGGACGTTCATGTCGATGATATATTCACGGGCCTCGGGCGACATCGTCGCGGGATCCGGCGTGGTCGGCGTCAACTCGCCGCGTTGCGGGCGCGCGTGCAGCCACTTGTCGACGGTGACCGTCTTGAACGCCTCAAGCTTGTCGAGGCGCTTGCGTATGGCGTCGAACGCGCGGCCGCCCATCCACGCGATCAGCAGGTTGTTGATGGTCACGATGACGAGCGTGGTGGCGATCACGTCCGGCAGATTCATGGCTTGCCTTCCTTCTTCTTCGCGGCCTTGCGGACGCGGCGGCGGTATTCGCGCCAGTACTTGGCACGCGGGTGGGTGCTGCTCAGTTGGTTGC
>Ga0209006_10000376_pt1 | contig 44235 bp, 66 predicted proteins | sample JacPin_JW_Ref_O2_FD_188567 | JGI IMG/M metagenome (GOLD analysis project Ga0209006, IMG submission 188567) | Forest soil microbial communities from Algoma, Ontario, Canada - Jack Pine, Ontario site 1_JW_Ref_O2 (SPAdes) (version 2) | ecosystem: Environmental > Terrestrial > Soil > Boreal...
AAGATTTGACGGGCCTGAATGAAAGTCAATTAACGCTAGCAGACATGAAGGCCGATCACTGGGTGCAAGCCCTCAGCGATGTAGCCAAAGCTCCACCTGACCAACAGCCTGTTCTTTTGGAACAAGCCAAAGCAAATGCGGTACAGAAGGGATGGGCCACGCCACAGGAAGCGCAAGCGGTTACTTATCAGAATCCGCAGCAACTGGATGCCCTTGTAAAGATGGCGATGGGCCACAAAGCCGCCATTGCAGCAGTCAAAACCCAAGCGGAGGCCGATGAAGCGACCAGCAAGGGACAGTTAGCCCAAGCTCAGATCCCTGAAGCGCAAGCCAAAGGCGGAATAGAGCAAATCAAGCTCAACATGATGAAGGGCGGCAGCATCGCAGACGTGTCCTCCGCTATTGACCAGATGGTGCCGCAGAGTGACCCAGTAAATTCTCGTTACAAGATAATGGCTCAACAAGCCATGAAGACCGGAGGGATTGAAGCAGCCTCGAAAATTGTAGACCAATTGGGCGCTTATCTTAGTTCGATTGACAAAGAAACAAATCCAAGAGTCATCGGCGCAAAAGCACAGGAAGCAGCTAACACCGCGCAAATCGGACAAAACATCACCCAAGCGAATCGGCCCTCGTTGGCATTCGATAAAGACAATCGAGCGCATTTGCTCTCGCAGGCCGATGCGGTCAAGGCAGGTTACACCGGAATTACTCAAGCGTCTGACAAGGACATTCAGGATTCGCGCACTCATAACGTTGTTTTGAACGACATGCAGACGAAGTTGAATGATGTGGTAACTGCACGCAAGGCGTTGGATCAGGGAGCAGCACAGCGAGCGATTATCTCCAAGGTGCTATCTCATTCAGAGCCGGGAATGATAAACGATTTCATGAAAGCTGGGGCATTGAAAGATGCCACTCAATTAACTAAAGACTACATCATAACCGTCCAATCCCTAAAGGAATCTGCGCTGGGATTGCCAAAAGAAATCACAGGGGGGGCACGTACCAGCGAAATTCAAGGCAATGCTCTCTTCCAGAATCTTCCTAGCGGCGCATCGGTTGATTCCAAATATGCCTTGGAACAAGCGCAGAAGTTTCAAGCCAACCTTGACCGTCTGCGGGATCGTGTTCCGCAGATACGTGGAATGCAGGCAACTCCCACACATCCTGATTTAGTGAGTAGCCCTTCTGGAGGGACTAAAGATTTTAGCGTCAAAACTCCAAACGGGAAAACCTATACGTTCAAAGATCAGCAATCACTCAATAATTTCAAAGCTAAGGCGGGGATTCAGTGAGCGCAGGTCCACAAATCGACTATGACGCGCTCGCTGCCCAACACGGTGGTACCGCAACCGTGGATTATGACGCTTTAGCTGCCCAGCATGGCGGGACAGCGCAAGAGGATACTTCTTCCCAAGCTGAACTTCCTGCGGTTCCGCGCCCAAGTTTTAGCGATTACGTGAACACATTTGGCAGTGAATTAAAGGGCATGGGTAAATCGGCGCTTCAGCCTGTCGCACTTATTTCTAAGGGACTCAACAAAATTCCCGGTATCGGGGAAACTCTCGCGCCATCTAGCGGAGTTCAGGCATTTGACCAAGGAATCCAGCCGCAAGGTATGGCGGAAAAGGTCGGGGCTGGTGTGGAAACTGCCGCAGAAATGGCCCTTGGAGAGGGGGCAATTAAAAATGCGTTACTGAAGATTCCAGCCCTCGCGAAGTATGCCCCATTTGTGCGGATTATTTCTTCCGCTGGCGGGTCAGCAGCTCCCGCTGTGGCACGCGGAGAGAACCCTACGGTTCCAGCGGCTATAGGGGCAGCGACGGCTGGTGCTAGCGAAGCTGTGCCGGGGCTTTCGGACTTCCTGAAGAAATCCGCAGCTAAAAACTACGAAGATGTGCTCAACCCCACTAAGCAGGGCACGAAATTCCAGACGCAGAAAATCATGCCGCAATTGCTACAAGAGCGCCCGATAGCGGCTAGTCGCCAAGGATTGCAAACAAAGGCTGAAGGTATGGCCGACCAATACGGCCAACAGATTGAGCAACAGGTCCAATCTTTACAGGGAAACATGCGAGCACAACCTGTGCTCGATTCATTGGACAAATTAAGGAATAAGTTTGTGGTTAATGGAGTGAATCTACGTCCTGAAGTTAGCTCCGCAATTGACACGGCACAAGATCAAATGAAGCAAATGGCACAGGGTGGACAGTTGTCCTTTCAAGATGCGGTTGCAGCTCGCCGCGTTCTCGACAACGCCGTGGCTGAATCGAAGGGTTGGGGTGGGTACAACATCTCCGATGCCAGCCTGACGAATGTACGCAAGGAATTTTCTAATTCTCTCCGAAATGAAATCAGCAAGGCCAATCCCGATTTAGCGGCCCTCAATGCCAAGTTTAGTTTCTGGAAGAATCTCAGCGACGTAATGGATGCAACAATTCAGAGAAAAACAGGACAGGTCGGTGCGTTCTCGAAGCTGCAAACCGTGGTTGCTGCTGGAGCGGGCATGGCTTCAGGAGGAGTCGAGGGCGCTGTGGAAGCTGGCGCGGCGATGAAAGTCTTGAACAATACGATCAATTCAACTGGCTGGAATACGGTCTCAGGAGCTACCAAAAGCGCGATTGCTGATGCACTTTCAGCGGGTAAATTTAAGAACGTGATTTCACTGCTCGGGAAGGCAGGCGCGGCAGCTTCAGTGCAATCTTCCGCGAATCCGACGCCATGATAACCATTCTCCAATTTTTACGATCAGGAAAAAACCAGCGCATAGAACAAGCGTGGCCACAAAGATGTGAAGCGCGGAGACGCCAAGTGCCAAGAGCAGCAACACAACGCCAAGGACAAACCAAGTCATTTGCACTGACTCTATGCCTGAAAACGATGGGCTGTCTACTGTTACTTAGTATGATTTTTGCGCTATCTGCCAATGCGCAAGTCTCGCCCTACCCGTTTATGCGCCCGCAATTCCTTGATAACAATGGGAAACCGCTGGCTGGAGGGAAACTCTTTACCTATCAGGCTGGTACAAGCGTCCAGCAGACCACTAATTGTGATGCGCTCGGCTCGGTACTCAATCAAAACCCTGTTTTACTTGATGCTGGAGGTAGGCCCAGCGGATCGGCAGGCTCAAGCAGCTGCGGAATCTTCCTTGGAGCCAATGCCTACAGATTCGTGCTGCAAAACTCGCTAGGTTCTCAGATATGGTCCATCGACAACATTACGGCTGGAAATTTGTCACTATTATCCTCAGCGAATACCTGGACTGGAGTAAATCAGTGGAATAACAGTTCAATCTTTAACGGCCCAACCAATTTCAATGTCGGATTTACCAGCACTGGCCCCAATTTCCTCGCTGGCGGTGGGAGTCTTACAGGTACTTGGGCTGGCGGACCTGTCTTCTCGGGCTCGCCAAACTTCTCTGGCGGGTTTATTGCTACGACCGGCTCGTTTTCAGGGCAGATCACCAGTACGGTAATTGCAGGAACAGCTCCATTCGTAGTCGCCAGCAACACCATGGTGGCCGCGCTTAACTCCAATTTCTTGGAAGGCTGTGACTGGGCCTCTCCCTGTCCTATCGGAACGACTGCGCCTAATACTGGAATATTTACCACCTTGACCGCTAACACCAGTTTTACACTTAACGGCGGAACAACACAGATAGGGACTCAAGGAAATGGCACCAAACTGCTCACGGCGAGCACGGTAACGGGTAACTCCAAATTTCTCTGTACCGACAATGTGGGCGGCGGATCGGCAACCACAGCAAATTGCCCTTCTATCCCGGTAAACGTCCAGAACTTCACCTTCTGCGCTTCGGGCTGCAACATCGCTGGCACGCCTTGCTCCACCAGCGGAGCGTCTTATGCGAAGTGCTCCACCACGATTAATTTGCCAGCACCATACACGGACGCTAACTATGCCGCGGTCTGCCAAGGCGTAACTTCAACCCAGTTTCCATACATCGACAGCATTTCTAAGACTTCTAGCTCCATAACGGTAGTGACCGCCAACGGCACATCAAATGGTGCAATGGTTTCTACGTGGGCCGAGATAGATTGCGTCACTTCGCACAATTGAGGATTTGATGAGAAGAATCGGCGTGAGGGTTAATCCAAACGGGTTTTTCTATATGTTTCGCTGGTGGCCTTCGCCACTGAAGTACGATGGCGAGGTTTTTAGCTATTCATGGTTAGGATTTTGGTGGGGATAAATGGAATGAAACGACTGCTCTTATTGCTTTTGCTGGCCTCTCCCGCTTACGCGCAGAACGTAGCGGAGATGTTGGCAGGCACCAATCCTCAAACGGGCACCACTTATACCTTTGCGTCAACAGATGTGGTTTTCCTCACCACGTTCAACAATACCGGGGCGGTTTCTGTCACTTTGCCACCAGCGAGTACCCCCGGCTTCGGCTCAGGGCAGCGATTCCTAGCTAAGAATATCGGCACCGGTAACGTAACCATCACTTCCACTTCCACCATCAACAGCGCGGGCAATTCCGTTCTGCTCACTACCGGCCAGAACGTCACTTTTATCAGCGATGGCATGAATTACACGACTACCGGGGGCGGGGGAAGCAGTTCCAGCGGCGGCGGCAATGCTTCTTCTTTGAACGTCATCCCCAAAGGCACCGGGCCGGGGCTTCCGCTAGTTGATTCCACCTGCTCAGATGACGGTATTAACCCTTTTCGTTGTTCGCATGGATTCAACGCTGCCGGTGCCGGAATTGTGGCTGAACGCGCCAACAACGCCTCGACAGGTACAACTCTGAATCGGGCAGTCTGCAACGATGGCACCGGACTGGCGGTTATTTGCGCCAACAATGCCACTACCGGGATTCTAGGGTTTGCGCAAGCTGGAGCAGGAACTACTGGAAACGTTCTTATCTGCAAGCTCATCACCTGTGCGGCGACTTTCGACAATCAGTCTGTAGTAAACGATTACGCGATTCTATCCACTAGCGGCCAATTGCACGACACGGGAAGCACTGCAATCACTCCCGGCAACACCAATTTTCTGGTTATCGGCCCGGCCAATGCTGGACCGGGAACGGTTGGATACGTCTCGCCTCCCGGAGATTTAACCGGTGGCTCGGTAGCAAGCACTCCCGGCTTCGCCAATCCCATGACCATTTCTGGCGACACGATGTATGGAGCTGCTCTTGGCGCTGCTACGCGACTGGCAGGACCGACTTCTCCCAACAGTGTGCCCCAGGTCTACACAGAAACGCCTTCCGGTGGTGTAGCGCAACCTCCCGCATGGCAGCCTGTTGGAGTCATTCCCAGATTCGTTGCTGGCACCACTGACACGATTCTAAGCACTGACCGCGCCAACTTTGTCCAATACAAGAACGCTTCTCCTGTAGCCGTCACGGTTCCCCAAGCAGGTTCAGCCGGATTTGCCAATAATTTCATGTTCTGCGCGGAGAATAGAGGAACCGGAACGGTTACGTTCACGCCTACGACTTCCACGGTCAACAGCGGTACTAATTATCAATTGGCGATCAACAGCAGCGCCTGTTTCATCAGCGACAATTCCAACTATGTGACCAAAGATCAAGCGCCTGCCGCGGCGGGAACCGTCACCGTCACCGGAACACCAGCAGCCGGGAATCTTCCAGTGTTTTCCGGTCCTTCTTCCATCACCAATGGAAACATTTCAGGAGATTGCACGACTTCAGCAACTCTGGCGATTATCTGCCTAAAAACAAATGGGGTCTCTTTCGCTGCGAGTGCCACTACCGACACCACTAATGGAGCAAATATCGCTTCGGGCACGGTAGCCAAGGCTCGCCTGCCTGCAACCATCGTTTACACCGACGCTTCAGCCACTTTCGGCGCGAATACTTACGACTTCTCCGGTGTCACGCTGATGAAGGCTCGCGTGGGGGCAGGACTCACAACTTCTGCGAACGGTGATCACGGCTACGACACCACCAATAAAAACTGGCACGTCTGGGATAATGCGGCTGACAAATTGATGGGAGTGTGGGGTGCCACGCCTACCGATCAGGACTGCGTGAAAGCGAGTGTTTCTTCTGGAACGGTTACGCTCTCCGATGCCGGTTTCCTGTGCGGGGGCGCTACTTCCAAGCATGGGCTATCGTTCGCCATCGGAGACCCAGGTGGCTCAACTCTCACAGCCGCTTCAACCACCACTGATTACATCACCGTGCCATTCGCCTGCACGATTACTTCTTACAACTTGGTCATTGATGCGGGAACGATCACCGTAAAGTTCTGGAAAGTAGCCACCGGAACGGCGATTCCCACCAGCGGAAACTCCATCTCCACCAGCGGAGTGAGCATCGCTTCAGGCACGGCGATTCACAGCACCACGCTATCGGACTTCACCACTACAACCATATCGGCCTATGACATTTTAGCGATGAACGTGACTGCGGTTGCCACGGCCAAGTTTGTCAACGGGGTGCTGGAGTGCAATTGAGAATCCTTCTGCCTGCGATTCTATTCTTGTGCTGGCCCAGTGGTTCCAAGGCTGCCCCGATTCAGTCATGCAATATCGCCTTCTTCTCTTCAGGTACCGTGCAATGCACCCTTAATGGCGTAGGCTCAAATCACGCTTTGATTCTCTCTGTCGTAACCTTCAGCTCGGCCTGCGATACCACCATTATCAGCGATACCTTTGGTTTCTCTTGGGGATCAGCAGAAGTTACTCATCAATGCACGCCGTTCTCAGGGAACCAGCTAACAATAAATATCTATTGCGCTAGAACTCAAGGCAGTAGCGGCAATGATACTTTCACGGAGACTGCAAGCGGAGCAGGCGGCTACCTAATTGTCACAGAATATCCTAATGTGCTCGGGAGCGGTCTTACCTGTACCCCAGACGGATTCAACAGTGCTGGCAACACCACGGCTGGCCCAATCACGGAAGGCAGCATCACCACCACCAACGCCACGGATTTATTGATCGCTACCGGTTGGTATGTCGGGACGGCGAACGCTGGGTTGACTACTCCGGCCAGTTACACGCAGGAAGTCTATTACAACACCTGTTCAGGGTGCTCCAATCAGGTAGCACATATGTTTTCCGACCGCTCTCCCGGCAGCACCGGAACCTTTTCCCCGACATTCACAATGGCGACTACCGGCACATGGCTGGGAATACAGGTGGCATTTACGCCCGCCAATCCTCCACCAGCGAAACATCGCTCGTCAATATTATGAAGAAAATCTTAATCATCTTCGGACTGTTAACCCTGTGGGGCGCGAAAGCGCAAGCCGCTGACATTTATTTCGCGCAAACATCGGCGGGAGGAAATACTGGAGCAAACTGCGCCAACGCTCGCGCCCTCTCGACTCACGTCATTGGCGATGATGTGCCGGGAAACACCTCTCATCTCTGTGGAACGATCACTATCGCCGCTGGTGGAACGGCCTTTACCTTCCTCGCCAGCGGCTCGGTCGGGAATCCCATCACTCTGAAATTTGAAACCGGAGCCAATCTGACCTCTCCAGCATGGTCTGGCTATACCGGAGCCATCAACACCAACGGGCAAAGCAATGTGCTCATCGACGGAGGAACGACTTGCGGCTGGGTCAATAACGCTCAAGTCGCTTGCAACGGCGTCATTCATAACACTTCCGCGGGAACCAACTTTACGACGCCCTCAGGCCCGAACAATACCAATTGCAGCGGTGAAGCGGCGTTTTGCAGCGTAGGAATCTTGGCGGTAGGTGGAACCGGCATTGAAATTCGTAACCTGACCATCAAGAATCTTTACGTTCGGACTTCCTCGAGCGATCCTACCGCCGTCAATACCGGAGGGGTAGCGGGAATCACCGGGTACAGTTCAACCGGCATCCACGCTCACCACCTGATTCTCACCGATATGGGCTGGTGCATCCATGACGGAGAGACTGGAGACAATCCCGAATTTGACCATATCTATTATGCCAATATGGACCATGGCATCGCGGGAGGCAGCTTCAATCGGGCCATCACCGGCTACCTCTACCACGACAGCTTTGTCGGCTCGATGAAGAATTGGGACTCCAACAGCAATACCAATGTTCCCAATCACCATGATGGGTTTCATATCTGGGCGGCAGGAGGGACAGCTTCCCCGCAAATCATCAATGCCTCGATTTACAACAATACCTTCAGCGCCGATCCGGGCCTGTTTGGATTTGGCTTCAACGCCTTTCTGTACATCGAAAGCTCCACGCAAAATCTGCACGTATTCAACAACGTTTTCATTGGGGACCCGACCAATGTCGATTATGGCCGGATGCTGTGGCTGTTCGTAAATGCCTGCAACAACAATGTGGTTCCAGCGGTCTGCACCAATTCCACCGGCGCAGTCATCGTCAACAACACCCTGATCTATGCTTCAGGGACGTTTAACCTTCAGGCTTTCAGCCCCAACAGCGGCAGCCTGTATGAGAACAACGTCTTCTCCAATGCCAACACCTTTGTCAGTCTTACGCCTTCCACGACTCCGACCATAGACCACAACTATTATGAATTGGCTATCGCCGGGCCAAATTCTTCCTGGAACTGGAATGGTGTCACGACGAACAGCTTCTCGGCGTGGCAAGGAACGGGCTCGGATACGCACGGCTTCTACAGCGCCTCTACAGGCTTCGTGAATAGCGATGGAACGCTGAAAGTCAATTCCCCGGCTATAAATCTGGGAGCTAATCTTACCTCACTGGGCATTACGGCTCTAAACTCCGACAGAAACGGCAATCCCCGGCCTGCTACCGGTCCTTGGACTTCCGGGGCTATCAACTTTGGCACTGCCCCGCCAACGCCGGGGCTCTCGATTAGCTCTCCACCATCCTTCGGCTCGGTAAATGTTGGTTCCAGCAGCTCGCCAATAACTCTGACCGTGACGAGCAACGGAACTGCGACCGCTACGCTCGGTAATCCGATTGCCACTTTCAGCGACCCTGAATTTGCCCTGACTGGAGGAACTTGCAGTATCAATGAATCTTTGCCGTCAGGCTCAACTTGTACGCTAATCATTGTTTTTACGCCCACTTCTGCCGGCGTCAAGAACGCGACCGTTACGGTAGGGGCCAATGCTACAGCCTCAGCGGGACTTTCTGGCACCGGTTCGGCGGGAACCGCTTCCATGAGCGTTGCGCCGACAAGCTGGAACTTCGGCAACGTGACTCAAGGAACAGCCAGCACGGTTGAGACTTTCCTCATCACCAATACTGGCTCAACCAGCATCACCATGTCCAGCCCGGTAACTACTTTCTCAGGCACCAACGCGGGAGACTTTTCGCTCTCGGGCACGCCCGCGAATAATTGCACTTCTGGCCTGATTCTCGCTCCCGGTGGAACTTGCCAGAAATCCATTATCGTTACGCCCTCCATCATTGGTGCTGAATCGGCTACAGCGACATTCTCGGCCACGACAGCAAGCACGTCAGCGAGTTTGACCGCCACTGGTACACCAGTCTCCAATCCCAGCCTGCTCGTCACACCCCGACCGCTAATTTTATCCAGCACCATTCAAGGGCAGACCAGCCCCACTGTTACAGGAACTGTTACAAACAACGGTAACGTCTCGGTAACATTAGGAAGCACCCCCATAACGATCAGCGGTACCTTGGCCGCGGACTTCTCGCTTAGTTCCAATGCCTGCACGCCAGCTTTGGTGTTGATAGTCGGCGGTACTTGCACCTTCAACGTCAGCGCGGTGCCCTCAGGCATAACTTTGGAGCAAGTCAACCTGACTGCTACGGCTACGAATACCACCAACACCGTGGCTTTGCAGATTCAGGGCTTGCCGATCGCTCCTATCCCCGCTCCGTCTCCGGCTTTAATCATTTCCACCCAGATAGACCTGTTCCCCATGCCCAAAGTAACCATCACAGGTCAGAATTTCGTGGTTGGCAAAACGCAAATTACGATAGATGGAACACCGCAGGCTACGGTCTGCTCTGCGACTAGCTGCACGACGCAATCAGCGTCTTGGGGGTTACTTCCCCGGTTTTGGGGTAATTTCTCACGCTATTGGTGTCAAATGACGGCGGCTCTGGCGTGCGGCTCAATTCATGCCATTCCTGCCGCAACACCTCGTAAGGCACCAGACCGCCATCAAGCCAGATATATTCAATTATTCCCAGGGGAGTCTTCAGAAATCTTCGGTGGACGCTCATCGAACCCTCCCTTTCTTGGGCCGGATGAGTTCTTTATAGCACAAATGCTGGTTAAAACGCGGCTGTGGCTACCCAGCGCTCACCACCCACGCAATTCTGAGCCTTCGCAGTGCAGAATCCCATCCCGGTCAGCCCAACAAGGAAGAAGGGGATTAGTCTGTATCGTCGGCCCAGAGGGTTTGATATCAAGTGGCATCACCTCGCTTTCTGGAGAGGGAGTCTAGCATGGAAGGTAAAGCTGTAGGGGTAGTTCAATGCATGAGCAAGAATCAACTCCATGAGCGGTTCATCTTGTCTTTTAAAACGGGAACCAACGGGCGCGGCGGCAGCATCGTGATGCAGATGGAAAACGATCCGGCAGACTATTTTGAGGTAGGTGGCGAATATGTTCTTAGCTTCGAGCGGGCGGTCAAGACTTTATCGGCAGGAAAATAATTTGTTGTCATTCTCAGCTACGAGGTTGAGTCTTGGGCGTCCCAAAACTCACAGATGTAAAGGAGTATGCGTCCATCGTCGCGCTAGCCTGGTCCATGGGCCTGACCGCCTGGGCCAAACTTTATACCTGGAAGGAGAAGCGCCGGCGTGAGCGCGAAAGAATACAGGCCCAGATCATAGATGTAGCGGTCAAGAAACGACTGGAGCAGGAGCAGGAAGAAAAGAAGCAAATCTTGACCGGCATCCTGCACGTATCGAACGGGAAATATGCCGCCTTGCAACGGAAACTGGAAGTCGCGGAAGCGAAGAACGTTGAATTGCAGGTAAAGATGTTGGAGCAGCAAACCGAGATTTCAGTGCTAAATAAATTGCTAGAGATTCGCAGGAAAGAGCGGAAAGAAAAAAGTGAATCTTCTGGTGGAACGTGACACTTACAGAAGCTACTCGACGGAAGGAAAACTCTCGATTGATGGAGTCTTTGAATGCTTTACTTTGGAGCTTCCGTTGGGAGATGGGATGCCGGGGAGCGCTGTGCCTGAAGGGACATATGCCGTGATTGTTTATCCCTCGCCGCATTTTGGACGGTTGATGCCGCTCTTGAGCGGAGTGCCGGGGCGCAGCGATATCGAAATTCATTTTGGGAATTACCCCGATAACACACGAGGCTGCATTCTGTTGGGCGAATCTCGGGGATTGAACTTTGTCAGCGACAGCCGGCAAGCCTTTGACGATTTCTGGGCCAAAACGCAAGGAGCGATGGAAGCGGGAGATTGTACTATCCAGATTAAAAATCTACCAGAGGAAACCACTATATGACCTATATGATGAGCGTAAACGCAGCGCGATATGATTGGAAAACCTGGATGCTCGGGGTTATGCGCTCATTTCTCTCTGGCGGGGCAGTGGCCTTGACCACCGGAACTGGAGGCGCGTTGCTGGGCATCCCCGGCAAGCAGGTCTGGACGCTTATGGGCATCAATTTCGTGATATTGGGACTTTACCGCATGGGCGAGTTTTTGCAGCTTCACGGAGCGCCAGATCAGTTACAGGCTACGCTTGACGCGGCCGCCGTGGCCACCAAGGAAGCAGCCAAACAGGTTGCCAAAGCTCAAGAAATTGCGCCGGAGGCCCCAAAGCATGATTGACCCATCACCCAGCACGATCCCGCTAATTATCGCTGCGGTGGGATCGGGAATAGCAGCCATCTTGAGCAGCGTGGCGGTAATTATCGGATCCTTGAACAAGTCTACCATTGAAAGCGTGAAGAAGACCGGCGAGGCCACCCATACACTCAGCAATTCGGCCATGGGAGCGCAGTTACTTTCCTCCATCGCGGATAAAGAAGCTTTGGCGGTTGTGCTGCATTCCGTCGCCACTAAGAGTGGGGTGTTATCCGATCTGGAAGCCGCCGCAGCCATGGACGTGCGTGTGGAAGCTGCCAAGAAGCTCTATCAGGAACATGTGCGGAATCAGGCGGTGGTGGACGCTAAATTATCAAATTGAAAGGGCGGTCGCTAAAGAACGGGTTGCCATCCCGCTACCGCCCTCTCCTCTGATGTTGGCTAAACAATCGTTACGGAGTTGCCGGAGGAGCTGCTGGCGTGTTAGCGGCCACGGCTGCAGCCAAAGCATCATCGGACTGTTGCAAAGAAGCCTGCAAAGCCGCGAGCGCTGCCGGATCGGTGCCAGCCGCAGCCAGTTGCGCTGCAAAGCCCTGAATCAGGGTCAGAGCGGAACTGATTACGGAAGTGTTCTGTGCTACTTGCGCGGTAAGCGCATCCATCGCTGCGGACATGGTTCCTCCTTGAGATTGTATCGCTTGAAGCATGGAAACAATTTGGTCGAGCTTTCCCGTTGGATCGGCGTTGTGAATGAAAATGTCGATGCGTTGAGCCACAAGCAACTCCTGCTGCGGGGATTCTACACTACGTTGTCAAGCAAGTGTCCACAAAAGTGCACACAACGTGGTAAAACGGCAAATTAATCTGTTTTTTCACCTAAAATGATGTATCCTCGCCGCATTCTTGTGGTAAAAGGAACACCATGAACCGCAGACAATTCACGGGCCACTTGGTTGCTGGTGCTGCGATTGTCGCAGCGGGAGTCTCTATTGAAGGCTGCGCGGTGCCCAATTGGGTCAACACCGCAATTGCCGACCTTCCCACCATCCTGAATATCGCTACCACCGTGGCCACCATCGTCGCTGACGCGGCCACTGGTGGCGCTCTGACGCCCGCCATTGCTGCAATCATCGCCACAGCTACCGGAGCCATCAATGTAGCGATTCCGGTCATCCAGAAGCTTATAGGCGATTACCAGGCCAATCCCACAGCCAGCCTGGTGGACCAGATCAAGACTTCCCTGATCGACGTGCAGAACCAGTTAGGGCAAATCCTCACCGCGGCGCACATCCTTAACCCCACCTTGCGAGGCGTCATCACCACCAGCATGGGATTAGGAATCGGCGTAATAACCGCCATCCTGTCGCTCCTACCTGCTCCTGTGGCCGTTGCCGGGGCTCTCAAGGCGCAACAGGCTGCGCAATCGGGCTGGGTGAACAAGCCCACCGCTCCCGCAACGATCAATGCCCAGTTTAATGCTTTCTTGCAGTCCAACGGGTTTGGGAAGTACGCGCACTAATGGACCGAATGCTCGGAAAACTCGCGCCGAAGTTCAATCCCAAGACACTGGACTTTGCCCGCTACCTAAAACCCAAGGCTATCGCTCCACCGCCGACTAAATCCTATTGGGAATACAAGATTCCTGAGCCGACCTGGGGCATGTATGCGAACGACACTATAGGCGACTGCACCTGTGCTGCGGCAGCCCATTTACTGATGAACTGGACCGCGCACACCGGAAGCATGGTCACGCCGGCCCTAGAGGAAGTTCTGGGCATGTATTCAGCAATATCCGGCTATGATCCCATCTCTGGCGCCAACGACAACGGAGCAGCCATCACCGATGTACTCGACTACCTGCAAAAGACCGGACTGGCCGGCCACAAGATTGACGGCTGGGCTCAGATTGACCATACCAACCTCAACCATGCAAAAACGGCTATCTACCTCTTTGGGGGCATAAATATCGGCGTTCAGGTTCCTCAATCCATAATGGACCAGACCGACCAGCATGAAACCTGGGACGTGGTGCCTAATGACGGCGGCATCGACGGCGGGCACAGCATTCCTAACTTTGGCTATGGCGCAACCGGCACAACTTGCGTTACCTGGGGAGCGTTGCAGCCTATGACCTGGGAATGGTTCAAGAAATACTGCGATGAGGCTTACTGCCTGCTGTCTCTTGATTGGCTGGCGAGTTCCGGGCTTGCACCTTCGCATCTGGATGTAGCTTCCCTGCGAGCGGATTTGCAGGAATTGCGGGTCTGAACTTTAGGTGGCTTTTGTACGCAATTCCTCTATTTGCCAAGTCAGTTCTTTGAGCAGGTCTTCAAAGCTATCGCCATGGCCGGTTGAGAAACTGTGCGCGGTCATCCAGGCTGCTAGTTGCTCTCTGGCTGCGGTCTTCGCGGCGTCCCAGGCATCTTTCGCGATTTTATCGGGCTGCGTGATAGTGCCTAGTAGGGGGTAATTTTTCTTCCACTGTTCGAAGGTCATCGCTCGTTCTCCTCAAAGCCCCGTGGGGGTGTTTTTAGGGGTAAATCGGGTGTTGCCGTCGAGCGTTGGGAGCTATCGCCATGGGCGGGGTTGCCAGCAAAACACCCTTTAAATCCGTGCTCCCACTGACAGTTATTAGTGCCACAGAAATGACCGATGTAGTCTTTTTTGCGTCGCGCTCCGCAATACTTACAATGTGTGGGACAGTTGCATTTGACCTTTACCCGCCTCATTCCCTTGACTCCTTATCTCGCGCCTTTTCTACAACATTGCCGGGCTGGTGTTCGATAGCTAACGCAGCTTCACGCACCGCCTGACACCGCCTGATTTTCTCAGTCACGTTGTCGGGATCGCGCCAATTCCTAACGCTCATCAGTCCATCTCCAGCATGTGCTCGCAATACCACGTTTTGGGAGGTTGTGTCTGCGGAATATCGCCGATTGCCTCAGCGCAAGCCGCCACTGATTCAGGACTGGCTAACCACAATCTTCCATCGCAAAACATCGCCTGCGTAAGCGAGGTTGTGTAAATCCGAACGACGGTTCCGGGCATTCGCGAATAATCTAATTCTGGGAATCGCTCTTGTTTTCCAAGCATGTACGGACACCAATGTTCCATTGGTGCGATGCGAACTTTGGCGACACTCAATCTTGCGTTAGCTATCATCTCTTGTCCTCCGCTGTTGCAGAAACGCTCTGGGATGGGTGGGCTAGGGCTGCACGGGCTTTGTTAAATCTATTTTCAGCCGCTTGCTGCAATAACCTTTCAACGTCTCTTCTAGCAAGCATCGGATTCTTAGAGTCTCCCGCTACCAGTCCGTAACTCGGAAGGCTTTGGAGTTCCGACCAAAGGCTGTAGTCGCGTTCATCCCAGCCGTTTATTCGGATATTTTTCATTCCACTCCTCCCAAACTTCGCCCAAGAACCCACCGATGAACCACTTGTCTCGCTTCTTAATCTTCAAAGCAAAGTCAAGGAACTTTTCAATTGCTTTAACTTCAACGGACTTACGTGGCGACTTTTTCTTATTGCTCATTCACCCCTCGCTTTCTAGGGCTGCGGCGGCTACGTTTGTTGCTTTCACAAGGGCCTCGCGTATCACTTTTACAACTTCTTCCACATCGGCATCGCAGACCATGATTTGCCGGGAGGTATTCTTGCCCTTGGCGTCAGGCCCGTCTATTCTCACTTTCACGCTGGAACGTTTTACGAGTTGGGCTATGTACACTTTCACCCCTCGCTTTCTTCGGGGGTGGGCTTTGGGGCAGCGAGAGCATCAATAATCCGAAGCAGGTTCTTGCAGTCCACCCAATCCACACGCTCTTTGCTCGCTACCCGTTCGCGAATGTCTGCAATGATTTCGGCGTAGTCAGTCAACAATTTCCTGACCCGCTCCCCGCTCGGTGCTGGGGTGGAGGCTGAGGTATCGGGGGCGAACTCATCAAGATAGTAGCCGATGATGTTTCTCACATCGTTGAGTAATGCTTCATCGCGTAGAATGTGGTGACGCTCAATCAAGACGCTATTTATCTTGCTGGCTTGGCGTATCGCAGCCGCACTCGGCTCCCCACCCTCCTCTCGGCTTATTTGTGTTGGGGAAGGCTGCGGGACTATGTCAGTTTTACGAGTACGCTCATAATATTCAATGAGAGCAATAGCTTCTTCTTTATTCATTTGACCTCCCGTTAAAATGGTGACGGCATTTACTACGCTGGGTATCTAATCCAGCTTGGACGGACGCGCTAGGCATCACGCTGCCGTCACCAACTTGTGCTTCTTAATTTCCAATTCAGTTTTCTTTTTTAGGTCGTCCACCGAGTTTTCCGTTCTGGCGAGATGCCTTTGCCTTGGCCTTACTCTTAACGCTACCTCGCTCTGCCGCTGTACAAACAGGGCAGATCAACCGTGTGGAACATTTAGGACAGCGAGCACTCATAGGGAGTGCCTATGAACACCCAGTCCATCCCCGGGTTCCGCTTCTATCGCCGCTTGATACGCAAAAGCACTGAGCACTTGCAGGTAAAGTGCCTCTCCCGTCATGCGGTCAGTCTCATCACTGGACCTACGCAAACGTGCCGCCTCTGACAAAATTGCCCCGAGTTGATCTGACCTCATTGCGTTCAGTCTTCGTTGAATGTCTCGGATCGGTTTCGTGTTGGGAAGTTCCATATAGCCTCCAATGCACACACTATAAACCTAACACGTTGGGTTGTCAAGCACTATTTTGAAACGACTAATTCCCATTCATCCCGGTATATTTGGGTCATCAATCTTGTGACGCTTCCCATCGCTGCCAATCACAAACTCATCTGGTGCGATAGCCGAAGACTGAGACGGCCCCGAGCTGGTCGCAAAACTCTGTCCAGAGAGTCCAGTAACAGGGGGTTGAGGGGGAGCTGCGCTTTGAACAATTCGTGCGCCTTTATACTCGCTCAACATTTTGTCGAGTTCCTCTTCCGCGTTGCAATGCGTGCAGGCTTTGCGCTCTCGTGGCTCACAGAGACCATGCGGCATCTTCGTATTGCGAAGGAGGCTCATCACGCGATTGTAAAGAGCTTCGTAGCGCGTCACTGCCGCAGGCTCAATCCCTGAACCGCAGCAACGGTCGCAGATTGGTACGCAGTTCCCTAGTCCGTGCCATTCGGTATCATCAGCAGACTCAATCTGCCCCGGGCATAATCCGCACGGCATTGGATACTTCGGCCCCGCCTCAACTCTCACTGGGTGTGCGGCGAGGGCGGCTTCGAGTTCGTCAGCGCATTCCCTGAATGCCCTCGTAGCCCCATTTATCCAGTTCGGATCGCCTATAGGTTTATTTTTGTGCCACTTCGCCGCCAACCCCTCCAGTGCTTCTCTCAGCGTGTTTTCAGTGGTCACAAGAAAAATTACTCCTTTTTCACAAAGACCGCTTGATACGTTCGTTCGATGGCATTTCGCAGCTTTTGGCCTGAGTGGTGCTGGCAGTTTTACTCACAGGCTTTCATCTTGTCGGCAATTCCGCCTTCACCGTCAACGTATCTGCGCCACGGCATGAACTTTCCATCGTGCCAAAATCCCCACTCGCGCACAGGTTTGAGGACAGCCACGAGGGTCCAGCAATTCTTAGAAGGAACCGTTATGCGGTGAATGTGATTCGCTGGAAATGTGCGAATCCAAGGCGCTTGGTATTTCGTGATGCGCGTCTCTGGGTGATGCTGAATTAATCCCATCGGCGTCTCTTCGAGGTACCAGCCCTTCAAACCAATTGAGATGAAACGCTTCGGATGGTCATGCAAGTCGAGGCTCCAATCGTCGCCAACGAAGTGATGCAGGTAGAGTGAGATGTGACCTTTCCACTGGAAGATCGTCCAGCGCCACAGATATGTCGGGCAGCGGTGACCTCCATTGATTTCCTCAGGAACTCCGAATAACCGCGTAAGCAACCACGTAACTTTCATGGTGCAATAGCCTCCCAAACACCTGCGTTACCTCGCTGTGTCATAAAACCCCGTGTCCCGAATGCCTGTTTTCACAAAGCTTGCCGGTCTATAAGCTGCGAGCTAGCGCCCTTAGTAATCCATCCTCATGTCTTCCGTTTCACATAAACTTCGATACCCTTCCCTTTATGCCTAAGAAGTTTGAATGCGTTGCCAAGTGATGTGGCGAACTCATCTGCAAGTTCTAGCGTAGTGAAACCCTCAACTTCATCTCGAACGTCAGAACTATATTCACCATGGCGGGAGCGCCATCGGACTTCCCATAGATAAGCGGCTTGCACGTCTTTTGTTTCATTACTCTTTGGCATTGTTAGCCATCTGAAAATGTTCATGCTGGTTCCACCTCGATAACCGTGCGTTTGTCTTTTTTCCCCAAACTTCGTTCCTGTTTAACTGTCAGATCGCAATAGGAAGCCGCGTCATCCACGATCATTCTGAGAGCCTTCATCGCATCCAGAATCGGCTTTACGCTCGCCCAAGCGTTATCTTCGTCATACCTGCGTATGTTGTAGATGGTGACCGTGACCCGTTTCTTGTACTGCGCGATTAGTTCCCAACTCTCAAACTGGGAACCTGCCGCCCACAACTCCTTCTCCCACGCCTTCTTTTCCTTGGCCTTGGCGCTCCAGTGCTTCCCTAGGAGCCTATTAGGCGACAGCGGCACCCTGGGGATACTGAGGCGATAGCCACGCAACACTGGAGTTTGCTCGGTGGTCACAAAGGCACCCGGCTGCGGCGTATGTCTTCTTTGAGCATTACTTCCAATTCTTTCTCCACTAATCTGCTGTGCGTCTTCGATAGCCAATTCACAATGAACCTTTTTACGTTCTTTTTTGCGCGAAGCGGATTGGCGTCCAGCCATACCTGCATCTTTGCTATCTCCCCTTCGATATTCACTCCTGGATATGCTTTCTTCCATGACAAGTAGTCCAGTTCAGAAATTGAGAATTCGGCGTTTTTCTCAAATTTCCAGATTTCTTGCAGTTTCGGAATTTCCTTGTCAAGCGAAATATTGCCTCCTAACCCCTTTATTTACCGAAAACTTAGCTATTTCTTCCGTAAATGTTTGGCAAAAGCCGTGCTAAAAGCTTCTACTAGGTTTGCGTAAGTTAAGTACCTCCTCGATTCGCCTCTCGCTTGACTTTGACTTGTCTTGATTCGCTCCTAAAAGGTGTAGGTGAGGAAGGAAAGCACCGCGACCCCAAAGGTTAATTTAGGAAAACATATTCGCCGCCGCGCTCATTGCGCCACCACTTTCCAGTCGCGGCATTGCAACGTCCAATTCCCCTCTCCTCTTGCGTGTCTCACATCTCCGTTATGAGAAATGGTTTTGGCTAAGATTGACTCTTCGCCGATAGCAGTTATCTCAATCACTGTAGGACCGTAACCTTCATCTCCCACTAACTGCGTTCCTACAGTCCAACCATTAACCTTGCATCTCTCGGCGTCGGACTGCCCACGAGGAGCTTCAAATCTAATCCGTACCGTTTCGGCCTTCATCTGCGCTCCTTTTTGCGTAGCAAGCGTGTCGCTTTTTCATCCCTATAAGCCTTGAATTGCGCACGGCCTTTGTAGACACGAAAATGCATCGAATGCACTAATCCGCAATCACAACACGCCAATTTGTAAGCTCGACGCAATGGCTGCACCCATTCCCCGGACTTGGGTTTCCTAAACCTCACGCGTGAACCTCAAACAAAGATGGCTGCGCTTCTTTCGGCGCTGGCTTGCGAACCTGATACTCAAACAGGCCGGCTTTAGGGTTGCCGCGCCTCCGCTTGTCTACTTGGTACCCCATCCTCCTCAAGTCTCGCAGCCGAGCGGATATACTGGCCTCGGGGAAGAATATTGCTCTGGAAATCTCTTGCAGCGTGAACCAGCTTCCTGTGGCGCCCCACATCAACATCCAAGTACGCACTCGGCCTAGCTGCTTGCCGAGTCGCTCACCGTCAAGCTTTGCGTTGAAGGTTTCGCTCATTTTCGCCCTTCCTAAATTGTTCCAATAGCGCTAATGCTTCGCCTGCTTCTTTTGGCGATAGAGGCTCAGCTTTGCCTAGCGGCCGCATAATCCATTTCGACTTCTTGGTGCGCCCTAACACCCTCAGCAGCACGATCATCAAGCGTCTCCAAGGCTCTCTGAAAAGTTTTGGGAATTATATACATTAGTACCTTTTCTTTTTTCGCTTCTTTCGTCGCGCACGTTTTTTGGCAGCTTTCGTTTTGGGCTTAGGACGGTATGCGAGTACACGGTCAGTCACGCGGTCTAAGAGATGGCATGAACAATTACACTGATTCCATCCACATTCATCGTGTTTTCCGGCAATGCAAAGCTCGCTGCGAATCATGCGATGAGCCTCTCGTGAGTGAGCCGTTTGCCTGCAACCGCGTCCACGAAGGAATCGAGCCGTTCCGTGGTATGCCGCGCAACGTTGCCTTCATTCAGACGAAACGCAAACTCATTGACGTAGCGACCGAGATGCTTTTTGCTGACTTGATGGTAGACACCGTGCAATCCGCGTTTCAGGACTGCCCAAACACTCTCGATGCTGTTTGTGGTAGCCATCCCGCGCACGTATTCGCCCGCAGAATGGTATAACGCGCTCTTGCTTGAAGAACAGGCCGTCCAAGTCGTTATAGGCTCCGTGTTCGTCTGTGAACAGCGTAGAGCCGACTTCAATGTTGCGGTGAATGGCGTTCTGGACTTCCTCGATGCTCACGCTCTTGAGAGGCATCGCCTTGGTGCGACCGCCGCGCTCCCGCATTCCGAGTACCGGAGTTTTGCCGACCGAGCCACGCCCCTGTTTCAGTTTGTCGCCTTCGTGTTTGTTGCTCTCCAATCCGCCAACGAAAGTCTCATCAATCTCGACAGAGCCGCGCAACTTAGCCAAGTCCTTACCACACGCCTCCCGGAGACGGTGAAGAACGAACCAAGCCGACTTTTGAGTGATTCCAATCTCTTTGGCGAGTTGCATAGAAGAGATGCCCTTGCGAGCCGTGACAAGCAAATACATAGCATAGAGCCACTTGTGCAGCGGAACGTGCGACCGCTCGAAGATAGTCCCCGTTCGCACGGTGAAGTCCAGTTTGCAGGCGTTGCAGCGGTAGTAGCCATCCTTGCGGACGGTGATTCGCTCCATGCTCTTGCACTCCGGGCAGGTGACGCCATTAGGCCAGAGCCGCGATTCGAGGTACACGCGAGCCGAGGCTTCGTCGGGATACATCTCGAAGAGTTTGAAGGTGCTGATCGTGGAGCGGCTCATAATTCTAATTCCTCCGACTCGACTTCCTCATCTGTGGCTGCTTCGTTTTCCGTCCTACAAGTGCAACACTGCCAACACGTATTGCACCAACAGCATTCAACGCAGGCTCCGCATTCACACATCGCCAACCTCGTTCGGTTTGAAGGTGCTGATAGTCGAACGGCTCATCGGCTCACCTGTGCAGCAGCTGCATTTCTTCGCATTATGTCCTGTGCGCGGCAAAGTCCACAGGTTTTGTGTCCGCTAGGCTTGGTCTTTTGCGTAACCCACAATTCGTGGCCGCAGGCGAATGACACGAACCACTGGCGCGAATTCAAGGGAGATTGTTTCGCTTGGAGAATTAATCGTCTAAAGAGTCTCATTGGTTACCCATCCTTCTGGCCGAAAGCCCCAAAAGTACCACGCCAACCGATAATCAGATTTTCCTGTCAACTTATGGAGATGATTGCAGTTATTGGCGTCGGCTACATGATTGTTCGAGTGCGAGCAAATAGGACATACACTCGTCTTTGTTTCTGGATTCATTTGGACCTTGTAAAATTTGTTTGCCATGCGAGGTGTCTCCATGTCCACCAGTGTACTTAACTCCCTTGCCGTTGTCAAGGGTTATTTGGGGAGTCATGTATATAAGTCCCAAAGTTTTTACTCGTGCGGAATTGCGGGTTGCGGTTGCCGTGGAAGCGTTTATGGCAGGGGGCACAACTAGCCACTAAATTTCCCATGGATTCGTCGCCGCCCTTGCTTCGTTCTTTGTCGTGGTGCATATGCATGGTTTCTTCGGTGATTGGCCTATTGCAGCCGTTCATTTCACAGAAGCCTCCGCAACGCTCCCAAACTTCATGCCTTCTGACGCTGGTGTCCTCGCCATACAGGAATTGCCGGCCATCCCTGCTTATGAATGAGCGGGGATCAAGGAAACCTCTTCGGATAGTCTCCATTGGGTCTTTTTTAGCGGCTCTCAAAGGCTTGCGCCTTCCTGTTGTGCGATGGATTCCGTTAAAGCCTTCTCGATGTTTTGCTCGGTGGGTTTCTGTTTGGCCTGATATTCCGCATCCATTTCTTGCGCCCAGGTCCATACACTTTTGGCGTCAAGGAACTTTGGAAACATCAGTTCTTCGGGTTTCGCTTCCACCACTTCAAAGTTAGGGTCGGTTTCTACTTTAGGGAGGCGAACGATTAATCCCTTCTTGGGATCACCGTGGCCCATTTCGCGCACGGCATGACGGTAAGCGGCGTTCTGCAAGTGCGATTCGCTATAGATTGCTTTGCCAGTCTTCCAGTCGATTACGGTGAGCACTCCATCCACTTCGGCAAGCAAATCAAGCGTGCCGGCGTAATGGTGTGTGCGGCTGTAAACCACCTGTTCGATGGCAATGGGTTTCAGTTTTGCGGCTTGCCGCCAATCCTGCCACGCCATAAAAGCCCACTGAGCAGCGTCAGAAATCCTCGGGGAAGGTCCCGCTTCGTACATCAGTTCGCCCTTCAGCGTCCATTCGATCAGTTCGTGGCACTGCGTCCCAATGTCGCCGGCTTTCCTCAACTCTTTGGCGCTGGCTTTCTCTTTTCCAAGCCTCGCGTTCATCGTCAAGAGCCATGCGGCCCTGCTCATCGGTTCGGTTCTTGAGCAATCGGCGTACAGGTCGGCTGAGACGCTCAGTACCATCTCCCGCTCGACCTTCCCGGCCCAGTTCATCAATGCAGGCTTGCCAATCACGTCCAAGATCGTCGTTACTGAGGGAAACAATTCCCCGTCGATAGGATAGAAACGGCTGGAGCCCTTCTTTACCCGGTCCTTCGTCGTGAAGGTCAAAACGGCACCCATTCGGTTTCTTGTCCATGATTCGTCAGGCTCCCGTTTACTTTTCCGTGCGTGTATTCCTTGGGACGGTTCACTACGCGAACGTAATCTTCGCTGGGACGGAGCGTTGCGGCGTTTCTGGGCGCAGGTACGACTGCCTGGACGTTGGCGAACACCCGCCCTTCATCCTTGATGTTGTGGATCACCTGAAGCTGACAGTTCGCTCCAAGCAGCTTCTCAATATCAAACTGCTTCTGTTCTTCGGCGGTGAACTTACGACCGCGCCATGCCTCGAGCATCGGCTTCAGGCGTGATTTGTCGTGCAGGCTGGGCGTGTAGCGTTGGACAATCAGGAACGGACGGCCCTTGCTGTCCTTTTCCTCGAGCTGCCAGCGAATCTCAATCTTCTCCTGTGGCCCGAACTTGCTTTCGACGATTCCGAGGTCCACGACATCGACACATACGGCGTGCCATAGACCTTCCGGCGCTACCTCGTAATCAGATTCTTTGGTTCTCGCGTAGATCGGCATTGGCTTCCTCCTTTTGAATGACTGCTGAAACTCTTGCGCCACAGTGTGTGCATTTCCACCAATCGCTCCATGCGCGTTCATTCGGATTCCAGGTGCGGGTCAGGTCCAGGTGGTAGCAGGCTCTCTCTCGTCTTGCTGCGATAGCCTCGCTGAAATCCGCGCTGCGGTGGGTGCGAAGGGTCATGGCTGCAATTCTCCAACCTCGTGCGCACTGACGATTGCCCACCCTGTTCTAAATTCGGGATCGGATTTACGCCGACGTTCTGACTTTTCTACCGCCTTAGCCAAATTGATGGCGTTTATCAGCCAACGTTCCTTTGCTAGTGACGCCCTTTCCGCAACTACGATTTCGTAAATCACGGCCGCAAATCCTTCAGAATCGCCACCAGTGCCAGCACTGCTCCAGTAACCAGAACCGAGCCAATCAGCAGCAGCACTTTCCAGTTCAGCACCAGCACCGGCTTGCGAAAGTCCTGCCGCAAACGGTCCATAACGTCATGGTGGCTAGGTCCTTGATAGATGTTCACCGCGCGGTTCACCAAGTCGTTTTCGGTTACGTATGGTCTGGGCAGGGTGTAGATTTTGTTTCTGAGCATGGCTCGAAACTCCTTTTCGCTGATCTCATTGCCTGAATCGGATACGGCAGCTTCGTTTGCAAGGTCTTCGTAGAAATCGCTCATGCTGCCTCTAGTTTTTTGCGACCTTTGGCAGTTTTGCTTTCTGAAAATTCAATTACGTCATAGGGAACCGGACGGTTGGTTTGTCCGCTTACTAGCAGTTGCATTTTGACTGTTCGCAGGATTTCCCGTGCCTGAGAAGCTATGGCATCGGCGTGACCGGGCAGTAGTTTCTTGGATTTAACCTTATTCAAGACTTCCCACAGTGAGTTTTTAAGATTAACCGCTGAAAGATTCGTCGAACCGTTCATAGTTCTTTCTCCTTCTTCTCTCTTGATTTATGGGGTTCCACTGCTGCCTGCCAGCTTGGGCATATCGGTCAAATCGGTCAGGCATTTGTTTCCTGATTTCCTTCTGCAACATCAATAAAACTGTATAGGCTTCAGTGAACCCTCCGAATCTGTTCGCACGTCGCCTCTTGTCGTAAGCACGCTTCCACGCTCTGTACCAAGGCTGGCGACAATACTTCACGTGGTAAGGCATTCGTTTTTTGCGCTGCTTGGCCGCTTCCACTGGGTCATAAGTGCGCTGAAAATAAGCAGCGTGGTTGGCCCGTATGCGGGCACGATTCAACTTGCGGTATTGTTTGTCATAAGCGGCCTTCTGCCTTTTAGTCATGCACGATTCCTTGATGCGCTAGCCGGGAGAGTCTTGGCCTCCACGCTGGTAGAAAATCTCACTGCGCTACCTCCATTTGAACTTTGTCGCTGTACACTGATTCGCGAGCGGATTCCGCTTGCAAGTTCGAGAGCTGCACGGCCAGCCAACCAAAGCAAATAATCGCCAGCATGGAAGGCACATAAAGATTCAGCGCCCGCCAATCGACGTTCCAGGTCCGCGCCCAGAGCGAGTGCGAGGATGCCCAAGGTGAGTCTCATATGTTTTCCAGCTCCCATAATTCTTTTTTGCAGGCTTCCGCATATTCGCGGGTAGGTTCAGAGAAAATTATTACTCGCACAATCGCTGAGGCCAGCAGCAATAGCCAGTATCGGGTGACAGGTTTTTCCTTTGGAAGGGCTACTACGCCGTCTTGAGGTTTTGGAGCCATCACGCTGCCTCGCTCTTCTTCCCTGCCCGCCAGTAGCGCGTCTGGCAGTTAGGGCACTTCTTCGGCGCAAGCACTTTGGGCTGCCAAGGCACTTTACACTTCGCGCACGTGATGGTGTAAATTTTCATGCCTGCTCCGAAACTCGCGCACCAGGGTCTTGATAAGATTCCCAGAACTTCTTGGCATCGCCTGCGGCAGCGATGTACTTGTCGATTCCGTCTTTAGCTTCCTCAACCGTGAGAAACCAAGTGGCTCCCGGCATAGGATTGCAGAAGTCCTTTACTGCGACAAAGCCTTCGCGCACCATCTTGCCGTTGACCCTATATCCGTATTTCCCGAAGTCTCGCTTTGGCTCTATAGTGAACCCTCGGTAGGTTTCCATGTTCATGATCTCCATGCGCGAACACTACTACCGGTGGTAGTAAGCTGTCAAGCACTATTTTCACTTTTCCACAAAATAATTGAGGGCGATAGCCGGGATGCAGCCCACGCCGCTGTTGTGTCAAAAATGACGCATCGAAGCTAAAACGAAGCTTTTGCCCTTGACAGACTGCGGGAGTAGTGTCAAATAGGGCACAGCGCCCCACGGAGGATCATGTTCGCACTCGCGCAAGTCGTTTTAACTCATCATCATTACGGGTTTCTCGGCATTGACGGGTTGGTGGGGCTGTTCCTCGGTTTGTTCATCCTGGTAGTCATTTGCGTGATTCTGTTCAAGATATTCCGGCTGCTGATGGTGGCGCTGGGCGTTCCCAGCCCTTGGAGTGAGATTCTGTACTGGATCGCGGTGCTGATCATCTTCCTGATTTTCCTGCACTTTTTCGGGCTGTACTGATGTCTTTTGAAATTCATGTACCGGCAGATGAGAAGCGGCAAGTGATCGGGATTATCCATTGGAATCCCACTACGAATGAGTTGCAGGTATCAGTAGTCGATAGCATCCCATGCGAGGAAGCGCTCGCGCTTTTGAAGAAATACAACTTTCATGATGCGAAAGTGACAGCCAAGAAATGCTGACCGCTTGCCAGGCTGAAGTCTTGACGCTCATCCGCAAAGGCAAGAGCAATAAAGAGATAGCGCAGGAGCTGAACATTTCATTGCGAGCGGCAAAAGCTAGAGTAACCACGATTTACGAGCGAATGGGCATTCCCGGCGAGGGCCGCAGCAAGATAGCGCTGGACTCAACAGATCGGCTTAAAGACATAGAAATGAACTGTTTACTGGCATTTGCTTCCCTTTCACAGCGCATGGACAGACTGGAGCATGGGTAAACTGGCCCTAATTTTTCTCTTAGCAGCGAGCACCGTAAATGCAAAGCCCCACCATTGGTATCAATCGAAAATGAACTGGACCCTGATAGGCGCCGCGGCAGGGTCAACGCTATTCGCCACCAAAGAGATTCACGACTGCCGGCTGAGAAACGATCTAATCCATTGCCCTGACGGTGGATACGGACCTTTTCACGCGAGAGAAGGGTTACGGGGTGGCATCAGCATCGTAACAGCGGCAATGACCATTTACGGGCGCGAGCACTGGACGCAAGGCTGGAGAAACGAACTAATCAACGATTCCCCGGTAGCCGTGTGGTCGAGCTGGAACGTAGCCGTAGGGCTCAGCGACAGAAGCGTAGCCAATTATCCCAGGGAAGATGAGACGCGATTCCGTGTTAAGCACTAGCGGATTCAGAGGCTATTGCTTCGATGAGAACCACCAGCCTCAATTCGTCATCGAGTGGCAGCCAGCCGGCACCGGAACACGCTACCAGCTATTCAGACGTGGGCAGATCGGCCCGGCAATGAGCTTCACCATCAGCAGAACCGGGCAAAAACTGGAGCAAGACCTGACGCCGCGAAGCTGGGTCACACATTTGTACCCAAACTATCCCAAAATTAGAGTATTCTAGCGGCCATGGAACGGCGTTCTTTCCTTAGTTCACTGATTGGCGGTGTCGCTGCTACTGCGGCCCTGAGGACCTTCCCATTTCGGGTATATAGCTTTCCCAGCGATATAGCGACCCCGCAATTACTGTTTAACTTAGGCGATATTGTTGAATTTGAGGGAGTTTTCCAAATCAACCCGCTCACCAGGCAAGAGCTCCCTATACTTAAGAAATTTGTGATTGTTGAGAATGTTTATCGCCGTGGCACGATGACAATTGCTCCGATTTCTCCACATCTGCATTTGTCTGGGCCTTGGCAAAATGTGGCTGCCCCTGTAGGTTTTCAGCCAACACTCGAACGAGCAAAGCGCCTATCGTTTCCGCCCATAGAGACTCAGGTTAGCGGAATCTGGAGTGAGGGCTAACCATGGACCCCAGTAGCGTAGCCTATTACTGCCACAACTTCAACATCCCGCTCAAATGGCGTATCTATCACTGGGTGCGGAGAATGCGTAACATTGTGCTTTATCCGTACATTTCAGGCTGGAAATAGCCCCGAAAATGGCCAGAAAGACCTCCCTACGGCAACAAAAGTTCGCACAAAACTACGTTATTGACCTGAATGGCACAAGAGCAGCTATTGCAGCGGGTTACAGTTCCAAAGGTGCGGACGTTCGCGCCTCGCAGCTATTAGGCAACAGTAAGGTTAAGAAGCTAATCGACAAATTGAACTCGGCCCGCGCTGATAAACTTGAACTTAGAGCCGAAAAGATAGACGAGGAAGTGGCTCGCCTAGCATTTAGCAACATGGCCAATTATGTGCGCGTGGATGAGCACGGAAAGCCGCAAGGCATTTCATTATCAGAACTTAGCCGGGACGACTGGGCAGCGGTGCAGGAAATACGAGAGGATACGACTGGCGGCTCCGGCGATGGCGAGCGCAAAGCCATTCTGCGCACCACGTTAAAGTTGAGCGATAAGACCAAGAACCTCGAGTTGCTGTATAGGCGATTGGGCCTATTGAAAGACAATATCAAAGTAACTGGCATGGAAGGTCTGGCAGAGCAGGTAGAAGAAATACGGAAACGCAAGCATGGCCCTAGCACTCCCCAGTCTTGAGCAGCAACTTATCGAGGAAGTTGGAGAGTGTACCGACGATCCACTGAAGTTCGCAGAGCGGTTCTTCCCTTGGGGCGTAAAGGAATTAGCTAGTTCGCACGGCCCTCGTAAATGGCAGCGCGAAATCCTCGGTCATATTCGCGATCATCTCCAGAATCCCAATACTCGTTTCCAGCTCTGTCAGCTAGCCGTCGCCTCGGGTAAGGGCATCGGCAAATCAGCTCTAATCGCCATGATCATAAATTGGGCTATGAGCACTTGCGGTGACTGCAAAGTAGTCGTTACGGCTAATACTGGTACCCAGTTAGCGACCAAAACAGTCCCAGAAGTATCCAAATGGACGCGCTTGGCCTTCAATCGGCACTGGTGGGAAGCCAAAGCTACGAGCATCACCAGCCGTCAGCCTGGCCATGAGCGGGAATGGCGAACAGACTTTACCCCCTGGTCAGCCGAGAATCAGGAAGCCTTCTCAGGACTGCATAACAAAGACAAGCGCATGGTGGTCATCTTCGATGAAGCCAGCGGCATTGACGACATCATCTGGAACAACACCCAAAGTACCTTTACGGATGACAATACGGAAATGCTGTGGATAGCATTCGGGAATCCGACTCAGGCAACTGGGGGGTTCCGCGAATGTTTTGGTAAGAACGCTAACCTATGGAAGACCTATCGAATTGATTCCAGGTCGGTTGAGGGAACAAATCACGAAGCATTAAACAAGCAAGTGCAGCAATATGGCGAGGATAGCTGGTATGTGCGCATCTGGATCAGGGGCGAGTTCCCCTTAGTAGGAACTGATCAGTTTATCCAGCCTGATCATGTGGAAGCATCTCGACGCAATACGGCGGTAGGTTATGAGCGATTGCCAAAGATTCTATCATGTGATGTGGCCAGATATGGGGCTGATCAGACAGTCATTGGCTGGCGGCAAGGCCGTAAATCAGCCATTCTTGAGAAGCTAAGAGGCAAGAGCACAGTATTTACCGCTGAACGGGTCATTTACTGGCAAAAGGAGATTAGCGCAGACGCCACGGTAATCGACGGAGATGGTTTGGGTTCAGGAACCGTTGACCATATCAAGGCCCGCGGCTATAAATGTTTCGAGTTCCACGGTGGCGAGACTGCGAACGATGCCAACAAATATCGCAACCGGCGCTCCGAAATATGGGGATTGATGCGCGACTGGCTAGCGGCTGGTCCGGAGATACCCAATGACCCGGAACTATGCGATCAGTTGACGGCTCCGCTATATTCCTACAATTCCAAAGGGCAAATTGAGGTTGAGAGCAAGGACGATATGAAGGAGCGCGTGCCCTCGCTTGGCAGTCCTGATTGTGCTGATCAACTCGCAATGACCTTCAGTGTCACGATAGCGCCCCCACCAGCACCCGAACCTATCCGCATGTACACGCCCGGCGAACAATCTACGAACTGGATGTCCTGATTTGCTAGTTTGTGTCTAAAAGTTCACTATTTCTCTTGCTAACCTGCCTCGAATAACGTAAAAGTCACACATTGTGGCTCTTTAGCCACAAATTCATCCATCGGAAGAACTGACTGTGCAGGCGCAGGCAGCGGAAGCGGGAAATCATGCCCGCGCTGGCTTAGAGCGGCTGGCCTTCCTAAGCCCCTTGCTCGGGGTGCAGAAGCGCACGATGGAGCGGATCGCCTGCAAGTTTGAGGTGTTATGCCCTGGAAATCGATCAAGCAGGAGCGCTGGGGAAACTCTCCAGCCGGAAAACAGGCTTTAGGCGCTGCCGGCGTCAAGGAATGGAACCAAGCCTCTAAAGGCAAGAAGTTGCCGCTGCGCAAGCCCGGCAAGAACATCAGTCTGCACTCGCTGATGAGGGCGAAGTGAACAACATCTCAAAAGAAATTTTACGCTCGCTTAAAAACGAAGTTACGCCTCACTGGTTGAAATCCAGTACTTTCATTCAGCCCCGCAATGATCGCGTCTTAATCCGTCGCATCGACGAGCAAAAAGGACTCATCACGCTCACTGACGCACCTAAAGGCTTAAAAGGGACGGTATTAGCGGTGGGACCGGGAAAGTGGCATGAAGGTGACTGGGAATATGCATGGAGTATGCAATTAGCGAGTTTTGTGTTGGAGTGGCAGTCCGGCTGGCGACAAGAGCCCGCGGTCAAGCCCGGCGACACGGTATTTTTCAACTCTAAATGGAACGACTTCGCCAAAGACTATTACGACGATTTGCCGCTAGAGGCTGAGTCTACCCTGCATCTTGTGCAGGAAGCGGACATTTTTGGGATTTATGGATGAACGACCGAGCCACTACGGATGTGGAATACGAAGAGGCGGTAATTGCCGAGCTTTCCTCAAAGATTAAGGATGAGAAAGAGCTTCGCCGCATTTTGCTGAGTGCCACGCTTGGGCTACGCAAGGGCGTCTACAACAATATTCTCCCTCACCTGACATTTAAGCCAAGGTCATTCAGAAAGCTGATGCGGGATGCCTGAGCTTGCCGAGCTAAAGAAGAAATCCGACGACACCAGCGTAGTTGAGCTGGCCATGAAGCGCTGGCAGCAAGCCCAGGAAGCGGAATACGAGACCCGCGAGAAATGCCTGGACGATCTGAAGTTCTCCACCGGCGACCAGTGGCCCGCCAACATCAAAGCCGACCGCGAAAAAGACAATCTGCCCTGCCTGACGATGGACCAGACGCAGCAGTCTGTCCGAATCGTAACCAATGAATACCGAGCCAAGCGGCCCAGCGGCAACATTACCCCGGTAGGCGATGGCGCCGACGTGGATTCCGCTGAAATTATTCAAGGGATGGTCAGGCACATCGAAGTGCAGTCAGATTCAGAGATTGCCTACGACAATGCCCATGAAGCGGTAACGCGCATAGGTTTTGGCTCTTGGCGATTCCTGACCGAATACATCGACGATGAGAGCGACGATCAGGAAGTCTATATCCGGGCGATTCGCAATCAGTTTTCAGTCTATTGGCAGCCGGGAGTGCCCACCAAAGACGCTAAATGGGCATTTATCGTTGAGGACGTACCCCGCGACAATTACGAGGATGAATATCCCGACTCCAAATACTCACAGAGCAACGATACGCTGACAGAGTTCATGGGACGCGGCAACGCTTCGCCTGAATGGGTAATGAATGATGTTGTCCGGGTAGCAGAATACTTTGAAATCGTGGAACGTGAGGGAAAGGGCAAGCGCAAGAAAAAGCAGGTAGTTTGGCGCAAGATCAACGCTACTGAAATATTGGACGGTCCCAAGGATTTGCCGGGTAAATCCATACCCATCTTTACTGCGGTAGGCGATGATTTTGACGTAGACGGTAAACGTTATCTGGCCGGATTGATTCGCAACGCCAAAGACCCACAACGGATGTACAACTTCTGGACCTCTGCGGCTACAGAGAAGATAGCCCTCAGCAAGACCGCTCCTTATATTGCCGTGGCCGGTTCCCTTGTGAATCCCGAGCAATGGTCTAACCCCAAAAACACCAAAGTATTGTTCTATACCCAGGTGGATGTTGCTGGTAAGCCTGCACCTCGCCCAGAGCGCGACCTACTAGAGCCGCAAATTGACTCCATGGCGCACATGACCCAGCAAGCAGCGATGGACGTGAAAGCTTCGATGGGTGTTTACGATCCCAGTTTGGGCCAGCGCAAAGGCGACGAATCAGGCAAGGCGATCCAGCATTTGCAGGAGCAAGGTTCGCTAGCTACCTCGAATTTCTCGGACAACGTCGCGCGGGAGATGCGCAGAAGCTACTACGAACTCATTGAGTGGATACGCTTTTACTACGATACCCCGCGAATCCAGCGAATCATCATGCCGGATGGCACCAATAAGCAAATCGTCATCCATAACGGGCCAGAGCAGGCCGATGAAGCGCAGAAAATGCTCACCGATCAGATTACCAAGGCTTTTGACATCAGCGTGGGCCGCTATGATGTGACAGTTTCGATAGGTCCCAGCTACCAGACAAAGAGGCAGGAAGCGGTAGCCACAGAAATGGACCTTCTGAAGGTCCTAGGGCCCGCCGCGCAGAACATTCTCGATCTCGTAGTGGGCGAAATGGACATTCCCCAGGCCAAAGAGATAGCCAAGCGCCTGAAAATGATGCTTCCCCCGCAATTGCAAGGCGACGATGAATCCGATCCGCAGGTAAAGCTCTATAAAATGCAGTCCACGCTCCAGCAGATGAGCCAACAGCATGAACTCCTGACCAAAGCCCTGCAAGACGCCCAGAAAGTCGTGGAAACCAAGCAAATCGAGCAGCAAGGCAAGATGCAGATAGCGCAGATGCAGGAACAGACTAAAGCGGCCATCGTGAAGATGCAGGAAGCCACTAAATTAGCGGTAGCACAGATCAATGCCAGCAAGGATTTGCACGAAACCATCGCAGACAACGAAATCAAGCAATACGACTTGCTGCACAGCGCCGCTCACGACCTAGCTCTCCAGAAAGACCAGCAAGAGCACGAAAAAGGACTCGCCGCGCAGCAAACCGCCGCCGATCAGCAAAGCCAAGCCAGCGACCAATCCCACGAAGCCGACATGACCGCCGCAAATCAGGCCCATGAAGCAGATATGCAGCAACAGGAGCCCCAAGAATGAGGAAAATCATCCTACTTTTACTGTTTTGCGCGACGAGTTTATATGCGCAGAATCCGCTAACCTATCAATCCAGCGCAACAGGCAATATCACCGCGACCGGCTCGACGTGCGCGACCACCAACGCTTGCATATCCGTCCATTTGCCTCCCGGCAGCACCAGCGTGGCCGTAACCATTACTGGAACATGGTCGGCAACTTTAGTCGTGGAAATGGCTGCGGATAATGGCGTCACTTGGGTTTCAGCGGGAACTGGACCTTCAGCGAATGGGCAAACTACTTACACGCTCACCGCCCAAACAGACTTTCGGGTGCGAGCTTCAGCTTTCACCAGCGGAACAGTGGGAGTTTTCATCAATGTGGCTCCCCCGACCATCGTAAATTTAGGGCCAGTCACGGTAACGGGCGCAGCCAACGGCGTCGGCACTGGCGCAGCTCCCAAAACATCCATTTATTTCGGGCCAGATTGCAATGCAGGTGATTCTCGATGTTTCTTCACCTTCGCGGACACTCAGCAAGCCAATGATGCTTCATGGACGGCTGGCATCCCCACCGTCAACAGTGCCACTGCTCATTTTTGTAATGGAACTACTGTTCCATGCGCGAGTGGGCAAACCTCGGATGTGGGTAAGCGCATCGCTGGGTATGCTACCTGTGCGGCTTTCACTTCCACCATCGCCACTCAAGCTTCATCCACTCCATTAGGGATAGTGTCCGGTGGCCCTCTGACCATTACGGCGGTTGTTAGTTCCACACAAGTAACGCTGAACGGCAACGCGCAAATTACCGCCACTGGCAATTCTCACTGTGTTTTCTGGGGGCATCCCGATGATGCCAACGCAGTGATTGCCGACGCTGCGATTCAGGCTCTAGGTACTTGCGCCCGGCTAACTTTCTCAGGAGTGAACTACTGGTTTGGCGATCCACATTTTTACATCAATCCCCCAGCTTGTGTCGCTCTTGGCTCTATCTTTGGTAATAGCGGCATTGGTTCCTTCGCCAATATTTACTACGCGGCTGGCTTAGAGTGGGAAGGACGCGGGCGTGGTGTCACAAATGTGTTTTTGCCCTACACATTTCCCGAAACATCCCCCTGCACCAATGGCTCCGGGAACGCCTGCTTCGTGCGACAGATTGAGGGGCGTATAGCGGATATTACCTTTACCGGTGGTGGAGACTCCACATCTAATATGGGCAACGGCAAGCAACTCTTCGAATTGCGCGGACCTGGCTCGACCGACAACTTCCTATGCACGAATTTTGATGCCTCTAACATCAATAATTACGGATTTTTCATCAACGGTTGGGAGTCACTTCGCCAGTTCGACAATTCCGGCTGCGGGTACAACGGGATCAATATTGCTTCAGGAGCACAAGTCACGGCTATCCAGCTTGCCGTCGAGAACAATCCGGTGAACCTCAACGTTTCAGGTCCAGGTACCGGGACCAGCGATTCACTCATGTGCTACGAATGCCACTTGCTGGGAGCACAGTGGACTGGATCAGGGAACAATATAACTATCCTCAGCAACGGCGCGACCCTCACGTTCACGCATTTACTGACTGGGAATTCAATTGCTGGTGGAACAATATATAAGAACCAAGCATCAGGCGGGATTCTGAGACTGTTTGTCAACAGCGCTCTGAATATCGGCACAACTACTACCAACGGCATCGTGTTGACGGCGGCTGGCAAAGTCTACGTAGAAAACTCGACTGTCAACGGCGGTGCTTCGGCATTTGCTTACACCGACGTGGCGGGTAGTAATTTATTCGACCAAGGCGCGAATACCTTTACCGGGCCGCTCAACATTCTAGGAACCAATCATCACTCCGAAACCGGCACTTGCACTTTCGCAGCGGCGACAACTTGTGTCGTGACTTTCGCTCGGTCTTTTGGAGTCAGCACCGCTATCCCTAGTTTCACGATTCCACCCAACATCCCAGCGACAGCTACAACGCTAACCGTGAGTGCCTTGAGCGCGACAGGCGCGACGATCACAGCCAGCGCTTCAAATTCGGCGGCAGTGCAATGGGCGGCAACCCTACAATGATTCTAAATGCTAGAATATCGCGCCTATGCCATTCAACTGGCTTCGCCGGAAACCGGTCTATCCTTGCCCGGCAATACGTTCCCGACGACGATCGCCAATGGAGCGACAAGCGCCACCTCCGTAGTATTCAATCTAACCTTTGCCGTGGCCCCAACCGTGGGGAATACCGATATTTTCATATGGAATTGTTCAAACTAGGAACCCGATGAAAAGGAGCATAAAATATGCCAGAAGAGCAACAAACAGTAGAAGAAGTCAGCATCGACACGCTGCCGGCCAAAGAATACAACGAGGCTCGCGATAAAGGTCTCACCAGCGTGCCCAAAGCGCCCGTAGTGGAAGAAAAAGAAGAGCAAAAGACTGAGGAAACCGAGGAAAAAGAAGAAGAGAAGCCCAAACAGCGTGGCTGGAACGGCGCACAGAAGAAAATAGACCGGCTAATCAAGCACAATGCCGAATTGGAGAAAGCCAAGGAAGCCGCCGAGAAACGCGCTCAGGAACTGGAAGCGAAGACCGGCAAAACCGAAGAAAAGACGGTTAAGGCCGACGATGAGCCCAAAGAGGAAGACTTTAACGGCGATGTAAGAGCCTTTTTCAAAGCTCAGGCCCGTTGGGAAGCTCGCCAAGAGATTAAAGCCCAAGAGGAAGCGCGGGAACGTGCTACGCAGGAAGCGCAGACCAAGGAAATCTTCGACAATCACAACCGGACAATCTCGGAAGCTCGCGCCAAGTATGACGATTTTGAGGAAGTGGTCAAAGCCACTGACACGCCTTGGAAAGAGGGCAGCAAAGCTGATGTTATGGCTTCTCAGGCCTTTGCCGTGGCTATGTATGAGTCGGGAATGGGCGGCGAACTTCTTTACTATCTGGGCAAGCATCCCGACGAACTCGCCAAAATGGAAGGATTGTCGCCGGCTAGGATACAGATGGCCGTTGGGCGAATCGTAGACAAACTGGAAGCGGCCAGCGATGAGGAAGAAACAGAAGAGGTAGAAAAAGAGGAAGTGAAGGAAAAGACTAAAATAGTCAGCAAAGCACCGGCCCCGATTAAGCCAGTGGGCGGATCGAGCACCAAATCCACAGTCCCATTAGATCGCATGTCAATGGCTGACTACGAAAAGGCTAGAGCGGCTGGCCGAATACGCTAATTGTGGCAAAACGGACACAAAAGTGCTTGACACACCACAAATACGAGTTTACAAGTCAATACAGCAAAATACGTAAGCCCTCTGGGAAGGCTAAACTCCCTGTGATGTAGAGGTAAAGCTCTCCGCGACCGCCGCAAGGTTGGTCAGAAACTCCTGCCGAATCGGAAACGGCAAAGGCTACACGTTTCCAATTCTTCGACAGGAGCCCTCCTTGGCAAATACAGAACTTACGATAGGAATGATCACCCGCGAGACCTCTCGCGTCCTCAAAAACAACGTAGTTTTCACCAAATATGTGAATCGCGAGTACGACGATTACTTCGCCAAATCCGGCGCGAAGATCGGCGTAGTACTGAACATCAGGAAGCCGGTTCGCTCGATTTACTCTTCCGGCCAAGGCTTGATTCTTCAGGATTTGACCGAAACAAGCGTGCCGGTTGCGCTGACCACGCAGTATCAGCGGTCTTTTGCGGTCACTTCTCAAGACCTTCTGCTAAATATTGACGATTTCACGACTCGCTTTGTGTCGAAGCACGTCACTTCGCTGGCCAACCAAGTGGATGATGACGGACTCTCGCAATACATCAACGTCTACAACGAAGTAGGCACTCCGGGAACTCCTCCGACCACCATCGACACTTATCTGGCTGCCGGCGAGCTCCTCAACAACGAAGCGGCCCCTATGGACCCCCGCAGAATCGTTATGGGGCCGACCATGAACCGCAAGATTGTGGGCGCTTTGGCTGGCTTGCTCAACCCGCAGCGGAAGATCAGCGAGCAATATGCCAAGGGCATGATGGCTGCCGACACTCTGGGCTTTGACTGGTACATGGACCAGAACGTAGGCCTACAAGTCGTAGGGCCTCAGGGTGGAACTCCTACCGTCAACGCCACCGCGGGGCAGACCGGATCAAGCATCGTTACTACTGGTTGGACCGCTGCTGTTGGTCTCCGTTTGAATAAGGGCGACGTTATCCAGTTGGCTGGCGTATTTGCCGTCAATCCCCAGAACAGGCGTTCCACCGGATATCTCCGCAACTTTGTCGTAACCAGCGCATTCAGCTCAGACGGTTCCGGCAATGGAACCATCAACATTTCGCCTTCCATCATCACCAGCGGGCCTTTCCAGAACGTAACCGTAGCTCCCGCAGCTAACGCAGCCATTACCGTTAACGGCGCTGCCAACACCTCTTCTGTGCGAGGGTTGGCGTTCCATCCCGACGCTTTCATCTTTGTCACCGCCGACTTGCCGCTGTTCCAGGGCTTGGACAAGGCCGACCGCGTAACTGACCCAGACCTGAAGATAAGCATTCGTTCCATTAGGGACTACGACATTAATACAGATCGCGCTCCCCTCCGTCTCGACTTCCTTGGCGGCTGGGCAACGTTCTATCCCGAATTGGCAGTAAGAATCGCAAGTTAGTAAATGGGGAGAGACCACTCTCCCCTATTCCCATCGACCGTACCGCTCGGAACAAAGGAGAAGTAAATGGCAATTACCGCAACAACGCTTTCTGGGGCAATTACCTCGACGCAGACCAGCTTTGGTGTGGCTAGCGTAACCGGCATTACTGGCCCAAATCAGCAGACTGGTACTGGCATCACCATCCTCAAGATTGATCAGGAATTTATTTATGTGGCTGCTGCTCCGGTAGGCACTACGCTGCCTATTGTTTTGCGTGGCTATAACGGCTCGGCTGCGGCGGCCCACGTATCGGGCGCACAAGTGCAGATCGGCGCTACCCCGGCTGACTTCCCTACCGATCAGGCAGAACTCACTGGCGGGAACACCACTTTACAGCAGGTTACTTATGGCGCGAGAAATCAGCAGGCCATTTTCCTGTCTGGTACCGCTGACGCGCTGGCCGCTGGTGTGGCGGCTTTCTACGTAGTCAAGACTGGATCGGCTGATGCCATGACTTTGGCTGCTCCAACTGCCGGGCAAGAAGGCAATATCATCGAGGTTTGGTCGGATACCGCTTTCGCTCACACCATCACCGCCACAACTTTGCTGGCCAACGGCACTGCCTTGAAAACGACTGTAACTTTCCCGGCGTTTCGTGGCGCTGGCATCGTTCTCCGCGTTTGCAATTTGGTTTACCACGTCATGAGCCAAGGACCTTCTGCCGGAGCCGTTGTTCTTACCTAGTCCCAACTGAAGGGGGAGTTCTCAGCTCCCCCTTCACCCCAACTTTAAGGAGCAACGATGGCGAGAGGACTTACAAACTTAGGCGCAGTAACCAACGATGTGATCAATCAGGTATGCGACGGCGATGCCATGCAGGGCGTCCCGGTTCTACTTACCGGAACGGCGGATGTTATCCCTGCGCACGTCAACGGCAATTACATCGTTAAAACCGGTTCAGCCGATGCCATGACTCTAGCGGCTCCCACGGTAGGCGCCGACGATAATTTGAGCATCGCGATTTTCTCAGACACCCTTTTCGCCCACACCATCACCGCGACTGCGCTTTTCGCCAACGGCACGGCGCTAAAAACCACCGCTACTTTCGCTGCTTTTCGTGGGGCGGGGATTATTTTGCGGGCCTACAACGGAGTTTGGCAGGTAGTCAGCACTTCCGCAGTCACATTAACGTGATTTTTTAATATGGGCAATCTTATGACAGGGAACACAAAGCCAAACTACGTCAAGTATATGGGTCTTATCGTAGCCATTGTGATGGTGTGCTTCGATTGGTCTTTCTTGATTGCAGCTAGAACATGTGGTTGGTTTTATAAGCTTTCCTGTCTTAATCGCATTGTGAACTGTAACGCTGGCGAGAGTAAGTTTTCTAGCCCAATCAGGGTTTTTTGCTCTCCATTTTTTGACTCCTCGACTACGCCAAAGTCTTTTTTGTCAGGATTTTTGGCTTCATATCGCCTAATTTTTGCAACCCGTCGAGTTTTGGATTCGTCAGCGGAGAGCATGATTCATTTTAACTTGTAAAGGAGCTTTATGGCTAATCAAGAATATCCGAAGTGGCTGTATCACGCGACCGAAGGCTCCAGGCTGGTGGAGACGGCTGCGGAAGAAAAAGAACTGGGGCCGGGCTGGGAGATTCATCCCGAAAAAGCCAAGGCCGAGCACATCAAGAAAGTCAACGAGCTGAACGCCAAGGCCGCTGAAGATCAGAAAAAGGCCGAGGAAAAAGCTGCGCAGGACAAAGCTAAAGCGGAAGCCGACCTTGCCAAACAGTTAGCGGCCCAGAATCCCAAAAATGCTGCTGCTGCCAAAGCTGCCGCCGACAAAAAGGTTGCTGAAGATAAGGCCGCCGCAGAAAAGAAAGCCGCTGAAGCAAAAGAATAAGGGCTAACTGATGACCGGTCTCGATTTGATTTCCAGCGCCATGCGCCTTATTGGAGCTTTGGCGAGTGGCGAGACCCCTACCGCTGCTGAAGCCAACGACGGACTATCTTGCCTCAACGACATGTTGGATTCATGGCAAGCCGAGCGGTTGATGATTTTCACCATTTCGATTCAGGAATTTCCGCTCGTTCCCGGACAGCAAGTCTACACCATGGGACCAGGAGGCAATTTCAACACCGCACGTCCAGCGAAAATCGAGCGCATGAGCATCGTTTCGCTGCAAAACCCCACGCAACCCCTGGAACTGCCGATCACCATGTACACCGACCGCGACTGGCAGCACGTTCCGGTAAAAGTCGGGATTACCAGCACTCTTCCGCTGAACGTTTACGATGACGGAGCGTACCCACTAAGAAATCTAAGTTTCTGGGTGATTCCCAACATCGTCAATAACGTGCGGATTTATTCCTGGAACGCGCTGAACAATTTTCCCGACCTCGTAACCGACATTACCTTTCCTCCAGCCTACAAAGAAGCGATTCGCTACAACCTTGCCGCTCGACTGATAGCCGAAATGCCGGGAGAGTACGCGCAAATCACGGTTCAAGCGGTTATCGGGCTGGCCACCGAGTCATTGGCTCGCGTAAGAATCATGAACCTTCCTACTATTCAGGCATTTGTTCCTCCGCTGCCGGGAGATTCCAAGGGCGGGCACTACGACTACCGCTCTGACTCGATTGTAGGCAGCAATTGACTCGCGTGAAATTAGCTGGCGGCAGCTACACCAGTCAATCGGTTAACGCCGATGCGCAGAGAACTGTCAATCTCTATCCCGAGCAGATTGAATCGGGCGACGGCACGACTGATATTGCACTTTACCCGACTCCTGGGCTCAAAAAGTTTGCTGTCTTTGTGGCGCCGGGAGCTTGTCTCTCTATCGCCAAAACTCCCAATGGAACATTCACTCAGGGGCAAAACGGAGCGACGTATTCAGTGGTAGTCACGAACGACACGAGCTCCGCAAGCCTGGGGCTGGTGACTGTTACCGAAAATGTGCCCACTGGACTGACTTTCGTTTCCATGGCGGGAGCTGGTTGGACCGTCGTTGGCAATGTAGCAACACGCAGCGATGCTCTTGCGCCGGGAGCGAGTTATCCAACTCTGACCGTCACCGTAAATGTAGCCTCCAACGCTCCATCCATGGTGAATAACAATGTCTCCATAGCCGGTGGGGGCTGCACGCAAATCAATAATGCGCAAAACGCTACAGCGATTGTGGCTTCTGGCGGTGGCGGGTCAATCATCAGTGTAGCTAGTCCGATTATCGGCTCACCGTTTACCAGCAGTACGGTAATGCTTCTTGAAGCTGGAGCCAGTTTTCCGCTGCCCTTGGCCGGTCCGGTTGTAGTTCTTCTGCCCCTGTTTTATAGCCAGATTACCGACCCTTCCACGCAGCCTGTGCCGGTTGTGAACAGCATCTCGGATACCACCGGAGCTACTTGGACGGCAATAAAATCTCCGGTAAGTTTTCTGCCCGAACACACCACTGGCTTCGGTGTTTGCACTTATCAGCTTTATTCTGCCTCCTTCCCTGCGGGCATTCCGGTCAACTGGCAAGTCACTATCAATCTGGCCGGTCCCAGCAGCATAGGATTTGTTCCCCACACATTGCTCATGGTTTTCACGGCTTGCACCGGCGTGGATGCCAGCGCGTTTAATCTGATCGCTCAGCCGGGCGCCGTCACCGGCGCACCGATCACCACTTCCGCGCCAAGAGTAATCGTTACCATCGCCAGCGGACCTGTCTCTGCCCCTTCTGGAGTACCGCTTTATTGCCAATCGGGAAGCGATCAGGGACTGGGAGCAGCGATCTACAGTTCCACGGGATTTTTCCCCAACAGTTCAACTCTTGAGCATGTCGATCTGCAACCGGCTGGAACTTATAACCCTACCTGGGGCGGAACGGCAACTAACGGAAGCATCGCTTTAAGCACTGTCGCGGTGGTGCCGGCATGAGCGTGCGCGGCGAATTCCGCATTGATACGCCCAACGGCACGCGAGCCTTTGCCGTGGCCAGTTCCAATTTATTTGAAATCTTCGCCAACGGAACATCGAACTTCTTAGGCGCGGTGGGCAATGACGGATTTTTAGTGTCCTTTGCCGGCAGCGCCCAGCAAGTCCTGATTGCCTCGGCAGGAACGGCTTATGTCTTTGATTTGACGCTCAACACTTTGACCACGATTCCCGGGGCAACGTTCTCTGGCGCGGTATCTGTCGTGGGCTATTGCGATGGGTTCTTTCTGGCTCTCATTGCCAGCTCCAACACTTTTTACGTTTCCGGGCCTCTCGATGCTACGGACTGGACCACCAATGGAGCCTCTCTCGTTTCTGTTTTTCCAGACAACTTATTGGGAATGCTGGTTGACCATCGGGAAGTGTGGTTCTGGTCAGCAACCCGAGCTGTTGTTTACTATGACTCCGGCAACATCTTCCCCTTCGACGTGGTTCCCGGTGGGTTTATCGAGCAAGGGCTGGGAGCCCGATTATCTCCATCTCAATTAGACAACACGATTTTCTGGCTGGGGGCTGATTCTCGCGGATCAGCAGTTGTTTGGCGGGCGCAAGGCTATACACCCAGCAGAGTCAGTAACCATGCTATCGAATACGCCATGCAAGGCTACGCAAGAATTGATGACGCCATCGGCTTCAGCTTCCAGATGGATGGGCACTATTTCTATCAATTGTACTTCCCGACTGCCAATGCGACATGGCGCTACGACGTGGCAACCAATATGTGGCACGAAGTCGGTTACTGGAACCTTGCTACGGGAACTTTCATCGCGCACAAAAGTCAGGTACATGTCTTTGTTTTCGGCAAGCATCTGGTGGGCGATTGGGGCAGCGACACGATTTATGAAATGGCGATTCCCTTCTATTCCAATGGAGTCTGGAAGTTTGCCGATGATGACGGCAACCCCATTCGCAGAGTCCGAAGGATGCCGCATTTATCGAAGGATCAGAAATTACAAGCGCATCACCAGTTGCAGGTGTATATCGAGAGCGGTTTGGGGCCGACGCCTCCCTTACCTGCGACAGAAGCGCCTACCACACTATTTCTAGCCGATCCAAATGGAGTGGTCTGGGCTGTAGGGGTTACGGATGCGGGAGACCTTGAAACCAGTCTGGGACTTGGAACCGCGGGAACCATTTTTATCAACGATCCCAGCGGCCTTACTTCCTGGCAATTACAGGTGGATGTAGTGGGCGTGCTTTCCACCACTGCTGTTGGACTCGGAAATTATCCGCAAAGTTACACGCTTTCTTCTGGGGCGGTTCGCTGGATTCTGCAAGTCGATAACGTGGGAGTACTAGAAACCAATTTCAAGGAACCGGTGACCCGCGCTCCGCAGATCAATCTGCGCTGGAGCGATGACGGAGCGCATTCCTTCAGCAATGAATATTCCATGAGCATGGGCAAGACCGGAGAGTTTTCCAAGCGGGTGATGTGGCGAAGGCTCGGACGTTCGAGAGACCGCGTGTATGAAGTGAATGGCAGCGATCCCGTTCCCTATCGCTTAATCAGTGCGTTTCTGGAAGTGGGGGCCTGATGGCGAAAAACGCTCGCATATCGCCGTTCGATACCCGCACCAAGTTCATTGAACAGTCAGAACACGGCAGCGGAATCGCCAAACCGCACACTCAATGGTTGCAGAAAGCTGGAGTCCTGCTCAATGGCTCTGCCCAAATAGTAGATGTTCCGGCAACTTTAACTTCTCCCGGTATCTATGGCGACATGGCTTTTGACGCTGCCTTTAAGTATTTCTGCATCGCTCCGAACACTTGGAAGAAAGAAGCGTGGTCGTGAGTTTCCTTGCTCCACTGATCGGATTAGGCGGCGGGATTCTTAGCGGAATCCTCGGCAGTGGCGCGGCCAAGGACGCTGCACAGGCTCAAGCTGGTGCCGCTGGCCAAGCGGCCAATAACGCCTCGAATCAAGCAGCGGCTTCCAACACTTACCAGAAAGGAATTGCCTCTCAGCAGACTGGATTACTCAGTCCGTATGCCACAGCAGGGCAAGGGGCGGTATCGAATCTCGGACAACTCCTCGCTCCAGGCGGTCAACTCACCCAAGGCTATGGAAGCTTCACCGCGCCTACAGGAGTCACGGAACAGAACGATCCCGGCTATCAGTTCAGACTTACGCAGGGACTCAATGCCTTGCAGAACTCCGCAGCGGCTCGGGGAGGCTTGCTCTCCACCGGCACAGCGAAAAACATCAACGATTATGCGCAAAATTCAGCTTCCAACGAGTACAGCAATGTCTATAACAGAGCCTTGGGCACGTATCAGACGAATCAGGCCAACTTTAATCAGAATAACAACAATCTTTATAGCCGTCTGTCTGGGCTTTCGGGGCAAGGGTTACAAGCGGGAAGTTCACTAGGCGGAATGCTGCAATCGGGAGCGCAAAACGTCGCAGGCATCAACGCCAACGAAGCGCAGCAGTACGGTTCAGCGATTCAGAACCAAGGGGCGGCACAAGCCAGCGGAATCATCGGCGCGAACAACGCATGGCAAGGTGCGCTCGGTGGAGCAGTAAACAATTTAGGCGGATTCCTGTCTGCGCAATTCCCGATGAATAGCAGCGGTTACGGCGGTGGAGGCGGAAATAGCGGCACGCCTTGGTATAACGCCAGCGGCTACGGCAACGCGGCCATCGGAAGCGGGGGAAGCTAAATTGGGCATACCTCTAGTCGCGCTCGCAGGCCAGCAAGCACCAATCCAAAATTATCAGCAGTGGCAAGCCCAAGCTGCGGGCATCCAGAACATGCAAGGGCAGAACGCCCTCCAGCCCGGCCAATTAGTGCAGCAGCAACAGCAAATCGAGCAAACCAAACGTGATTTAGCAGACCAAGATGCTATGACCAAGTCCATGCAGGAATGGGATGGCAATTACGACACTTTGCCCGGTCTGGTAATGAAGCATGGCGGCTCGGCAAAAGCGGTAATGCAACTGAGATCAGCTCTAGTCAATCAACAGAAAGATTTGACGGGCCTGAATGAAAGTCAATTAACGCTAGCAGACATGAAGGCCGATCACTGGGTGCAAGCCCTCAGCGATGTAGCCAAAGCTCCACCTG
>Ga0209006_10000377_pt1 | contig 44198 bp, 44 predicted proteins | sample JacPin_JW_Ref_O2_FD_188567 | JGI IMG/M metagenome (GOLD analysis project Ga0209006, IMG submission 188567) | Forest soil microbial communities from Algoma, Ontario, Canada - Jack Pine, Ontario site 1_JW_Ref_O2 (SPAdes) (version 2) | ecosystem: Environmental > Terrestrial > Soil > Boreal...
TCGGCGGGGAATCCCCGCGGCGCAATGCGGCCGCTGCCGGCGCGGCTGCCGGTCCAGGCGCGCAGGTCGGTTTCGCTGCGGGTGCGGTCGCCCGATTTCCATGACAATCCGTCGGCCTTGGTGATCACCCGTGCATCGGCCAACCCGCCCTGGTGATAGCGCTGCAGGATCACGCCGCGACCGCCCGCCATTTCCGGCGCCTCGGCCAGCGGGAAGAGCAAGAGTTTGCGGTTCTCGCCCACCACCGCGATGGTGTCGCCCTCCACTGGCGTGGCCACCAGCGCGCGCGCATCCTTGCCCGGGCGCATCACCTGCTTGCCGTTGCGCGTCTGCGCCAGCACGTCATCCGCCGCGGCCACGAAACCCCGCCCGTCGCTCGAGGCGAGCAAAATTTTCGCGCCCGGTTTGTAGACCAGCACCGAGGAGATCTCGTGCTCGTTGCCGAGATCGGCCATCAGGCGGAAAGGCTCGCCATGGCCGCGCCCGCCCGGCAGTTTGTCGATCGCCAGCGTATAAAGGCGCCCGTTGGTGGCGAAGACCAAAAGCTTGTCGGTGGTCATGGCCTCGATGGCGAAGCGCGGCCCGTCGCCTTCCTTGTATTTGATCTCGGCCGGATTGAGCCCGTGGCCTTTGGCCGCGCGCAGCCAGCCATTGGCCGAGACGATCACGGTGGCCGGTTCGCGCTCGACCAGCGCCTCCAGGGGCACGTCCACCGCCTCGGGCGCCTTGCCGAGATCGGTGCGGCGGCGGCCCAGTGGCGATGTCGGCCCGAATTGCTTGCGGATATCCGCCACCTCCTCGCCGATGCGCTTCCACTGGCGGCGCTCGTCGGCCAAAAGGTGTTTCACCTCCTTGTCCTCGTCGGCCAGGTCCTTCAGCTCCTGGCGGATGGCGATTTCCTCCAGCCGGCGCAAGGCGCGCAGCCGCATGTCGAGAATGGCGTCGGCCTGGTTCTGGCTCAGATGCCATTTCTTCATGATCCGCTCTTTAGCGTCGTCGTATTGGCGGATGATGCGGATCACCTGATCCAAATTGACGTAGACGATCATGTAGCCCTTGAGGATTTCGCTCCTCCGGGCGATCGCCTCGCGGCGGAAGCGCGAGCGGCGTTGCAGCACGACGCGGCGGTGGTCGAGGAATTCCTGCAACGCCTCTTTCAGGTTCATCACCCGCGGCGTGCCCTCGGCATCGAGCACGTTCAGGTTCAAGGGCACGCGGCTTTCGAGATCGGTCGAGCGGAACAGCGATTCCATCAAATGGTCGGGATCGACGTTGCGGCTCTTGGGCTCGAGAATGAGGCGCACCTTCTCGGTCGATTCATCCTGGATGTCGGCGAGCAGCGGCAGCTTGCGCTCTTCCAGCAGGACGGCGATGCGCTCGATCAGCCGCGATTTCTGCACCTGGTAGGGAATCTCGGTGACGATGATGCGGTACTGGCCCTGGGCGAGCTTTTCCTGTTCCCAGCGCGCGCGCAGGCGAAAGCTGCCGCGGCCGGTGTTGTAGGATTCGCGGATGCTCTCGCGCGGCTCGACCAGCACGCCGCCGGTGGGGAAATCCGGCCCCGGCACACATTTCAACAGCTCGCCGATGGTGGCGCGGCGGTTCTTGACCAAGAGCGCCAGCGCGTCGGCCAGTTCGACGATGTTGTGCGGCGGGATGCTGGTCGCCATGCCGACGGCGATGCCGGCGGCGCCGTTGGCCAGCAGATTGGGAAAGCGCGCGGGCAGCACGACGGGCTCGCTGCTTTCGCCGTCGTAAGTGGCGCGAAAATCGACCGTATCCTCGTCGATGCCTTCGAGCAGCGCTTGGGCCACCTCGGTCAGGCGGCTTTCGGTGTAGCGCATCGCCGCCGCGTTATCGCCGTCGATATTGCCGAAATTGCCCTGGCCGTCGACCAGCGGATAACGCTGCGCGAAATCTTGCGCCAGGCGCACCAGCGCGTCGTAAACCGCGACGTCGCCATGCGGATGGAATTTGCCGATGACGTCGCCGACCACGCGCGCCGATTTCTTGTAGCCCGATTTCGGATCGAGATGGAGCTGACGCATGGCGTAAAGCAAACGGCGATGCACCGGCTTCAGACCGTCGCGCACGTCGGGCAGCGAGCGCGCCATGATGGTGGAGAGCGCGTAGGAGAGATAGCGCTCGCCGAGCTCTTCGCCGAAATCCACCTTGCGGATTTCGCCCATCTCGGCGGCGTCGGAAGCCTTGCTCATGTTTGTTTATTCGCTTCGCGCGACGCCGATGCGCGGGATTGCGCATCTGCTGTGCTACGCTTTACTACATCAACGAATCGGGCGCGCGCAGCCGGAATCTTGCGCTCGTGCGGCGCCAGCACGCGGTGTTCGAGAAAGTAACCGGTGAGCGCCAGGCCGGCGAGAATGTCGTCGGCCGCCGGCGGCTGGTTTTCCGCCAGCAGCAGGAATCGCGGCAGGCGCAAAAGCTTGGCGCGATAAGGCGCGGCCGCCGCTTCCGACACCGCGTGGCCCGAGCGCGGCGAGACATAGGCGAGGTTGTCGCGCGCGCCGGTGGCGGCGCAATGCGACAGATCGAGGCCGTAGCCGAGTTCGGCCAGCAGATCGAGTTCCCAGCGCACGTAAAGCGCGGCATAATCCGCGTCGTCGTCGAGCGCCTCGAGCAGCGTGTTCAAGCCGGCATAGGCCCGCGGGTGCGGTTCGCGCTCGGGCAGCGTGACCTCGGCCACCGCCGCCGCAGCCGACAAGCAGGCGAGCCGCGCGCGGTCGTCGATGAAGCGCGCGGCGTGGCCGCGCAGCAATTCACCGGCGAGATAGCCCAGATGCTCGGACAGCCGCGCCGACCACGACACCGCCAGGCGGTTGCCGGTCTGAAAGCGCATGCGCTTGCGCGGCCCCTGCCCGCCGCGTACCAGCCCGGCGTGGCGGCCGCGCTCGCGCGTCAGCAGATGGACGATCAGCCCGCGCTCGCCGTGACGGCGCGCCGACAACACGATGCCCTCGTCGCTCCAGCGCATCAGGGACCCTCGTAATCGAGTCTCATCGCTTCATAACGTTCTTTATCCTCGGTCCAATCCGCGCTCACCTTGACCTGGAGGAACAGATGGACGCGGCGGCCGAGTAGCTTTTCGAGCTCGGCGCGCGCGGCGGCGCCGATGCTCTTGATGCGGCTACCGCCCTTGCCGAGCACGATCGGCTTCTGGCTGTCGCGCGCGACGTGGATGAGCTGCGAAATCTTGACGCTGCCGTCGGCGAATTCCTCCCAGGCTTCGGTCTCGACGGTGGAGGCGTAGGGCAGTTCCTGGTGGAGCTGGAGGAAGATCTGCTCGCGGGTGATCTCCGCGGCCAGCAGGCGCAAGGGCGCGTCGGTCATCTCGTCGGCGGGGAACAGCCACGGGCCTTCCGGCACCGCGCCCGCGAGATAGGCCAGAAAATCCTCGACCCCGTCGCCGCTCAAGCCCGAGATCATGAACACGCGCTCGAACGCGTAATCCCGGGAGATCGCGGCGGATAACGGCAGCAGGGCTTCGCGCTTCACCTTGTCGATCTGGTTCAAAGCAAGCACCGCGCGCTTGCCGGCCGCCTTCAGCCCGTCGAGGATGCGGCGCGTATCGGCGTCGAGGCCGAGCGACGAATCCACCAGCACCACGTCGATATCCGCTTCCTTGGCGCCTTCCCAGGCGGCATTCACCATGGCGCGCTCCAACCGCCGCTTGGGCGCGAAAATGCCGGGCGTGTCGATGAAGACGAGCTGCGCCTCGCCGCGCGCGACGATGCCGAGCAGGCGCGCGCGCGTCGTCTGCACCTTGGGCGAGACGATGGCCAGCTTCGAGCCCACCAGGCGGTTCAACAGCGTCGACTTGCCGGCATTGGGCGCGCCCAAGAGCGCGATATAGCCGCAGCGCGTCATGTTCCGCCGGCGCCGATCGATGCCAGCGCGGAGGCCGCTGCCGCCGCCTCGGCCGCGCGCTTCGAATCGCCCGATGCGGTCGCCTCGGGCAGGCCCTCCACGTTCACGCTCACGGTGAAGCGGCGCTTATGCGCCGGGCCTTGCGCCTCGACCGTGCGATAGACCGGCAGCTTCAAGCCGCGCGCCTGCGCCCATTCCTGCAACGCGGTCTTGGGATCGGAAGGCGGCTGCGCCGCGGCCAACAGCCGCCCGCCCCAGTTCCGTTCGACGAAGCGCCGCGCGGCTTCGAGGCCACCGTCGATATAGAGCGCGGCGATCACCGCCTCGCACAGATCGGCCAGCACGCCGGGATTGCCGCGCATGGCGTCGTCGCCGGCGGCGTTCAGATGCGCGCCGAGGCCGAGCGCGGTCGCCACCTCGGTCAGGGTCTCGCGGCGCACCAAGGAGACGTGGCGGCGCGTCAATTCGCCCTCGTCGGCTGCGGGAAAACGGCGCCACAGCAATTCGGCGACGATCACGCCCAGCACCCGGTCGCCGAGGAATTCGAGCCGCTCATAGCCGTGCGGGCCAACGCCGCGCCGCTTGGTCGCGCTCGGATGGGTGAGCGCTTCGGCCAGCAATTCGGGCTTGGCGAAACGGTGGCCGAGAGCTTTGGCGAGTTCGCCCGGGGGATCGCCCCTGTCCGCCATCCTCGCAGTCCCGCGCCTAGCGGACCGCCGAGAACAGCCGGTCGTAGCGGATGGTGAACGGCCAGTTCCAGACTTCCCACCACAGCGAATAGCCGTCGGTGGAGTAGAAGATGAATTGCGCGCGGCCGACCAGGTTTTCGACCGGCACATATCCCACGCCGCTGTTGGGGTCGCGGCTGTCGGAGGAATTGTCGCGGTTGTCGCCCATCATGAAGTAGTGGCCGGGCGGCACGGTGAACACGCCGGTGTTGTCGAACGGCAGATTGTCGCCCAATTCGAGGATGGGATGGTGAACGCCGTTGGGCAGGGTTTCGGTATAAAGGGTGTAGGTCGTCGCGCGGCCGTTTTCCTCGTACACGTAGTCGCCGATTTTCTCGCGCTGCACCGGCTGGTCGTTGATGTAGAGGATGCCGTCCTTCTCCTGGATGGTGTCGCCGGGCAATCCCACGATGCGCTTGATGAAATCGATCGAAGGGTCGCGCGGCAGCTTGAACACCACCACGTCGCCGCGCTGCGGCTCGGTGAGGAAGACGCGGCCGGGGATGATCGGCAGGCCGAAGGGCAGCGAGTAGCGGCTGTAGCCGTAGGAGAATTTCGAGACGAACAGGTAATCGCCCACCAGCAATGTCGGCACCATCGAGGCCGAGGGGATGCTGAACGGCTCGTAGAAGAAGGTGCGGATAAAAAGCGCGATAAGGACGGCATAAACCACCGTCTTCAGCGTCTCGGTGAAGCCGGAGGATGCCCGGCCCGATGATCTGCTCATGAAAAAAATCCGCCGCCGCGCCGTGGATGGAAGAATTCGGGAAAATCCGGGATTGCCGCGGCGACGATCAAGCCAAGCCGGGGACGGGAAGTCAAGTGCGGAACGATCATGAAACCAATGTTTCGGCGGTGATGACGACCAGGGCCTGGGCCAGCGGCGGCTCGTCGGTCAGGGTCAGGTCGATGCGCGCATTCATGCCGGCCGGGATCATTTCCTGGAGGCGCTTGCCCGCGCCGCCGGTCAGCACCAGCGTCGGCCGGCCCGAGGGCATGTTGACCACGCCGAGATCGCGCCAATAGACGCCGTTGCGAAAGCCGGTGCCCAGCGCCTTGGCACACGCCTCCTTGGCGGCGAATCGCTTGGCGTAGCTGGCGACGCGGTCGGCGCGGCGTTCGGAGCGTTGGATCTCGATAGGCGTGAAGATGCGGCTGATGAAGCGTTCGCCGTAACGATCGATGGCGCGCTCGATGCGGCGGATGTCGATCAGGTCGCTGCCGACGCCGAGGATCATCAGGCGCTTTTCTCCCCGTGCGTCTCGCTCCTGGCCTTGTCCATCGCGGCGCGCATGCGCTTCACCGCGCTGTCGAGGCCGCTGAAGATCGCCTCGCCGACCAGGAAATGGCCGATGTTGAGTTCGACGACGGTGCGGATCGCAGCGATCGGCCCGACCGTGTCGAAGCCCAGGCCGTGGCCGGCATGGCATTCGAGGCCGATGCTTTCCGCCATCGCCGCCGCCGAGGTGAGGCGCTGCAATTCGCGTTCACGCGCGGCGCCGGTCGCGTCGCAATAGGCGCCGGTGTGAAGTTCGACCACCGGCGCGCCCAGCTGCTTGGCCGCCTTGAGCTGACGGCTTTCGGGATCGATGAACAGCGAGACGCGGATGCCGGCGGCGCCGAGTTGGGCCACGAACGGCGCGAGGCGCTCGACCGCGCCCGCAGCGTCGAGCCCGCCCTCGGTGGTGAGCTCGTTGCGCCGCTCGGGCACCAGGCAGGCGGCGTGCGGCTTGTGCCGGAGCGCGATCTCGAGCATCGGCTCGGTCGCCGCCATTTCGAGGTTGAGCGGCACCGACAGCTCGCGCGCCAAGCGCGCGATGTCGTCGTCGGAGATGTGGCGGCGGTCCTCGCGCAGATGGGCGGTGATGCCGTCGGCGCCCGCCTGGGCGGCCATGCGCGCGGCGCGCACCGGATCGGGATGCCGCCCGCCGCGTGCGTTGCGGATGGTGGCGACGTGGTCGATGTTGACGCCGAGGCGGAGCGGACGCTTTTCGATCATGATCAGCCCATCAACCGCGCGCGCGTTCCACCGAGTTGATCACCGGCGTCGCCCGGAGCGCGGCGATAATGTTGGTCAGGTGGCGCACGCTCTGCACCTCGATGTCCACCAGCAGCTCGAAGAAATCCTGCGAGCGGTTGGTGATCTTGAGGTTGGTGATATTGCCGCCGCTCTTGCCGATCACCGTCGTCAGGCTGCCCAGGCTGCCGGGCTCGTTGCCGATGGTGACGGCGATGCGGCCGAGATGGACGTTCTCGGCGTCGCCCTCCTCGTCCCAGGCGACGTCGAGCCAGCGGTCCGGCGTGTCGGCGAAGCTGTCGAGGGTCTCGCAATCGATAGTGTGGATGGTCACGCCCTTGCCGGTGGTTACGATGCCGACGATGCGGTCGCCCGGCAGGGGGTGGCAGCAGCCGGCGAAATGCACCGCCATGCCGGGAATGAGGCCGCGGATCGGCACCGCGTTCTTCGATTCCGCCTTCTTTCCCTTGGAGCGGGGCTTGAGCGCCACCACCTTGGACGAGCGCGCCTCGACCTTGGGCGGGAAGATGGCGTGAACCACCTCGCGCCCGGTGTGCAGCCCCTCGCCCACCGCGACGAACAAATCCTCGCGGTTGTCGCAATCGAATTTCTTCAGCACCTCGTCGAGCGCCTTTTCGGCGAAGTCGTGGCCTTCCTGGCGGAACGCCTTCTGCAGGATGGCCTTGCCGAGATCGAGATATTGCTGGCGCTGCTGTGTGCGGATGAAGCGGCGGATGCGCGCCCGCGCCTTGCCGGTGACCACGAAGCGTTCCCAGGTGGGCGAAGGCGTTTGCGCCTTAGATGTTACCACCTCGACCTGGTCGCCGTTGGACAGCTCGGTGCGGAGCGGCACCAGCCGCCCGTTGATCTTGGCGCCGACGCAGGTATCGCCGATCTCGGAATGGACGGCGTAGGCGAAATCGACCGCGCAGGCGCCGCGCGGCAGCTGAATCAGATCGCCCTTGGGCGTGAAGCAGAAGACCTGGTCCTGGTACATCTCGAGCTTGGTGTGCTCGAGGAATTCCTGCGGGTCCGAGGCATGCTCGAGAATGTCCAGGAGTTCGCGCAGCCAGCGGTATTGCGGGCCCTCGGTCTTGGGCGCGCCTTCCTTGTAGACCCAATGCGCGGCGACGCCGAGTTCCGCCACCTCGTGCATTTCGGGCGTGCGGATCTGGACCTCGATGCGCTGGCGCTGCGGTCCGATCACCCCGGTGTGGAGCGAGCGGTAATTGTTGGGCTTGGGCGTCGAGATGTAATCCTTGAAGCGGCCGGGCACCACCGAATAGCGGCTGTGCAGCACGCCGAGCGCGTGATAGCACGCGGCTACGTCGGGCACGACCACGCGAAAGGCCATGATGTCGGATAATTGCTCGAAGCCGAGGTTCTTCTTGTGCATCTTGCGCCAGATCGAATAAATCGTCTTTTCGCGCCCGGAAACCTGCGCGTCGACGCCGCCTTCCTTCAGCTTCGCCTGCAGCTCGTCGATGACGTGGCCGACCAGGTCGCCGCCTTTTTCGCGCAGAAAATTCAGCCGGGTCTTTAGGCTTTCGCGCTCGGCGGGATAAAGCTCGGCGAAGGCCAGATCCTCGAGCTCGTCCTTCATCTTGTGCATGCCGATGCGCTCGGCCAGCGGTCCGTAGATGTCCATGGTTTCGCGCGCGATGCGCCGACGCTTTTCCTCGTCCTTGATGAAATGGAGCGTGCGCATGTTGTGGAGCCGGTCCGCGAGTTTGACCAGAAGCACGCGGATGTCCTCGGACATCGCCAGCACCAGCTTGCGGAAATTCTCCGCCTGCTTGGTCTGGTCGGATTGCAGCTCCAGGCGCGACAGCTTCGTCACGCCGTCCACCAGTCGCGCGATTTCGGGACCGAACAATTTCTCGATCTCCTCGAGCGTCGCCAGCGTGTCCTCGACCGTGTCGTGCAGCAGGCCGGTGATGATCGAGGCGGCATCGAGCTTCATGCCGGACAGGATGCCGGCGACTTCGACGGTGTGCGAGAAATAGGGATCGCCCGAAGCGCGCTTTTGCGCGCCATGCGCCTTCATCGAGAACACATAGGCGCGGTTGATCGCGTCTTCGTTGGCAGACGGGTCGTAGGCCTTAACGCGCTCGACCAGTTCGAATTGGCGCATCATCGCGGGTCACTCCGCCGTCCGGCCGGGACGGCGCTTGGGTGCGTAACGGCCGGCGCGGGTGCAGGTCGCGCGCCGTCCGCCATCGATCAGTGCGCGTCCTTGTCTTCGGCCTCGCCGGACTTTTCCTCGCCGTCGATGTCGGGCATGTCGCCGCCGTTCAATCCGACGGCCTCATCCTCGGCGACTTCCATCACGTCTTTCTGTAAATCCTCGTCCACCGCCTCGTCGCCGCCGGTGGCGGGGGCGGTTTCGCTTTCGCTGCCGGCGACGGACGCGATGTCGGCGCCGGTGCCGAGCTGTGCGCCCAGCTCGATGTCCTGGTCATCCTCGGGTTCGTCGATCTCGACGTGCTTCTGCATGCCCTTGATCAGGTTTTCCTGAAGCTGGGGCAGCGCGATGGTGTCGTCGGCGATCTCGCGCAACGCCACGACCGGGTTCTTGTCGTTGTCGCGGTCGAGCGTGAGTTGCGCGCCGCCGGCGATATCGCGCGCGCGTTGCGCCGACAGCAGCACCAGCTCGAAACGGTTCGGAATCTTGAGTATGCAATCTTCGACGGTGACGCGCGCCATGAATGGATATCTCCGGGAATCGCCTGATGTCCCTCACTATATGGGGTGTTTTATTGCGCCGCAACAGGGGCTTCACCGGACTCGGCGTGATTCCTTACCCGGCGAGAGCGGCGCCGCGGCCATGGGCCGAGACCGTACCACCGGGCAAAACCGCCCATGGCGGCATGATTAACGACGGATTATCGCAGGCTAGGGCTGCTGAGCGAAATCGTCGCGGGTGAAGAGCGCGACCAGCTCCAGCCCCTCCTTCGCGAGATTGGCGCGCGCGCCTTCCAGCCGGTCGACGATGGTGATGATCTTCTTGATCGTGCAGCCCTGGGAACGCACGGCTTCGACCGCCTTCATCACCGAGCCGCCGGTGGTGGTGACATCCTCGAGCAGTATGACGCTCTTGCCCGGCTCCAGCCGGCCGTCGATCAGCTTGGCGGTGCCGTGGTCCTTGGTCTGCTTGCGCACGAAGAAGCCGGAGATCGGCCGTTCCGGCCAGCTGCGCATGCAGACGCCCGAAATCACCGGCACCGCGCCCATTTCGAGCCCGCCGATATAAGCCACATCCTTGTCGTCCTTGATCGCCTCGAAGATCAGATCGGCAACCAGCGATGCGCCCTCGGGATGGAACATGGTCTTCTTCATGTCGAAGAAATAACCGCTGCTCTTGCCCGAGGCGAGGGTGAAGCTGCTGCCGGTGAGCAGCGATTCCCGGGCGATGAGGTCGCGCAGCCGCTCTCTCTTGCTTTGGCTCATGGCTGATCCATAGCGCGCGAGGATTGGCCTGTCACCTGTCCTCGATCGGCCCATCGATCGCCTGGACGGCCTGCCCCGGCGGCAGGCGCGCGATCAACTGCTCGACCGAAAGACTGAGGCCAGGATGCTTCCAGCCGGGCGCGATTTCGGCGAGCGGCAGCAGCACGAAGGCGCGCGCATGCAGGCGCGGATGCGGCAGGATGGGCGGCCGGTCGCGGATTAATCCGTTGTAATCGAGCAGATCGAGATCGATCACCCGCGCCGCGTTCGGTTCGCGCCGCACGCGGCCCAGGCGAGCCTCGATGCGATGCAGCAGGGCGAGCAATTCCTCGGGCGCAAGCCGCGTATCGAGCGCAGCCACCGCGTTGACATACCAGGGTTGTGTTGAAACCGGCACCGGCGATGAACGATAGAATCGCGATCGCGCCACAATCTTGCCTGCTTCTTGGGCGAGACTGCCCATCGCGGCTTCGATCGTCGCCCGCGGTGGGCCGAGGGCACTGGACTGGTTCGCGCCAAAGGCGATCAAGATCATCTCAATTCCCCGGCATCGCGTATTGACGCGGAATGCAGGAACGAAGTCAAATCACCCCGCCGGATAAGTACCCGGCAACTTGTAGACATTGGTGGAGTGTGCACATGACGTTTTATCCCGAAGAAAGAATTGCATTGTTCATCGACGGCGCCAACCTTCACGCCGCCGCGCGCTCCCTGGGTTTCGACATCGACTACAAGCGGCTCTTGGAATTGTTCGGCGAAAAGGGCCGCTTGATACGCGCCTTCTATTATACCGCGCTGATCGAGGATCAGGATTATTCCCCTTTGCGGCCGCTGGTCGATTGGCTCGACTACAACGGCTATACCATGGTGACCAAGCCGACCAAGGAATTCACCGACGCCATGGGACGGCGGAAGGTGAAAGGCAACATGGACATCGAGCTCGCCATCGACGTGATGGAGATGGCTCAGTTCCTCGACCATATCGTTTTGTTCTCGGGTGACGGCGATTTCCGTCGCCTGGTGGAAGCGGTGCAGAAGCGAGGCGTGCGCGTCACCGTGGTCTCGACCATCCGCTCGGCGCCGCCGATGATCGCCGACGAGCTCCGGCGCCAGGCCGACGTGTTCGTCGAGCTTCAGGATTTGGCGCCGCAGATCATGCGCCACCACCGCGACGACGCGATGCGGCAATCTCCCGCGATGAGCGACAGCAACGCGTGACCGCCTCCGGCGGGAGCGCTGGGCCGGAACCTGACTGCCCGCTTTGTCCGCGCCTTGCCGCGTTCCGCGGCGCACAGCGCAAATCCAATCCCGGCTGGTTCAACGCGCCGGTGCCGTCTTTCGGCGACCGGAAAGCGCGGCTGCTGATCGTCGGATTGGCGCCGGGCCTGAAAGGCGCCAACCGCACCGGCCGCCCCTTCACCGGCGATTTTGCCGGCGTGCTGCTTTACGCCACGCTCAAGAAGTTCGGCTTCGCCCGCGGCGAATACGGCGAGCGGGCCGACGACGGACTGGTTCTGATCGATTGCCGCATCACCAACGCGGTGCGCTGCCTGCCGCCCCAGAACAAGCCCGAGCCGGCCGAGATCAAGACCTGCGGCGGCTTTCTGGCATCCGAGATTTCATCCATGCCCAATCTCAAGGCGATCCTGGCGCTCGGCCAGATCGCGCACAACGCCGCGCTCACCGCGCTTCACCAGCGCAAATCGAGCTTTCCCTTCCGCCACGGCGCGGTGCATGCGCCCGCGGGCACGCCGCTTCTGGCCGACAGCTATCACTGCTCGCGCTACAACACCAACACCGGAACCCTGACGGTGGACATGTTCGAGAGCGTGTTCGCGGAAGTGAAAAAGCAGCTCGCTATGCCATAATGATTAAAATTCTTTTCTAGCCCTTATCCCGCATCAGCCGCGCGCGGTCGCGCTGCCAGTCGCGTTCCTTCTCGGCCTGACGCTTGTCGGCCTTGCGCTTGCCCTTGGCCAGGCCCAATTGTAGCTTGGCTTTGCCGCGCTCGTTGAAATAGATCGCCAGCGGGATGAGCGTGATGCCGTCGCGCTTCACCGCGCCCAGGAGCCGGTCGATCTCGCGCTTGTGCAACAGCAGCATGCGCGGCCGGCCCGGCTCGTGATTGACCCGCGCCGGCGGATAGACCGGGAAATGAGCGTTCAGGAGATAGATCTTGCCGTCTTTCTCGGCGGCATAGGCCTCGGCGATCGAGGCCAAGCCTTGGCGCAGCACCTTGACCTCGGTGCCGGCCAGCATCATGCCCGCCTCGAGCGTGTTCTCGATCAGGTAGTCGTGCCGTGCGCGCCGGTTTTGCGCGACGTATCGCTCGTCGCCGCGGAGCGCCATGAAGCGTCTAGTTCAGCAGGCCGGCGGAGCGCATCGCGCTTTTGACCCGGGCCTGGGCCTCCAAACCCGCCGGGACCAAGGGCAGCCGCACTTCGGACGTCGATTTGTCGAGGAGCGAGGCCGCGTATTTGACCGGCGCCGGGCTGGTCTCGACGAACAACGCCTCGTGCAGGGCGCTGAGGCGATTGTTGATCTCGACCGCGCGCTTGGCGTCGCCCTTCCGCCAGGCCGCGTGCATTTCGGCGCAGGCGCGCGGCGCGACATTGGCGGTGACCGAGATGCAGCCGTCGCCGCCCTGCGCCAGGAAGGCCAGCGCGGTCGCGTCCTCGCCCGACAACATGCAGAAATCCTTGCCCAGCACCTCGCGCGTCTTCAACGGCCGCGCCAAGTCGTTGGTCGCGTCCTTGACCCCGATCACATGGGGCAGCTTGGCCAGCCGCGCCATGGTGGCAAGGCTCATGTCGACCACGCAGCGCCCCGGAATATTGTAGATCAGGAACGGCAAATCGACCGCGTCGTTGATCGCCTTGTAGTGCTGATAAAGGCCTTCCTGCGTCGGCTTGTTGTAATAGGGCGTGACGATCAGCGCCGCGTCGGCGCCGGCCTCCTTGGCGTGACTCGTCAGCTCGATCGCTTCGGATGTCGAGTTCGAGCCGGTGCCGGCGACTACGGGCACGCGGCCCTTCGCCGCCTCGATGCACAGCTCGATCACGCGCTTGTGTTCGGCGTGACTCAGCGTCGGCGACTCGCCCGTGGTGCCGCACGGCACCACGCCTTGCGTGCCCTGGTCGATCTGCCAGTCGACGAAGCTTTGGAACGCCTTCTCGTCCACCGCGCCGTTGCGGAAGGGCGTGATGAGCGCGACCAAGGAACCCTTGAACATCCTGACCTCCAGGGCCGGTCCGAACCTGCCCTATGCCGCAAAATAGACCCCATGCCGCGCCGACTGCAACCATTCGCCTGACAGCGGCGGCGTCGACCGTTAGACTGGGTTTGGCGCCTCGCGGAGGAAGACGGGGCCGGGGGAGTGTTGCGCGGGTGAAGTCGTTTATCGCCGGTCTGTTCGTCCTGTTCTGCGCGTTGCTGGGCCCGACGGCGCCGTCGGGCGCGGCGCCTTTGTCCGACGGCGACCGCAAGCTCTATCAGGCCGCCTTCGCCGCCGCCGAAAAGGGCGACATGCGGGCGGCCTGGATCCAGGCCGACAAGGCGAGCGATCCGCTTCCCGCTCTGGCGCTCAAGTGGCTTTCGCTCACGCGCGGCGGCAGCGGCGCGAGCTTTCTCGACATCACCCAGTTCGTCACCGACCATCCCGACTGGCCGAGCCAGCAGCTGCTGGAGCAGCGCGTCGAGGAATCGATGTCCGGCGCCAGCGACGCCGATGTCAGCGCCTGGTTTGCCAATCATCCGCCGGTCAGCTTCAGCGGCAAGCTGCGCGAGGCCGAGATCACGATATCCGCCGGCGACCGCGACAAGGGCGAGGCGCGGATCCGCGAAATCTGGATCAACAGCGACCTCGCCCCCTTCGACGAGAAATCGATGCAGCAGCGCTTTCGCGGCGTGCTGCGCCCGGTGGACAACCAGCTGCGCCTCGACCGTTTGCTGTGGGACGGACAGACGGCCGCGGCTAAGCGCATGCTCCCGTTGGTGAGCGGCGGCCCGCGGACCGTGGCCGAGACGCGGCTGGCGCTGGCCGCTTTGAAAACCGGCGCCGACCAGACGGCGCTCAAGCTGCCGCCCGACCAGCAAAAAGACCTTGGCCTGATCTTCGACCTGGTGCGCTGGTACCGGCGCAAATTCATGGATAGCAAGGCTATCGAGCTGCTCGACAACGCGCCGGCCGATCCCAACCACGCGACGCAATGGGCGGTCGAACGGGAGTTCGTGGCGCGCCGCGCGCTGACCGACGGCCAGCCGGACGCGGCCTTGCGCCTGGCCGAGCGCCACGACGCCACCACCGGGCCAGCCTTCGCCGAGCTGGAATTCCTTTCCGGCTGGATCGCGCTGCGTTTTCTCAACAAGCCTGAAATCGCCTACGACCATTTCGTTCGGCTCTACAACGAGATGAAACTGCCGATCAGCCTGTCGCGCGGCGCCTACTGGGCGGCGCGCGCGTCCGAGGCCATGGGCAAGAAGGATCTCGCCACCAAATGGTACGACAACGCCGCCGACAAGGTGACGACCTATTACGGCCAGCTTGCCGCCGAGGCGCGCAGCGCGGCGCCCGCCTCGGTTCTCGACGAGCCCAAGCCGAAGCCGGAGGAGATCGCGGCTTTCGAGCAGCGCGAGCTGGTGCAGGTGACGCGCGATCTGGGCGACGTCGGCGCGAACGAGACGGTGCGGCCTTTCCTGCGGCGGCTGGCCGACCTGGCCTCGACCCCGTCGGATTTCGTGCTGGTCACGCGGCTGGCGATCGACATCGGCCGCCCCGACCTGGCCGTGGCCGCGGCCAAGCGCGCCGGCTATGCGGGAGTGAACCTCATCGCCGAGGGCTATCCGATCCCCGACCTGCCGCCGTCGAGCAAGCAGGACACGGTCGAAACCCCGCTGCTGCTCGCCATGACGCGTCAGGAAAGCGCCTTCGACCATGCCGCGGTCAGCCACGCCGGGGCGCGCGGGTTGATGCAGCTTATGCCCAAGACCGCGAGCCTGGTCGCCAAGCTGCTGCACATTCCCTATTCCAAGCAAAAACTGACCACCGACAAGCTCTACAACGTGACGCTGGGCCGGGCCTATATCGACGGGTTGCTCAACGACTTTTCCGGCTCCTATGTGCTGGCGGTTGCCTCCTATAACGCCGGCCCGGCGCGGGTAAGAGAATGGATCCGCGATTACGGCGACCCGCGCTCGTCCAATGTCGACGTCATCGACTGGGTGGAATCGATACCCATCGATGAAACGCGGAACTATGTGCAGCGCGTACTCGAGAATTTGCAGATCTACCGCCTGCGGCTGGGCGAGACCACTTTGGCCTTCACCCTCGCCAGCGACCTGAAGCGCTGAGAAGCGCATGACCCACCCGGCCCTGTCATCGACCTCGGCCTGCGTGTTCGACGCCTATGGCACGCTGCTTGACGTTACTTCAGCGGCGAAGCGATGCCGCGACGCACTCGGCGCCAAAGCCGACGATCTCGCGGCGCTCTGGCGTACGAAACAGCTCGAATATTCCTGGCTGCGAAGCCTGATGGGCCGCCACGCCGATTTCTGGCAGGTGACCGGCGAGGCGCTCGACTACGCCATGGCCACGCTCGGCATCGAGGATGCCGGCTTGCGGGCGCGGCTGATGGAGCTTTATCTGGTGCTGTCGGCCTATCCCGACGCCAAGTCCACGCTCGAGGCCTTGAAGCGCGCCGGAAGGCCGGCCGCCATCCTGTCCAACGGCTCGCCCAAGATGCTGGAGGCGGCGGTCAAATCGGCCGGCATCGGCGATCTCCTCGTACACGCGATTTCGGTCGAGGATTGCGGCATCTACAAACCGCATCCCAGCGTTTATGCGCTTGCAACCGAGCGTCTCGGCCTGGCGGCGGAGCGCATCTGCTTCGTCTCGTCCAATGCCTGGGACGCGGCGGGTGCGGCGCTGTTCGGCTTCCGGGTGGCTTGGGTCAATCGCGCCGGCGCCCAGCCCGAGCGCCTGCCCGCCGCGCCTGAAGCCGAGATCAAGTCGCTGGCCGAGCTGCCGCCACTGTTGGGGCTCTGATGCCCGAGGACAAGATTCCGGCGCCGCCCGGCGCGGCCGAGATCGCGGACGCGCTGGCGCGGATCGCGCCTCATATCGTGGCGACGCCGCTGTTGTTTTCGCCGGCGGCCGACGCGCGGCTGGGATTCCGGCTGCTGATCAAAGCGGAGAGTTTGCAGCGCACCGGCTCATTCAAGTTTCGCGGCGCCTTGAACGCGCTCCAGTCGCTCGACAGTGATGCGCGCCGGCGCGGCGTGGTGGCCTATTCCTCGGGCAATCACGCCCAGGGCGTGGCGGCGGCGGCGCAATTGCTCGGCATGCCCGCGATCATCGTCATGCCGGCGGACGCGCCGGCGATCAAGGCCGCCAATACCAGGGCCTATGGCGCCGAATTGGTGTTCTATGACCGCTACACGGAAAGCCGCGAGGCGATTGCCGGCCGTATCGCGGCCGAGCGCGGCGCCGCGTTGATCCCGCCCTACGACGATGCGCGCGTGATCGCCGGACAGGGCACCGCCGGGCTTGAATTGGCGCGGCAGGCGCAGGCGATGGGTGCGCGCCTCGACGCCGTGCTGGCGCCGTGCAGCGGCGGCGGGTTGGTCGCCGGGGTGGCGCTTGCGGTCAAGGCCGCCAGCCCGGAAACATCAATCTATGCGGCCGAACCGGAAACCGTGGACGACATGCGCCGCTCGCTGGCCGCCGGAGAGATTCGCGCCAACGACCCGGCCGCGCGCTCGATCTGCGATTCATTGCTGGCGTCGTCGCCCGGCAAGATTCCCTTCGCCATCGCGCGCCGCCAGCTCGCCGGAAGCCTGACCGCGAGCGACGACGAAACCTGCCGCGCCATGGCAATGGCGTTCGCCGAATACAAACTGGTGCTGGAGCCGGGCGGCGCCGTCGCGCTGGCCGCCGTGCTGGCCACGCGCGACAAATGGCGCGGAAAGACCGTTGCGGTCATAGCCTCGGGCGGAAACGTCGATACGGAAACCTTCAAGGACGCGCTGGCGCGCGCCGCGCGTTAGTCGGCAGTGCCGGCCACGCCTTCATGCCCGCCGCGCATCTTTTCGAGCTGCTGGCGTTGCGGCGGCGACAGCTTCATGCCGTCGGCCGAAAAGCTCTCGATGCTGTCGACGCGGCGGCTGTAGCCTTCATAGACCGCACCGGGTTCCATCTTCATGGAGACATAGACGATATCGGCGGTGACCGAAGCGGTCGGTCCCAATTCGACCGACACCGCGGTCAGCCGGCCCGAGAGATTGCCGTTGATCAGCGCGGTCTCCGCCTCGACCGTGCCGGTGATCGAACCGCCCTCGCCGAGCGTCAGCTTGTGCGCGACGAGATTGCCGGAATGCGCGCCGAGGATATGAACTTCCCCGTCGCTGATGATGTCGCCTTCGGATTTGAAGCCGTCGCTGAGGATCGAGGGTACGCCGCGGTTTCTGCTATTGCTGTTCTGTCTCACGGCGCCATGCCTATTGCGATTTCGCTTGAACAACATTCCGACCCGCCTCCAGGAACTTGGCGGGATCCAGCGGCCTGCCGTCGACAATGACTTCGTAGTGCAGGTGCGGTCCCGTACTGCGCCCGGTGCTGCCGAGTTCACCAATCTCGTAGTGTGCCCCAACACGCTGCCCGCGCGCCACCAGAATGCGGTGAAGATGCGCGAAACGGGTTACGATTCCGTTGCCGTGGCTGATGTCGACGGTGCGGCCATAGCCTTCCTTAACGCCGGTAAATATTACCGTGCCGGGCGCGGTGCTATACACCGGCGTGCGGTAGGGCGCTTCGAGATCGAGCCCGGTATGGAACGCCTCGCGGCCGTTGAACGGGTCGTGGCGCGGACCGAAGCCGCTGCCGACCTGATAGTTCACCAGCGGCGCGGTGAGCGGCAGCGTCTTGAGCAGCTTTTGCAGCTGCGCCTGGCGCTGGCTGTCTTCCGCCGCGACGGCGGTCGGGCTGTTGAGGGCGACGAAGGGTCCGCCCTGCGCCGGCGCGTTGGCGGCAACCGGTCCGATGCGGTTCAAAAGCCGCTCGACATCGAGGCCCGTGGACGCGAGCAGCATTTCCATCTCGCCCGCCACGCGGCCCGCGCCGTTGTCGCCGCGCACCTGGCCGGCGCCGCGATTGTCGGCCGGCAACGGCGGCGCCGACGGATTATCGACCAGCGAATCCGTCTGTTCGTCGTCGACCGGCGGCGTCATGACCTCCGAGCTTTGCCCGCTGCCGGATTGATTGCCGACCGGCGGAGAGAGGACCGGCGGAGAGAGGACCGGCGCGGCCTTGCTCGATTTGTCGTTGAGCAGGGCGCGGAAGCGGTCGCGTTCGAGCATCACTTGCTGGAGTTGCTGATCCTTGGCCGCGAGTTGGGTCTTCATCTGGTCGTTATGCAGCTTGGCGGCTTGCATGTCGGAATCGAGTTGGCGAAGACGGTTGGCCTGATCGGCGCGCTGCGCTTCGGAGTTTTGCAGCTCGACGCGCGCGGCGTTCAGCGTCGCGGTCAGGTCGGCGGTAGCCTGGCCGCTGTTCGCCTTGGCCGCGGTGTCGTTGAGCGCGGTGACCTGAGCCGCCAGCGCGGCGATCTTGTCCTGATCGGCGTCGTGCTGCGACTTGAGCGTGGCGTATTGATTGTTGAGAGCGGCGTATTGGTCGTTGAGCGCGGTGAGCCGATGATTCAGATCGACCATCGCCGAGCCGTTGGCGATGGCGCGCGCGGCGTCGGGTGCATCGGCGTGGAGCGACAGAAGCGAGGAATTGTCGGTGCCGGCGATCTGATCGAGCGTGCGATGGAGCGCGACATATTGCGCGGCGAGAAAGCCGGCGCTGATCAGCGTGCCACAACAGGCGACGACGACCATCGCTTGCAGCCAGCCCGGAAACAGGATCGAACGAACGCCGCCAGAGCTTTTCAGCAGAAGCTGACGCTCGGGAAACATCCGTCCCCCCAACCTGCGCAGTCCAGCGGCCAAAAAGTGCCCCCCGCTACCGAATGGTTGGTTCGGCGGTGCGTGGCCCCATTTCGGGGCATTGCACCTTGACGAACCGGCCCTAAACACGAACCGATCCTGAAAATGATACGCGGCTTTTACCGCCCCCGCCCGCCGGTCTTACGCCGGTCGGCGCCGCGGACTTGACCAAATACCCGCAGCCATCAGCCATTTTGAAGCTACAGACTCGGGTCATATTAGGCAAGTTGTTTCGGCCTGGCAGGCCGGCTCTGACAGCTTTGTAATCTAATTTGTACCAATTCGCGAACCCCCGCCCATGACCCGAAACGGTTCGCCGAAAGCCGCTTTGACCGCCTTTTCATCGGCTGGCGACTTGCGAGCTCGCGCCGCCGGGCATGAGCGGATTGGGCAGATGGAGCCACCAGCCGGTCTCGTTGATCGAGTAATAGGCCCGGTAATTGGTCGGCGCCGCCGCCGGCACGACACCATCGATCAGATTATCGAGCAGCAGTTCCTCGCCTGCGACCGACACCACCAGCACGGCGTGATCGACCTGGCGGCGTACGTCGCGCAATACGACCAGGCGCATGCGGTCGTTGGGCACGCCAAGTTCGCGCAGCAGCAGGAACTTGGTGATGGCGTAATCCTGGCACTGACCGTTCTCGCGCATGAATTCGAACGGCGTCTCCCAATAAGCCGGATCGCCCCAGTTGCGCACGGCCGAGACATAGGGGTGGGCGTTGATCGCGTCGTTGACCGCCGCTAGCTGGCGACGCAGCGGCAGGCCGCGCAGACGTTCGATGAGGCCGGTCCATTCCGGCGGCGTGCAGGACGATGCTACGGCACCGGGTGCGCTGCAGGATTTGGCGGCGGCCGCGCGTTGCGCCTTCCAGCGCGCGAGCAAACCGGTCCAGCGCGTGAACTGGGTGAGGTCGGCGGAATGTATTTCATGCCTGCCGAACATCCGCGGCGCCGCTTCGCGCACCGCCGGCAGCGACGCGATCTCCGCGGCCGGGACGGGTCCGGGCTGGCTTGCGAGCAGCAGCGCTGCGATCAGCAGCCCCGCCGGCTTCCAGCGGAAATGCGGCACGTCTCACCTCGTTCGCTATCCCCGCATCTCCCGTCCGGGCCGGAAAGGCATGGAATGGAGGCCGGAGGCACGGCGCGGCCGGGTTTCACCGGCCGTAAAGGCGTTCCCTGGAAAGAGACCGCCGGTATCGAGGGAGAATCTATCGAGGCAGGCTTAAGCTTCGGCTAAAGCCGAGCAATCGCCTCGAATGCGACAATTAATGGATCGTTACTGCGCGATGTCTCAGCCGAAAACCGGCAGCATCGGCGCCATCAGCAGACCGGCGACGGCGATGGGAATGCCGTAGGGGATCGGCATTTTTTTCTGCATGAAATCCGGCAGCCGGCGGAGACTTGCCAGAATGGTGGTCTGCACCAGCGGATGGCGCAGCAGCAGCACCATGATCGAGAAAACGCCGCCGACCAGCGCCACCGTCACCAGCAGCGGCAACACCTGACCGAGCCCGGCCCACAATGCCGTTGCCGCCAGCAGCTTGACGTCGCCGCCGCCCATGAAGTTGAAGGCGAACAGTGCCGCGCCGGCGACGAAGACAATAAGTCCGGCCTCGAGATGCGAAAGCCAGTCAATGGGCTGGCCGGCGGCCAAAGCCGCGAGCGGAAACGCCGCCGCCAAGGCGACGGTGAGGTAATTGGGAATGCGCAGGGTGCGGAAGTCGCTGATCCCCGCCAGCACCAGCGGGAAGACATAGACCGCGAGCGCAATTTCGCCGCCGAAGCCGAGATGCAGAAGATCCAGGGGATGGCCCATGTCCGGATCATTGTCCGCCCATGGTTAGTGAATCATTAACGCGGCTCTGCGAGGGCCTGCTGCGGATGCGATCCATCGTCTGGCCGGCGCGCAATATTGGCGGTTTGAATAGAATCACCTGATTCCGGCGAATATGCTAGGGAAGGCACCGCAACCCCCGCGCCGCCATGCCACAGAACATTCCGATCGCGACCGATCTCGAATCCCTGATCGACGACGAGACCTCCAGCGCACAGCTTTGGCTCCGGCCGCTCGGGCTGCTTGTTGGCAAGGTCGCGGCTATGGCGGTCGAACGCGAACTGGCGCTGCCGCTAGCCGGGGGAACCAAGGCCTTTGCCGCTGCCGAATTGCTGGCGCGGCGGCGCGGCGGCGTCGCGGCCGCGGTGGCGCCCCTACCCCGGCTGCGCGCCTGGGCGGAGAAACAGAGCACGCCGGTCAAGACGCGCATCGCCCGGCTGTTGACGGCGCTGTCGGACAAGCGCCCGCACTGGGCCGGGTTCGCGCTCGACCGGCCGGTGATCATGGGAATATTGAACGTGACGCCGGACAGTTTTTCGGATGGCGGCGCATTCATCGATCCCGCCCGCGCCGTCCAGCACGGCCGCGCGCTGCTCGGCGCCGGAGCGGACATCATCGATGTCGGCGGCGAATCGACCCGGCCCGGCGCCAAGCCGGTCTCGCCGCAGGAAGAGCTGCGGCGGGTGGAGAAGGTGGTGCGTGAACTTGCCGAAGCCGGCGCGGCGGTCTCGATCGACACCCGCCACGCCGAGGTCATGGAAGGCGCGCTCGCCGCCGGCGCGCGCATCGTCAACGACATCACCGCGCTGTCGGGCGATCCGCGCAGCCCGGCGGTGGCGGCGCGCGCCAAGGCGTTTGTCGTGCTGATGCACATGCAAGGCGAGCCGCTAACCATGCAGGCCGAGCCGCACTACGATCTCGCCTCGGTCGAGGTCGCGGATTACCTCGACGGCCGGATCGCGGCCTGCGAGGTCTCGGGCGTGGCCAAGACGCGCATCGTGGTCGATCCCGGCATCGGCTTCGGCAAGGGGCCGGCGCACAATTTCGAGATCCTGGCGCGGCTCGCGTTGTTCCACGGCCTGGGTTGCGGCGTGTTGGTCGGCGTATCGCGTAAATCGGTAGTCGGCGGGTTGGAAGGGGCGCCGGCGGTGGGCCAGCGTCTGCCCGGTTCGCTCGCCGGCGCGCTGCACGCCTTCGGCCAGGGCGTGCAGATCTTGCGCGTGCACGACGTCGCCGAGACCCGTCAGGCGATAGCCATGGCGCGGGCGATCGAATCCGGCGCCTGATCCTTAGCGGCGGCGCTCGATGATTACGCCGACGCTTTCGACCTCGGGATAGACGTCGAGCTTTTCGACGCTGACGCGCACGCCCTCGACGCGCCGGTCGGCGAGGCAGAGCTTCGCCACCCGTTCGGCGAAGGTTTCAACCAAGTTGATGTGCACGCCCGACGCCAGGCGCTTGATGCCTTCGACGACGGCCTCGTAATTGAGCACGGCGGCGATTTCGTCGCGCCCCGGCGTTGCGCCCTTGATGTCGATCTCGACGCCGATGCGCAGGCGCGGCGGCCGGGTTTTCTCGTGCGCGTGAACGCCAATGCGCGCCGCCAGGACGAGGTTGCGGACGAAGATGCGATAAGGCGTCGTTCCAGCCGCCGCGGCAAGCGGTCGCGCCGTTCCGGCAAGCAGGGCATCGTCCTTCATGGCGCGAAGCATGCCCGAGGGCATGTTGCGGCGCAATCCCGCTAGTTGTCGCGGCCGGCGATTTCCGCCTGCCAGGGCGCGACGCGCCGCTCGAACGCGCCGATCAGCGCATTGAGGCCGGTAGCCAGCAGCACCAGCACCAGCACCGGCACGAACATCTTGGCGGTGTCGAAGTTATTGGCCGAGTTGATGATGATCGCGCCGAGACCGGAAATCGCGGTGAAGAATTCGGCGATCACCATGGCCACCACGGCGCGTCCCACCGCCAGGCGTATGCCGACGATGATATAAGGCAAAGTCGCCGGCAGCACGATGCGGCGCAGGATGACGGCGTCTGATGCGACAAAGGATTTGCCGACGTCGATCAGGCTTTTGGGCACGGCGGCCACGCCCGCCCAGGTGTTAATGCAGATCGGGAACACCGACATCAGCAGCACTACCGCCGCCTTGACCTTGAAGCCAAGGCCGAGCCACAGCATCAGCAACGGCACCAGCGCGACCAGCGGCATGGCATAGCCGGCCATGACATAGATGCCGAGCGCCGCCTCCATGGTACGGAAGCGGCCGATGACCAGACCCAGCGGCACGCCGATCGCGATCGCCAGCGCATAGCCCACGGCGAAGGGCTGCAGGCTCTGGGCGAGCGCCGCCGGAAGTTCGCCCGAGCGCGTCAGTTCCCAGAACGCCGCCAGAATCGCGCTCGGATAGGAGCCGAACACCGGGTTGATGTCGCGGCCGAAGAATTCCCAGATCGAGAGAAAGACACCGAGCGACAGGCAGGTGATCAGCCAGCGCGGCATTTATTTGGCGATGAGCTTCAACGCAGCGGCGCGGACATCCGGCGCGACGTATTTGCTGAGGTCGATCGGCTGCGGCAATGAGCCGGACTGGACCATCTGCTGCTGCATCCAATCGAGCTTGTCCATCGGGATCGCCAGGGTCGGATCGACGCCGCCGCCCTTGGCCTGGTCGAAGATATAGGCGGGGCGCGGATCGTCGGGTTTGGTTCCGGTCAATTCCTGCGTCAATGCGATGGTCTCGTCCTTGTGCGCCAGCGCATAGCGCAATGCATCCATCTCGGCGGCGAGGAATGCCGCCGCCAAATCGCGCTTCTTACTCAACACCGCGCCGGGAGACATGAAGCAGATGCGCATGAATTTCGGCAGCGCGTCGCTGCCGCGCACCAGCAGCTTCAATCCTTCCTTCTGCGCGATCGGCGCGTATTCGCCCGAAACCACTGCCGCGTCGACCACGCCCGCCTGCAACGCCTTGTAGCGGTCGAGGTCGCTGCCGAGATTGGCGAAAGTCACGTCGCCGGGCGATATGTGGTTTTGCGCCAGCACGGTGCGCACCAGGGTATCCGGCATGGCGCCGGGCGCGGAAATGGCGAAAGTCTTGCCCTTGAGCTGGCTGATCGAGGTGACGCTGTCCTTGGTGAAGATGCCGTGCGGCAAAAGCGGCCAATGGCAACCGAGCACCTGAATGTCGGCGCCGTGGGCATCGGCGCTGATGGCGCTGGGCATGCCGCCCTCGAAGCTGTCGAGTTCGCCGGCGATCGCCGCCTGGACCTCGGGTACGTCGCTCTTGAACTGGCTGATCTCGAGCTTGAGGCCGTATTTCTTGGCGAAGTCGTGGCGCGACACCATCATCAGGATGCCGGCGTCGCTCTTGGCTTCGAGCATGCCGTGCCGCCAAGTCTGCAACTCTTGCGCCTGTGCCGGCATCCAGGCCGTAAGCAGCAGAGCCGTCGCCAGAACCGCAAACCGAGTGCCGCTCATGCCCAACCTCCCCTTTGCCCCAGGCCAAATAAGCCGCCCGCTTCGCCCGATTATGGCTTATGTCGGACTCATATATAAAGAACGCACAATGGCCAAGTGTCGATGACGGAAACGGTCCAAAGCAGCGAATTCGAGGACGGCCTGCCCTGGCCGCGGCGGCTGTGGGCGATCGTAACCGTGGTGATCGCGGTTTCCATGTCGGTGCTCGACAGCTCGATCGCCAACGTCGCGCTGCCGACCATCGCCGAGAATCTGAATGCGAGCCCGGCAAGTTCGGTCTGGGTGATCAACGCCTTCCAATTGGCCATGATGATCATGCTGCTGCCGCTGGCCTCGCTGGGCGACATCTACGGCTACAAACGCATCAGCATTTGCGGGCTCGCCGTGTTCACGCTCGCCTCGCTCGGCTGCGCCACCTCGACCTCGCTGATCATGCTGGCGACGATGCGCGCGGTGCAGGGCGCGGGCGCGGCCGCGCTGGTGAGCGTCAACGCCGCGCTCATCCGTTCGATCTATCCGCGCGCCATGCTCGGCCGCGGTCTCGGCATCAACGCCTTCATCGTCGCGACTTCCGCCGCCGCCGGACCGTCGGTGGCGGCCGGCATCCTATCGCTTGCGTCGTGGCCGTGGCTGTTCCTGGTCAACCTGCCTTTGGGATTGATCGCCTTGTCGCTGGCGCCGCGCATGCTGCCGCCCAACCGGCGTTCGCATCACCGCTTCGACGGCTTGAGCGCGGCGCTCAACGCCCTCACCTTCGGCCTGCTCATCACCTGCATCGACGGCTTCGGCCACGGCGAGAGCCTCGAGCTGATAAGCATTCAGTTCGCGCTGATGGCGATTTCCGGCGCGGCTTTCGCCATCCGGCTGCGGCTGTCGCCGTTTCCGATGCTGCCGATCGATCTGTTCGCGCGGCCTATCTTCGCCTTGTCGGTGGCGACCTCGGTGTGTTCCTTCATCGCGCAGAGCCTGGCGCTGGTTTCGCTGCCGTTCTATTTCGAGAACAGCCTCGGCCTGTCGCAGGTGACGACCGGGCTGCTGATAACGCCCTGGCCGCTCGCCATCGCCGTGGTCGCGCCGATTTCCGGGCATTATTCCGACCGCTATCCCGCCGGCATATTGGGCGGCATCGGGCTTGGCACCATGAGCCTCGGACTGGCGCTGGTCGCTTTCCTGCCGGCGCATCCGGGCTTCGCCGACGTGGCGTGGCGCATGGCGGTCTGCGGCGTCGGATTCGGCATCTTCCAGTCGCCCAACAACCGCGCCATCCTCGCCGCCACGCCGCGCGAGCGCAGCGGCAGCGCCGGCGCCATCATCTCGACGGCGCGGCTCCTGGGCCAGACCGCAGGCACTTCTCTGGTGGCGCTGGTCTTCGGCCTGGCGGCGGCGCATTCCGGGGCGTCGAGCGGCAGCGAGCGCGTCTCCGTACTCATCGGCGCGGCTTTCTCGGCCGCGGCAGCCCTGGTCAGCTGTTTGCGATCGATGAATTTCGACACCCCCGGAAAATCCGACCCGGGAAAGCCCGGTGGGCAAAGCTGAACGCCCGATAGAAGTGGGCGCGGCCCACGAGTTGACGCGGCGCATTCCAAAATGCCAAACAAGACCCGATATCAGGCAGGCTCGAGCGACAACGGAGACGGCGGTGAAACACAGCGACGGCAGAATCCTCACCACCCATGTCGGCAGCCTCATTCGCCCGCCGGCGCTGCGCGAATTCCTGCGCGCCAAGCAGGGCGGCAAGCCCTACGACCAGGCCGCCTTCGCCAAATGCCTCAAGGACAGCGTGGCCGAAGTGGTACGGCAGCAGTCCAAGGTCGGCGTCGACGTCGTCAGCGACGGCGAATTCGGCAAGGCGATCAGCTGGTCTCAATACGCGCTCGAGCGCCTTTCCGGCTTCGAGCGGCGGCCATTTTCGGGCGGCAACCCATTCGCTCGCGGCGCCGATCGCGCCCGCTTCGCCGATTTCTACGCCGAGATGGACGCGAAGGACGACGGCGCAACGACTTCGGAATCGATCGTGGTCGGGCCGATCCGCTATACCGGCCAGGTGGCGCTGCAGCGGGACATCGACGATTTCAAGGCTGCGCTCAAGGGCGTGAAGGTGGCAGAGGCGTTCCTGCCGGTGGCGGCGGTTTCGAGCGTCATTCCCGACAAGAAGAACGAATACTACAAAACCGACGACGATTTGCAGATGGCGGTCGCCGAGGCGATGCGCACCGAATACAAGATGATCGTCGATGCCGGATTCCTGGTTCAGCTCGATGACGCGCGCGCCGCCGTCACCTTCGACCGCATGGTGCCGCCCGGCACCTTCAAGGAATACCGCAAATGGCTCGGGCGCCAGATCGAGATCATGAACCATTCGCTCGCGGGCATTCCCCAGGACCGCGTGCGCTATCACGTGTGCTGGGGCAGCTGGCCCGGCCCGCACACCACCGACGTGCCCCTGAAGGACATCATCGACATCATCCTGAAGGCGCGCGTCGGCGCCTTCGTGATCGAGGGCGCCAATCCGCGCCATGAGCATGAATGGAAGGTGTGGAGCGACGTCAAGCTGAAGGACCGGATCCTGATCACCGGCGTCATCAGCCACGCCACCAACGTGGTCGAGCATCCCGAGCTGGTGGCCGAGCGCATCGTCCGGGTGGCGAAGGAGGTCGGGCGCGAACACGTGATCGCCGGCACGGATTGCGGCTTCGCCCAGGGGCCGTTCTACCGCCGCGTCCATCCCTCGATCATGTGGGCGAAGCTCGAAGCGCTCGCCGCGGGCGCGAAAATCGCCTCGAAGCAGCTCTGGACCGCCAAGACCAAGGCGAAGCAGCGCCGGCGCGCCTAGCTAGGCGCCGCAAGTCGTCAGCCTTCCTTGCGCGCAACAAGCCCGTCGAGCGCCAAACCCGCGAAGGCGGCGGAAATGCGGGCGACCGAGGCGTCGGGTTCCTTGCCGTACCAATCCACCGCGGCGTTGCACATTCCGAGAATGGCCAATGTCGCAAGCCGGGGATCGAGATCGCGGCGCAGCTCGCCGGCGGCGATGCCGGCTTCGATCACGTCCTGCAGAATCCGCTCATAGCGCTTCGCAACGCGGCCGATGCGGCGCCGGCTTTCCGGCGGCAGGAAACGCCGCTCGCGCAGAAAACAGCGCACGAAGGCAGGCCGTTCCTCGCCCGGCACCAGATGGTTGCGGATGATGGCGGCCAGCTTTTCCGCCGCGCCGCCCGGACCATCGGCTATCGCGAGCGCGCGGCCGATGAAATCGCCGACGCTGCGCAGGCAAATCTGCTCCAGCATCGCTTCCTTGGAGGAGAAATAATAATAGAGGCTGGCCTGGCGCATGCCGAGACGGTCGGCCACGTCCTGGGTCGAGGCGCCGTGAAACCCGCGCGCGGCGAATACCGCGGCCGCCGCATCGATGACCTCGCCGGCGCGTTTTTCGGCCCGCCGCCGCCCGCCGGCTGAAAGCCGCGTCCCCGAGAGCTTGAGGGAAGAAATCGGCATTGCCCCGCCTGTCCACGCCGAGTCAAACTCGGCCGGGAAACCATAGACGACGCGTCTATTGGACGATAGAAAATTTCCGAGAAAAAACGCCGCCCGGGAGACCGCCATGACCGCGAACCGAAAGCCGCCCTTCCGCGCCGACCAGGTCGGTTCGCTGCTGCGGCCGCCCGCTGTGCATTCGGCGAGGGCGAAAGCCGACAACGGCGAGATGTCCCGCGCCGATCTCCGCGCCGTCGAGGACCGCGCCATCGCCGAGGCGGTGGATCTCCAGGAATCGGTCGGGCTTCAGGGCATCACCGACGGCGAGTTCCGCCGCGCCTTCTGGCACGTCGATTTCCTCACCGGTTTCGACGGCATCGTCGCCACGCAATCGAATTATGCCGTGAGCTTCAAGGGCGAAGGCGGCGCGCAGGCCGAGACCCGTTCGATGCTGGTGGTGAACGGCAAGGTGAAGCGAACACGGCCGATCATGGGCGCGGATTTCGCCTTCTTGCGCCAAACCACCAAGCGCACGCCCAAGGTCTGCATCCCGGCGCCGACATATCTGCACATGCGCGGCGGCCGCAAGGTGGTGAGCGCCGAGGCCTATCCCGACATGGAGCAATTCTGGGCCGACATCGTCGCGGCCTATCGCGCGGAGATTGCCGATCTCGCCGAGGCCGGCCTGACCTATCTGCAGCTCGACGACGTTTCCTTCGCCACCTTGTGCGACGAGAAGGTGCGCGCCCAGGTGAAACGCGACGGCGAGAACCCCGACAAGCTCGCCACCCGCTATGCCGCGATCATCAGCGATCTCATCGCCGAGCGGCCGCCCGGCCTCGGCGTGACGTTGCATACCTGTCGCGGCAATTTCCAAAGCATGTGGATGGCGGAAGGCGGCTATGACGCGGTGGCCGAGGCGCTGTTCGCCGGCGCCGATGTCGACGGCTTCTTTCTCGAATACGACAGCGCGCGCGCCGGCGGCTTCGAGCCGCTGCGTTTCCTGCCCAAGGGCAAGAAGGTCGTGCTCGGTCTGGTCAGCACCAAACGGCCTGAGATCGAATCGAAAGACGAATTGAAGCGCCGGATCGACGCCGCGGCCAAGTTCGTGCCGCTCGAGAATCTCTGTCTGAGCCCGCAATGCGGCTTCGCCAGCACGCATCACGGCAACCGCGTCACGGTCGAGGTCGAGCGTCGCAAGCTGGCCCTGGTGGTCGAAACCGCGGCCGAAATCTGGGGTTCGGCCTGACTCGGCTTTCCCGGCCTGCCCACTCATTTCTGCCCACTTTTAGACCGGAATATCTCGACAACATGCCGGTTCTGAACTTCGCATCGTGGGCAACCCTGTAGATTCTCAATTAAACTCCCAATTATTCAGTCATATTTAGTGGGATATTGCCCACATTGTTGCCCACTCATTTAGTGGGCGATATTGTGGTTGACCCAATGCCTCTCGCCGCCGAAAACCGGTGACAAGAAAAAGTCGATTTCGGGAAGGAGCGAGCGACGTGGACAGCCAATCGCTGTTGCAGGAAATCTCGGGCTATTGCCGGCGCGTCGGCATGGCGGAATCCACTTTCGGCCGGCTCGCCGTCAATGATGGCAAGCTGGTCAGCCGCTTGCGCTTCGGCGGCCGCGTCACGGTGGAGACCGTCGAGCGGGTGCGCAATTTCATCGGCCGCCACAAAAGCGCCGGTGAAGCCGCGCCGCCCCCGGCCGTGACGGCGTCCATCAACGGCGCGACGCCGGCAAACGGCGCGGCCGCGACCACCGACAAGAATTTCCGCTTCTACGACAACCGCCAGAAATATCTCCTGTTCGTCAACACCTGCAGCGAGAAATGGGTGGTGGCCGAGCGCGTCGGGCTCGAAATCGCCAGCATCCATCCGCGCCCGCCGGGCGTGCGCGTGTTCGACGCCGGCATCGGCGACGGCACCGTGCTCGAACGCGTGATGCGCACGCTCCACCACCGCTTCCCCACCACGCCGCACTACATCGTCGGCAAGGAGATCAGCCTCGAGGATGTGCGCCTCGCGCTCGAAAAGATGCCCGACCGGCTGTTCGAGCATCCGACCACCGTGCTCATCCTCACCAACATGTATTATTCCGAGGCGCCGTGGCTGACGCCGAATTCGGTCAACGCCGCGACCAGCATGGTGTGGCACGAGGTCGGGCTGACCGGCAGCACCTCGCACGAATTCGAGGAGCAGATCACCCAGCTCCAGCCCTTCCTGAGCCAGAACTGGCGCGCCAAGGTGAGCAAGACCAGCGGCAACCCGATCTACGAGAAGCCGGTGGTGCTGGTGCTCTACCGCGAGGACTACAAGCTGCTGCTCGACCAGATGCGCCCCAAGCGTGGCGTCACCCGGGCCGATTACGACCTGGTCATCGCCTCGCAGCCCTATCGCGCCCGCGCCTCGATCGAGTTCAAGGCGCAGAAGGTGCTGGCGCCGCTGGCGCGTGCGCTCGGGCCAGGCGGCCGGCTGATCGGCATCCATTCGCACGGCCATGATCCGGGGCTCGAGGTCATCCAGAAGATCTGGCCCGACGAAAACCCGTTCCAACACGATCGTCACCAGCTGCTGCGCGCGACCAAGGCCGAGCTTGGCCCGGCCGGGCGCGATTTGAATTTCAACGCCTATGCCGATGCGCGCTCGCTGTTCCGCTATAACATGCACACGCTGCCGAGCGAGGTCGGCGAATCGATCGGCACCTCGACGCTGTTCGCCGCCTGGAACGCGGCCATCTACGTGGCGCAGATCGAGGACCAACGGCTCGAGGCGGTGATTTCCAACAGCGCCTATCTCGACGCCACACGCGAGGTGCTGCAGAAGCACGGCGGCTTGTGGTTCTGGGATGAATCCTTCGTAATCTCGCGCAAGCGGGATTCCGCCTGATGCCGGTCGCCGCGCCGCGCGGCGGCAACGCGGCTGCGATCTCGCCAGCGCTGCTGCGCCAAAGGATCGTCGATCTCGTCGGCGACGCCACGCTGGAGCTTTCGGCGCGCGACCACACGAACGCGACGACTTGCCGCGATCTCATCCCGCCGGGCCGGGCGATCTATATCAACTTCGCGCCGGGCGACAGCCCCGCCGGAACGGTCGAGACCGCCAAGCTGTTGCAGCGCGCGGGCTTCCGCCCGGTGCCGCATGTCGCTGCGCGCCATCTCACCGGCAAGGTGCAGCTCGAGGATTTCCTGGCGCGGCTCAACGGCGAGGCCGGGGTCGACGAGGTATTGGCGATCGCCGGCGACCGCGACCGGCCGGCGGGGCCGTACCAATCGAGTCTGCAGCTGATCGAGAGCGGCGCCTTCGCGCGACACGGCATCGCGCGCATCGGCATCGCCGGATATCCCGAGGGCCATCCGAAGATATCCGCGCGCGAACTCGACAATGCGCTCAGGCTCAAGCTTGCCCGCGCGCATCTCGAAGGACTTTCGCCCGCCATCGTCACCCAATTCGCCTTCGACGCGCAGCCGATCCTCGACTGGATCCGGCGCACCCGCGGCGAGGGCATTACCGCACCGCTGCGCGTGGGTTTGGCCGGGCCGGCCAGCATCGGCACCCTGACCAAATACGCGCTGCGCTGCGGCGTCGGCAATTCGCTGCGCATGCTGATGGGCCGCCAGGCCTCGGTCGCCCGCCTGCTCACCGAATCCGGGCCCGAGCCTGTGATCGGCGAACTCGCCCGGGCCGATGTCGATGCGCTCGGCATAAGCGGGCTGCATTTCTTCAATTTCGGCGGCGTCGCTCGCACCGGAACCTGGATGCGCGCCGTCGCCCGTGGCGATTTCACCCTCGCCGCCGAGGGCAGAGGCTTCAAGGCGGCGTTATGACCGCGCCGATTCCGCCGGCGAGAGCGCTCAATCCCTGAAGACGACGGTTCGCGAGCCGTTGAGAAACGTCCGGTCGTCGAGGTGCCAGGCCAGCGCGCGCGCCAGCACCCGGCGCTCGATATCCCGTCCCTTGCGGATGAGATCCTCGGGCGTATCCTGATGGCTGACGCGCTCCACGTCCTGTTCGATGATCGGCCCTTCGTCGAGATCGGTCGTCACGTAATGCGCGGTCGCGCCGATCAACTTGACGCCGCGCGCATGCGCCTGATGATAAGGACGGGCTCCCCTGAACCCCGGCAGAAAGGAATGATGAATGTTGATGCAGCGCCCGCTCAGCCTGGCCGACATATCTTCCGATAGAATCTGCATATAGCGCGCCAGGACGACGACGTCGCTCCTGGTTTCCTGGATGAGATTCCAGATTTGCGCCTCCTGTTCGCTTCTCGTGTCGCCGGTGACCGGCAAGTGATGGAACGGGATGCCGGCGAGATCGAGCCGGTCGAATGCCGTGCGCGGGTGGTTCGAGACCACGGCGGAGATTTCCATCGGTATTTCGCCGATCCGCCAGCGGTAGATCAGGTCGGCGAGACAGTGATCGAGGCGCGAAACCAGCAGCATGACCCGCTGCTTTTCGTGGCGCGGACGCATGCGCCATTCCATCGCAAAGCGTTGCGCGATCACCGCGTAACCGGCGCGGATATCGTCGAGCGGCCGCGCGTTTTCCATCGGCTCGAACATGGTTCGCAGGAAAAACCGGCCGGTCTGCGCGTCCTCGAATTGATTGGCCTCGAGAATGTTGCAGCCGGATTCGAACAGATAGGTCGACACGGCGGAAACAATGCCGGGACGATCGGGGCAGGAAAAGGAAAGCAAATAGGTGTTCGACATTTCGGTGCTCATTTGGCAGATCGGCATGGTCACATCTCGCATTGCGGATGCTCAACCACAAATTTGACCGTGGGCTATGGGCGAGCGCCCAAGCGTGATGCGTAAGGGCGGAGTTCCGGTCTATCCTGACGGTGATGGAAGAAGAGCTTACCGGCCGGCGCGCGATCCTGACCTGGCGGCGCGATAAGCGCGCCAAGCTGATCGGCGCGCGGCGTGCGCTTGGCGCGGCCGCCCACCGCGCCGCCAGCCGCGCGATCGAACAACAGCTGGCCGCACATTTTCCCGATCTAGCGACGAGGCTGGTGGCGTTCTATTGGCCTTGCCAGCGCGAATTCGATCCGCTGCCCTTGGTCAAGCGATTGGTCGCGCGCGGCGGGACGGCGGCACTGCCGGTGGTGGTGGCAAAAAACCTGCCGTTGGAATTCCGCCCTTGGCGTCCCGGCGCGAGAATGGCGGTGGGTACCTACGGCATCCCCTATCCCGCCGAGGGCAGCGCGGTTACGCCCGAAACGCTGCTGGTGCCGATGGTGGGCTTCGACCGGGCGGGATATCGCCTGGGTTATGGCGGCGGCTATTACGACCGCACCCTGGCCGCGCTGCCGGAAAAGCCGCTGTGCATCGGCCTGTGCTTCGCGCTCGGCCGCATCGACAGCATCCATCCGTTGCCCCACGACGTGCCGATGGATTTCATCATCACCGAGGAGATGGCGGCGCGGCGCATCGGCAGGCGGCTTCAAGTCCTATGAGCTAGACCGCCCGGGCGCGCGGCGCTGGCTCCTCCGCCAGATGCCGCAGGCGCGGAATCACCTTCTCGCCGAAAATTTTCATGTTCTTCTTGGCGAGCTCGTGCGGCAGCGTGCCGAATTGCAAGGCGGTGAGCAGGTAGCCGAAGCCGATCTGCTTCTGGTACTCCTCGAATTTCTGCACGATGGTGTCGACGCCGCCGCACATGAACATGCCGACCTTCATCAGATCGTCGATGGTCTTGTCGCTGCCGGAAATCGCGCCCTTGGCCTTCATCACGCCCTTCATCGAGGCGAGCGAGAGATAGCCCGGCGGCAGCAGCATCTCCGGCGGCATGCGCAGGAAGCGGTTGAAGAAATTCTCGACGTGCGGCTTGGCCTCGCGATAGGCCTCGGCGTCGGTCTCGGCGACGTAGGTCGGGACCGCCCAGCCGAGTTGCATCGGCGAGGCGGTGTAGCCGCGCTTCTCGGCTTCCTCGCGGTACATCTGCATGTAGCGCGCCAGCGCCGAAACCGGGCTGAAGGTTTGGAGATAGGTGTATTTGCGCGCCGGATCGGCCGCCCATTCGATGGTTTCGCGGCTGCCCTGCGAGGGAATCCAGATCGGCGGATGCGGCTGCTGATAAGGCCGCGGCCACACATTGACGTAGTTGAAATGGTAATACTTGCCCTCGAAGGGGAACGGGCCGGTCTCGGTCCAGCCGCGCACGATCAGGTCATGCGCCTCGTGGAACCGATCGTGGGATTCGGCCGGATTGACGCCCCAGGAATGATATTCCGCGCCGATGCCGCGCACGAAACCCGCCACCAGCCGCCCGCCGGTGATGACGTCGATCATGGCGAATTCCTCGGCGACGGTGAGCGGATTGTTCAACAGCGGCAAGGCCCGGCCCAGCACCGCGATCTTGACCCGCTTGGTGCGCCGCGCCAGCGCGCCCGCCATCACGCCGGGGATCGGCATCAGCCCGTAGGCGTTGGAATGATGCTCGTTGACGCAGATGCCGTCGAAGCCGACCTCCTCGGCGTATTCGAGCTCGTCGAGATAGCGGTTGTAGAGGATGTGGCCCTTCTTCGGGTCGTAATAGGAATTGGGCAGCGTTACCCAGGCCGAGTCGTATTTCTTGTGATAGTCCAGATCGAGATCGGCATAGGGCATCAGGTGGAAGCAATAGAACTTCATGACCGCGCTCCCTCGATGAATTTGGTCACGGCGGAGACGTATTCGTCGGTCTTCTCGACATGGGGCAGATGGCCGCAATTGGCGAAGGTCACCAGCTTCGAGCCCGGGATCAGCTTCTGAAACTCCGGTCCGTAGGCGGGCGGCATCAGCTTGTCGCTGTCGCCCCACAGAATGAGCGTCGGCACGGTGATGCGGTGCAGCCATTTGTAGAGATGCGGATCGTAGAGCCGCGGCTGCCAGGCGAGCCTGGCCACGGTGATGTTGTTCTTCAGCACCAGGTCGATCTGCTCGTCGGAAAGCGGCTGGCTCAGCATCTTTTCGGCCAGGGCCGGGTCCGCCACTAGATTGCGGATGGTCTGCTCGCGCGACCATAGGAAAATATCGGCCGGTTGCAGGCCCTTGACGTGGATGCCGGCGGGCGCGACCAAGGTCAGGGTGTTGAGCGGATTTTGGTTGCGCACCGCGAGCTCGGCCGCGATCCAGCCGCCGAGCGACGTGCCGACCAGATTGACCCGCTCGAGGCCGAGCGCGGCCATGAAATCGAGATAGAAAAACGCCAGGTCGGCGATGTTGTCGAGCCAATCCGGCGTCTCCGACATACCGAAGCCGGGATGCTCCGGCACGATCACCTCGAAGCGCCCGGCCAATGCCTCCATGAAGGGAAGCCACAGCGGCGCGCCGTTCGCGCCGTGCAGGAAGAGCAGCGGTTCGCCTTTGCCGGCGCGCCGCACATTGACCTTGCAGCCAGCGATGGTCTCGAAGGATTGGCGCGGCTCGGTCATCGATTCCCCTGTGCGATAGCTGCCAAGTCTAGGCGGAAGCCGCGCGGCTTGTACACCGAAAATGAACAGTGTACTGTCTATCATCCACAGCGGGACGGGGAAGCAGCTCGCAGTGCCGCACAAATCGCGCGAGAAGATGGGCAACGGGAATGGGCCGGCGCGCGACGCCGCCGCCGGCGATCTGCCTTATCTGTGCGCCTCGCCCGGCCATCTGATCCGGCGGCTGCAGCAGATCGTGGTCTCGATCTATGCCGAAGACGCCAAGGAATTCGGCATCACCGTCGTGCAATACGCCGCGTTGGCGGCGATCCGCTCCAATCCCGGCATCGACCAGCGCCGCCTCGCGCGGGTCATCGGCATCGACCGTTCGACCATCGGCAGCGTGGTGCAACGCCTGCAACGCGGCCGCTACCTCACTCGCGTCACCGCCCGGCGCGACCGCCGGTTCAAGGAACTCGTCCTGACCGCATCGGGCGCGGCGCTGCTGCGTCGCATGAGCCCGATCGTCAAGGGCGTGCAGGTGAAGCTGTTGAGCGTGCTGAGCCCCGGGGACCGGACGGAATTCGGCCGTCTGCTGAAGGAACTGGTCGACAAGAACATCAAGCGCAGCCGCGTGCCGTTCGAACTTCATCTGGTGGATGCCGCCTGATGCGTTAGACCCGAGGCCAGCCGGACGGAACGCCGCGATAAAAACGAACAGGGGGAGGAACATGGCTCGCAGTATCAATATCAACCAGCTGGTGGACGACCAGAAGGTGGGTTCGTTCGTTGTCACGCTGGTCGTGCTGGGTTTCCTGGCGATGCTCGCCGACGGCTACGACATCCTGGCGCTGGCTATATCCGCGCCCGCGATCATCAAGGACTGGGGCGTGGACCGCGCCGCGTTCGGCCCGGCGTTCAGCGCCAGCCTGTTCGGCATCCTGTTCGGCGCGCCGATCCTGGGCTGGGTGAGCGACCGGTTCGGCCGCAAGAAGGCGATCGTCTCCGGCGGCCTGATCTTCGGCGCCTTCACCCTCGCCTGCGTCTGGGCGACCAGCCTGCAAGAGCTGGTGGCGCTGCGGTTCCTCACCGGCATCGGCCTGGGCGGATTGCTGCCCAACACCATCGCCCTGATCGCGGAATACGCGCCCAAGCGCTGGCGCGCCACCTCGGTGATCGTGATGTTCTCGGGCATTACCCTCGGCGGCGCGGTGCCGGGCTGGCTGGCCCCCGAGCTGCTGCCAGCCTATGGCTGGCAGGCCCTGTTCGTGGTGGGCGGCCTCGGGCCGATCGTGATCGCCCTGCTGCTGGCGCTGGTGCTGCCGGAATCGATCAAGTATCTCGTGCTGCGCGGCGGCCGCAACGCCGAGGCGGCGAAGCTCGCCTCCCGGCTGAGCGGCGAGACGATTGCGGCGGATACCGCGTTCACCATCGAAGGCGGCAAGAAAACGCCGTTCACGCCCGCGCTGTTGTTCTCGGGCGGATTGGCGGCGATTACGCCACTGCTGTGGATCCTGTTCGCCTCCAACCTGATGGCGAACTACTTCATCAACAGCTGGATCGTGACCGTGTTCCCGGCCACGGGCCGGCACGATTTGTTGATGTTCCAGGTCTGCGGCACGATCGGCGGCATCCTCATCAGCTTCCTGCTCGACCGGACGGGTTTCGTGCCGATCGTGATCCTGTTCCTGTGCGGCGCGATTTCGGTCTCCTTGATAGGCCAGCCGGGCCTGCCCGATACGACGCATACGCTCATCGTCGGCGCCGCCGGCTTCTGCGTGCTCGGCGTGCAATTCGGCATCAATGCGATCTCGGGCATGATCTACCCGACGGCGTTCCGTTCCAACGGCTCGGGCTGGGCCTTCGCCATCGGCCGCTTCGGCTCGGTTATCGGACCGTTGCTCGGCGGCTACCTGTTGGCGATGCAGTTGCCGCCGCAAAACCTGTTCTACGCGCCGGCGATTTCACTGGCGCTGGGCTTCGTGGCGAGCCTGATCCTGCTGCGCTGCAGTATGACGCGCTTCCGCGGCCTGACCATCGACGACAAGGCGGCCGGCTGAACCGGCGCGGTTGTGGGCCGCTCGGCTTGACAGCCGGGCGGCCGTAGAGATTGATTGAATCGACAACGAAGGATTCATCCGGGGGAGGTTGCCATGCGTTTGTCGATCATCGCGGCGCTGTTCGCCGCCGCGACGCTGCTGGCCGGCGGGTCCGCACGCGCCGACGAACCCTACAAGCTCCGCATCGGCTGGGTGGTGGTGCCGGCTTCGCTCGAACCCATCTATTTCGCCAAGGACGGCATCGCCCGGAACAACGGCAAGAGCTACGTGCTCGAGCCGATCCATTTCGCCGGCACGACGCAGCAGATGCAAGCGCTCGCCACCGGCGATCTCGATCTCGCCAACCTCGCCTACTCCGCCGTCGGCCTCGCCATCCAGAACGCCGGGTTGAGCGATCTGCGCGTCATCTTCGACGGCATCCAAGACGGTTACGACGGCTATTACAGCAACGAGTTCATGGTGCTGAAGGACGGGCCGATCAAGACCGTGGCCGATCTCAAGGGCAAGGTGCTGGCGACCAACGCCATCGGCGCCGCGGTGGATATCGGCATGCGCGCCATGCTGCGGCGCAACCACCTCGAGGACAAGCGCGACTACCAGGTGATCGAGACCCAGTTCCCGAACATGAAGCAGCTGCTGCTGGATCATAAGGCGGATCTGATCGTCGCCGTGCCGCCCTTCTCCTACGATCCCGAATTGCGCGCCAACGCCCGCACCCTCTTCACCATGAAGGACGCTTTCGGCGTAACCCAGCTCACCGCCATGACCGCGCGCGCCGGATTCATCAAGCAGCACCGCGCCGTCATCGTCGATTTCATGGAAGACGCGATCCGCGCCATCCACTGGTACACCGACCCCAAGAACCACGACGAGGCGGTGCAGATCGTGGCGAACTTCATGCAGCGGCCGCCGGCGCTGTTCCAGGACTGGCTGTTCACCAAGAAGGACGATTACCGCGACCCGAACGGGCTTCCCGATCTCGCCGCCTTGCAGCGCAATCTCAACACCCAGAAATCGCTCGGCCTGCTCGACGCCGATATCGACGTCAAGAAATACAACGATCTGAGCATGGTCAAGGAAGCGGCCGCGCGCGTCAAATAGCGGCGCGTTATTTCCCCAGCACCTCGCGCCGCACGATGGCGGCGCCTTCGGCCAGCGCCTTGAGCTTGGCGAAGGCGGCGGCGCGCGCGATGTATTTCATGCCGCAATCGGGCGCCGGGATGATGCACTCCGGCGGCACGTATTCGAAGGCGCGGCGGATGCGCGATGCCACCACCTCCGGCGTCTCGGGCGCGGGATCGTTCAGATCGATGACGCCGAGGATGATCCGCTTGCCGCCCAGGCTTTTCAGCACGGCGAGATCGAGATTGGACTGCGCGGTCTCGATCGAGATCTGGCTGGCGATGGTGGCGGCCAGCTCGGGCAGGAAGGAATATCCGGAAGGCCGCGCATGCACGACATGGGCGTAGCCGAAGCAGAGATGCACCGCGGTTTCGCCGGGCACGCCTTCGAGCGCGCGGTTGATCGCCTTGACGCCGTAGAGCTTGGCCTTTTCCGGCCGCGCCTGGAGATAGGGCTCGTCGAGCTGGATGATGTCGGCGCCGGCGGCCTTCAGATCCTTGGCCTCCTCGTTCACCGCCGCGGCATAGGCCAGGATCAGTTCTTCCTCGTTCTTGTAGAAGTCGTTTTGCGCCTGCTGCGCCATGGTGAAGGGGCCGGGCATGGTGATCTTGATCGGGCGCGCGGTGTTGCGCTTGAGGAATTCGACGTCGCGAACCTCCACCGGCCGCGATCGTTTGATCGGCCCGGCGACGCGCGGCACCGGATTGGGATGTCCGGTGCGGTCGAGCGCGCTGCCGGGATGGTCGATGTCGACGCCGGAAAGCGCCGTGGCGAAGCGGTTGGAATAGCTTTCGCGCCGCATCTCGCCGTCGCTGATGATATCGATGCCGGCGCGTTCCTGGTCGCGGATGGCGATCAGCGTGGCGTCGTCCTGCGCCTGTTCGAGGAGAGGCTCGGCCACGCGCCAGATTTCGCGCGCGCGCACCCGCGGCGGCAACCGTCCCTTGAGGTTCTCGCGGTCGAGCAGCCAATCGGGCTGGGGATAGCTTCCCACCACGGTGGTCGGCAGCATCTGGTTCATCACATTCTCCGCGGCAACTGGAAGGCGGGATAGCGGGGCGCAGTTTGCGGCGAAGCCCGCCCTGTGGTCAAATCGTCCGTCGGGCGCAAGGCTCCATAAAAAATGGGGGATGGGATGAAGACGGAATTCTGGGCCGCGACGATCGCCGTCGCGATGCCGCCTTTGTACGGCGCGGCCCTGTTCAAGTCTCTCACCGCCAATGCCTGGGCGGTAAATTGGAGCTGAAAAATTCATGCATGTAGATTCCGGCCTCCGGCATCGGCTTAAAAAGTTTCCACTCGTCGTCTGCCTGTGGCGCCTGCTCAAAAAAGCTCCGCTCGTCTGCCGATACGGCGTTTTCCGCCTCATCGGCAATGTGACATATCCGATCCTGGGCGGGCGCGCCGCATTACGCGGTTACTATCGCAAGACGCGCGATTTCACCAAGTCCGGTAACGGACGCTACATCGAACTGGTGCCGCCATCCGGCGCCCGCGCGTCTGCGCCAGCCGACGAACCGGGAGCCGAGATCTTCGTGGCAAGCATCCCCGGAGGGCGATCGCTTTATGACTGCGGAGTAGCGGTTTCGCCGGACCACAGATTGCTGGCGGACGTCTCGTGGCAGGACATGGTTCGAGGCGAATCGCTGCCGCTCTATCACGCCGCCATGTACAAAATCCGCTTGCCGCCGATCCGGCATGTCGTTGGAAGCGTGGCCGTCGTCACTTCGGTGCGGCCCAACAATTATTTTCACTGGATGTTCGACATCCTGCCGCGCTTCGAAATTCTGCGCAGCAGCCCTCTGGTTCCGGATCTCTACTTGGTCAATGCGGATACTCCGTTTCAAAAGGAAAGCCTGCGGGCCCTGAATATCCCCTTGAATCGAATCCTGAGCCCGACGATGCATACCCATATCGCGGCCGATGAATTGATCGTTCCGTCGCTGCCCGGCCCGGTCTTCGGTTTAACGCCGCAAGCCCGGTCATGCGCGTTCCTGCGCTCGGCTTTTCTGCCGAAGGACAGAGCGCCGGCGCCGCATCGGCGGCTCTACATAACGCGCGCCGATGCCAGGGAAAGGCGGGTCGTCAACGAAGCCGAGATCCGGCGGGAGCTTCTCGGATACGGCTTCGAGATCGTTTCACTGACCGAGATGCCGTTTCTGCAACAGGTGAAATTGTTCTCGGAAGCCGGGATCGTCGTGGGCCCGCACGGCGCGGGATTTGCGAATGCGGTGTTCTGCCCGCCGGGTTCCGTTCTGGTCGAGTTCATACCGCCCGGGCACCAGACGGAAAACTTCAAGAGAGTGTCCCGCTTCGGCGGCCTGGAATACCGTTCGATCGCGGCCGCCGCGGACAACGCGCCGGGCGTGCCGAACTTCACCAACGACCACACGGTCGACATAGCCGAACTTAGGAAACTGCTGCACCCGTTCGGGCCAAGGACCGGCAACCCGTAACGCCGGGTAGGCGTGTGCCTCGGCCGGACGGCTGTCGGCGGCCGCCCGCATAAGACTCGACTCGGCCTGACTGGAGGATGTGTAATCCCCCATGAAACGGGGGCGGTCATGATGAAATTCTGGCGGATAGCAATTGTCCTTTTGGCGGCGGAGATATTTGTCGTTGTTGCGGCGATTGGCGCACAAGCACAGCAGACAAACCAAAGTTTGGGGGTCGGCGTCAGCATCCCGCCACTAGCCAAAACCCAAGGCAGCGCCAATAAACCCCAACCCGACCTGCACGGAACCACGCCGATTGTCGTCCAGGCATTGCCCGCCCCGCTCAGCGAGAAAGACGCCGCCGACATACAATTCCGCGAGAGACTAGCGAAGAACGGCCGTCTGCTCATCCTGATAACGGGCGTCTTGGCTGTCGCCGTTCTTTTGCAATGGGGCGCGCTGGGTTATCAGTCGTGGTTGCTGCGCAAAAGCATCCGCACGCAGACCGCCGACATGGGCCGCTACATAACGGAAGCCGCCCGAACCGCCGGCGCGATGGAACGCGCGGCGGATTCGATGGCAAAAAGCGTGGCCTCCGTAGCCGAAAGCATCGCCGGCGCCAAAACCATCGCTGAACGGCAAAATCTGGTCCCCGAATTGGCCGCCATGAGTTCCAATGCCGCCCGCCACAGCGATGCTGATTAGCAAAGCGGGCTGAGCCGCGCTCCGGCCCGATCCGATCGCTAGAAAAAGTGGCGGAGAGGGAGGGATTCGAACCCTCGATAGGGCTTTAGGGCCCTATAACGGTTTAGCAAACCGCCGCCTTCAGCCACTCGGCCACCTCTCCGCTGATGAGTGGTGTCGTTCACGGCGTATGCCAGGGCCGTTCTATAGGCCGCATACCGGGGTGTCAACGCGGCCAGCGTTACCGGAAGTTATCCACAGATATTTTGCCGTCCGCATTCCCGAGCGTTTCGCGCGCCGCATCCCTGCGCATGCTTAACGAGAAATTACCGAGCAATCCCCCGGCATTTTCTTCGGAATAGCCGCGAATTCTATTCACCGCATTTTAACGAATAAAGGCCGATCATCGGCTCAATTGTTCCGGGTGATCCGTTCAAAGAAGTGGAGGGAATCATGAGCCTGTCAAAGCGTTCCGTTGAAATGCTGCTCGATCTCGTCGAGATCAAACTCAGCTACATGGACATTTCCGACCGCGAAGACGCGCGGGACCTTCAGGTCCTCGAACGTTGCAAGGAGGAGCTGAGCTCGCTCGAACGCGGGGTCGACAACGTCGCCTCTTTCGCCCGCGCCGCGATGCGCCGGGCCGGGCGCCCGCGCGCCGCGATGGCCTAAGCTTCCGTTCGGCGGCGGCTTAAGGCGAATCCGGAGTTTCTCCGGAGACGCCGCGTATCACCTATTCGTCCCGTCCGCCTTTATGGCGGTCCCTTGAACCGCGCCTCATGCGATACTATGCGTTCCCGGAAGGCATGAGATGGCGGCAGCGCAAATTCACCCGGTAATCCTGTCTGGCGGTTCGGGCACAAGATTGTGGCCGATGTCGCGCGCGCTTTACCCGAAGCAGCTTCTGCCGCTGGTGTCGGAGAAATCGCTGCTGCAGGAGGCGGGCTTGCGCGTCACCGACAAGACGCGCTTCGCACCTCCCCTGCTGGTATCGAACGACGAGCACCGCTTCATCGTCGCCGAGCAGCTGCGTTTGGCCGGCGTCGCCCCGCATTGCATCATCCTCGAGCCGATGGGCCGCAACACCGCGCCCGCCGCCTGCGTCGCGGCGCTGACGCTGACCGGTGAGCCCGAGGCGCTGCTGCTGGTGATGCCCTCGGACCACGCCATCACCGACGTGCAGGCGTTCCTCGCCGCCATCGACCGCGCCGCCGAAGCCGCGCGAAAAGGCAAGCTGGTGACGTTCGGCATCAAGGCAGCGCGGCCCGAGACCGGTTACGGCTATATCAAATGTGGCGCCCCGCTTTCCGGAGTCGGCGGCGCCTTCAACGTCGCGGCCTTCGTCGAGAAGCCCGATGCGGCGCGCGCCAAATCCTATATCGCCGCGGGCGATTACGTGTGGAACAGCGGCATCTTCCTGTTCCCCGCCGCGCTCTATCTGAAGGAGCTGGAGCGGCTCAAGCCGGCGATGGTGGCCGCGTGCCGCGCGGCGCTCGACCGCGCCAAGCGCGATCTCGATTTCGTGCGGCTCGACAAGGACGAATTCGCCAAGGCCGAGAACCTGTCGATCGATTACGCGGTGATGGAGCACACCGGCCACGCCGCGGTGGTGCCGTGCGAGATCGGCTGGAGCGACGTCGGCACCTGGGACGCGCTCTGGCTGATCGGCAAGAAGGACGCGGCGGGCAACGTCGCGCTCGGCGACGTCATCGCCGAGGACGCCAAGAACAACTATCTGCGCGCCGAAAGCGGCCTGCTGGCCGTGCTCGGCGTCGAGGATCTGGTGGTGGTGGTGACGCCCGACGCGGTGATGGTGTCGCGGCGCGACCGCGCCCAGGACATCAAGCAGCTGGTGGCGCGGCTCGAAAAATCCGGGCGCAGCGAGCTTACCACCCATCCGCTGGTGCACCGGCCCTGGGGCACCTATCGCTCGATCCACACCGGCGACCGGGTGCAGGTGAAGCACATCATGGTCAAGCCGGGCGCAAAGCTCAGTTTGCAGAAGCACCAGCACCGCGCCGAGCACTGGGTGGTGGTGGCGGGCACCGCCAAGGTGACGCGCGGCAGCGACGAGATCACGCTCTACGAGGACCAGTCGACCTATATCCCGCTCGGCACAGCGCACCGGCTCGAAAACCCGGGCAAGATTCCGCTGCACGTGATCGAGGTGCAGTCGGGCAGCTATCTGGGCGAGGACGACATCATCCGCTTCGAAGACACCTACGGGCGGGTGGAGAAGAAATAGAAGGCGGCGGTCAGACCTTCAGCTTCTTCTTCAAGAGCTCGTTGAGCAGCGCCGGGTTGGCCCGCCCTCCCGTCGCCTTCATCACCTGGCCGACGAAATAGCCGAGCAGCTTCTCGTTGCCGGCGCGGTACTTGGTGATATTGGCGGATTCCTTCGCCAGTATCGTGTCGATCGCCCGTTCGATTTCGCTGCTGTCGGTGACCTGTTTCAGGCCCTTCTCGGCGACGATGGATTTCGCGCCCTTACCGGTCTCGATCATCGCGGCGAACACATCCTTGGCCATGCGGCCCGACAACGTGCCGTCGGATATGAGGTCGATGAGTTCGCCCAGATCTTCGGCCTTCACCGGCGAATCCGCGATGGTCTTGCCGGATTTGTTAAGCGCGCCGAACAG
>Ga0209006_10000378_pt1 | contig 44166 bp, 39 predicted proteins | sample JacPin_JW_Ref_O2_FD_188567 | JGI IMG/M metagenome (GOLD analysis project Ga0209006, IMG submission 188567) | Forest soil microbial communities from Algoma, Ontario, Canada - Jack Pine, Ontario site 1_JW_Ref_O2 (SPAdes) (version 2) | ecosystem: Environmental > Terrestrial > Soil > Boreal...
AAATGTACGAAGACATCCTCGCCGTTCTGGCGGCTGATGAAACCGTAGCCCTTGGCGTCGTTAAACCACTTCACTGTTCCTGTTTCCATGATGGTGCATGTTCCTTTTTCGTTGATGTAGCGCTGAAACTTTTCGGGTCTTCTGCAGGCAGGTCACGCGCTGGGTTGAGCGGAGATTCTTGTACTGCGAAGGAACTCTAAAGTCAAACGCAGGTCGATTGTACGGAAAGTGCCCCGAAATAGCTACACAATTTGCTCCCGGCTATGGCCAAACGACTGAGACGAGTGATGTTATGTCAGCCCTCGCGGGTGCTGAGTAGTAGCTCAGTTTGCTCTCTTGACTCTTGAGATTTGCGCACCCTAGTTCGCGAATCCTTGGCGGTTAAGGTCTCTTCCGACCGCCCCAAGATATTCCAGTAGAAAAGCGCTACAAAAGTCAGTCCAACTTGCGACCTTTCCGCAAAGCATTCATCATCTAAGCATGCTCCTAAGGATCCTCTTGGCTTCACTCTTGCTCACGGCTTCAGCCTGGGCCGGCGTTGTCGACGATGTGCGCCTCGCCTTGGCACGGAACAATTTTTCGGCCGCCGAGTCGGTCCTCAATTCCTATCGCAGTCAACAGGGAGTCAACCCCGAATATCTGGAGGCTTATTCCTGGATGGCCCGCGTCGCTCTCGACCAAGGCCAATACGATCAGGCGTCTGCTTATGCCAAGCAGACCAAGTCCTTCGTGCTCGAGCAGCTGAAGCAACGATCGCTGGACTCTGATCCGCACCTTCCCATCGCGCTGGGCGCGGCTCTCGAGGTTCAGTCTCAAACACTGGCCGCGCGGGGACAACGCACACAGGCGGTTGCGCTGCTACAGTCCGCGCTTCGAACTTACGGCAACACTTCCATTCATGACCGGCTGCAAAAAAATCTCAACTTGCTTTCGTTGCAGGGCAGGCCGGCGCCGCCGCTGAAGTCCGACGAGTTTTTAGGAGCCAAACTCCCTATGCCCGCGCAGCTCAAAGGTTCGCCGGTCCTGCTATTTTTCTGGGCGCACTGGTGTAGCGACTGCAAGGCGGAAGCGCCCATCATTACGCAGTTGCGCTCAGAATTTTCCGGCCAGGGATTGCAGGTGATCGGGCCGACTCGGCTTTACGGTTACACGGCTCAGATTGAGCACGCCTCGGCCAGCGACGAGCTTGGCTATATCGATGCCGTGCGGCATCGTTTCTACGCGGGATTGCTCGACATGCCGGTGCCGATCAGCAGATACAACTTCGACACCTACGGCGCCTCGACCACGCCCACACTTGTTTTGCTCGACCGCACTGGGAGGGTTGCCATGTACCACCCGGGCGCCCTGCCGTATGCCGAGTTGAGAGCTGAGATTGAGAAGGTGGTGGCGCGTTAATGTGGCGCGGGCGCCCGCGCCGGCGCATTCCCGGAAGCAACCGATATCCATGTAGCGACAGCCGCCTTCGCCTGTGCGACCGAGCGAAGCTCGGCGAGTTCTGCAGGCAGTTCCACGGCTGGTAGGGCGGGGGCGCCCGCGCCACACTCATCAACCCTCCTGGACTTCTTTCAGCTTCCCCGTCTTCACGTCGTATACAAATCCCCGCACCGGAATGTGTTTCGGAATCCAGGGATGCGACCTCACGCGTTGTATCTGCAGCCGCACATTCGCCTCGAGGTCATCGAAGGCGTGGAAATGCGAAGGGGTGTCTGACGACAGTCCCGTCTTCTCGAAGAGATGAGCTCTCAGTTCGTCCTCGCGCACATTCAGCAGGCCGCAATCCGTGTGGTTGATGATGATGAATTCCTGCGTGTCGAGCAGATGGTGCGACACAATCAGCGATCGCAGGACGTCCTCGGTGGCGATGCCGCCGGCATTGCGGATCATGTGCGCGTCTCCGGGGTGCAGGCCCAGGCAGTGCTCAAAAAGGATGCGGGAATCCATGCAGGCGAGCACCGCAACGTGCCTCCTTGGGCGCACAGCGAGATCCCCTAGCGTGAAATTGTGGGCAAAATCTTCGTTGGCTTTCAACAGTTCATCGGCGACGGACAATTGGGCTCCTCGGACACTCGGATCGCTAGTCGTTGGCCAAGCTTACCGTAATCCGGTAACGACTATCGACTAGCGAGCCTTTGGTTGAGGTTCAGTTTACCCGTTACAATCGGCGCGTGAACCTCGATGACACCATCGTCGCGATCGCCACGCCTCCCGGCCGTGGCGGCATAGGCGTGGTCCGTCTGGCCGGAGCGAGAGCGCTGGAGATCGCGGCGCCGATGCTACGGCTGAAGCATGCGCTAGAACCGGGGCGCGCGGTGTTTGGCGAGTTGGTCGACTCATGGGGCGGGGGCGCCCTCGCCCGCGAAAAGCCCGAAACCACCGATGTCCATGCTCGGATAGCCGGTGCGGTCGAGCAAAGCTCGGCTCATGGCGGCACTAAGGCTGTCGGCAAAACAGGGGCGGGAGCGCCGGCGCCACACGAACAGCGCGTCGACGAGGTCGTCGTCACTTATTTCGGCAAGCCTCACTCCTATACGACCGACGATATTGTCGAGGTTTCTGCTCATGGTTCGCCGGTGGTGCTGCGGCACATGGTGGAACTCTGCGTGGTGGCCGGCGCGCGAATCGCGGAGCCCGGGGAATTTACCATGCGCGCGTTCCTGAACGGACGCATAGACCTGACGCAGGCCGAGGCGGTGCGCGACCTGATCGACTCCCAAACTCTATATCAAGCCAAAGTGGCGGCGCAGCAACTCGAGGGAGCGCTGTCGCGCCGCCTACAACCCATCAAGCAGAAGTTGGTGGAACTGATCGCCGTGCTCGAAGCGGGCATCGATTTCGCCGAGGATGATGTGGCGGTGCTTCCCGATGCCACCATTCTCGATCACATTGCATCCCTGCGTGCACCCCTCGCACAACTCAGCGCGACCTTCGCCTACGGAAAAATCGTTCACCAAGGCTTGACGCTGGCGATCGTGGGCCGGCCCAACGTGGGGAAGTCGAGCCTGTTCAACCAACTTGTGGAGGGCGAGCGCGCCATCGTCACGGCCACGCCCGGAACCACGCGCGACCTGGTCAGCGAAACAGTAGCGATTGGTGGAATCCCGGTCCAACTGGTCGACACCGCCGGCATTCGCCAGGCTCTCGATGAAGCCGAGTCGATCGGCATTCGCAAGTCCATGGAGGCCCTTGCCGACGCAGACCTGGTGCTGGTCGTCCTCGACGCGTCGCAAGGCGAGACGGCGGAAGACGCCGGACTTTTACGGCAAGCTGAGAACCGCCCAATGATTGCGGTTGGAAATAAGTGCGACCTCGGAACCAGTCGCGATTGGCTAGCGGCAAGTGGTCACAAAATCCTCACGTCGGCCGTCACCGGGGAGGGCATCGCCGAACTGCGGTCGGAAATTCTGCGGCACCTTGGCGGAGAGTCAGGCGCCCATGGGGAGTCCGGATTCCTGACCAACGTTCGACATCAAGGTTTGATTCAGGACTCGCTGTTGGCATTGGAAGCGGCCAACAATGCCGTAGCCGGTAAAGTGCCGCATGAGATGCTGCTGCTCGATCTCTACAACGCCCTGCGCCCGCTCGACGCCATCACCGGAGCGACCACCACCGATGACATCCTGAATCTGATCTTCAGCACGTTCTGCATCGGCAAATGACGGAGAGGTCGGACTGCATGGTCAGTTAGAAACGACCGCCGCGCACCGCCATCACGATCAGGCCGGCAACTACGAGCGCGAGGAATCCGACCGAGAAGACGTAATAAAGGACTTTCACCTTCGGCCAAATGAAGGCAGGCCAGTGGTCAGAGAACTTGTCGAAAAAAGTTTCTTCGAACCGTGGCGGCAAAGCTGCTTCTTCGGAGTCGGGCTTCCAGTTGCCGGCGATCCAGGTGGCGCGAAGATTCGAAAACAGCAGGGCAATAACGATGACCTTGACGATCCCGATGCCGGGTGAATTCAGAAACAAAAAAGTAAACGACGCTAGAGTGTCGACCAGGTAGTAGGCCAACGTGACCGCTGCCGCGAAAGGGTTGTGTTCGCGCACGCCAACGCCGCCGAGATGAAACAAGAGCAAGACCAGCAGTCCTATGATGGGTTGGCGGGCGAGCGTCGAGAAAGCGAACGCCACGACTCCAACCATCGTGCACACCCAGAAACCCTGCACGGCGAGATAATCGACGTCGGCGCCGCTTTGGATCGATGGCCAGAAAAGGCTCTTGAGGCGGCTTTCGCTGCGAATGGTCGAGTCGGAGAGCCCAAGCGTTTGCATGGAGCAGCATTAAACCGTAAGTCCAGCCTCCTGTCCAGAAGAAAGACTCTTGACCAGCTACTTCGACAACGCGGCCATAGCATCGCGGAACATGGCATCAAACGATCCGCCCTTGCCGTTCTTCGTAGCCACGGAAAGTGCCTTTTCTGCCGCCGCCCTCTGATATCCCAGATTGACGAGAGCCGATAGCACGTCTTCCTCGGTCGCGCTCATTGTTGGAAGTGCCGGAGCCGAGCTCGGCCCGGGTTGCGGCAGCTTGTCGCGCAGTTCCAGCACCATGCGCTCGGCAGTCTTCTTGCCGACCCCCGGGATGCGCGTGAGCCGCGCCACATCATTCCCGCGAATTGCCCCCGCCATTTCATCGGCGGCCATGCCGCTCAGAATTGTGATCGCCAGCTTGGGGCCGATTCCGCTCACCGTCATCAGCTTCTCGAACAGCAACTTCTCCGACGGACGCAAGAATCCGTACAACGCAATCTGATCTTCGCGCACGTGCGTATGAATGTGCAGGGCAACCTCGGCGCCGGCCGTTGGAAGCTCCGAGAATGTCGGGACGCTGATGGTCAGGTCGTAACCGACCCCGGCCGTTTCAACGATGGCCTGGTTGGGATGCTTAGCCAGCAACTTTCCGCGCAGATGAGCAATCATGCTCCCGCCATTGTAGCGGGAGTGGGGTCTTAGGCCGTAGATGTTGGTCTTGGGATATTTCGCGTGGGGCCGGGTCTCGGACCCGGTCGCCGACGCCAGCGCCGCGGTTTGCTGCCCGTCATCGAATGGGCACTCCTACCAGACCCTCTTAGAATCCTGATTAGCTCATGATGTGCTTCGGTCCCATGGGGTTCGCCAGATTCCGATTTCTTCACCGGGCGATGTTTCTGGTTACGATGCTACTGGCTTTTACCGGCTCTGGCCGAGGACAGACCGCCCTCGATCTCGGTGGTCGCAGGGTGAATCCGCTAACCGCGGATTCCAGAAAGATTGTGGTGCTGGTATTTCTGCGCCGCGACTGCCCGAGAATATCATCTGGCGGTGAAACTGCGACCCGACGATGCCGCCGGAAATAACGGTCTGGGAGCAGCGCTGGTGGCTGCACAGGACATCCCGAGCAAGCCGTTCCATACCTGCAATCGGGGCTCGAGACAGGTCCCGATTATCGAAGCGCACTACAACCAGGGATTCGCCCTGGCGGAGCAGGAAGATTTTGAAGGTCCTGCCGAGCAATTCCGTCTCGCCTCGCAGTTGCAGCCAGAAGACGCGAATGTAGAGGCGAACCTGGAAGCCGCTCGGGCCCAGACCGGGCGCTATCTTGAAGCGAAATCCCACTTCGAACGCGCTTTGCAGATCGAGCCCAACCAGCCTATCGCAAAAGAAAATCTAGAAGCCCTGCAGAAAGAAATGAACTCGCACGAGAGCAACTGCCTCGTCCCTCTTCCGCTTTTCGACCTCGCGCTTTTCGACCTCGCGCTTTCCGACAACGATTTGTCATTCCGAGCGTGGCGTGGAACCTGCTGTTTGCTGGTGCCGGCAGACGGCAGGTTGCTCGTCGCTTCGCTCCCCGGAATGCCAAGGCCCTTTCGATTTCGATCTTTTATGATCCGATGGACTGAGTTCTGCGACCTGCGGATTGTGCTCTAATCTTTGATATGGAAGCACGATTCCTCGTTCTTCGGCTCACCGCCTGCGCCGCATGCCTTCTGGCAGTATGCCCGGCAAATCTCGCCCAACAGTCGGCACCACCCGTGGCTCCTGCCCCATCCTCGCAACCGGCCTCCCCTGAGTTTGTCAACGCCCGCAAGTTGATCGAACAGGGCAAGGTCGACGACGCCATCGCGGAATTGCATACCGTGGAATCCCGTGACCCTGCCGCCAAAGGTCTGGCGCTGGAAATGGGCACGGCTTACTACAAGAAAAGCGATTTCCCCAAGGCAATCGAATATTTGAAGAGAGCCACGTTAGCTGATCCCGCCAGCGGCGAGGCAACCCAACTGCTCGGTCTTTCTTATTACCTGAACGGCCATCCCTCGGACGCGATTCCCATGCTCGAAAAAGTTCAGGGCTGGTACTCGCGCGCCAATGTGGACGCTGCCTACATCCTGGGCATCTGCTACATCCAGACGAAAGACTACCCGCAAGCGCGCATGGCGTTCGCCAAGATGTTCGCCGTGCCGCCTGACTCGGCGGCCAGCTATCTGTTCACGGCGCGAATACTGCTGCGTCAGGACTACGATCCGGTGGCGGAAGAATATGCGCAAAAAGCAGTGGCTCTCGATTCCAGGCTGCCGCTGGTGCATTTCCTGCTGGGCGAGTTGTATCTCTATAAATCGCGAGTGCCCGAAGCCATCACGGAATTCCAGAGGGAATTGGCGATTAATCCGGCACACGCGGCCGCCTACTACAAACTGGCTGACGCCTACTCGCGCGTGCAGAAGTTTGAAGATGCGGAACGCGTCCTGCAGCGTTCGATCTGGCTCGACTCAACTTCGACCGGACCTTACATCCTGATGGGCAAGGTCCTCGAGAAAAAAGGCGAATTTGATTTGGCCGTGCGCGCCCTGCAGCGCGCGGCGAACATGGACCCCAATAATCCGACCACCCACCACCTGCTCGGCCTGGCATACCGCGACATGGGAAAGAAAGAAGAAGCTGAGAGCGAACTCAAACTGGCCGAAGAACTGCAGACGAAGCAGAATCCACATCCGTAGCGCCGGCATCTTGCCCTCGCAGGTGGAGGCCAGAGGTCACAACCGCCGCCGGCACGGCGGCACTACTTTCGCCCTTAGATCGCCGCAGCCTGATCGCGCCGTCGCGCCTGAATTTCAATGAAGACATTCACCAGCGACACCGCTGCCGGCGTGACGCCGGGAATGCGCGACGCCTGTCCGATGGTGCGCGGCCGCACGTGGCTGAGTTTCTCCTGCATCTCGCGCGAAAGCCCGCTGACAGAACGGTAGTCGAACCACTCCGGAATCGAGTGCAACTCCGACTTCTTCATGCGCTCCATAGCGCGCTGCTGTTGAAGCAGGTAGCCTTCGTACTTGATCTCCGTCTCGACCGACTTCAGTTCGTTGCGGACTTCCGAGGAAAGCTTAACCGCAGAGCGCGCCGGGGACGTAGAGGAATCGCGGGCGAAGAATTCCGGTACAAGTTCCCTTAGAACCGGCACGAGTTGCTCCACTTTGACTTCGGGACGCTTCAGCAACTGTGCCAGCGATTGTCCGGCCGCCGATCCCCACCGGACGGCTGCATCACATGGGCTGCCGGCGGCAACAGGTTGCTCGTCGCTGCGCTGTTCGGAATGACACGACTCCAGCATGTCGACGGTGAGTCTGGTGCTTTCTAGCAGCTTCTTCACCGTCTCCAGCCGGTTTTGCTTCGCTTGAAAATCTTCCCAGGCTGCGTCCGAGATCAATCCTACGCGCCGGCCGTGCGGCGTGAGTCGTCGGTCAGCGTTGTCGATACGCAGGTGCAGGCGGAACTCCGCCCGCGACGTGAACATGCGATAAGGTTCATTCGTTCCCTTCGAGATCAGGTCATCGATCAGGATCGCCGTGTACGCTTCGGTTCGATCGAGAATCAGCGGTGGCTGTTGCTTCACCTGCAACGCGGCATTGATGCCTGCCATCACGCCTTGGCATGCCGCCTCTTCGTAACCCGACGTTCCATTGATCTGGCCACCCAGAAACAGCCCCGCCATCTTGCGAGTTTCGAGCGTGCGCTCCAGTTCCGTGGGATCGATGGAGTCATATTCGATCGCGTATCCGGGCCGCAGCATCTCCGCATCCTCAAGGCCGGGAATCGACTTCAAGATCGCGAGCTGCACCTCCACCGGCAGCGACGTGCTCATGCCGTTGACATAAATCTCGTGCGTGTTCAGCCCTTCCGGCTCGAGGAAGAGCTGATGCATCTGTTTGTCGGGAAACTTCACGATCTTGTCCTCGATCGAAGGACAGTAGCGCGGACCAATCGACTGGATCTGCCCGCTATACATCGGCGAGCGGTGCACGTTTTCGCGAATGATGCGATGGGTTTCCGCCGTGGTCCAGGCAATGTAGCAGGGCACCTGCGAGTCATGATGTGCCACGCGCTTGGTGCGGAAGCTGAAGGGGGTCGGATCCACATCACCCGGCTGCACTGGAAAGCGCGACCAGTCAATCGTGCGTCCGTCCAGCCGCGGCGGGGTGCCGGTCTTGAGCCGACATCCGCGCAGGCCAAGTTTCTTCAGCGCCTCGCCCAGCAAAACCGCATTGGGCTCGCCTGACCGTCCCGCAGGATATTGCTGTTCCCCGCAGTGAATCAGCCCGTTGAGGAAAGTTCCGGTTGTGATGATGACGGCGGAAGCGCCCACGGTGCGTCCGTCGCGCAGACGAATGCCCAGCACGCGGTTTCGAGTTTCAAGTTTCGAGTTTCGAGAATTGTCGGCCGGGTGTACCTCATCGGTCTGCCCGGGGTCGTTCGAACCTTGCAACTCGGAACTCAAAACTCGCTCTTGCACAATCAGATCCGCAACTTCCGCCTGCATGATCTTCAGATTCGGTTGCGAATCCAGCACCTCGCGCATCTTCAGGCGATAGGCCTGCTTGTCGCACTGTGCCCGCGGCGACCACACCGCAGGGCCGCGCGAGGTGTTCAGCAGGCGGAACTGGATGCCGACTGCGTCGGTGATTTCTCCCATGATTCCGCCCAGCGCGTCGACCTCCCGCACCAGATGCCCCTTCGCAATGCCACCCACCGCGGGATTGCACGACATCTGCGCGATCAGGTCGACGTTCAGCGTATAGAGCGCGGTCTTGAGCCCCATGCGCGCAGAGGCCATCGCAGCTTCACATCCGGCATGACCGGCGCCCACGACGGCGACGTCGAATTGTTCAGTAAACCGCATTTGAATCGGAAGCAGTCAAACCCCAGAAATTTGTTGCACTTCTTACTTCTTTCATTCTAGCAACTTGCCGGAACAAGTGATCTCCATCCCTTGCTCACGGAGCTAGCCGCCCGTATATTGGGCTGTCATCGCCAACACCATCGGGGGCATCATGACCACCGCTCAATTTTTTCAGGAACTGGACGCGCGCATCGCGAACTATGACCTGCTGTGCCACCCCTTTTACGAGGCATGGTCGTCAGGAAAGTTGACGCGTAACGATCTGCGCGAATATGCGCAAGACTACTACCCTCACGTCGAAGCGTTCCCTTCTTACCTGGCGGCGCTTGGGCGGCGGCTGGAGGATGGCGAGCTGCGGCGCGCGATACTGGCCAACATGCGCGATGAAAAGGGCGTAGAAGGGCGCCCCGGTCGCGACTCGGTTCCCCATTCCGAGCTGTGGCTCGACTTCGCCGAGGGCATGGGCTCGAGCCGCAATCTCGACTGGCATACCCCTGTGCCGGAGATTCGCCAGCTCATTCGGCACTTTCATCAGGTCGCCAGCCAGGGCTCACCCGAAGATGCGCTGGCCGCTTTCTACGCCTACGAGTCTCAAGTCCCTCGCATCGCACAGGAGAAAGAACTTGGCCTGCGCGAGGTCTACGGTGCTGATCACAAGACGTGCGGCTACTTCACGTTGCATGCCAAAGCAGACATCTACCATGCGGGCGTTTGGCGAACCCAGCTTGAGAAGCGCATCACCGCCCACCCCGAAGCCGCGGATCGAGCCCTGGACGCGGCCGAGAACGCCGCCCGCATGTTGTGGAAAGCGCTGGATGGCATCGAGGCGCGCCGGACCGCGATGGCGGTCGCATAGTTCCGAAATCGCTCGGCACCGTAATCGAGCCCAGGATTCGATAAAATCGTTGGCTCATGCTTTTTTGGAAAGGTGCTTGGCATTTGGCTAAAAACATCCCCCTCGGAACACGCAGCGAAGCCGAAGAGACGGTCGCGTTCGAACACACCCTCGCCTCTCATCACCCGGAACTGCCTCCCGTCTATTCGACGCCCGACATGATCCGGCTGATGGAGACAGCCGCGTTCCGTGCCCTCGAGCCATACTGTGAAGGGGACGAAATCACCGTGGGAACATCGATCAACATCGAACATCGCGCCGCCAGCGGCATCGGCGCGCGTGTCCAAGCCGAAGCTGTGCTCGAGTCCTTCAACGGCCGTTTCTATACCCTGCGCGTCACTGCCCGCGATGGCGGGCAAGAGATCGGACGCGGCACCGTCGGCCGGGCCGTGATCAGCGTCGGCAAGTTCGTCGAAAGAATAAAGAATGAAGACCAGCGCCCGATGAAGTCTTGACTTCAGCGACCTATGACAGATCTCGACCCAGTCCACAAAGCGGCCTCCTTTCGCGCCATGCATTCGGGCAAGCGCGTGCTGCTGCTTCCGAACGCCTGGGATGTTGCCAGCGCATGTATCATTGAGGAAGCCGGCTTCGCGGCGATCGCGACCACCAGCGCCGGCATCGCGTTTTCGCTCGGCTATCCCGACGGACAAGAAATTCCAAAAGATGAAATGCTGGCGGCGGTGGCTCGCATCGCCAAAGGGGTGAAGGTTCCCGTAACCGCCGACGTTGAGTCGGGATACGGAAACCGGCCCGAGGATGCGGCCAAAACCGCTCGCGCCGTGATGGTGGCAGGCGCCGTGGGCATGAACCTCGAGGACGCGACCGGAGAGGCCAGTCACCCCCTCGCCGAGTTGTCGCTGCAGCTCGAAAAGATCCAAGCAGTGCGGGAGACAACCACGAACCTGAAAGTGCCGCTGGTGCTGAATGCCCGCACCGACGTTTACCTGTTGCAGATTGGCGATCCGGCTAGGCGTTACCACGAGACCCTGCGTCGTCTGACGGCTTTCCGTGACGCGGGCGCCGATTGTGTTTTCGTCCCGGGCTTGCGTGATCCGGCGACGATCGGCCGCCTCATCGCTGACCTGAAATGCCCGCTGAACATCCTGGCGGTGCCGGGTTCGGCGTCGGTGCCCGAGTTGACCAAGCTGGGTGTGGCACGCATCAGCTTGGGATCCGGCCCGATGCGAGCGTCGCTCGGCCTGCTTCGTCGCCTTGCCGCGGAGCTGAAAACAGCCGGTACATACACGGCAATGGAAGATGCCCCCCTCCATGCCGAGATGAATACGCTCATGCATGCAAGCCGAAACCCGGAATCGAAAATCTAAAATCTGCAATCTAAAATCCAAAGTCTGAGAACTGAGAGCTCCCATACTCATCGGCGTCATCTCCGACACTCACGGCCGGCTTCGTCCCGAAGCGCTCAAAGCCTTGCACGGGTCTCAGCACATCATCCACGCTGGCGACATCGGCGATCCAGAGATTCTCGAGAAACTTCGAACCATCGCGCCCCTGACCGCCATCCGCGGCAATATCGACAAAGCGCCTTGGTGCCGCAAACTAGCACTAGCGAAGACCGAAATCGTCGAAGTCGCCGGCATCTCCATCTACCTGCTGCACGATCTCTCACAACTCGACCTGCAGCCGGAAGCCGCCGGATGCAAAGTTGTGATCTACGGCCATAGCCACGTTCCCAAGCAGGAAACCCGCAACGGGGTGCTCTACTTCAATCCCGGCAGCGCAGGCCCGCGCCGCTTCAAATTACCGGTCACCGTTGGAAGGCTGATCGTGGAGGCCGAAAGTGTCCGCGGAGAGATCATCCCGATTCTAGATTGAAGATTTCTGATTTCAGATTTGAAAGCCTTGGGTGGTGGCCGCCGGCCGACGGAATGGTGATTGCTGAATGCTCCCCATTGCTACAATCCCAAACAGTGTCCATCGAATTCCACAGCGACCGGACCGCCGGCAAGGCGCGCCGCGGGCGCCTCCTCACGCCGCATGCCGCAATCGAGACGCCGGTATTCATGCCTGTGGGAACGCTGGCTTCGGTGAAAGGCGTGCCTCAGGACACACTGGAGGAACTGGGCGCAGACATTATTCTTGGCAATACCTATCACCTCTATTTGCGGCCTGGCATCGAGACCGTGCGAAAGTTGGGCGGGCTGCATGGGTTCATGGCTTGGCGCCGGGCGATCCTCACTGACTCCGGCGGATTTCAAGTTTTCAGTCTGAACCAATTGCGCAAGGTCAACGAAGAAGGTGTGACCTTTCGGTCGCACCTGGATGGCTCTTCGCATTTCTTCAGCCCCGAGAGCTCGATGGAAGCTCAAATCGGACTGGGCGCCGACATCATCATGGCGTTTGACGAATGTACTGAGTTTCCCGTGGATCGTACCCGCGCCCGAACGTCGATGGAAATGACCGCCCGCTGGGCCGCTCGCAGCAAGAAATATTTTGAAGAGCACAAACATGAAGTTCCCTGGAAGGCAGTTTCGAGTTTCCAGTTTCCAGTTTCGGGCGGCACTGATGCTCGAAACAAGCAACCTGAAACTGAAAGCTCCGCGAGCGGAGGCGCCCGGGCTACTCAAGCCCTGTTCGGCATCGTCCAGGGTGGCATGGATCGCGAACTGCGAAAAGAGTCCGCCGAACGCACCCTCGAAATCGGCTTTCCCGGTTACGCCATCGGTGGCCTGAGCGTGGGCGAACCACGCCACCTGACCCGCGAGATTGTCGAGTCCACACTCGAACATCTACCCTCCGACAAGCCGCGTTATTTGATGGGAGTGGGCACTCCCGAAGAGATTGTCGAGTACGCCAGCCTGGGCGTCGACATGATGGATTGCGTCCTTCCGACCCGCGCGGCGCGGCACGGGCTCCTGTTTACCTCGGAAGGGAAAGTCTCGATTAAGCAGGCGCGCTACGCCCAGGATCCAGCGCCGGTTGACCCCAACTGCGGCTGTCGGGTGTGCCAGCGCTACTCGCGGGCCTATCTTCGTCACCTTTATGCATCGAACGAAGTGCTGGCACAGGTCTTGAACACCGTCCACAACCTGAGTTTCTACCTTGACACTATGCAGCGGGTACGGCATTCTATCTCACTTGGGGTAGAATCCCGTTTTCTCTCTAGTGTCTGGTCGCGACCGAAACCGTAGACCTCCCCGGATTCAAGCCCTGAAAGCTGAAAGAACCCGGCCGAAGTCGATCTAACCCCGTGGTGACATAACAGCTCCCGCGGCGCTTATGGGCGCGGCGGTTTTTCGCGATTACATACGCTCAGACATTCATATGCAATTTTTATTGGCGGTGCAGTTCGGCGGTGGCGGCGGTATGGGGTGGCTCGGTATGGCGCCCCTCATCTTCATTTTCGCCATTTTTTATTTTCTTTTGATTTTGCCCCAGCAGCGGCGCCAGAAAAAGTGGCAGGCCATGCTGGATCAGCTGAAGACCGGCGACCGGGTGACAACCAGCGGGGGCCTGCGGGGTACGATCATGGCTCTCAAGGATGACAGCGTGCATCTGCGCGTTCCTCCGAATAATCTCGTTCTGGAAGTGACCAAGGCCTCCGTTCTCCAGGTGACCACGACCGAGGACGAATCTAAGACCAAGTAACTGTCCGGTTTCGAGTTTCGCGGATGCGGCGCATTGGGATTCTCGAAGCTGGAAACCTGAAACTCGAAACTCGAACTCGAAACTAAAGAACGTTTTTCATTATGAACAAGAATTTTCTTATCAAACTGGGACTTATCCTTGCCACGGTGCTTTTTTTCCTCTTCGGAATGTTCGGCATTCCAAAGAATCTTTCTGGCCAGGGGCTGGTTACGGCGCTGGCTGATCACATCCACCTGGGGCTCGATTTAAAGGGTGGAATGCACCTGATTCTGCAGGTGCAGGTCAATGATGCAGTGAATGTCGTCGCTCAGAACGCCATCGAAGTCCTGAAAGAACAGTTGCGCACCCGGAAGATCGACTACACCGATGTTTCCCAGTCCGAGGGGCAGAATCATCCTGACCAGATCGTAGTGAAAGGCTTGCCGCCCGGTGCGCGCGGAGACTTGCTGAGCATTGTGCATGACCGGCTGCCCGATTACGACGTGAATGGTGGACCCGACAACTCCTGGATTCTGGCGATGAAGCCTTCGAACCTGGCGGAGTTGAAGAACAAAGCGGTTACCCAGGCCATCGATACCATCCGCAATCGCATTGACGCCCTCGGTGTCAGCGAACCTACGATTGAACAGCATGGACTCGGGGACTACCAGATTCTCGTGCAGCTTCCGGGTATCGATGATTCCGGGCGCGTCAAAGACATCATGCAGTCCACCGCGATGCTTGAAATCAAGCAGATGACCGCTGGACCATACCCCAGCGAGCAGGCTGCCCTGCAGGACAAGAACGGAATCATTCCGGCAGATTCGATGCTGCTGCCGGGCCAGTGCGCCAATGGGCCCGAGCAGACCTGGTGTTTCGTGTCGCGCGTCTCCGCAGTCAGCGGCAAAGATCTGCGGGACGCTCAGGCCAGCACCGACCAGAACGGCCAGCCGAGCGTGACCTTTTCCCTTACCGGTGAGGGTGGGCAGAGGTTTTACAGCTTTACTTCCAATCACGTGGGGGACAATCTCGCAGTGGTCCTCGACAATAAAGTGCAGGAAGTTGCTAGCATCAAGGAACCGATCCGGGATCAGGGGTCAATCAGCGGTGGCCACATGAGCGACCAGGCTGCGAAAGATCTTTCCATGGTCTTACGCTCAGGCGCCCTGCCGGCCAGCATCAAATATCTCCAGGAGGAAACGGTGGGACCTTCGCTGGGTGCGGATTCCATTCGCTCCGGCATAACCGCGGCCATGATCGGCATGGTCGCCGTGCTCATTTTCATGCTGGTTTACTATCGTGGGGCAGGTATTAACGCCGACGTAGCACTCATCATGAACCTGATCATTTTGCTTGGGTTCCTGGGGTGGTCCACCATTGCAGGGGTCAACGTCGCGCTGACTTTACCCGGAATCGCTGGCGTGATTCTAACCGTTGGCATGGGCGTGGATTCGAATGTTCTGATCTTCGAGCGTATTCGCGAAGAGCTGCGCAACGGCAAGACGCCGCCCTCGGCGGTCGATCAGGGTTTCAGCCACGCCTGGATCACGATCGTCGACACGCACGTTACGACGATCGTTTCTGCCGCGATTTTATTCATTTTTGGTACCGGTCCGGTGAAGGGTTTCGCAACTACGCTCACGTTCGGCCTGTTGGCGAACTTGTTCACCGCCGTCTTCGTGTCGCGTTTCATCTTCGACTGGGTGCTCAGCCGTAAACAACGCGGCGAAGCGCTCAGCATTTAAGGAATTCGAAATCTTGGTAACTGATAGACAGATAAGGGGCTAGACAAAACCCGTGGAGTTCTTTCGCAATACAAACATCGATTTTCTTGGGAAAAAGTGGTATTTTCTCGCCTTTTCACTCGTATTTAGTGTCGCTGGCCTGCTTTCCATATTGTTCTGGCACCACATTCCGTGGGGCGTAGATTTCCGTGGCGGAACCCTGGTAACTGTGAAGTTCAACCATACTCCGGACGAGAATGCAATCCGCTCGTCACTCGATCGCGCCGGTTTGCACAACTTTAAGCTTCAGCGCTACGGCGTGGCTAGCAACAACGAGGAACTGATCGACCTGGATGTGCGCGAGACCAGTGAGCAGGCCCTCGACCAAGGCAAATTGAAGATCATCCAAGCGCTCGAGAGCCATGCTCCAGCGGGCAAGATTGACCTCAACAATGCCAGTGTGCTGACCATCAAGAATTACCTGATGGACAAGGATCCTCTGCATGTGGGTCCCGATGATCAGAAATACGGCGCCCAGGCGCAGGCGATCGTCGATTATCGAAATAAGGCCCTTGGCGGCGTTCTGAACTCACCCGACCAGTTGCAAAACGCCACCGGCGTTGACCCCCAGGCTGTGGCCTCGCTTCCTGATGGCGTTTACGTCTCAGACTTCGCCGTACGCGACGTCCAAATCATCGGTCCTCAGGTCGGCAGCCAATTGCGCACGCAAGCCGGCCTGGCCACTCTCTACTCTCTGCTGGGGATGCTGGTTTACCTGGGCTTCCGTTTTGAATGGATTTACGGCGTCGCGGCCGTGATTACGGTGTTTCACGACACCCTGATCACAGTGGGGGCATTTTCCCTCCTCAAAGTCGACATCACCCTGACCGTGATCGCTGCCATTCTTACGCTGATTGGTTACTCCAATAACGACACCATCGTGGTGTTTGACCGAATCCGCGAAAACATCAAACTCATGCGGCGCGAGAAGTTGTCCGACATCGTCAATCGCAGCATCAATCAGACTCTAAGCAGAACGATCTTGACAGCGGGCCTTACCTTCCTTACCGTACTCGCACTCCTTTTGTTCGGTGGCGAGGTGCTGTTTGGATTCAGCCTCGCGCTGGTGATTGGCATCTTAATCGGAACCTATTCGTCGATTGCGATTGCAGCCCCGATCCTGGTTGCCTATCAGGATTGGCGGATTGAAAAAGGCAAGCGTCCGGTCGCCATGCCGGGTCGTTCTAGGTAAGTTACCCGATGGCGGGCTGTTAACGTTTGCGTTAGCCCTGGTTAGGTGGGGAGTTAGAGGGATTTGCCGGCTGGCATTTCGGGCCGAATTCGCCTACTATGCCCGTCGAGCAAATCTGGGAGCAAAGGGGAATCTGTCGGTGTCTAACTATCCGTAGGGTCGAAGAAGTTATTGGGGAGAATCACAATGTTTGAAGACAGTCTTATCGAATCCGGCGGCAGGCTAAAAACCAAGCGCGGATGGACGTCGATCGTCTCGTTCGCCATCCAGATGGGCATCATCGGCGTCATGGTTTTGATCCCGCTGATTTTCACTGAAGCCTTGCCTAAGGGGCAAATGATGTTTCTTCTGGTGGCCCCCCCTCCGCCGCCACCGCCTCCTCCGCCAGCCGCTGCGGTGGTGCAGCACGTTCAAAAGGTTCAGACCGACATCGTCAACGGTGAATTGCGAACGCCTACTAAGATTCCCCAGAAAGTAAAAATGATTCAGGAAGACGAAGCTCCGCCGCCGTCCATGGCTGCGGCGGGCGTGGTGGGAGGCGTGCCGGGAGGCGTCCCGGGCGGATCGATGGGAGGGGTGATTGGCAGCGTTCTCAGCTCCACGCCCGTTGCCGTGCCGAAGATCGCCACTCCGACTCGCGTTCGCGTTTCATCCGGCGTATCCTCGGGACTTCTGATCCGCAAGGTCAGCCCGACCTATCCGCCGCTGGCCCGCCAGGCGCGCATTCAAGGCACCGTGGTTCTGCAGGCTCAGATCAGCAAGGATGGCAGCATCCAGAACCTGCAGTTGATCAGCGGACATCCGATGCTGGCTCCGGCCGCGATCGAAGCCGTCAAGCAGTGGAAGTACAAGCCCTACCTGCTCAACGGAGAACCGGTCGAGGTCGAGACCCAGGTACAGGTCAACTTCACCCTCGCCGGGGGCTAGACTCCCGAGCGTTGGCGCAGTTCGAGTTTTTTGGTAGAAGTGTGAGTCAGCCTCCCGTTTCCACCCAACCTGGTGGCCGGGAGGGGCTTTCAGAGGCCCGGACACGGTTGCCCGCCATGCGATTTTTATCGGTAGGGCGACCGAATCCGTGAATGTACGGCGAAAATCGTACGTCCCGCAGCCCATTCGAATTCTGGCCAGCGGTTGGCACCGCAAAGCGCATCACAGTGTCCAAGTTCAGTAAAGAGTTCCGAGGAGGGAAAGCAACTCATGTTCGCAACTCATGTAGCAGCTAGTCTCAGTCACGTTACCGCCCTCGCCACCTGGATGGTCCAGGAAGGCGGCGGTGCCATCGCGACCGATCCGTTGGGCCTTTGGAAGGCTATGGGCTGGGTCGCCCGAACCGTGGTCATCATCCTGTTCATCATGTCGGGTTGGTCCATCGGCGTGATGATCGATCGCTGGATGGCCTACAGCGCAGCCCGCAAACAGTCGCGCGCCTTTGCTCCCGCGGTTGCCGGAGCTCTGCGCGATGGCCGCATCGACGAAGCCATTAAGGTCGCCGAGCGCAACAAGAAGAGCCATCTGGCCAAGGTTGTCACTGCCGGCCTCATGGAGTTCAAGGCTCACCAGGATAGCCCCGGCGCCATCCCTGGAGAAACCATCGAAGCCTCCAAGCGCGCTCTGGAACGCACCGAAGCCATCGTCCACGCCGAATTGAAGCGCGGATTGGGTGGTCTCGCCACCATCGGTTCCACCGCCCCCTTCGTGGGACTGTTCGGAACGGTGATGGGCATTCTGAATGCTTTCATCGGCATCAACAACTCCAAGGCCACCGGTCTGGCAGCAGTCGCCGGCGGTATCGCGGAAGCGCTGGTTACGACGGCCATCGGGCTGCTCGTCGCCATCCCAGCCGTCATGATGTTCAACTACCTTACCGGTCGCGTGGAAGCGTTCGACGTTGAGATGGACAATTCGTCCAGCGAACTGATCGACTACTTCCTGAAGAAGCGCGGCGATATTCGCCGGTAAGCACGGCTCGGTCTGGTCCGCTTGAGTTGCGGGTCCGGCGCTGGAGCTTTCCGGCGCCGGGCTTTCCCAACTTCAGAGCGGAGTGCTTTTCAGCACCGGACCGCGGCGGAAGTACTGGAGATACCTGGTTATGGCACTCGCGAAACGCAACGAAGGAGCGAAGGTCAGCTCGGACATCAACGTCACGCCCATGGTGGACGTGATGCTGGTTCTGCTGATCATCTTCATGGTGGTCACGCCCATGCTGCAAAAAGGTATCAGCGTGGACATGGCCTCGGTCAACAACCCGGAACAGATGCCGGATGCGGACAAGGAAGACGCACTGCTGGTCTCCATTACTCGGGATGGCAAGGTCTATTTCGGCAGCGAGCAGATTCAGGTCGACAACCTCACCGGCAAAGTCAAAGATCGTCTCGCCAACAAGCAGGATAAGCGCGTTTACGTGAAGGCCGACATGCGCACACGGTTTGGCGGCGTCGTGCAGGTTGTGGACAGCGTTCGGGCCGCCGGGGTCGATGACCTTGGCTTGCTTACCGATCAGAGGAAATCAGCTCCAAGCGCCCCGCCAGCTCCGGCTACGGCAGGGCAATAGAGGAGAACGACCATGGGAATGGCAGTTGGCCCGAGCGGAGGCCAAAATGCAAACATGAACGTCACCCCGCTCATTGACGTTCTACTGGTACTGTTGATCATCTTTATGGTGATCTCACCCGTCACCCCCAAAGGCTTGGACGCGCTCGTTCCGCAGCCGCCACCGCCCAACGCGCCCAAAAACGTGAATCCCGACCGCACCATCGTCGTGCAGTTGATCGACCGAGGCGCCGGCTCGGAACCGGGCGTGAAGATTAATAACGAGGACGCGACCTGGGACAACTTGCAGGGGCGCCTGACCGATATCTACAAGCAGCGTGCGGAAAAGGTCATGTTCGTGAAGGGCGATGATGCCATCCCTTTCGCCAACGTCGCCAACGTGATTGATCTTGCCCACGCCGCAGGAGTGGACAAGGTCGGTCTGATTACTGCGAAGATCGAAGCGGGCAGCTGAGATGCCCGTCGCGTAAGACTGGAGTTGCGAATTTCGTATCGGCCCACTGCACGGGAGCGGAGGGCTCCCGTGCTGCCGCGGCCCGCGCTTTCATACCGCGCTTGTCAAATCGATGTCTCTGGGCCTAGGATGCTCTGTCGAGGGAGACTTATACCGCAATGAATAAGAACCTAAATCTAATCACGCTGGCGGCGATCATGCTGGCGCTCGTGCCCTCTTTGGGATGTAACAAGCTGCGCGCTCGCGACCAGCTCAATAAGGGCGTGGAATCGTACAAGAACAACCATTACGAGCAGGCCATCGACCACTTTCAACAGGCGGTGCAACTCGATCCCGGCCTGATCAACGCTCGTATGTATCTGGCCACAGCGTTTGTGTCGCAATACATTCCCGGTGTCGATTCGCCGGACAATCTGCGCACCGCCCAGCAGGCCATCGACGAATATCAGAGAGTCATTGACGCCAATCCTTCTCGCGATCAGAAAGTCAACGCCGCGAAAGGCATCGCCTATCTCTACCTCAACGAGAAGAAGTGGGACGATGCCAAGAAATATTACCGCATGGCGTCTGAGCTCGACCCCAACGATCCCGAGCCTTATTACTCGGTCGGCGTCATCGATTGGACGGCTGCCTACCAGCCGCGCATGGAGAAACGCGCCGCGCTCGGCATGAAGCCGGAAGAGAATCTGAATCCCAAAGACAAAGATCAGAAAAAAGTTTGCGCCGAACTGAAGACCAAGAATACTCCCTACATTCAGGAAGGCATTGACAGCCTTAACAAGGCCATTCAGATCCGACCCGACTACGACGACGCAATGGCCTACCTCAACTTGATGTATCGCGAAAAGGGCGACGTGGAATGCGACGATCTGGCAGGCCGCGCAGAAGATCTCAAAACAGCCGACCACTGGGTCGACGAAACCCTGCGAGTGAAGAAAGCTAAAGCCGAAAAAGCGGCTCAAAATTCTGCGGGTGGAATCACGGTCGATCAACCGAAATAAGCGCACTTCGTTCCGATGAGTTCGAGCCTCCTTCGGCCGAAGGAGGCTTTTTCATTTCCGTCGGTAGAGACCTAGGCTGCTCGGTCTTGTTTCCGCTACCCGATATTCAAAAGGGAACCCACAGCCGGCTGCTACTGCTGGCTGTAGAGTCGCACTTCGACTTTCGTGAACTGCCACCGCTGCACCTTGGGGAACGATTCCGACATAACTTTCGTCAGCATGGCGGTTGTAGGATCAGGATTCTCCGCGGATCCGTTGTTCATCAGCATGATCCATACTCGAGGATAGCTGGCGCCGATAGCGCCCAGGAAGTCGGCAGTGGGCTTGCCCGTGAAGTCGCGATAGTCGAGGCCGGCTCCGTGGTAAGGAAAGACAATCTTCGGTCCCAGTTGACCGGTGTAGGCTCGACTGGCTGTGTTCTCTCCCGCGCGCAGGGATCGGAAAAATTCATAGGCAATGCGGGTGTCCGCAATATGGAAGATCAGCCCGTCCTGCGGGTCGGCATGGTCGAGGATGAAACCTGTCGCCGCACCCGAGGCGTCCCGTTCGTGGTCGAAGTCATGCCCGTAGACGAAAACAATTCCCTCGAAGCTCAGCAAAAGGATTCCAACCAGTGCAGGCCCGAGCAGCCACCATGTGGGCAGTCGCGCCAGCCCCATCGCCACCAGGATGAGCAGCGCCGGCAAGCAGAAGATCATGTAGCGCCCGAGAAAGACAGGGCGGGCGAACGACAGCAGCACCGTCAACAACACTGGAAAGAACAGCCAGATCAACAAGAACTGGAGCCGCCACACCTCCCAGGTCTGGCCGCGTGCAAAAAGCCGTCTGCCGGTCGGGACGACGGCAGCGACGCAGGCTGCGGCAAACAGCGCCAGAAGAATCCAACTCTCGCTCCCGGCCAGGTGCTCGAAGAATTCGAGGACATCGGCCACGCCCGGGCGTTTGATCCAACGGATCGGTCCGGCTCCGGTCTTGCCCACAAAGATAAGCAGGGGTAAGACCACGCAGCCGATCGTGATCCAGGCGCGACGCATCTGCGGAGGCAGGGCCATGGGCCGATCCTCTCGAATCTGCGCAGAGCTAAGCAGGCGAACTGCGATCCAGTGTGCCGCCAGCAGCAGCAGCGCGTAAAGGTGGGCGTAGACCGCCAAGATGCTGACTATTACATAGCCGAGCCAGTACCGCCGTGCTCGTTCCCGCAGGACAGCGATGAGGAGACCCGATGACAGCGTCGCCAGCAGCAGAAAAAGCGCGTAGCTGCGCGCCTCCTGCGCGTAACGCACGTTGTAGGCATTCAACGTGAACAACGCGACTGCGATCAACGCGACGCGCCGGTCATCGAGCAGCTTGGCTAGCCAATAAATCGCCGGCAGGGTGGCTGCGGCAAACACCACCGAAAGACTGCGAATGAAAAACTCCCTTTGCCCAAAATGCAGCCACACCCGCAGAAGCAGGTAGTACAACGACATATTGGCTTCGCGCCACCACAGCAGTCGTAGAAAGTTACCCCAGCCAATTCGCGCGACTTCCACGCTGAAACACTCATCAAACCAGAAGGGCTTGCGGGCGAGGTAAAAAAGCCGAACTGCGACTCCCGTAAAGAGAAGCAGAACAAGGAACAGCCAGCGGACTCCGCGCATCGAGGGGGGGGACGGGGAAGGGTTCGCGCTAGGGTTCTCCGCGGCTTCGGGTGGCGGCATGCTGGAAGTTGGAAGGCGGTTCAATTCCAGATGATACTATGCTAGAAAATCCTTCAGTTTGCGTATTTTCGGACAAGGCGCTGATCCGCGGCGGAATCGGGAGTGGGGCGTTCGAAACAGAGATCGAAGATCTAGTCTGCGCGACAACCGATCAGGCATGAGTATGGCGTCCCTGGAAACCCTAACGCGGCACGACGCGGCGATAAACAATCGCTGGAGGGGATACGTCTCCGTCATCGTGCCGGTTTACAACGAGGCTACGCACTTGGAGGAACTGTTGCAGGCCATCCAGGCCTCGCCGGTAAGAAAAGAAATCATTATCGTCGACGACGGCTCGACCGATGGCACCCGCGAGAAATTGCAGGCTATTCCGCAAATCGACGACATCACCGTCGTATTCCATGACAAGAACTATGGCAAGGGAGCGGCGATTCGCACCGCTCTTGCCTATGCCCGCGGCGAATATGTGCTGATCCAGGATTCCGATCTGGAATACGATCCTCAGGACTATCCTCGGCTGCTGCTGCCTCTCGAAGAAGGCAAAGCGAACGTCGTCTACGGCGTGCGCCCCGACCGTCCTCAGCGCGGCCTGCGCTTCTTTCTCGGAGCTAAGTTACTGACCCACCTCACCAATCTGCTGTACGGTGCCGGCATTCACGACGAAGCCACCTGCTACAAAGTCGTTCGCCGCTCGCTGCTGGCGCAGTTCGAGCTGCGATGCCGTCGATTTGAGTTCTGCCCGGAGGTGACGGCGAAGTTGTGCCGCATGGGCGAGAAGATTGCCGAAGTTCCTATCTCCTACAAACCTCGTTCAGCCGTTGAAGGGAAAAAGATCCGCCATTCCGATGGATGGCTCGCGATCTGGACCTTGATCCGCCACCGGTTCAGTCGTCGCGCCAGTTGGCTGAGATCAGACCGCGAATCAGCCGCGCCCCAACTCCCCTTTGCCGTAAGTTCTTCGCGCACGCCATTGAAGTAAATTCGAGAAAATGTCGGGTGTCCGCGGATAGGCTCCGGGGGCCCCAACCTAGCCGCGTCTTTTTGCGGCTAGGATGAGGACTTTGACTCTCTGATTTTCGTCGGCTCCTGAAAATACACAACGACCTCGTGACATCTGACCTTGCGCCGGAAACAATAATTTACAGACACATACCCACCCAGACCGCATCCCCGGTGCTGTCTGTGTCCTCTGGGGTGCGTTTGCTCTTGGTGAAATCCGCCATGCCGACAAGCAACAGCTTTTCTCGGCACCGTTCGCGGTAAAGGTGTTTGAGCCGGGAATCTCCTGTAGAATCTTGAGTTCGCCGAGCGGCAATCCCGCTCAAGAAAATGTTCAAGAAAATTCTCATCGCGAATCGCGGCGAGATCGCCGTGCGGGTCATTCGTGCCTGCCACGAAATGGGAATCGCCGCCGTTGCCGTCTACTCTGAGGTAGATCGCGCCGCCCTCCACGTCCGCAAAGCCGACGAGGCGTATCCCATCGGCGCGCCCGCCGCCTCCGAGTCCTATCTCAATATTCAAAAACTTCTGGACGTGGCCGCGCGATCCGGAGCAGACGCGATCCATCCTGGATACGGATTTCTCTCCGAGAATGCGAAGTTCGCCCGAGCGTGCGTCGAGGCTGGGGTGAAATTCATCGGCCCCACGGCCGCCGCCATGGACGCTATGGGATCGAAGACCCGCGCCCGCCAGGCCATGGAACGCGCAGGCGTTCCTTTTGTGCCCGGCACATCGCGAGGCCTCGAGTCCTTCGAGCAGGCACAGGAAGTGGCCGCACGCATCGGTTATCCTGTCATGCTGAAAGCCGCCGCAGGCGGTGGTGGCAAAGGCATGCGTCTTGTCCACGCCTCCGACGACCTCAAGTCGTCGCTCGAGGGCGCGCGCAGCGAGGCGGAGAGGTCGTTTGGCGATCGCGAAGTTTATATCGAAAAAGCGATCATCAACCCTCGTCACATTGAGATGCAGGTGCTGGCCGATGAGCAGGGCAACATCGTCTACCTGGGCGAACGAGAGTGCTCGCTGCAGCGCCGCCATCAGAAGGTCATGGAAGAAGCACCTTCACCGATCGTCGACGCCGAGATGCGGCGCACGATGGGCGAGGTTGCGGTTCGCGTTGCCCAGGCTGCTGGATACACCAATGCCGGGACCGTCGAGTTTCTCGTGGACCAGCAGAAGAATTTCTTCTTCCTGGAGATGAACACGCGCTTGCAGGTGGAGCATCCGGTGACCGAGTTGACCACCGGACTCGACCTGGTGCACCTGCAGATTCGTATTGCGGCAGGAGAGCGCCTGCCTTTCACGCAAAACGAGGTCAAGATTCGAGGACACGCCATCGAGTGCCGCATTTACGCCGAAGATCCAGACAACAATTATTTTCCCAGTCCCGGCAAGATCACGCTGCTGCTCGCGCCGTCGGGCCCAGGCATTCGTCGCGACAGCGGTATGTACGAAGGCTGGACTGTGCCCATGGACTACGATCCGCTGCTCGCCAAACTGATTGGCTACGGCACGGATCGCGACCAGGCAATCGGCCGATTGAGGCGCGCTCTGAACGAATATTTTGTGGGCGGAATCAAGACGAACATTTCGTTGTTTCGCCGCATTCTGACTGATCCGGACTTTCGGGCCGCCAAAATGGATACCGGGTTTCTCGATCGCCTCCTCCAGCAGAAGGGGAGCGAGGCTCTGTCGGATCCGAAGGCGACTGAGGTTGCGGTGATTGCCGCCGGAATCTTTGCTACCCTGGGTCCTGCCGCCGCTGGAACAGGCGAACGCGCCGTCACTGGAGATGCTGCGAACAGCAATCAGGGCGCGGTCTCCAACTGGAAAATTGCAGCTCATAAAGAGGCGACGCGATGAGGGAATTGCCGCCTCGACTCGAGGCGGTTGCTCCAGTCTGGGCTCTCCAGGGGGGCAACTGGCGAATTGCAGCCTGCAACTGCTTCTCATGACTTACGACATCATCATCGATGGCAAGAGCTACCGGCTCGACCTCAGTCGAGCCGAAGGCCGTTGGTCGTGCCGGCTCGATGGACGCGAAGTCGAAGTCGACGCTGTGCTCGCGCGGCCCGATGTGCTTTCTCTCCGCATCGGCAACCAGGCTTACGAAGTGAAATGCGAACGCGTCGCCGGCGACATGCACCTCTGGGTCGGCAGCGCCCGCTTTGCGGCGGACGTGCGCGATCCGCGGTCCTTACGCGGTCGCATCCGTGCGCTAGACGATCATGGCCCCAAGAAATTATCGGCTCCCATGCCCGGCAAGATTGTACGTGTGCTGGTGCGCCCGGGAGATGAGGTCGAAGCGGGCGCTGGCGTGGTCGTGGTCGAAGCGATGAAGATGCAGAATGAAATCAAATCCCCGAAGAAGGGAACGATTCAGAAAATCCTAGTCGCAGAAGGGGCAGCGGTAAACGCTGGAGACGTGCTGGCGATTGTCGAGTAACAGGCTTGAGCAACGACCTGGAAGCGTTTTTCCAGACTATTTTTCCATGCCGTTGCGGTCGAGGACCTTCTTGGCGTAGTAATTCTCGACCTTGGCGGAATCCCGCAGCACCTCGTAGTATGCAGCCTTCAACAACTGCTCGCGGCGATCGTGCAACTGCGAACGGATGGCTTGCTGCACTCGCGGATCGGAGAGTTCTCGCTGCCCGGCGGGTTCTTTCGACAGCAATTTCACGATGCGGAATCCCACAGCCTGCCGGTTCGCGGGATTCACCACGCTGATCGTGGAACTGTATTGGCCCGGCTTGAGCTTCATCACCGCCTCCCGCGTGGCCGGGTCCGTGCCTTTCAGGCCCGACTCGGGGACCGTGCCCAAATCACCCCCGTTACCCGAGGTTTCGGGATCCTCGGAATACTTCATGGCCAGCGTGGCGAAATCGTCGCCACTGTCCAGACGGTTCCCAATCATCTCAATCTTTTTGCGAGCGTCCCCTTCATTCTGGGCCTTGTCGTTCTGATTATGGGCCTGCGGGTTGGGCTGAGGAGTCACCATGATCTGCGCCAGATGGTACTGCGGTTCAATCAGGTTGAATTCACCCTTATGCGCGTTGTAGTAGTCGGTAATGTCCTGGTCTGTGACGTTGATCTTGGACGACACTTCCTTGTTCATCACCTTCTCGACGGTAATCGATCGGCGCATGTCGTGTTTGAAATCGGCCAGCGTGATCTTCTTATCCTTGAGCCGCTGATCGAATTCCTGCTGGGAAAAAGGAGACTTGAATTCGTTGTACTTGCGGTCCACTTCTTCGTCGGTCGCTAGCAGGCCAAGTTTTTCGGCGCGACGCATCAGGATTTCGTCATCGATCATCTGATGCAGGATATTCAGACGCAATGCCGTGGCTTGTTCACCGCTAGGAGCCTGCTGAGCTGACGCGACATTGTTGTCGTAGTACTTGTCCACCTCCGCGCGAAAAATCTTCCGGCCATCGACCGTTGCCATTACGTCGCCGCTGGTCTGCTGGTTGCAGCCGGCCATAGCGGCCAGCAGAACAGAGGCTGAGAGCGCCGCGGCGACCTGGGCAAACAATGAGTTTTTTATCAAGAATGTTTCTCCGCTTCGAGACTCAACACACAGAAAATTCAGACAGAGCACGCGGCCGTGCAGCGTACCTCGACGCGAATTACCGCGATGCTGGCGTAGAGGATGATGGACCGTGCTGGGGCACGGGTTCCCCTGCGTCTTTCAAGGCGGCGTCCAGCGCGGCGCGAACCTCAGCGACGGGAACGGCCCCGTCAAGCTTCCGGCCATTGATAAAAAGGGCCGGCGTTCCGTTAATGCCAAGTCCGTCCGCTTCCTTCATCGAGGCGCGAACCGCATCTTCATTCTGCGCTTTGACGCAGGATTGCAGCTTCACCGCATCGAGGCTATGTTTCTGCCCTTGCAGCATCGTGATTTTATCGATGGCGTCGAAGCGCGCGACAGGAGTCTTTTCCGTATCTACCTCGCGCTTGTTTGCGTGGATGTAGTCAGCGAAATCCCAATAGGCATCGCCGCTTTGGGCTGCCAGGCAATTTGCATCGACGGCAGCGTGGAGCGCCCAGGGATGGATCTCGGTCAGCGGATCGTCCTTGTAGATGAATGTGACACGATCACCATACTCCTTGAGAATCTCGGAGAACAGCGTCTGGTGCATCCGCGAGCAAAAAGGGCACTCGAAGTCATCGAAATTGACGGCGACAACCTTGGCGGACTTCGCTCCGCGCATAGGGCGACCGGTCGTATCGATCTTGCTCATTAACGCGGCGAAAGGATCCTTGGTCAAGTCGAATTTCGTCACGCGTAGCATGGTGGCGCGATCTTTGGACAACAAGAACTGGTAGTCCTTCTGCTTGCCGTCGCCCCCGTCGATGTTCACCGACACGGAGTCATACCCCGCCATTTCCGTGCTGGGAGTAATCGCGCCCACGGTGACTTTTACCTCGGGGGGAATCGTGTAGAAAGCGCGCACCTGGTGCTCGACCTTGCGAGCGACGTCAGGAGGCGCGGACTGGGCAGCACAACCCAGGCAAATCAGAAGCAGGATGAGCAGGGAACGTCGAATTAAAATCACCAGAAACCGCCTCAGCATCACTAGTTATCTTTTGATTATCTCACAGCAAATGCAAGCCAGCGTCGCAGCAAGCGGCGTCTCCTGCGCTGCTAACCGGTGCGGAGAAGTTGTTCGGCTGGCAGCAAAGCGTTCATCGACCCGGAGCGGAAACCTTCCAGATCCAGGGTGACGAACTTGAATCCCAGTGCTTTGAAGATGGTCGTGAACTGCGCTGCGATGGCGGGATTCAAAGCTCGCTCCAGTTCCTCGCGAGAGATCTCCAGGCGGACGATGTCGCCGTGATGGCGCACCCGGAATTGCCGAAATCCGAGAGCTCGAATCGCGTCTTCGCCACGCTCGACGACGAGAAGCGCCTCACGGGTCACCGGGCGCCCGTACTCGATGCGCGAGGAGAGGCAGGCCGACGCCGGCTTGTCCCAGATACGCAACCCAGCCACGCGTGCCAGTTCACGAATCTCCTGCTTCCTGAGACCTGCTTTCGACAGCGGAGCGGCGACGTGGTGCAGCCGGGCAGCTTGCTGGCCGGGGCGAAAGTCCCCCTGATCGTCGAGGTTGACGCCATAGGCGATCGCGTCAAACCCACGCGCAGCCCGCAGCTGCTCCATCACCGCAAAAAGTTCGTCTTTGCACTGAAAGCAGCGTTGCCCGTCGTTGCGAGCGTACTCTGGTCGGGCAAGTTCCGCGGTGGAGATGATTTCGATCGGAATCCCCTGTTCGTTGACGAAAGCAATCGCATCGTTCAATTGAGTGCGCGCCAAGCTAGGAGAGTCGGCGATTACTGCCAGCATGCCGTTCCCCAGAGCGCGGTGAGCAGCCCAGGCGAGATACGCCGAATCGACTCCACCGGAATATGCGACGAGCACTCGGCCCAGTTCGCGCAGGTTGGCTTCGAGCAGAGCATCCTTTGCGCGGAGGCTGTTTTCGGGTTCCTGCATACTCAGTATGGTACCAGCCGCGCCGGGTGCTTTGTGGGGGATGATTTGGGGGGGCGCAGCACGCCCGGCGCTGCGGCTGACAGGGCATTCAAATCATCCGGGCGCAGCCGCCGAGGCACCTCAGGACCGAATCCCCCGTTGGGCCGCGCTTTAAAGCGTTGTGCCATCCAAAAAAACCAGCGCCGCCCCAAAATCAAACGCCAAAACGTGACGCTACAGAGTCACCTCACCCAAGTCGGAGTCGACCAAGCATCGCCGCTCCCCCCCGATCTTCTTCGGTTTCAGTGCGAAACCCGCCTGTGGCTAGTACAGCCGTTCCTGCCTTCGTAGGTTTCCGAACGAGCCAATGTTGGCCAGGCTGAATGTGAAGCGGAATAAGTTCTCGTTGCGAACGTTCGCGATTGCATATCGCCGATATTCCAGCGTCAGGCCGCAGCAATCCCAGTTGTAGGTGGTTTGTGCGGTTGCGAATTGTAGTTGACGCGTTTCCGCATCGAAGCCCAGGCTGGTCGCCGCGCTGAATCCGCGGCGAGTCAGCCCGCCCCACCCCAGCGCCGCTCGAAACTGCTGATACTTCAAAGGAAGCGCGTTGGGCTGTGGAATCTGCAGCAACGCGTCCCCGCCGCCGATCGTGAAAGACCCCAAGTTATAGTTCACCAGGAGCGTGCTCTCGTTGATGCGTCCCAATTGAAAGTCGTAGTCAAGGTCCCATTCAGTATCGGTGTGACTACTGGTTGCGGCCCGAAACCGAGAAACCACAGGTGAAAGATGTCTCGGCTGGGTGGCAAAGGCGATGCCCGTAAGCTCCTCCGTGGTGGTGAACACATTGCGTTGTCCGGTGACTAACGCCCCCCCGAAGGTCGGATCGAGGAAATATTTTTGGTCAATTTCCCAAGTGGCCACTTCCCTCACTTGCGGACCCGGGGAGCAGGGCGGGTTCTCCAGATTGCTGACACGCTGCCAGGGGACGGTTTGTTCGGGAGCCGCGGCCCCCACGGCAAGGCCCGTCATGGGCGTATCACACTCCTGCACTCCCGCCGATGTCCGTTTTGAGTACAGGCGAGTCACGAATCCATACTCGACCTCGTGCGTGTTACTCAGAATGTCGCGCTCGTCGAAATGGAGAACATTGGCGAAGTCATTCACACCCGTGACCAGGCGATAGACCGCCCGCGGTTCGATGACGTGTTTCCATTTCCGCCCAAGGAATTCCTTGTCGAATACCTTCTCGAGAACCGGCGGCCGCACCTCCACGGAAGTCTCCAGAGCCTCGCGGTTGGTGGGTCTGCCCACTGCAACTCCGTTTACATAGCGCTCGGTATAGTAAGTGTCGTGCAGAGTCAGGGCAGGGCGCAGCGACCATCCATGAAACTGTAAGGGCAGGGAGATCTCGGGGTTGAAATCGAAGCGCCCCAGCAGTTCTGCCGTACGAAAGCCGGGTTCGCTGCGGGAAAGTCCTGCCAGCGAAGCATCGAACGACCAGACAAATGGCGAGTGCCACACAGGTCTGTCGACGCTGGACGCGTCGGCGCTTGGAGTGTGGAGGACGCGGATCGAATCAAACGTGGGAGGGTTCGAGAGGGTGCCATTCGGGTTGAGGGTCTGAAAGAAGTTCTGATAACGTTCGACCATGCCTCCGAAAGAGAAGCCGTTGATGGTTTTCGAAAGAAAAAGCTGCGACTTTACTTCCGAGTTCACGGCCTGGGTGAAAACTTCGTTGAAGGCCAGTCGGAACAGGAACGAACTCAAGTAGTCGACGTTGGAAACAGCTCGGAAGCCATAGAAGTTGCCTTCCGCCGACAATCGCGCCTCCTGGCCACCTTCCCGCAACGGCGGAGTACCAATCCCACGGTCAATGACACCGAAATAATCCAGGTTTATATAGGAACTATCGCTCGGCCGTGCACGAAAGTCTCCCCGTTGGGACCACCCCCGCTGGGAAAAATATTCTGCTCCGATGGTAGCGTCCATGCTGCGGTTGATGGCCCAGTAGAACGAGTCGCCGACGATATTGCCTCTCGTGGAGGACCGGCCCGCAGTCGGTATTGAAAAGCCAGTGTTTCTGGTTTCTTTGGCCACGGGATGAGTTGCGTAGGGGAAATAGAAAATCGGGAAGCCATGCAGCGTAAACGTGCTGTGGTAGATGCTCGCGTTGCCGCCTACATCGACGACTACTTTATGAGCGTTAAACTGCCAATTGGGGTGCGGAAGCTCGCAAGTAGTAATGGTGCCGTCATAAACCAGGTAGTGATCGGGACTGGTCTTCTCCACTATTTTGCCGGAGAACGCAAACGGAGCGGTCGAAGTCAGCACGACGTGGTTGCCGCGAACGCGCAGTCCGGTGGTTGCGGTGACGTCGTAGAAGCGTCCTGTCTCGGCTGTCAGATTGTAGGTTCCGTGACTGGCTTTGATGTGGTCGTCGTTCGGGCCACCGTCGAGACTGAAATGTCCGGAGGCAGTAGCCTCTCCGGTGTCGGAGTTGTAGGTGGCTTCGTCGGCGCGCAAATCATAATTGCGGTAGTAGATCTCGGCATTGCCGTGCAAGCTGTAGAGATTGCCTTTTTTCTCCTGCTGCTGGGCGCAGATGAGCGTCCCGTCCTTGAGTTGCGTCCCTGCCCGATTGGCGCAAGTCGAACTGGCAGCTGAAACCGGAGCATTCGACTTCTTGGTAGACTCCTCGGCGGAGCTACCGCCTGAACCCGAATATCCTGAAAGCAACTGGCTGGTTACTAGCGCAGATGCGAGAAGCTGATGACAAAGAAACGGCGCCGTGATAAGGAATCTAGTGCGGAGAGTCATCGGAAGAAAATCGACGGCAGAAGATCGTCCATCGAAGCGAATACCTGCCCTTTCGGTTTCTTGTCGCGGCATCGTGAACTTAGCACGGCGTTGGCTGCGAGGCAAAGTGCCGAAAAAGGCTAGGATTCCCGTTGGTTGCTTTCCGGTTGTACGTTTCGCTCAACAGGGATACGATTTCGAAAGACTGGTCTTCATGAATTGTCCGCAGTGTGGAGAAGTTGGCTGTTGCCATTCTGAGTTCCTTCCGCCTCCTAGATCGCAGTCGAGGCCTGGAATCGAGTCTGGGTCCGGATCGACGTCGGCTGATGCTGCGGAGAGCAAGCGGATTGATTCCGAAATCCCGGGCATGCCTGCTGCTGAAGCTAAAGATCTGAATGGCTCGCCGGCCAGCTCCGATTCGTCGCCGGCGGCCGGTTCTGAAGTCCGCGATGGCGACGCCTGGCGCGACGAGCTTTCTGAGCGTCTCAATCGCTATCGCGCGCGCCGCAAAGCGCCTCCTCCCCGTTACCCCTCTCTCAGCTTGCGGTTTGAAAATTTCGAATCGGACCCGCGCGCAAATGCCAGCCGCGGATCATCGTTGCCGCCTCATTCCTTTGAGACCGCCTCGAATCATGCCCTCGCGCTTGATGGACTGAGGCCGCAGCCATTATCGGCGTCCGAGAGCCAGGTGCAATCCCGGGAGGTGCCTCGAGAGAGCGCTCCACCCTCGATCCGCCAAGCCATCGCGCCTCCCCCCGCGCATTCCAGGGCAGAACGTCCGAGCGCCAAGATCATCGAGTTTCCGAGGTTTGCCTGGGGACCGCCGGTGCCTCCGCCGGATCAACTGGCTGAGCCGGTGAGCGAGCGTCCACGAATTCTGGATGTTCCCGACGTTGAACCGCCGGCTCCGGCGCTCGGTGGAATTACCATGGAAGCAGTTCAGCAGGAGGAAGTCGAAAAGAAGCCGGGCATTGACATACCCCTCGAGAGCGCGCCATTTCGCTCGCGAGTGGTGGCCGCCCTGGTCGATGGAATCATCATCTCCGTTGCCTCAGCTCTTTTTGGTTTCATATTCTGGAAGTTGGCGGCGGTGCGTCCGCCGCAGATTCAAACTCTGAGCCTTGTGATTGGAATCCCCTGTTTGTTCTGGGCGGCCTACCAGTATTTGCTTGTCGTCCACGGCGCGAGCACTCCGGGATTGCGCGTCGCTGGCCTCGAACTTACCCGTTTCGATGGCACTTTGCCCAGCCGCTCCTTGCGCCGGTGGAGGGTGCTGGCCGCCTGGCTCTCTGCGGTTTCCGTGGGGATGGGTTACGCCTGGGTCTTTCTTGACGAAGACGCACTCTGTTGGCACGATCGGATTACCCATACCTATCTCGCCCCGAGAAAACGCGGGGCGATGGACACCGCCGAGCACAAGTAACTCGACAGGACCAGAACGCTTCTGCCTTCCCTCCTGTGCTATCTTCAATGGGGTTCAGCCATTATTGTAGTTCCGCCATTCATAAGAAGCATGGCCACATCCCCAGAAGGTACAAAACCGGCAGTAAAGGTCTTCGTCGCCACTACGGTGATGTTGACCTTCATTTCGTTCTGGCGTGCCTCTGCAATCGTTCTGTCGGACTTGGCCTCGTCCGCTTATTACGCGGGCGGCGATGCCGAGAAAGTCATCGGCAAAAGTGCCCCCTGGTTCATTCTCGCGGTCATGCTGTTCAGTTACGCGGTGCGTGCGCTGTATATCGAATCCAGCAGCATGTTCGTCCGTGGCGGCGTCTACCGCGTCGTCAAAGAAGCGATGGGCGGAACCCTGGCAAAGTTTTCCGTCTCGGCGCTGCTGTTCGACTATGTGCTGACCGGTCCCATCAGCGCGGTTTCCGCCGGGCAATACCTGGCTGGCTTCATCAAAGACATCGGGGTATACCTTCACCGGCCTCTGAACTTCTCCGACGATCATTTTGCCGCCGGACTAGCCGTCATCATCGTCATCTATTTCTGGTGGAAGAACACCCAGGGCATACACGAATCCAGCCAGAAGGCGTTGCAGATCATGGTCATCACCACTGTCATGGTGGTCCTGCTGATCATCTGGTGCACGATCACGGTCTTGCGCGCGCCCATTGTGTTGCCCCCCAACCCGCTGCACCCGGGCGTGGTTCCCCTGAACCGGGAGTCCCTGGGCTGGCTCAATGGAACCTGGTTCAGCCACATTACCTGGATCATCCTGTTCGTAGGCTTCGGCCATTCTGTGCTGGCCATGAGTGGCGAAGAAACCCTGGCGCAGGTCAACCGCGAGATCGAACATCCGAAGTTGAAAAACCTGGAAAAAACGGGCCTGGTGATTTTCGTCTATAGCCTGCTGTTCACCTCACTGGTGTCGTTCTTCGCGGTGATGATCATTCCAGACAGCGTCCGCCCCAACTACTTCGCCAACCTCATCGGCGGCATCGCCGTGTATCTGGTTGGGCCGACGAGCCTGAAGCTGTTGTTCCACGGTTTTGTCGTGCTGGTGGGAGTGTTGATTCTGGCCGGCGCGCAGAATACTTCGATTGTGGGCGCCAATGGCGTTCTGAACCGTGTCGCCGAAGACGGCGTGCTCACCAGTTGGTTCCAGAAGCCGCACAACCGCTACGGCACCAGCTATCGCATCATCAACCTGATCGTCTGCATGCAGATGCTGACGATCTTCCTGAGCCTGGGTAACGTGTACGTGCTGGCGGCCTTGTACGCCTTCGGTGTGATCTGGAGCTTCGCCATGAAGTCGTTGGCGGTGCTTGTGTTGCGCTTCACCGAGCCGGAAAACCGGGAATGGAAAGTACCCGGAAATCTGCACTTCGGAAATACTGAAATCCCCGTGGGATTGCTGCTCATCTCCGCAGTGCTGCTCGTCACTGCCATCGTCAATCTGTTTACGAAGTACGAAGCCACCATCGCGGGGGTCATCTTTAGCGCGTTCTTCTTCACGATATTTACCATCTCCGAGCGCCACGTCGCCAAAGAGCGCCACGGCAAGCCTGAACAGCTTGATCAATTCCGCGTCTACGGCAATCAGGAACTGGGAAGTGGCGCGATGGGAGTGCGCCCCGGCAATATCCTGGTGGCGGTGCGCGATCCTCGCAATCTGTACTACCTGCGAAATGTGCTCAGCCATACCAACACCAGCAAGCAGGACGTAGTTGTGATGAGTGCCCGCCTGTATCATCGCGAGCACAGCTTCAGTGGCAGTGCCGTCTTTGAAGCGAGCCAGGTGTTTGATCACTATGAGCAGGAGCTTTTCACCGCGGCGGTTGCGGTTGCAGAAAAAGAAGGCAAGCCCATTTCTCTACTGGTGGTGCCTGCGACGGACGTGTTCGAAGCCATTATTTTGACGGCACAGCGTCTCGATTCCACCCGCGTGATTTGCGGACTCTCCAACAAACTCACGGCCGACGAGCAGGCCAAGCTCACCGGCGATGCTTGGGAACGTCTGCCGGAGCCACGTCCGCGCCTGACTCTGGAAGTTTGCGCTCCTGACGGAGCCATTCGTGAATTCTCGCTTGGGCCGCACGCACCAAGGATGCGCCCGCAGGATGTCGAGCTCATGCACCGACTTTGGCTCAACATTACCGCCGACCCTAAGTTCGCTGGTGCTCATCACTATCACGTGGTAGCCCTGGCGCTGGAAGAGTTGCAGCGCGAACTGAGCACGGATCAACGCGCCGAACTTTTGCAAAAACTGCTGGAAGAAATGAATCACCCCAACCCCAGTTGACCTATTTTCTGCAGGGAGGTTTCCCATGGCGCGCGTTTCTGGCGCTCTCCAAAATCAGGGCGGCCCCTTCCGCCGGTTATTTGTAGGAATCGTCTACTTCCCGACTCGCCGCCGGCTGGATCGCGTGATTATGCCGGTGCAGGTAACCGCGCATCATCCCCAGATTTTTGGGGGATACATCCTGATGGAACAATCACAGATGGGCAGCAAGCTGATCGACCACAAGCTGAAAGGCACTGGCCGAACTCCGCGTTGCCACGCTCGCAGGATGTCCGTTTGGAATGGACATCGGCTGTGCCGCAGGCAGCGCACACGGCCTGGCCGCTGAGCAAATCGCAAATCTGAACAACTACCGTTCTGACTTCAACTTCTCGGAATTGGAACGGCTTGTTCTTGAGTATGCCGACGGCATGACTCGGACGCCCATTGATGTTTCGGATGCCCGGTTCACCCGCCTGCGGGAAAAATTCACTGAAGCGGAACGCGTGGAACTCAGTTCCGCGATCGCATGGGAAAGCCGGCTTTGTCGTGGCTGGACTTCATGCAGGACACCGCGTCCTTGTCAGAAGCCATCTGTTTGCCGTCCTTGGCCTCCATGTTGTGATGCGCACAGCAGGTAGCTCCAGCTTTCGTGTCTCTGGCGGACATCTTGTCGCAGCACGCACACTTCCTGGTCGGCGGGAACCGTGCTTTGCTGCGGGGGCGGACGAAGCGCTCGGGGTTGCGCTTTGGGCCCACGACATGACGGTCAGGAGCAAGATCAGAACGAGGATCTTGTATTTCATGATTCGAGTCTCCTTCAGTTACTTGAACTTGCATTGCCGGCCGACGCCCGGTCCGAAAGCAGGCAGACGCCACCAAGGCGAAGCTGGCTGCTGGTTCTAGGGATTCGGCCTCTGGCGCCGGCGCGATCAGCTGCGAAGAACTGTGCTTAGTGCGGAAGCAGACTGGAAAGCCTGCTAGCGGCAGACTCTGGCGCTCTGCGGGTTCCTGCTGGCGCGATATTGGTCCGCTGTGGGCGTGAGCGCTTCTCTAGGCCCGGCCGCACACTCGTGGTCTCAGCGGGAAGAATTGCAGAGTTTCCCGGCGCGCTCTTCGCGCAGCAGGGATGCCGGTCGCCGCAGGGCGTGGAAGCAGGGGCGGGCTTTACGAGAAGCGTTCTCTGGACTGTCGAAGAAAATGGGGACGCAAACGCGGCGGGCGCGTTCCAAAACGCCAGCGCAGCCAGCACAAAAACCGAGATGGTCTGTTCGGCATCCCCTATGAACTCCCAGTTGGCCGCTTGATAGGCGCCAGCGGCGCGGGCAGTGATCAGAATCACATCCCACCGCGAGGTAAGCTAGGACTTCAGAATGTTTTCCAAAGAGGCCTGGAGGTTGCTAAAGCGAAAAGGATATCCGCTCATCACCAATTGCGATGGTTCGACGCGCTGGCTGCCTAAAAGCACTGTCTCTCCCATTTCGCCAAAAGCCAGCTTCACGGCAAAGGCCGGCAGGGGAAGGACTGTGGGCCGCGAAAGCACTCGGCCCAGCGCCTTGGTGAATTCCGCGTTTGTCACCGGCTTGGGCGCGACCAGGTTCACCGGGCCCTGCAGAAGATCGCTTTTCAGAATGTGATGGATCGCGCCAACCATGTCCTGCAGGTCGATCCAACTCATCCATTGCCGGCCGTCGCCAATCGTGCCGCCTACGCCCATCTTGAAGGGCGGCAGCATCTTGCCGAGCGCACCACCCTTCGGGCTCAGGACAACGCCGGTGCGGATTTGAACCGTACGAATTCCCCCGTGGATTGCGGCTTGGGTCGCAGCCTCCCACTCGCGGCAAACATCGGGGAGAAACCCAATGCCGGGCTTGCTCTGCTCTGTGAGCACTTCATTGCCTCGATCGCCGTAGTATCCGATCGCGGAACTGCAGACGAAGACCTGGGGTTTGTCCTTCGCTCCCGCCAGAGCTTCCGCCAGGGAGGTTGTGCCTGCGACCCGGCTGCTGCGGATCTTTATTTTCTTGGTTTTGGTCCAACGCCCGACAATACTTTCGCCCGCGAGATGGATGACGGCGTCAAACCCGGAAACCATTTCGGGAGAAATTGGCCTTGCCAGGTCCCAGGGGATCTGATCCTCCCCGGTCGCTGCGCCGCGCACGAGACGCGTGACGTCGTATCCGCGAGTTTTGAGAGTAGGAAGAAGGGCTGTCCCGATCGGTCCAGAAACGCCGCTGACAAGGATTCGAGAGATCATGGGTAAGCGAGTGTCACTCTATCAGCTCGCGGAGTGTCCGAACAAATTGCAGATCCATTTGACATCTTTGAATCGAAGGAAAACCGCATGTCGCTACTACGGAGCGACTTAGCTCGCACGGGTATAATCGTCAGCGCGTTCCCGTTGTACCTTCTGCCCAGAGTCCCTTCCCTCGCGGGTATAATCCATCATGGCGAGCTTGCGCCAACAGATCGCTACTACTGCCCTTACGCTGACCAAGTTCCGCGACTTGATGAAGCGGATGCAGGAGAACCGTCCGCAGGACGATCTCACGATCATCAAGAAGGCCTACGATTACTCCCTGAAAAACCATGAAGGCCAGAGCCGAGCCTCTGGGGAACCCTATCTCGTCCATCCTCTGGAAGTTGCCCTCGTCCTCGCCGAGATGAAGATGGACCCGGTGGCCGTTGCCGCGGGCCTGCTGCACGACTCGGTGGAAGACACCTCGGTCACCATTGTCGACATCCGCAAGGAATTTGGCGAACAGGTGGCCCACATCGTCGAGGGCGTCACCAAGATCAGCAAAATTGACTTCGCCACGCGCGAGGAGCAGCAGGCCGAGAACCTGCGCAAAATGATGCTGGCCATGGTCGATGACATCCGCGTGGTGCTCATCAAACTGGCGGATCGTCTGCACAACATGCGCACCCTGGAACATCTGCTACCCGATCGCCAGCACAAGATCGCCGAAGAGACTCTGGAGATTTACGCACCCATCGCCCACCGCCTTGGTATGGGCAAGATTCGCGGAGAACTCGAGGACTTGGGCTTCCGCTTCCTCGATCCCCTGGGATACGAGCAAGTCGAGAAGTCGGTGAATGCGCGGCGCAAGGAAGGCGAGGCCTTTCTCGCCAAAATGCAGCAGACCATCACCGACAAGCTAAAAGAGGCCGGCATCCAGGCCCGCGTCGAAAGCCGTATCAAGCGCCTGTACAGCATCCACAAGAAACTGCAACGCCAGCGGATCTCCGTGGACCAGGTCTATGACCTTTGCGCCATGCGTGTGGTCACGCGTTCTCTACAGGATTGCTATGCCGTTCTTGGCATTATTCACAACATTTGGCGGCCGGTTCCGGGACGCATCAAGGACTTCATCGCCATGCCCCGGCCCAATTTTTACCAGTCCCTGCATACGTCGGTGATCACGGAAGACGGTACGCCGTTTGAAATCCAGATCCGCACCGAAGAGATGCACAAGATGGCGGAGGAAGGCATTGCCGCCCATTGGAAGTACAAAGACGGACCGGTGTCGGCCCAGGACGAACAGCGGCTTGCATGGTTGCGGCAGGTGGTTGAGTGGCAGCGCGACGTCAGCGATCCCAACGAATTTCTTTCCACGCTGAAGGTCGATCTCTATCCCGAAGAAGTCTATACGTTCACACCCAAAGGCAAAGTCGTAGTCTTGCCGCGCGATGCGACGCCTGTCGACTTTGCCTACAGCGTTCACACCGAGGTCGGCCACACCTGTATCGGCGCCAAGGTTAACGGACGCATGGTCCCGCTGCGTCACAAACTGCATTCGGGAGACATCGTCGAAATTCTCACGCAGGCCGGCCACAAACCCAGCCGCGACTGGTTGGGCCTGGTCAAATCGTCGCGCTCGCGAAATAAGATCAAGCACTGGCTGAACGTACATCAACGCGAGCGCGCGATTGAAATCGGCCGCAAGCTGATCGAAAAAGAGGCACGCAAATACCGCATCGCGCTTAAGGAAATCAAGGACGATGACCTGCAGAAGGTCGCTTCCGGCTATGGTTTGGGCAAAACCGACGACCTGATGTCGGGCATCGGCTACGGGAAATATTCCGCCCGGCAGGTGCTGGCGCGCTTGCTGCCCGCTGGAGCGACGCACTCCATTGCGGGAGACATCGAGTCTGAAGGATTAACCTCACAACCCGGCGGCATCGCCAGCGTGGTGCGCCGGGTGTTCGGCGATCACAATGCGATCACCGTGCGTGGGCAGGGCGACATGCTCGTCTATCGCGCCCGCTGTTGTAATCCAATTCGCGGCGAAGGAATTGTGGGATACATTACGCGTGGAAAGGGCGTTGCCGTCCACTCGAACAATTGCCCCAACGTGACCAATCTTCTCTATGAACCCGAACGCCGCATCGATGTGGAGTGGGCACGCGACGAGAGCACTCCCACGGCCTACCCGGTGAAACTGACAGTCTTCTGCGACGACCGCTTCGGGATGCTGAAGAGCATTACGGGAGTGATCGGTGACGCCAAGAGCAACATCCGCAACATTACTGCACATACTTCCAACAGCCAGGCCAGCGTCGAAGTCGTCCTCGATATCGCCGACCTGAAGCACCTGGAGCAGATGATCGCCGGTCTAAGAAAAATCCCCGGGGTGCACGAAGTGCAGAGACTGCAAAAAATCTAGAACCGGTTCTCAGTTCCCAGTTCCCAGTTTTCAGTTCTCGGTGAAGACTCTCAAAGCGTCTTCCGCTGCATGCCACTGATACGCGCCAATCTCAGCTTTCCCTCTGTGATACTCTGTGCCCTCGTGGTTCAATTTTTTCTGGGAATCGGGAACTGTCCCTATGCGCGAAGTTGTTTTTACAAAAGACGCCCCTCAAGCCGTCGGCCCTTACTCGCAAGCCATTCGAGCGAACGGATTTGTCTTCGTCTCGGGACAAGTCGCCATCGATCCCGCGACCCAACAGGTTATCGTCGGCGACGTTAAAGCACAGACGGACCGGGTCTTGCGGAATCTCTCGGAGATTCTGGAGGCGGCTGAGAGCGGGTTGGGCAGGGTGGTCCGCTGCGGCGTTTTCTTGAAGAACATCGGCGACTTTGCCGCCATGAACGAGGTTTACGGCAAATACTTCAGCACGGCGCCACCCGCGCGCACGACCGTGGAGGTCGCTCGCTTGCCGAAGGATGTCCTGGTGGAAATCGACGTGATCGCCCTGGCGAAGCAGGAACCCTAACCACAGAGGACACGGCGGAGCAGCGGGCCCTCGGTTCCTCCCTGTCCTTGTGGTTGAGACTTATTGGAGGTCCGCATGACGAAGAATTTAGTCGTGACCGCAATCGTCGCTCTTATCGTGACTGCCCTATACGCCCAAACACCCACCCACGGACGCATTCAAACCGTCCCCAACACGAAGGCTCCCACCAAGGTTACCGGGGACGGCATCAAGACCGACTTGGGGCTCGAGTACTGGGACATCAAGGTCGGTACCGGCGAAGCTGCCCAGGACGGCAGCCATGTGAAGGTCCACTACACCGGATGGCTCACCACGGGCAAGAAATTCGATAGCTCCGTCGACGCCCACCAACCCTTCGACTTTACGATCGGTAACGGCGAAGTCATCAAGGGATGGGACGAAGGGGTTACCGGTATGAAGGTGGGGGGCAAGCGCCAGCTGCGAATCCCCCCTGAACTGGCCTATGGAGCAGACGGCCATCCGCCGGAGATTCCGCAGAACGCTACGCTCATCTTCGACGTGCAGTTGCTGAGGGTTTCGCCGTCGGCGAAGTGAACCCACTGCTCAGCAGGCAGTGGGCGCCGGGACTTTCTATCAGCCGGACAAGAGCAGACGGGCGACTGCCAATCGAAAGTGGCGATCGAAAGATGAACCTGTGCGATCCTGGCGGTGGAAGATCTACGCTTTGACGACTTTGCCGCTGCGCAAGCAGGAGGTGCAGACGCGCATGCGCTTGGTGGCCGCGCCGACGCGAGCATGGACCGGCCGCAGGTTGATGTTCCAGCGGCGCTTGGTGACATTGTGCGCGTGGCTGATGCGGTTTCCCGCTTGCGGCTTTTTGCCGCAGATATCACATTGTTGTGCCATTGACGACTCCCGAAGAATTCAAAGCTTGTTGGGCAAACCTAAATTTTACAGGAACTTGCCCGGATCAGCAATGGCGCAGCGACAATTCGGAAAGTTTAACGGACGGGAGCCCGGCTGCGATTGGGAAACCGTCATTTTGGCTCGGCCCCTGTGGTGTCGCAACCAGAACACCTGGTAGTGGGAAAAGCTGCCGATTCCGAAACACCCCAGCGCCACCGCCCAAGGTATCAACTTCTGTTGCAGCAGATTGAAAGAACCGAACCCAGCCAATGGAATGTACAGTCCGACTCCGGCCACTACGCCCGGCGAATACCGTCGCATTGCTTCGAGCCAGTCGCGCAGAACGCAGGAATGAGTTGAGGCATAATTGCTCGCCCTCCGGATCGTACGCTGGTCCCCTCAGGCAGGGTTGCGATCCTGGTCGCGCTTGTTGATCGACTGACGCGGAGGCTGTGCGATACTTATCCCATGCAGTCCCCGCTTCAAGCCGCCACCGGGGCCACTGACCCGAAGTCGGTGAAGGTAAATCTGACCACCGGCACCGGTGTGGATATCGAGTGGAACGATGGCCACGTTTCGCACTACAACTTCGTTTACCTGCGCGACGCCTGCCCGTGCGCCATGTGCGAAGACGAGCGCGGCAAGGCGGGGCGGCGCCCTGGCGATCCCGCCGCGGCTAAGCCGGGCGCGCTGCTGATTTTCAAGCCCCACGCCAAACCCCTTTCTGCGGAAGGAGTGGGCAAGTACGCCATCAAATTTTCCTGGAACGATGACCACGACCTCGGACTCTATTCGTGGAAGTTCCTGCGTGAAATCTGCCCGTGCAGCGATTGCAACGCGGCGCGGGCATCGGGTTAACGACGGCGATCGCGCCATGAGTTCGACAAAACAAAACTCCGCCGTCGAAGCCGTCGTGAATGACGTGCTGGCAGACCTCTATGCCAAGAGCGGATGCGACAAAGTCGGCCTCGCCCGCGAATCCTTTGCAGCGATTCTTTGCGAGGTGGGCGCAAAACACGCTACGGCGGCTACATCCGGTAGTGAAATCCGCACATTCCTTCTAACTCTGCGGGTCGACGAACTCGCGCTCGCCCGCGCCTGCGCCGCCGGCGAAAATTCCGCTTGGGAAATCTTCCTGACGCGCTACCGCGAAAAGCTTTATCTCTCCGCCCTCCGCATCGCGCGCGAAGACTCCGCCGCCCGCGAACTGGCCGACACTCTCTACGCCGATCTTTATGGCACCAACACGCGCGAGGGAAAACGGGTCTCCAAACTCGCTTCCTATACCGGCCGCGGGTCGCTCGAGGGTTGGCTGCGTACCGTTTTGTCCCAGGAATATGTCAATCGCTACCGCCGTACGAAGCGATTGGTGAGCCTCGACGAAGAATCCGAGGAAGGTGTCCAATTTCGTGCTCCCGAGCCTGAGCCGCTCCCGGCCGCCGACCAGCGTCTGGCCGAAGCCACCGACAAGGCCCTCACCGTTCTTTCCAGTGAGGACCGCGTGGTTTTAAGCGCGTACTATCTCGACGGCCGAACCCTAGCCGAGATCGCCCGCATGCTGGGCGTGCACGAATCGACCATCAGCCGCAAGATCGACAAGCTGGCTAAGTCTTTGCGAAAGCAGATCGTGGCGGCCCTGGGGCGCCGCGGTATGTCGCGCCGCCAGGCGGAAGAAGCCTTGGAAGTGGACGTCCGCGACCTGCAGCTGGATATTCGCCGCAGTCTGGCGCAAGAATCGCCTGCTCCGGCGTTCTCTGAGAAGAGCGTAGAAGCCAGAGTGCGGGAAGGTCCAGGTTAGGGTGCGCAAGGAAAGCCCGCGCCTCGGGTGAACGCGTAAATGAAGCGGTTATGCTGAAAGAAGCAAAGAAGCTAAGAGCTAGAAGCTGAGATGCAAAACCTCCCCAAAATCGTGCGCGAGCGCCTGCGGGCCGCAACGCCCGCCGTCGATCATCCCGACGCAGACGTTCTGACCGCCTTCGCGGAACGGTCTCTGCCCAAACGCGAACAAGGCGTCGTGCTCGAGCACTTGGCCCGGTGCGGCGATTGCCGCGACATCGTGGCCCTGGCTTTGCCTGCAACCGAACCAGTGGAAGCGGTCGCCAACCGATCCAGCAGCGGATGGCTGACCTGGCCCGCCCTCCGTTGGGCATTTGTGGCGGTCGGAGTCGTGGCCATTGCTTCACTCGGAGTCGTGCGATATCAGCGGGGCAGAACGCAGAATATGGCCGCAAGCGCACCTGCCCGCTCTGAAATTGCCGCCAAAGGGGCTAGGGAGGCGGCCGCACAGCAGACATCGAAGGACGATTACGCTTCCGCCCGCGTCGCCAAGTCCAAAGCTTGGGCGGCACCGAGCAAATCTGAAAAGATACCGGCGCCTCCGCCGTCCGCTTTTGTCGATTCTCGTGTCGCTCCAGGTTCGCGCTTCCGGGACCAAGAGAAAGAACGTGACGAGAAGAAGAGTACGCTTCGGGCGGATCGGTTCCAGGCGTTGGGGCCGCTTCCGCCGGCAAGCACGGGTCGCGATGCAGGTTCACGCATCGGGCAATTAGCTCATGGTCCCCGAGTGTCGAATCAATGGCAGCAAAACACGGTTCAAAATCAGTTGCAGAATCAGGCTCCCTCGGCGTCATCGCCGCCGAAACAGCAGGCGGCAGGTGACCTATCCGCGAACATGGAGGTGCCCCGCGCCTCGGAGACTGTAGAAGTGCAGACCGCCCAGACGACTGCGCAAACCCAGAGTCCGGATTGGCTTCAAGTTCAGAGCTTGCCGGCGCA
>Ga0209006_10000379_pt1 | contig 44073 bp, 46 predicted proteins | sample JacPin_JW_Ref_O2_FD_188567 | JGI IMG/M metagenome (GOLD analysis project Ga0209006, IMG submission 188567) | Forest soil microbial communities from Algoma, Ontario, Canada - Jack Pine, Ontario site 1_JW_Ref_O2 (SPAdes) (version 2) | ecosystem: Environmental > Terrestrial > Soil > Boreal...
ACAGCAAGTCAACCATCAGCAAAACCGCCAGTCCCGTCAGATTTACCGCGACAAACACAACCGCCGACATCAATAGGTCGTGCGACGCTCGGGCGTTAGGAACAAAACCGAGCAGCGTGAGCCCCCGGGTCATCGGGGGCGTTTTTGCGCCTACGAGTCAAGGCCAACAAAAGGCGTCCGCAAGTGGATGGAAATGCGTGACATCCGGTTCTTGACAAAAATCGCAAATTGCAATATAAATATCTCGATTTGAAATATCACGGGGAGCCGTGATGGATGAAGCTGGGCGAAAAAATTCGCTATCTGCGCGAAGTCGAAGGATCGCTGCGCGGTCTCGGTCGTCCCATGACGCAACTCGAGTTGGTGCGCGCCATGCGCGCGGAATTGGGCAAGGGCGGCTCTGGAAGAGGCAAGGCAATCAGCCAGTCCTATCTGTCCCAGATTGAAAGTGGTTCGCGCCCGCACATGACGCAGTCCTCACGTGCCCTGCTGGCGAAGTTCTTCAAGGTGCATCCCGGCTTCCTGGTGGATGACCCTGACGGCTACCACGCTGAGCTGACGTCTGATCTGCGCACGACCGAAGGACAACTCGACGTCTGGTTGCTGCAAGGTTCGGAGCGTTTCGCGAACGACCCGGAAGTTAGCCGAGTGCTGATTAAGGCCGCCCGCGAGAAAGACACGCGGAGTACGTTGCTGTTGCTGGGGGCGATTCTCGACACGCCAGGATTAGCCGAACGCCTGCTGGAAGCTTTGCGGCCCGAGGCGGTAGCTGGCGGGAATCATCGTGGTCTAGTGCATGCGGAAGGGAGGCGAAGCCGATGACAGGGACACAGTTCGACTGGTCAGATTTTTACTTGATCTGTTTCGCGATCGGTTTTTGCTTTAGTTTCTTTTCCTTTGTGTTTGGAGGAGCTCGCTTCGGCCGTTTGCATTTGCCGCACTTTCACGGACACAGCGTTCCGCATCTCGCGGCGCCTACCGGGGCGGCAGCACATGCTCCCCTGGCCGGCGGTCACGCCCCGGGAGCGGCATCGCACCCAACGAGTGCGACGCAAGCGGCGCGCAGCGGGGTTTCGCCCTTCAACCCGCCTTCGCTGGCCGCGTTCTTGGCCTGGTTTGGCGGCACAGGATATCTGCTCACCCGTTTTTCGTCGATATGGGTTGGCTTGGGCCTGTTGTTTTCGGTGGTCAGCGGCCTGGTCGGCGGGGGGATCATCTTCCTGTTCCTCAGCCGGGTTCTGATTTCTGCTGACGAGAACATGGATTCCGCCGACTACGAGATGGTTGGGGTGCTCGGCCGCCTCTGCGTTCCCATTCGCGAAGGCGGCACCGGCGAGATTCTGTATTCCCAGGCAGGGACGCGTCGTGTTTGTGGCGCTCGCAGCGAAGACGGCACCGCCATCGCCAAGGCAACCGAAGTGGTAGTGACACGCTACGAGAAGGGAATTGCTTACGTTCGCTTGTGGAGCGAGATGACAGGAGAAAGCGACTCCGAGACTGCCGGCAGGGTTGGAAGCTGAAACCGCAACCCGCACAGGGGGGGCAGCAGGACGCGTCTGGAGACTCTATGAAGCGGACTTCCTACACCGTGGCGACCGTGCTGATGTGGCTGGCTTTGCCGGTGACAGCTCTGAGCTACTTGCGAGTCTGGGATCGGCTGCCGGCGCGGGTAGCGGTGCATTTCGACGCCAACTGGCAGCCGAACGGTTGGACCTCGCGCGCAGGTGCGCTCTGGCTCGGTCTCGGCATCATTGCGTTCATGCTCGTGGTCTTTACCGTTGCGGCCTGTGCGGTGCGAGTGAACCGACCCAACGCGGCTTGGCCCGTGATGATCGTCTTCTATCTGATGTTGACCGGGCTTTGTTTGGTGAACAACTGGATTGCACTGCGTAACTTGAACGGGCAGCCGCCGCAAGCAGCGTGGCTGCTCACACCCGGATTTCCCCACGAGTGTGAGTCGGAAGCTTGAGAGTTCTTCAACTGCACTGGTAACAGGGAGGCGTTTATGTTCGAAGGGTTCTCGCATGTAGTCGTGATTTGGATCGTTGTTGGGCTGGGAGTGATGGTCGTGCTGTTCCTCATGAGCGGAATAGCCAGGCTCTATCGCAAAGCAGGGCCACACGAGGCGCTCATCGTGTATGGCTTAGGCGGAACGCGCGTGGTGCAGGGACACGGCACGCTGGTGCTGCCGATGGTGCAAATCTGCCGCGATCTGTCCCTGGAACTGATGTCGTTCGATGTCGCGCCGCAGCAGGATCTCTACACCAAACAGGGCGTCGCAGTGACGGTTGAAGCCGTGGCGCAGATCAAGGTCAAGTCCGACCGCGAGTCTGTCCTGACAGCCGCCGAGCAGTTCCTCACCAAGAGCGACCAGGAGCGCGAAGGCCTGATCCGGTTGGTGATGGAAGGTCACCTGCGCGGCATCATCGGGCAACTCACGGTGGAAGAGATCGTCAAGCAGCCGGAGATGGTTTCCGATCGCATGCGTGGCACCTGCGCCGAGGACATGAACAAGATGGGGCTGGAAGTGATCTCGTTCACCATTAAGGAAGTTCGCGACAAGAACGAGTACATCACCAACATGGGCAAGCCTGACGTAGCCCGCATCAAACGCGATGCCGACGTTGCCACGGCGGAAGCCGACCGCGATACGGCCATCAAGCGCGCGCTGGCGCAGCGGGAATCGGCTGTAGCCAAGGCGCAGGCCGATCAGGAACGCGTGCTGGCCGAAACGCTGTCTTTGGCCAAACAGGCCGAATCGCAGCGCGACCTGGAGATAAAGAAAGCGCAATACCTGGAAGTCACCAAGCGCCAGCAGGCGCAAGCCGACAAGGCCTACGACATCCAGACCAACATCATGCAGCAGCAGGTAGTCGCTGAGCAGGTGAAAGTGCAGCAGATCGAGAAAGAGCAGCAGGTCAAGGTGCAGGAAGCGGAAATCAACCGCCGCGAGAAGGAACTCATCGCGACCGTGCTGAAAGGCGCCGAGATCGAGCGTCAGCGCATTGAAACCCTGGCTGCCGCCGAGAAGCAGCGCCTGATCGCGGAAGCCGAAGGCCATGCGTCTTCGATTCGCGCGCAAGGCGAGGCCGAAGCCGAAATCATTTTCAAAAAGGGCGAGGCCGAAGCCAAGGCCATGAACGTGAAGGCCGAGGCTTTCCAGGAATACAACCAGGCAGCGGTCATCGACAGGCTGTTCGCCAGCATGCCCGAAGTCGTGAAGGCATTGGCCAGTCCGTTAGCCAACATCGACAAGATCACCATCGTCTCCACCGGAAACGGCGAAGCAGCGGGCATGAATAAAATCACCGGTGACATCACCAAGATGGCGGCGCAGGTGCCGGCGCTGTTCGAGACCCTCTCCGGCATGCCCTTGTCAGAATTGCTGGGCAAAGTACGCCAGATCGGTGATAAAGCCCTGAAACCGGGGGATGCGCCGAAGGCGTAAGCGCGGCGGAAGATGGAGCCGAGGTCATGACGAACAAATCAAAACACGCGGGATGGGGCCTTGCCTTAGGCGCTGCGCTGGGCGCGGTGTTCGGCATCGTAGCCGGGCACGTAGGAGCATGGTTGGCGATAGGAGTCGCCATCGGCATGCTGCTGGGCGCCTCGTTCCGGCGCAGGGAATCAGATTGTGCAGAGTGCGCGCAGATCCACCGTGCGCACGAATTGAAGAGGAATTGAAAACGAAGCGTAAAAGCTGACAGCTGACAGCTGACAGCTAAGAGCCAAGAAAGGGGTTCGATATGGCATTACTGGAGCGCGTTTCAACACTAGTCCGGGCCAACCTCAATGACCTGATCGACAAGGCCGAGGAGCCGGAAAAGATGATCAAGCAGGTCATCCTCGACATGCAGAACCAGCTTCTGCAGGTCAAGACGCAGGTGGCGATTGCCATCGCCGACCAGCATCTGCTGGAAAAAAAGCAGAAGGAAAACGGGGACAAGGTGGCCGAGTGGATGCGCAAGGCCGAACTCGCCGTCGACAAAAAAGAAGACGACCTGGCGCGCGCTTCGCTGCTGCGCGTAGAGAGCTATCGCGAACTGAGCGACAACTTCACGCAGCAAGTGAGCGACCAGAAGGCGCAGGTGGAAAACCTGAAGTCCGCCTTGCGACAACTGGAGCAGAAGCTGACCGAGGCGCTGGCCAAGGCTGACGTTCTGATGGCGCAGCATCGACGCGCGCGCGCCGTGGGCAAGGCCAGCGACGCGCGTATGGCGTCGGGAGACGGCTCGAAGGCTGCGGCTTTTGATCGCATGAAGCGCAAAGTCGCGCACTCGGAGGCGGTGAGCCAGGCAAAGTCGGAAATTGCCGGCGACAATCTCGACGACCGCCTGGCCGCACTCGAAAAAGAAGACCGCATCGAACAACTGCTGGCAGAGTTGAAATCGAAACGAGGGGCGTAAGAATCCGCGTTTTCCAACGTCTCTCAATTAAGAGATGGTTTCTTTGGAGGCAGCATGATTCGGCGAAGCAGTAGTCTGTTTACCGCGGGGGGCTCATTAACATTCGTGACAGGAATCGGAATGTGGCACTGGACCCCCGCCAGCTTTGCTGATTTTGCCGGCGGTTTTCTGATCGGCGTCTCGATCGCTCTGTTAATGCTCGGCCTGACTCGGCAGTCGCGCGGGATTTCCAGATGATGGGGCCCTATGTCGCCGCCAAGAATTTGGTTCGCAAAAGGATCACTCTTACGCCGGTCACAGGGGGGGCGCAAATCCAACGAAGTCGGCATCGCCGCTTTTGATCAGCCTCCTGCTGTCTGCTTCGGTCCATGCCCAGCAGACACCGGGCCCAGCCGACACCGGGCCCAGCCGACACCGGAAAAGCTGGCCCAAACGTCCACGGATGGCGGGGTTGGCCATCGTCGACTCCGGAAAGTATGCCGAGAGCTCGGACGCGGCTGCGCAATCGTTCAAACCGGCCGTCCCCAAAGACCAGTGGCAAAGCATGTTAGGTCAAACCTGTGGACCCCTGGGCTAGAGCTAGATACAGTCGCGCAAGCGTACACCAAAACTCTGCCGGGAGCGCCAGCCGGCGAATATGTAGTCATCCAATACGACAGCAACTTTGAACACCAACAAGCCGCCATGGAGACGCCGGTTCCGAGCTTGGACGGGGATGGGCAGTGGAGAGTCTCCGGCTACTTCATTCAGTAGGGGATCCCCGGAACTCGCCATGACCAGATTCCTCCTCGATCGATGCCGCACGGCGCAGTCTGGCGATCTGCGTCACGGTTTATAAGCCCTTTACATCCATTGACGGGCCTGCCCGCATCTCTTTATTCTCATAGTGATCTCAAACTTAGGACGGTAAATTGAAGAAGCTTGGCTTTCTGATCGTGTTGGCGCTGAACCTTGCGGTTGGCGGCTGCGGCGGTAACACCCCTACGAACACGGTCAATACGGCGACCGCCGGCAACTGGGAGGTTCAATTCACCGGTGGTACCGATCAGGCCAGTCTGATCGATTTCGTGACCGCATTCTCGGTCACCAATTCCGGACCGATAGAAATTACAGGTTTTAGTTTCATCAATGCGGGAAAGTGCTTTGCCAACGGGGTGAATGGTTCCACCGAAACCGGCAACGCTACCTTGATCACCGGTGCGGCCAACCAGGTTACGGGCACCTTGAGCTATACGGTGACCTCGCGCACGCCGACTGGCAATACCCTCACGCTAACCGGCAACTTGACCGGCACATCCAATGGCACTACAACGACCACCGGATCCCTCAGTAATGGAATAGTGGTGGGGACGTGGGCTTTGAAGGGCGGCGCAGGCGATCCCACATGTGCAGGTAGCGGTACTTTCCTTATGTGCCAGGGAACCAACACCTGCACCCCTCCGTAGATCCTGAGTATGGTCTCGTTTCTCCATTTCCCTTCTCGGCCTCCTCTCTTCCTTCCAATTGGCCCGCTGCTATACAGTGGGAGCCATGAAGCGTTCGCTGCAACAGATCGCTGAGGCGGTCGGAGCCCGCTTAATTGGCGAAGGCCGCGTAGAGGTGAGCGCGGTGGCCAGTATCGAATCGGCGTCGGCGGACGACCTTGTCTTCGTCGAAGACGAAAAACACCTGGACGAGGCTCTACGGTCTCGCGCAGGCGCGGTCATCGCGGGAGAGTTCGCTCGAACCTTGAAGTGCGATCGGCCTCTGCTGGTCAGCGATCATCCCAAACTGGCTTTTGCGCGCGCCGCCTCTGTGCTGCGGGACGGTTCAACCTTCGATGGCTCTTCACCGCAGCGGAGCGTTCACCCGACCGCGGTAATTCATTCCTCCGCCGTGCTTGGCCCCGGCGTATTTGTAGACGCACGGGCTGTCGTCAGCGAACGGGCGCAGATCGGCGAGAACACGCGGGTCGGTGCAGGCTGCGCGATCAGTTCCGGAGTAAGGATTGGCCGCCACTGCGAGATTTATCCCCACGTTACCTTGTATCCCGGAACGACGCTCGGTGACCGCGTGATCGTGCACGCGGGCGCGGTGCTCGGCAGCGACGGATTCGGTTACGTGCGCGACCGCAAGACCGGGCACTACGAGAAATTTCCGCAGGTCGGACGTCTGGTGATTGAGGATGACGTCGAGATTGGAGCCAATGCGACCATCGATCGCGGTGCGCTCGATGAAACCCGCATCCGTCGCGGTACGAAGATCGACAACCTGGTCCACGTGGGGCACAACTGTCAGATCGGCGAAGATGTCGTTATCGCGGCGCAGACGGGCCTGTCGGGAAGCATCGTGATCGAAAATGGGGTGGTGTTAGGTGGTCAAGTAGGAATTGGCGAGCACGCGCGCATTGAAGAGGGGGTCATGCTTGGCGGCCAGGGCGGCGTTCTCCCCAACAAAGTGTTACGCGGCAAGGGTGTGGCATTTTGGGGTACTCCCGCACAGCCGTTGCGCGAATATCTGAAGCAACTGGCGACTTTGGCTCGGCTGGCGAAAAAGGATTAAGAATTAAGGAGCGAGAATCGGTGGCTCTGGTTGTGGTTGGCGGACATTCGCGCAGCGTCGGCAAGACTAGCGTGGTCGCCGGTTTGATCTCAGCGTTGCCGGAATTCGAATGGACCGCAGTGAAGATCACGCAATACGGACATGGCATCTGCTCCGCCAATGGAGAGGCGTGTGACTGTGCCACCGGCGATCATTCCTGGGCCATATCCGAAGAGCGCGACCGCTCAGGCGACTCTGATACATCACGCTTTCTCGTGGCCGGCGCAGCGCAAGTATTTTGGACTCGAACCGAGCAGGGGCGCTTAGCCGAAGCCATGCCGACCTTGCGAAAGCGACTCGAAGGCGCACGAAACGTAATCATCGAGTCCAATAGCGTGCTGAAGTTCATGCGGCCCGATCTGTATCTGACGGTACTCGACCCATCGACTGCCGACTTCAAGAATTCCGCGCGTGAATACCTCGACCGAGCAAGCGCAGTGATCTTGCATGAAGCGCCGGAGGGCCCGTCATGGCAATCCGTTTCCCTGAAACCGGTGGCGAACCGTCCGATATTCCGCATCACCCCGCCAGATTACGTCAGCCGAGATATCGTCGAGTACGTTCGAGGGAGCCTGACCCCGCAGTCTGCCCGTGAGCAAAACTCCGAAATCAGGTCGGAAGGCTAGAAGCGAAGAGCTAATAGCTAAGAGCTGCTTTTGTTATCCTTCCCCGTGCGGCAAATTCACCCCAGCGCCTGGCTCTTGGTTGTACTTTCGGCCATTCTTCAGGTCATCATCTTCCCGCTTCCCGGAGTTTATGTTCTTTCGTGGTTTGCCCTCACACCTTTGATTCTCGCGTTGCTGCGCGCACGCCCGGCGAGTGAACTCGAAGTTGCTGGCTCCTTAAGATTGCGGCCCGCCACGCCCGGACAAGGATTCCTGCTCGGCTATGCGTGCGGAATCCTGTGGTACGCAGGCACGTGTTACTGGATCTATGACACGATGCGGCGATTCGGCGGGCTGAGTGCGCCCGAGGCTGTGCTCGCTCTTTTTCTCTTCTGCTGCTACCTCGGGCTCTATCACGGTCTCTTCGGCCTGCTCGTAAGTTTGCTGGCTGGATCTGGCCGAGACTTCCGACGGCCGCTCGTCGTGGCTCCCTTCCTTTGGGTCGCCGTGGAATTGGCGCGTACCCGCATCACCGGCTTTCCCTGGAACCTTCTTGGCATCGCGCAAGTCGACAACCTTGCTCTCTGCCGCATCGCAGGATCGACCGGAGTTTATGGCATCTCTCTGGAAATTGCGCTGGTGAACGTCGCGTTAGCCGCGGCATTTCTGGTTCCCAAGCAGAAGCGTGGGGCGATGCTGGCAGCGGCTTTGGCCGCCGCCGCGGTCCTGCAGGCTGGAAGATTGGTCGATGCGCCTCCGGCCAAGGCGGATCATGCGGCACTGCTGGTGCAGCAGAATGTTCCAGTTTCCGCCGACTGGACGCCGATTTACCTGCAGCAAACCCTGCAGGAGTTGGCGGAACTCACCGAAAAGTCTGTGGTTGGCAGCGCCATAAAGATTAACTTGATGGTGTGGCCCGAGTCGCCCGCGCCATTCTTCACCAATGACCAACGGTTCCGCGATTCGCTCAGTGCGATAGCTCGCGACACCAAGACCTGGGTGGTGGCTGGGGCCATCGGAACTCCGTCGGCGACGGCCGCGGGTGGCCAGACTTCGCCAATGTTTAACTCTGCAGTAGTGATCAGTCCAAGTGGCGAATGGACTGCACGCTACGACAAAATTCATCTTGTGCCCTTTGGGGAGTACCTACCCTTTCCGAGTTTGTTTTCATTTGCGGGGGGACTGACCAGGGAAGTGGGCGAGTTTCAACGCGGCGCGTCGCGCCAAGCCCTCAATGCGGGAGAGCAGCGACTGGGCGTATTCATCTGCTACGAATCCATCTTCCCGGACGAAGTACGCCAATTCGCCGATCAAGGCGCTCAGCTGTTCGTGAACATTTCCAATGATGGCTGGTATGGCGACAGCGGGGCTTACGCGCAGCACCTGAACCAGACGCGGATGCGCGCCATCGAGAATAACCGCTGGCTTTTGAGCGCAACCGACACCGGGGTTACGGCTTCGATCGACCCCTGGGGACGTGTTGTGGCGCGCATTCCCCGCAAGCAGCGGACAGCGCTGGTCGCGCCCTACGCGCTTGCTTCCGTCACCACTTTCTACACCCGTTACGGCGACTGGTTCGCGTATGCGTGTGCGATAATTTCACTAGGAGCGTTGCTCACGCGCTTCGCATTTCGCGAGAAGCAAAAGGTTGACGAGTCCTCATGAATCAAGAGTTAGTGCTGGAATACGAAAAACTCAGCAAGAAAGTCCACGAACTTCGGGAGTATCTTTGACGCGGAGACGGTCCGTCCGCAGTTAGCCGAGATTGAAAAGCAATCTGCCGACCCGAATCTGTGGTCAAACCCTCAGCGATCCCAGCAGGTGATGCGCGAAAAGAAACGGCTGGAGCACGTGCTCACAACCGATTCCGACCTGGCGCGCCGCGGCGATGATATTGCCGCCTACTTCGATCTTTCCAAAGAAGGCGAGAATGTCGACGCAGATCTGCAGCGCGAAATCGGCACGCTTCGCGAGTTGCTCGACCGTCTCGAAACCGAGACACTGCTCTCGGGTGAAAACGACGCCCGCAACGCCATCGTTACCATTCATCCCGGCGCCGGCGGCACCGAATCGCAGGACTGGGCCGACATGCTCCTGCGCATGTACTTGCGCTGGGCCGAGCGGCAAGGCTTCGAGACCGTGCTCTACGATTACCAGCCGGGCGAAGAGGCGGGACTGAAGTCGGCTACCTTTGCCGTGAACGGCGAGTATGCTTTCGGTCTGCTGCAGGGGGAGATCGGCGTGCACCGCCTGGTGCGCATTTCGCCGTTCGATCAAGCCAAGCGGCGGCACACTTCATTCGCCAGCGTGTACGTTTCCCCTGAAATTGACGACAGTATCGAAATCGTCATTAAGCCGGAGGATATCCGCATCGATACCTACCGCTCGAGCGGCAAGGGCGGTCAGCACGTGAACACCACCGATTCCGCGGTGCGCATCACCCACATTGCTACGGGCCTCGTCGCCAACTGCCAGAACGAGCGTTCGCAACACAAAAATAAAGAGCGGGCCATGAGCATGTTGCGCTCGAAGCTCTATGAATTCGAAATGGAGAAAAAGCGCGCGGCCACCAAGAAAATTGAGGATTCAAAACTCGACATTGAATTCGGATCGCAGATTCGATCTTATGTCCTGCAGCCTTACCGCATGATCAAGGATCACCGCACCAAGACGGAAGTCGGCGACGTAGATCGGGTGCTCGACGGAGATTTACAGCCGTTCATTCGAGCCTATCTGTTGGCTCGGCGGGGAGAGAAGTCGTGAGGCGGCGACCGTCCACCGAACGCCAACCAGATCAATCGCGGCGGGTGCCCCATGCCTCGCGTCGCTTGCCAGAAGTGGAGCCTTTAGCGAACAAAAAGGTGGTCGAAATTGGTCCGCGCTTCTTGCGTGCGTTTCTTTTCGCTGCAGAGCAACATTCCGGGCAGACTCGGAAGGCGTCCACGATTCCCTACATTGCGCACTTGCTGGGTGTGGCTTCGCTGGTGCTGGAGGCGGGAGGTGATGAGGATCTCGCGATCGCTGCACTGCTGCACGACGTCGTTGAGGACTGCGGGGGGGCGCCTATGCTGAAGCAAGTCCGCCGCCGCTTCGGAAAACGCGTTGCCCATGTGGTCGATGGTTGCACGGATGCCGATACCGAACCCAAGGCTCCTTGGCGCGAGCGCAAGGAGAAATATTTGCGGCACCTGAAAACGGCAGATGCGGACACGCTACTGGTTTCGGCCGCCGATAAGCTGAACAACATTCGTTCGATTCTCAGCGATTACCGCGCCATCGGAGAATCCGTCTGGTCACGGTTCAACGCTGGACGCGAGGGCACTCTTTGGTACTATCGGACTTTGCGGGATCAATTTCTCATGCACGAGCGGAATCGCATTACGCTGGACTTTGAGCTGGCCATGAGCGAACTCGATTCTCTGCTGCAGCGAAAGATGATTTCCGGCGGCCCGGCATCGCAATCCGCCGTCGAGGCATGAATATGGCGCGCGTAATCGATCAAATCCGTGCTTCGAAGCTGCCTTCCAACATGATGCAGTTTGCCGCCCGGGGCGCTCTTCAGCTGCCGGCGGCCGAAAATATTGAAATTCTGGTCTACCTCGCGCGGCACAATAAAGTCTTTGGCGAACTGGCGCGCATGACGCTTGCCGGATGGGACGAAAAGGCATCGCTGGCAGCTGCGGCCGATACCGAGACTTCGCACGAAGTATTGGACTACCTCGTCTCCCCCGATAATCTGCGACCCAAATTGCTCGCGACGCTTCTTGAAAATCCTTCCGTATCCGAGGGGCAACTGGTCAAGCTCGCACTCTCCGCGACTCGGGAGTCGATCGAGGTGATGCTCAAAAGCACGCGACTGCGATCGCTGAGCGGCGTCACCGCAGCCCTGCGGTCAAGCCCATACCTGAAAAGCGAGGAAGCCGAGGAGTTGGCGAGGCGGTCCGAACCTCCTCCTGCCGATGATGGCCCGCCTGTCGCCGATGATGTCGAGGCCGCGGGAGAGATGCCAGATTCGGTGACGACTTCCGACGCCGAAGGCGAGGACCCAGACGACGAGGTGGTTGCCGCTTACATCAACGATCACTTGCATGACATCGTGGCCGAGGGAGAAAAGCCATTCCAGGCAATTGGCGGAATTGTTGAGCTGTTGGGTGCGAATTATTTTCCGGTTCACGAGGTTGCGGAAGCGCCGTCGCCTGCCGCGGCCGTCGCCGCACCAAGTGCCAAGCCGGCTGCGCCCAAGAAGCCTCATGCCGACGGCAAACGCGAGAACGCGCTCCAGAAAATCAGCCATCTCGACGTGAAGGGGCGCATCCAGTTGGCGTTGAAGGGTAACAAAGAAGAGCGCTCGCTGCTGATTCGTGACGGCACAAAAGTCGTGGCTTTGGCGGTACTCGAAGGACCCAAACTCTCTGATGGAGAGGTGGAAAAATTTGCCAGCCAAAAGAACGTGCTGGAAGCGGTGCTGCGCCAGATTCCGCTGAAGCGCCGTTTCATGAAGAACTACAAAGTGGTGCGCAACCTGGTTGCAAATCCGCGGACACCGCTCGATCTCGGCTTGGGCTTGATGAAAAATCTATTAACGGCCGATCTGAAAAACCTTTCCGGCAACAAAGAAGTGTCGGAAACAATTCGCAAGCTCGCGATCAAAATGTTCAAGCAAAAACTGGATCAGGCCGGCAAGAAGTGACCCCGGAGGGCTCGTGGCTTCACCGCCGCAATCGGATCCTGTCGCCGCACTGCTGAAGCGTTCGAAAACCATCGCCGTGATCGGCCTCTCTGGTAATCCCCAGCGAGCCAGCCATGGCGTTTCGGCGTATATGCAGACCCACGGATATCGCATTATCCCGGTGAATCCGCACATCGAGGAGTCGCTGGGCGAGAAAGCCTACGCGTCATTGCTCGATGTGCCGGAGAAGATTGACATCGTGAATATCTTCCGGCGGCCAGAGTTTGTTGAAGCGGTCGTCGACCAGGCGATTCAGTTGAAAGTCCCGGCGATCTGGATGCAGGAAGATGTGATCCACGAGAGAGCGGCGGAGAAAGCGCGTAAGGCTGGAATCTTCGTCGTGATGGACCGCTGCATCCTGAAAGAACATCGCGCCCGGATGCGATGAGCTAGCGTCCGACTCCTACAAAAACTACGCTGGCATCATCCAGCAGGCTGCCACCGCTGGCGAACGATCGCACATCATCCACAATCGTAACGGCCGACGAACCGGACTTCGCGGCATGAGCCGAGAGGCGGTTCAGCCCGTACTCCTCTTGGCTTGTATTCTCGGCTTCAGTGATGCCGTCGCTATAGAAAAGCAGCTTGGAACCTTCCGACAAAGTGATGGAGGTTTCGGAATAGTCTCCGCAGCCCAGTCCCAACGGCAGCCCTCGCTCCGTATCGAGGAAGCGCTTCCCCTGACTGTCGATGAATAGCGGCAGCAAATGACCGGCGTTGGCGAACACGACCGTTCGGTTGGAAGGGTCGAGTACCGCATAAACCATGGTGACGAATTTTCCTGCAGGAAAATCATCCACCAGCAACTGATTCAACCGAGTCAGCACTTCCCCGGGAGACGAGCAGGCTTCGGCCAGCGAACGTAAGACGCCGCGCGTCGCCGACATAAGCAAAGCCGCCGCAGTGCCTTTGCCCGACACATCGGCCAAAACTAGCCCCCAGCGGCCATCGGGAAACGGAATGAAGTCGTACCAGTCGCCGCCCACGGCGCGTGCGGGCACGCTCAAACCGGACACCACAAATCCCGGAATGTAAGGTGAGCTCTTGGGTAGCAACGCCTGCTGAATGGCACGCGCTTCCTGCGCTTCCAGGTCCATCACGGCGCGTTCTGCTCTCTCCGACTGGAAGCGCCGCGCATTGTGAATCGCAATCGCTACGTGATCGCACAGGGCCTGCAGAATCCTCAATTGCTGGCGTGGAAACCCATCCACTTCCGGATGTGATGCCGTAAACACACCCACCAAATGCTCGCCCACGCGCAACGGAATGGCGACCTCAGAAAGTGTCGATTCTCCACAGGCGAAATAGTAGTCATCGGTACGCACATCGGGGGCATAGCGTGTCTGCCCCGTGGAAGCGACGTAGCCGACCATGCCTTCGGTGCCGATCTTCAGGCGATGCCCTTTGCCATGCAGACTGCAGCCCTTGACTCCGCTTAGCACCATCTCGCTGCGCTCCTCGTCGTGCAGGTAGATGCTCGCTTCGAGACAGCCAAAAGATTGGGTAACTTCGTCAACCACGCTGTCGATGAGCTGGTCAAGGTCAAGGATCGTGGTGATCCTTTGGGCGGCTTTTTGCACGCGCTGCAGATCGTCTACGAGATCGGCGGGCAGAGCACGAACCGGGACCAACTCGTCGTGCGCGGCACTTGAAACTGCAACCATCGGAACCAATCCTTGTCGCACAGGGTGGGCGAACGGTTGGCGATGTGAATCAGCCAGTTACAAATATGATGCCGTATCGAGTGGCTACGATTCTTTCTTTGCTTCCGCGGGGCCGCTTCCGCTGGCTCGGGAACGCTGGCGTTTTATCTCTTCCATGCGCTCTCGAATGCGCCTCTCTATGCCTTCGTTCGTAGGCCGGTAATACACGCGCTCGCGCAAATTGTCGGGGAGACATTGCATGTCGGCGACCTTCGACTCCAGATCATGTGCGTATTGATATCCCTGGCCGTAGCCGAGACCCTTCATCAGACCGGTAGGAGCGTTGCGCAAATGCAACGGGACTGAGTCAGCCGCCGTTTGCTCGACATCTTGCTGCACCTCGCCGTAAGCGGCGTAAAGTGCATTCGATTTGGGAGCGACCGACAGATAAACGACCGCCTGAGCCAGCGCCAGATTACCTTCCGGCATGCCAATGAAGTCGACCGCATCGCGAGCCGCCATGCACAGCGAAAGCGCATTCGGATCGGCCAGTCCGATATCCTCGACTGCCATGCGCACCACGCGGCGAGCGACGTAAAGCGGATCTTCTCCGGCCTCGAGCATCCTGCCGAGCCAGTACAGAGCGGCATCGGGATCGCTGTTGCGGACCGACTTGTGCAGCGCGGAAATCAGGTTGTAATGCTCTTCGCCGGATTTGTCGTAGAGCAAGATGCGCTTCTGCAAAGCATCGCGGACAATGTCGTCGGAAATCTCCCGTGCGCCGTGGGCGTTTTTCTCCGCCAGGCCGGCGGCGACCTCCAAGACGTTGTAGGCGCTGCGCGCATCGCCGCTGGTATAGTTGGCAATTTTTCTGAGCACGTCGTCGGAGGCCGTCAGATTCTTTTCGCCAAGCCCGCGCTCGCGATCGGTTAGAGCCCGCCTCAGCAGCAGCACGATCTGCTCTTCCGTCAGCGGCTTCAAGACATAGACGCGGCAACGGGAGAGTAGAGCCGAATTGATCTCGAAGGAAGGATTTTCGGTAGTTGCGCCGATCAGTCGAATATTGCCTTTCTCCACGTGCGGCAGAAAGGCATCCTGCTGAGCCTTGTTGAAGCGATGAATCTCGTCGATGAAAACGATCGTGCGGGTGCCGTACTGGCGGGCGCGCTCGGCGTCAGCCATCACCTGCTTGATCTCTTTGATTCCGGCGAGTACCGCGGAGAACTCGATGAACTCCGCCTTGGTCAGGTTCGCGATGATCTTCGCCAGCGTGGTTTTTCCCGTGCCCGGAGGCCCCCAGAAGATGAGCGACCCAGTATCGTCGCGGTCAACCTGCGTGCGCAGCGGCTTGCCGGGACCGATCAGGTGCTCTTGCCCCACGTACTCGTCCAGCCTGCGCGGACGCATTCGGTCGGCCAGAGGACGGGTCCGATCGGCGGCGCTGCCTGCATTCGGGATGGGCTGAAACAGACTCACGACTTGGCCCCAACCACAGCTACCTTCAGCTTAACCAATATAGATGACAAGACAAACGATGGGACTCGATAAAGGCCAGAGGTTCGGCGTCTCGGTAAGCGACTGAGCGTCTGTGCCAGTGATTGAAACGTCGTAGGAGGGCCCTACGAAGCCGAATGACGCGTGATTTTACTGCGCAGGATGCTTTCCTTGGGCGCGGCTGCGATCGTCGCTGCCAGGGCGTTTCCGGCTCGGGAGAGGATATTTTAGGCGACCATCCACGGCTGAAATCTGCCATGGAACCGTCCGACGGTCGAGTATGTACAAATAAGAACCGCGGAAATATAAGTACCTTGGCTCAGAGCGCCACTTCCTTGGTCGAGTCTACAAACTGAAGTTCGGGTGCCGTGGGCAGCGCGCCAATTTCCGCCGCGTAGCGATAGAACAACCGCAAGCCCTCCAGGCACCCGGCATCGAGCTGGTAGTGGATGTTATGGGTTAAGTAGCTCTGAACATCGGCTTCGGATATTTCCAGACGCGGTGCCCACTCGCGAGCGATCTGGCTGACGCGGGACGGTTCCAGCCCGTGATCGCGCGAGTTCTGAAACACTGCGGGCAGGTCCAGCGAAGGGACCGCTTCCTCGAACGCGGCTCCGCGAATGGCCCAGAAAGCGAAGACAAACGGCTTGCCGGTATGGCGAATCCATTCTTCCGCCAGGTCCAGTGTGTGGTAGCGTGCGCGGTCAATCTTGAGAGCCGGATCCCCAATCAGCAAGCCAGCATCGTGCTTGGCCAGCATGCGATCGATATCGGGTGCCATCGCAGCGAATGTTCTGCCGCCACCCAGCCACTTCTCGACCAGGACTTTCGTCAGCGCGACTGAAGTCATCGAAGACGTATCCAGCGCGATGCTGCGAACTTTCTCGATGGGAACTTTGCTGACTAACAGAATGGAGCGCACGGCTCTGCGCGAAGCGATGGCGACTTCGGGCAGTACCTGAAGACCGCGAATCTCGGCATAGGCCGCCGCGGGAATGATCCCAATATCGGCTGAACCGTCCGCCAGCGAACGGGCACATGCCGAAGGCAAGGTGTAAGAGATATCAAACTGGCGACCCGCCTCTCCGTGTTCGAAATCCCACATCAGGGGAGCAGTATTAAGGTAGGAAATCGCCGAAATGCGCAAACTTCGCATGCTTTCCACAAGTTTAGCAGACCATGGCGACGACTGACCTGGACACGGCTCTGCGCGGATCATCAGAGTCCGCTCGGAGTTCCAGGTGTCAAACGCCGTCGTATGCTCAGCCACCGCGCAACTCGCCGAACGGCTGGCCATTGCGCTTGCCCCCGGCCTGGGTCCGACGAAAGCGCACCAACTGGCCGAACATTTCGGTTCCGCCCGCTTCGTTAACGGAACTGGAGAGCACCCGGATTCGAGCTGTCTGTGCCCAATGGTTAGCCACTGTAATTCAGCCGAGTTCAGCGCGGGAAGAGATCGCAAGCGCGGCGCCAGCCGGCGTAACCATGCTCTCGATGGACGACGCTTCTCCTCCGCCGTGCCTGAAAGAAATTTACGATCCTCCACTGATCACGCGCGTTCGCGGCAATCCTGAGGTGCTGACCAAGCCGGGTATAGCGATGGTAGGGGACGCGGCCTCCGACGCCTGCGGAGCTGGCGTGGCCGAGCGGCGGGCATGCGATCTGGCCGCCCAAGGATTGGTCATTATTATTAATATTAGTATTCGTGATGAGTGGGTTGGCCGGTGGTGTCGACACCGCCAGCCATCGTGGCGCCATCTCCGCCAAAGGCAAGACGGTCGGGGTTTTTGGCACGGGCGTCGACCTGATTTATCGCCAAGAAAATTCGCCGCTCTCGGAGCAGATTCTGGCAGTTGGCAGCGCTCTGATCTCTGAGTTTCCCCGGGGAACATTTGCCCCTTCGCAGAACTTTCCCATCCGTAACCGGATCATCCGCGGAATGTCGGTGGGCGTAGTGGTCGTCGAAGCCGCGGAATATCCGCCACGCGCATCACCGCAGGCTGTGCGCTCGAACAAAATCGCGACCTGTTTGCGGTGCCCGGCAACGTCACCAACAGAAATTCCTGGGGACCGCACACCCTCATCCAACAGGGCGCCGTGCTGGTGGCGACCTGGGAAGACGTAGGGGAAGAACTTCCAACAGAACTTAGGACTTACTTTGACTCCGCCCACCTCGCCTGAATCCGCGGACAATTCCTCCGCATCTCTATTCCGAGACCCAGGGGCTCCCTCCTCTCGAAAAGCGAATCCTGAGCCTGTTGAAGGCCGACGAAGCGACGCACATCGATGAGATTGCGAGCGCCTGCGCTCAGTGAACTGGAATATCACCTGCTGTGGGCACGGGATCTTCAATTCCTGATGGTTGACGAGTGCAAGGCCTTGGAGGCCAAGATTCTGCAAGTTCAGCGCGTGCTGACGTCGTTCGTTCAGCGTCTCGAGCGACCGGTTGTGGCTAGAAGCTAGCAGCTAGAAGCTGGAAGCTTTCGGCCGGTAACTTGTTGCTTTCTGCCCATTCGTGCTAGCTTCGAAAACGGACACTACGGAAATTGAGGATACATTGTCAAAAGGTTTAGTCATCGTCGAATCGCCAGCCAAGGCGAAAACCATCCAGAAGTATCTGGGGAAGGACTTCACTGTCGAGGCTTCGCTCGGCCACGTGAAGGATCTTCCCAAGAGCACTCTGGGTGTGGATATCAAGAACGACTTCGAGACGGATTACGTTGTCATCCCTGGAAAAGAAAAGGTTGTGGCCCGGCTGAAAAAGCTGGCGGCCGCGGCCGATGCAATTTATCTGGCGCCTGACCCGGATCGCGAGGGCGAGGCCATCGCCGCCCACCTGGCGTTCGAACTCCGGGGAGATGGCAAGAAAGCGAAGAAACCCAAGAAGCTGAAGAAGGGCGAGGTGGGACCTCCGCCCCGCATTCAGCGCGTTACGTTTAACGAAATCACCAAGCGTGCGGTGCAGGCGGCTTTCGAACATCCGCGTGCCATCGATCAGAACCTGGTGGACGCGCAGCAGGCTCGGCGAGTGCTCGACAGGCTCGTGGGGTATCAGGTTTCTCCTCTGCTCTGGGACAAAGTGCGTCGCGGCCTGTCCGCGGGACGCGTGCAGACGGTTGCGCTGCGTCTGATTGTTGAACGCGAACGCGAAATCAAGGCGTTCGAGAAGAAAGAATATTGGACGATCGACGCGCACCTCGCGGCCAGCAAGCCGCCTTCGTTTGACGCCCGCTTTGTGGGCAAGGGCGAAGAGAAGATTGAAGTTACAAACGGAGAAGATGCGGAAAAGATCCGGGCCGCGCTGGAAAAGGCCGGCTGGGTCGTGCGGTCGGTCGACAAGAAAGAGCGTCGCCGCAACGCCGCGCCTCCCTTTACCACCAGCAAGTTGCAACAAGATTCCTCGCGCAAGCTTCGTTTCAGTGTGAAGCGCACCATGATGATTGCGCAGCGCCTGTACGAAGGCGTGGAACTCGGCGAAGAAGGATTGGTCGGTCTGATCACCTACATGCGCACCGATTCCACCCGAGTCGCGCCCGAGGCGATCCAGGAAGTGCGCGAATACGTGGGCAAGGAATACGGGCCCACCTACCTGCCCGAGGCGCCCAACACGTTCAAAGAGAAGAAAGACTCGCAGGGAGCGCACGAGGCGATTCGTCCGACTGCGGCGATGCGCCATCCGGACCAGATCAAGCAGCACTTAAAAGAAGATGAGTTCAAAGTCTATAAGTTGATCTGGCAGCGCTTCGTGGCTTCGCAGATCAATCCTGCGGTCTTCGATCAGACTACGGTCGACATCGATGCGAAAAATGGCAAAGACGTGTTCTGGTTCCGCGTGACCGGATCTGTTCTCAAGTTCGACGGATTTCTGCGAGTCTACGAAGAATCGAAGGAAGGCAAGGACGAAGAAGACGAGGAACTGAAACACAAACTGCCCGCGCTCGAAGCCGGACAGAAACTTACGCTCAAGGAATTGAAGCCGGAACAGCACTTCACCGAGCCGCCACCGCGCTACAACGAAGCGTCATTAGTGAAGGAGCTCGAAGAGCGCGGCATCGGCCGGCCGTCGACCTACGCTGCCATTCTCTCCACCATTCAGGAGCGGCAATACGTGCAGAAGGTGGGCGGAAAGTTCTCCCCGACGGAGATTGGTCTGGTCGTGACCGATCTGCTGGTCGAAAACTTCCGCGATATTTTCGACGTGCAGTACACGGCGCATCTGGAAGAAGAACTGGATCAAATCGAAGAGGGCAAGGAGACCTGGACCGACACCCTTGGCGAGTTCTATAAAAAGTTTCAGAAAGATCTCAAATATGCCGAAAAGCATATGGAGAACATCAAGCGGATGGAGAAGCCCACCGACGAAAAGTGCGAAAAATGTGGGGCGCCGCTGGTGATTAAATGGGGCCGGCACGGGTCCTTTTATGCTTGCAGCACCTACGATAAGGAAGATCCAAACACCTGTACCTTCACCAAAGAGAATCCGATTAACTTGCCTGATCTTGATTCGGCCGACGTGCAGGAGACTACGCAGGAGGAATACTGCGAAAACTGCGGGCGAGTGATGGTGCTGAAGCGCGGGCGCTTCGGGCAGTTCATGGCGTGCACGGGATATCCCGATTGCAAGACCACGCGGCGTCTCGATCAGGGCAAGAAAGTCCCCGACATTCCACTGGACGAAGTCTGCCCGAAGTGCGGGCGCAACATGATGATTCGCCACGGGCGCTATGGCGAGTTCACCACCTGCAGCGGCTATCCCGAATGCAAGTACGTGAAACAGAACTTCATCGGGGTGAAGTGTCCCGAGTGCAAAGATGGCGAACTGGTTGAAAAGCGCGCTCGCAAGGGGAATACGTTCTATGGCTGTGGGAACTATCCGAATTGTAAGTTCACCTCAGCGCACAAGCCGATTCCCGAGAAGTGCCCGAGTTGCGGCAGCGAATATCTTGTTGAGAAATTCCTAAAAGCCGGGCCGGTGATCGCATGCCCCAATAAGGAATGCGATTTCGAGCGGGCGGCCCCGGCGACGGAAGCGGCGGCGACTACGGCGTAGAATCCGGGTTTGCACAAGTTCCAAATTCCAGTCTTGAGGTGGTTTCATGTCCAAGAAGGCGACTACCGCCGATGCTCAATTGATTCTGCAACTCTACGATCTGCGCCGCGAACCCGAAATGCGAAAGGCGCGCAGCTGGTGGATCGGCGAATTCTGGCCGCAGAATGCCGACGATTTTTCAAAAGTTGCTGGGAACACGGGCTCGCCGGAAAACAATTGGCTGCGGCAAGTGGGAGGCTACTGGAGTATGGCCGCGTCATTCGTGCTCCAGGGAGTCTTGAACGAAGAGCTATTCCTGCAGCCTGCGGTGAGCGGCGAAATGTATTTTCTGCTTGCCAAGGTGCATCCGTTTCTCGGAGAGCTGAGAGAAAAAATGGAGGATCCGCACCTGTTTGGCAACATCGAAAAGGTCATTACCGGGTCCAAGTTCGGCCGGGAACGGCTGAAGTTCACGCTGAAGCGGGTCGAGATGCTGCGCCAGAAGCGAGTCGGGCGATAGGGTAGCTTCCGTGCTCTTGGCTCCTCCCGTTTAGCAAAGCCACGTCATCCTGAGCGGAGCTGGTTGTTTCGAAGGCCATTGCACTGCTGGTGAGCGCATAGATTGCTTAATTCAGGATGGCCAGGATCTCGCAAATCGATTTCCCAAAATCTGATCAGACCGGCGCCTGGCCACAGACTGTGCTTTCTTAATTTTCGCTTTTCCGTCTTCGATAATGGTGTAATGGGCTTGTAGGGCTCGGGAGCTAGAAGCTAGAAGCTGCTCATCTGTTATCCTAATCGATTGTGCGGATGATCTGGTGGTTTCTGATACTGGGAGGGAGCACACTGGTCGTAGTGTGTGTAGCCATCGCCCTGTATATGCATTTGCGGCGGAACCTGCAGAAAGCCCATTCCTCGCACGAAGGAACGTTGACCGAAGTAGAACGCCCGCGCCAGCCGGACAGCATCGAACGCTGAAGTCGGTGTGCGAATTGGAGGTCAGTGATGGAAAAATCTGCAATTCATCCTCTCGTTACTCCCCAGGACCGGGCACTGGATGCATCGCGCCAGGTTGCGCTGGTGGTGGGCGCAAGTCTCGTCGTGGCGCTGTGTGCTCGTATCACAATTCCGTTGATGCCACTGACACCCGTACCGCTTACGGTGCAGAACCTTGGCGTCCTTGTTGTCGGTTTACTGTTGGGCAGCCGGCGCGGGTTCGCGGCGCTTGCGCTTTATCTGGTCGAAGGCGCGGTCGGCTTGCCGGTGTTCAATCCCACCGGTCCAGGCGGGCTTGCTCAATTGCTCGGGCCAACCGGCGGATTTCTGATGGTTTACCCGTTCGTCGCCTTCCTGGCGGGCTATGCTTTTGAGCGCGGAACGAAAAGCTTCTTGCGGGCAGCGACGGCGGGACTTCTGGCTGAGATCTTGCTTTTCGCCGGAGGGATGAGCTGGCTTTACGTATTCACGCATTCGCTGTCTAAAGCTGCCTATCTCGGCCTTTACTGGTTCCTGGCCGCTGAGGTCATCAAAGTGATGGTTGCCGCCGCCATCGCCACTCGCTGGCGTCGTGGTTCAATCCCGCAAGTCCAGCACTAGATTCCGAGGAGTACAACATGACATCCGTATTCGAAACCGCCAAGGCGCCGGGCAGCAGCGTCCTAGGACAGGCCCGCGAGATTACCGTGGCCCACAGCCCGGATTCCGATGACGCCTTCATGTTTTATGGCTTGGCCACCAACAAGGTTCGCGCCGCGGGCCTGCGCTTCAGGCATACGCTCTGCGACATTGAAACGCTGAACCAGAAGGCTCGCGAAGGCGTCTATGACGTCAGCGCGATCTCGTTCCACGCCTATCCGTACGTGCAGGATAAATACGCATTGATGTCCTGCGGAGGGAGCGTGGGTGAGGGCTACGGGCCCATGATCGTCTCGCCGCGCGCGTTCACCGCGAGCGAAATCAAGACCAAGAGAATTGCCGTCCCCGGAAAGCTCACGACGGCTTACCTGGCTCTGCAACTGTTCGCTCCCGGGGTCGAGACCGAGGTGGTACCGTTTGACCAGATCATCCCGCAGGTGCTGGAAGGAAAATATGAAGCGGGGTTAATTATCCACGAAGGTCAGTTGACCTTCGACAAAGCTGGTCTGCACCGCATTGTGGATCTAGGCAGGTGGTGGCAGAAGGTGACCGGGCTCCCTCTGCCCTTGGGAGGCAATGCGATCCGTCGCGCCTTGGGCCCTGAACTGACGTCGGCAGTTTCGGCAGCATTGCGCGAGAGCATCCAGTATGCACTCGATCACCGCGAGGAAGCCCTGTCCTACGCAATGCAATTCGCGCGCGATCTGGATACGCAGTCCGCGGACAAATTTATCGGAATGTATGTGAACGAGCGCACCCTCGATTACGGCCCGGACGGCCGCGAAGCCGTCCGCCGCCTGCTCGATATGGGCCACAAGGCGGGGATCATCGGGCCCGAAGCAAGAGTGGATTGGGTCTGAAAAGAAGCTTTTAGCGCTCAGCCTTAGCTCTTAGCATTCGTGAGCGCCCCGGTCTTACGATCCTCCGAACACCGTTTATGTCCGCTCGTGCCGGCCGTGCAACTTTTGCCGGCTGGAGCGAAAAGCTAAGAGCCGAAGGCTAGAAGCTTGTCTTCCCAAACTCTTCTCATCGACGCCGACGACACGCTCTGGGAAAACAACGTCTACTTCGAGCGGGCCATCGCGCGCTTCATCTCGTTTTTGAATCATCACGAGTTCTCTCCTGAACGGGTGCGTGAGGTGCTCAACGACGTCGAGCGCGACTGCATTCTGAAGCACGGTTACGGGCTGCACAGTTTCGCGCATGCGCTCGTCGATACCTTTGAGCGCTTGAGCGTTGTGCCGGTCACGGCTGAGGCGCATGCCCAGATTCATAGCTTTGCTCACGCCATCGCAGATCATCCTCTCGAGATTCTGCCCGAAGTCTCCGAAACCCTCGAGTACTTGCAGGAACGGCATCATCTGATCCTGATGACCAAGGGCGCGTTGCTGGAGCAGTCGGGGAAAGTCGAGCGCTCAGGGCTCAAGCAATATTTCGCCGCCGTAGAAATCGTGGCAGAGAAGGACGCGGCAGAGTATGCCCGGGTCGTGGAAAAATATGAACTCGCGCCTCGCTCGGCCTGGATGGTGGGCAACAGCCCGAAGTCCGACATCAATCCCGCGCTGGCCGCCGGATTGAACGCGGTTTTCGTTCCTCACGGAAATACTTGGATCCTGGAGCACGAGGAACTCAACGCGGCTTCTCCGCCACAGAAACTGCTCATGGTCGGCAGCTTTGCGGAACTGCAAGATCACTTCTGAGCTCTTGTCCTCTCTGCGGCCCTTCTCAACTGCTCAAAAATCGGCACCGTTTGGAAGCCAAACTCCTGCCGGAAGCGTGTAGCATCCAGCAAACGCGGATTTCCAGTCGCATACTCCCCGCCCAGCTTAACGCTGACATTCGCATTCAACTTCTCCACGTCGCACTTCAGGTCGCTCACGACGACCGATTCCGATGGCGCGTTATAGACGGAATGCATCGGAGAAGAAGCATCGAGCAACGTCACCAGCATTTTCGCAACGTCGTCGACGTGAACCAGCAGCACTCTCTCCGACCCTACATAAGGCAAGGCGATCTCGGCCGCATCGCGCGCGCCGAGAAACTCGAAGATCTGACTTCTCCAGGGAGACGATGTGGACTGTGCGCCAGGACCAATCACGCGCCCAATTCTCAAGCTGACAAATTCGATGCTGTGGCAATCGCGATAAGTATCACCCGTGCGCTCCACATAAAGTTTTGCAGCCGCGTAGAGATCTTCCGGAGCTGATGGGATCGTTTCCGAAACGACTTGATCCGCAGCGCAAGTCCCGTAAACACTCAACGAACTTCCAAAAATCATCCGGCGCACGCCAAACTGCCGTGCCGCTTCGAGCAGATTAAGGCTGCCATCGATATTGACCTGTGTCGCCCGCAAAGGTGCTCGCCCCGCCGCCGTCGGCAAGATGGCGGCTAGATGAATGATTGCGCCAATCTGCTCGGCCGCAAAAGTGTGCTCCAGTTGTCCGGCGTTGGTGATGTCACAAACGATGTCGCGACCCGACGCGTTCCGATCCGCGTCGGCGCTCGGGAGCGATGAAGTATCCAAAGAAATTACGTTGTAGCCTGAACGCTGTAAAAGCTTCCCCACGCCACGGCCAATGAATCCGCGGCCTCCGGTGACAAGTACGGAGCTGTTTTGGGATAGGTCCATGGCTCTCCGGTGGCGGAATCATCCCCCTCACCTTGTTTTATTCTTCGTCACTACCGCATCAAACTAACCAACACACGCTCTCCCCGGAGTCTTTCCCGCATGTTACGCTCATCTTGCTCTGCGATCTGGCGTGGCGATTCAGACAAACAATTTACGGCGGCTGTTGCACACGGTTGAGGCGCTCTCCGAGCTCGGGCCCGCCTTAACGGCGGAGCGTGACTTCTCGGAGACTTCGCGACTGATGCTGTCTGCCATCATGGAAGCGGCAGGCTCGCGCGAAGGCGTCCTCCTTCTGTTCCACGACAAGCCGGCGATGTTGACGTCCGCGGCGGCGCTGGGATTCGCGCTGATGCCGGATCCCGCCTTCATTCCTCTCCTTCCGAAACATGTGCACGCGCTTACCGCGGCGCGCGGACCCATCATCGTCAACTCTTCCACCTACTCGGTCTTCCTCAGTTCAAACGGCAACGTCGCACCTGAGCTGTTTAAATGCATCGCCCCGCTAAAAGCAGGAGGACGGCTGGCGGGAGTGGTCGCTCTCGGCCGTCGCCCCGGCGACGCCTCTTATGAGGACAATGAACTCGACGCACTCGAACTGCTGTGCAGCTATATTGCACTAGCGGTTCAGAATCATGCTTTGACGCAAAGCATCGCGCAGCGCGTGTCGGAAAATTTGCGCCTGATGGCCTCGCTGCATGGTTTCTACGATAACGCACTTGAGGCTTTCGCCACCGCCATCGACGTAAAGCATGTGAACATTCATGGTCATTCGCTCCGCGTCGGTCGCTATGCCGCAGCGATCGGCGAGGCCATGGGCATGGAACCCGGTGAAGTGGCCGCGCTGCGCAGCGCGGGATATTTGCACGACATTGGAAAAGTCGCCGTTGATCGCCGTTTGTTCGGCAAAGCGGGAGCGCTCGATCCGGAGGAGTTTCGCGAGATGGCCAACCACACGGTGGTGGGCCACCAGATCGTCAGCAGTGTGCAGTTCCCCTGGCCCAAGATTCCTGAGACGGTCCGCTGGCATCACGAACGCAGCGACGGTTCCGGCTATCCCGACAAACTCTTTCAAGATGACTTGCCAATGCCAGTGCGGATTATCGGTCTCGCCGATTCCTTCGACGCAATGACCAGCGCGCGACCCTATCGTGCTCCGCTTTCGGTGGGCAGCGCCCTGAGCGATCTGGTCCGCATGGCTCCTGAAAAGTATGATCCGAATGTCGTTCAAGGACTGTTGATTCAAGTGCGCCGCGACGCGGTCGGGAGCAACCGAACGCCATTGCTCGATACCATGTCAGTGAACATCGCGGCGACCGATATCGATCATCTCGCCGCCACTTTACAACACAAGATTTCGCGCGCGAAAGTGTACTTAACCAAAGGAATCGGCTCCTAGCGGTTCGAAATCCTGGCTGCTGCTCTCCCGTCCCTTCGGCAAACCTTTATTGCTCAGCCACTTGGAAGTCATCCCCGCACCATCTTCGGGAGCAACTTTTTCCGGGATGAGGGTTCATAATCAGGAGACCTGCTGCGCCCGGAGTGTTCATGAAATCCAACTTGCGGAAGCTAGCGCTGTTCCTGTCGTGTCTGAGCCTCGCCTGTGCGGTCCCGCAGTTGCTTGCGAAGAAAAAGGACTCTACTGATCCTGGCGCAAACGAGCAGAAGCGGGCGGTCCAAGCTCTCAATCGCCTTACCTTTGGACCGCGGCCCGGCGACGTCCAGCAGGTCACGGCAATGGGGGTTGACCGCTGGATCGACCTGCAGCTGCACCCGGAGAAAATCTCAGACAGTTCACTCGAATCCCGCCTCACCCCGTTCCGCACGCTGCACATGAGCTCGAAAGAAATCGTCGAGGAGTTTCCCGACAATCAGATCATCAAACAGGTGATGGAAGGCAAGAAACCGATGCCTTCCGATCCTGCAAAGCGCGCCGTGTTCCAGGTTCAGATTGCGCGCATCGAGGAGAAGAAGGAAAAGAAAGCGCAGAAAGAGGAAGCCGTCGCTAGAGTTGCTGTCGCACAAGTTGTGCCTGCCGCATCCGACATGGCGAAGACCGCCGAAGAACTCGCCGCCGCCGCGGGGGCCCGCGGAGATGCAACTGGCAATGCACCAAATAACCTCGCCGAGGGCAACTCGAGGAACCCGGCCAGCATGGACTCGACGAACACCAACGCGATGAGCGCCTCGGATAGCGACACGCGCTCGGCGAGCGCGCCCGCTAACGAACCGTCCATGGCGCGACCTGCGGGAAAGGTTACGATTGGCAATGACGCGGAAGCCCGCCGTCGCGAAGATCGTCTCTATGCCGACCTAAAGATCCAGGGACTCATCGACCTTCGTCCCGACCAGCGCTACCAGAAAGTGATGGCGATGTCGGCCGACGACCAAATTGCGTTTGCCGATTCGCAGCGCGGTGGCAAGGGGCAAGATTTTCTTGCGGGCATGAACCCCAAGCAGAAGGAAACGCTGCTCGCGATGAACAATCCGCAGGGGGTGGTGGTCGACGAGCTTCTTCAGGCCAAGATGCTGCGGGCGATCTATAGCGAGCGTCAGCTGGAGCAAGTGATGACCGATTTCTGGTTCAACCATTTCAACGTGTTCGCCGGCAAGGGTCCCGAGCGGCTGTTCCTCAGCAACTACGAGCAGGACGCGATCCGCCCGCACGTGCTCGGCAAGTTCGAAGATTTGCTGGTCGCGACGGCCAAGAGTCCGGCGATGTTGTTCTACCTTGATAACTGGTTGAGTGTGGGACCGGACTCTAGGCGTGCGCTCGGAATCCCAGACCGGCCGATGCCACCATACCGCCCCTACGGAGGTCCGCGCCGCTTTCCGCAGCCAGGTCCGAATGCGAAGCGCAAACCGAATAGCGGGCTGAACGAAAACTACGGCCGTGAGTTGCTGGAACTGCACACGCTCAGTGTCAACGGAGGCTACTCGCAGCGCGACGTTACCGAGGTCGCCAAGGTATTCACCGGCTGGACCATCGAGAAGCCCAACGAAGGCGGCAGTTTCAAGTACGATCCGGGCATGCACGAACCCGGACCTAAATTTGTTCTCGGACATCACATCAAGCCCAAAGGCGAAGACGAGGGCAGGGAAGTGCTACACCTGTTGGCGACCAGCCCGCAGACCGCACATTTTATTTCGCTCAAACTGGCGCAGCGCTTTGTGTCCGACGATCCGCCCCCCGCGCTCATCGATCGCATGGCGAAGACATTCGAGAAGAAGAAAGGCGACATCCGCGAAGTCCTGAGCACGCTGTTTCATTCGCCCGAGTTCTGGTCGGATGGCGCCTACCGCGCCAAAGTCAAAACTCCATTCGAGTTTGTCGCCTCGGCCGTGCGCGCCACCGGCGCCGACGTCGACGATGCGATGCCCCTGGCGCGCCAACTGGGAAACATGGGCATGCCCCTCTACGGAGCGCAGCCGCCCACGGGATATTCAATGAAGGCCGAGACTTGGGTGAGTTCGTCTGCGCTCTTGAACCGCATGAACTTCGCGCTCGGGCTGACAAGCGGCAAAGTCCGCGGCGTCAAGGTGGACGCGGTGCAGTTGGCGGGGGGACCGCCTGCGCCGGCAGACGCGACGCTCGCTCTCTCTGCTATGGAAATCAGGTTACTTGGCGCCGACGTGTCGTGGCAGACTCACGAGTCGATCATCGCTCAGATTGAAGCGCCGGAGAAGGCCGCTTCCGCGCGGGCGCAACCGAATCCGCAGCGCAAGCCAGCCGACGTCGTTCGTCCGCCCGATTCCGGCACGATCGCGGGATTGCTGTTGGGTTCGCCCGAGTTTCAGAGAAGATAGCTTTTGGCTCTTAGCCATCAGCCGAATCTGATTCTCGAAGCAGTAGGGAAAGGATCTTTGCCGTTGGGTGAGATCGAGAGCTAGGAGCTAGGAGCTGTCTTTATGTCGATTACTCGTCGCGTCTTTCTTCGCAACAGCGCGCTCGCCGTGGTGGGGACGGCGGCCGTGCCGAGCTTTCTTACTCGCGCGGCTTTTGGCGCCGTCGACGCCGGCGCGCGCCACAAGCGCCTGGTGGTTATTTTTCAGCGAGGCGCGGCCGATGGACTGAATATCGTTGTTCCTCACGCGGAAGCACCGTACTACGCTTTGCGGCCCAGCATCAACATCCCTCGCAAGTCGGTCATCGACCTGAATGGATTCTTCGGGCTGCATCCGGCGCTGTCGGCGTTTCAGCCGCTCTGGCAGCAGGGTCAGCTGGCCATCGTGCATGCGGCGGGATCGCCGGACACGACGCGCTCTCACTTCGATGCGCAAGATTTCATGGAAACCGGCACTCCCGGCGTGAAAGTCACCGAGGACGGATGGCTCAATCGCTCGCTGCATAACATGCCAGCAGCGCAGCGCTCTGCCTTTCGCGCGATTGCGCTCGGGCCATCGCTGCCGCGGGTCTTGAGCGGCTCGGAACCGGCGGTCGCGATGAATAACATCAACGACTTTTCGGTGGGTGGAAGAAATCCAAAAGCGTCTCCAGCGGCCACCGCGTTTGAGGCGATGTACGACCACTCGTCCGACAGCGTGTTGCACGGCACAGGAGAGGAAACTTTCGACGCGGTCAAAATGCTGAAGGCTGCTGACCCGGGAAAATATACGCCGGCTCTGGGCGCCGAATATCCCAAGGGCCGCTTCGCAGACGGCTTGCGGCAACTGGCGCAGCTGATCAAAGCGAACCTGGGTGTGCAGGTGGCGTTTGCGGACATCGCCGGCTGGGATCATCACGTCAACGAGGGCGCAACCGAAGGCCAGCTTGCCAACGTGCTGAGCGATTTTTCGCAATCGCTCGGTGCGTTCTGGACCGATCTGGGAGATCTGGGCGAAGACACAGTAGTTATCACTATGTCGGAGTTTGGTCGCACCGCGCGCGAAAACGGCAACCGCGGTACAGACCATGGTCACGCGAATGTAATGTTCGTGTTGGGCGGTCCGGTGAAGGGCGGCAGGGTGTATGGCCGCTGGCCCGGGCTTGATCCGTCGCAACTCTACGAAGGCCGCGACTTGGCCTTGACGACGGACTTCCGCCAGGTGATCGGAGAAGCGGTTGCCCGTCACATGGGGAACAAGAATCTGGCTGCCGTGTTCCCAGGGTTCGACAATCAGCCGGGGAAATTTCTGCGCTATCTCGGCTGAGTCATTGAGATCAGGCGACGAGCGAGTGGCCGGAGAATGACTCCGCACCATGAACAGCTCGTGGCCGCGTGTGATCGATCCACGCTTCCGCGGCGAGAAACGTGATTGTGAATCCAAGCCAGAAGGCGATTCCAAAGAACTCGTGCGGAGTCAGCCGGCGGAAGGCAAAAAACATTCCGACAATCGGCCGCGTCGTAGCCACTCCCAGAGCTACCGCGTAAGCGCGAATCATCCACTCGCGATGCCGGGCTGGTTCTTTTCGCCGGATGTGCAGGTAAGCCTTGATCAGACAAATCAGAAACACGATGGCGAACAGCGTAGTGGCCGCGCTCTCGTTGGGTCCACCAATATTCATCTTGTAGCTCATGACCAGCGCGGAGACTCCGATGATCAGCCCGCATGCGACCAGAATCCTTCCCATCCAGCGATGCAGCTGCAAATGCTTTCGTCGTATGCTGGACACGAACTGCAAGGACGCGAGCACCAGGAATAATCCTCCGACCAGAATGTGTGCCAGAGTCAACGCCCTGTGACGTGCGAAGCCCGCATCGAGGGCGGCGGCTGGCGACGAACTTCCCGAGCCGAGGTGTCCTGGCCAGAACAAGACAACCGAGCGCCGGGTTACGGCGGCAACCCCGATGACAATCAGAAAGATGACGGCGGCCCAGACGAAGCCAGCTGAACGTTTTGATACCGGCATAAATTCTCTCCGCGAATCCGTCCGCAATTTATTATACACACTGTATGATCAATATGTAAAGCGAACCGGGAGCAGCCCAACTTTGGCGTCGGTGAACGGAATAGAATGGGCGTCGTGAGGCGGTCCGGGCACCTGAGGAGCCCGTCAAACCTCAGACTTCAATCAACACATCGCCGTTTTCAATCTTCAATGGATATACCGCGACCTTGGCATTCGCGTTGTGCGCGGCCTCGCCGGTTTTCGGGTCCCACTCCCAGCCGTGCCAGGGACAGACGACTTTCCCATTCTCGATCATTCCCTGACCGATGGGGCCGCCGCGGTGCAGGCAGAGGTTGTCCATGGCGCTGTAGTCGCCATTCAGGTTGGCGATGCAGATGGTCTTTGCGCCGCAGGGAAATTCTTTGGCTTGGTTCACGACCGGGAGTTCGGATTGGGTGGTGAGTTTGGTGAACTCTGGCATGGGTTGTCTTCTTGGGGGGATGCTGCCGAGCTTTGCTCGGCCCGCCGCCGAGGCGGCTGTCCCCACCTGGTTCGGATAAAGCCCAAAGCTAATAGCTGAGAGCTTAGAGCTATTTCGGCTGCAGCGTTTGCGCGATCATGACTTGGCGCTTGAAGTTCTCGACCATGTTGGGATCGAGGCGGACGGCGGTCGGCTTTTTCGCAATTGTCATGGTGTCAATCTTGTCCTGCAGCTTGAGCAGCGCGTAGAAAAGATTCTCCGGGCGCGGCGGGCATCCGGTGACGTAGACGTCGGTCGGCACGATCTTGTCCACGCCTTGAAGCACCGCGTAAGTATTGAACGGGCCGCCTACCGACGAACAGGCGCCCATCGAGATCACCCACTTTGGATCGGGCATCTGGTCGTAGATGCGTTTGACCACCGGAGCCATCTTCAGCGTGACCGTGCCGGCGACGATCATCAGGTCGCTCTGCCGCGGGCTGGGACGAAACACTTCCGAGCCGAAGCGCGCGATGTCGAAGCGCGAGGTGGACGAGGCGATCATCTCGATCGCGCAGCAGGCCAGGCCAAACGTCATGGGCCAGACCGCCGACTTGCGCGCCCAGTTAAAGACGTAGTCCACCGTGGTGATCAGGAAATTCTTCTCGAACTTGTTTTGCAACCAGGCCATGAATGGTCCTCGCTGACAGATCTCGCGAAGCGCTACACTGGCAGTCTAGGTAAGGCGGAGAGCAGTGTCAATCGGGCAGTCGGTCGCGTCAAGCCTCGTGCTCAGGCAAGCGAACGGCTTCGACAGCGCGTTTTTCATAGCGACCTTACTGCGCGATGTCGAACACCGAGGTGCGGCCCATTCGCTTATCCGCCCAGCCCAGAAAATATTTCATGTTGGGCGCGTCGGTGTGCCCGCCGTCGTGCTGACGCCAGGCAAGCTGGCCTTGAAGCAGGCCGGTATTCATCGGGGGCATCTGGGGAGGATCGGGCATGGGGGTGAGGCCGATGCCGCCGAGCAGAGGCCAGACCGGGCTCGCCGCGACCGTCGCCCTCCAACTGCCTTCATGGTCGAGCCATTTGGCGTCGCCCTTCTCGGGGACGCCGTAGCTGATGAAAGTGAGTCGCGGCGCGCAGAGGGCGATGAGTTCGTTGGAGTCGACGGGAATGTCAGCGGCGTTCTTGCTGCCGAAGGTCGCATCGGAGGCGCCGTACTTCATGAAGTTGCCGGCCATCCAGTAATATTCTCCGCCCGTGAGGCTCTCGACGGCTTCTCCGAAATTTCGCTGCAGCAGAGTGGCGCCGCCCTTTCCGGAGGAGCCGACGAGCGCGGCCGCAAACCGCGGATCAAACGCCATGGTGACCAGGGCGGCTTTGCCATAGCGCGAGACGCCCTCGATGGCAACATGCTTCCCGTCGACCGACGGATCATTTTCAAGATAATCGAGAACGCGTCCGGCACCCCATGCCCAGGCGCGCAACGATCCCCAGTCCTCGGGCCGGCGCGGCTGTCCGTGATTGGCAAGCCCGATGACGCCGCGAGTCAGTCCGGCGCCGTTGTCGGCCTGAATGCTCGCCGGATCCAGCAGAGCAAATCCCCAGCCGTCGGCGATCAACTCCCACGGATTGGGCGGGTCGCCATCGGCATTCGTTTGCGCAGGCTGAAACGGGCGGGGCATTTGCGGTTGGTACGCCGGATGCAGTTCAAAGATCTCTTTCAAAGAAGGATCCTGCTCGACGAGCAGAGACTTGAGGGCGCGGTTGATGCGCGCCAGCTGCTCCTCAGATGGTTCATTGGGCGCGGGAAAAGCCGCCGGCCCGAACATGATCAGAACCGGGACCGGTTTGTCTGGGTTCGCCGGAGTTACCAGGATCATGCGGATATTCACATTGATCTGCGGGTACGCGGAATTATCCACATGGCCGATGATCTCTTTTGCAATCACGGAACGAAATCCGACGCGCTCGCGATCGACCGTGGCGACCGACCAGGTCACCTGGGGAAGGTTGCCGGGCACGCGGCCATAGACACAGCAGTCGAATCCCTCGATAATTTCTGCCCGCCGTTTCGCCCAAAGCTGCGGGCTCGTAACTTTTTGTCCGTCATTCAGAGTAAGAGCGTCGGGCACATTCGAGAATGGATTCGCTTTGCGCTCGTCGTAGTTGGCGTGGTTGGGAGCTTTTTCGTCGCCGCTCGGTCCGGGACGCAAGGCGCGAATTCCGAGCTGCTTCATCATGTTCTGCTGATCCTGTTCGTCGGTGAAGGTGACGGGCGGAGCCGCCGGCTGAGGGGCAGAGTTCTGGGCCTCCGCTCTGGGTGCCGCTGTGCTCAGGCACGAGGTTAGCGGCAAAACGATGAGGAACAGGAGCGAACGAAGACTCGGCACACTGTCTCCAAGGATAAGGGGTGAACGGACCGATCTGATGTCCATAGTAAAGGCGAGAGCAGGATTGGAGCACGGAGGCGAATAACTTTTTCTTGGAGTTCCAGAAAATGAAAATCCCCACTTCTGGCGCGAGAAATGGGGCACCGTCGGGTTACGCGGCTTCTACCAGGTCCAGCACAGCCTTGCGCAGAGGCTTCATTAACGGCAACGAGGAGATGCGCAGAAGGTTTACGAGCAGGCTCAAGCTTTTCTCGAGCAACTTGCGGGTGCTCTGCTGGTGGGGAGAGCGGTCATAGAGCCAGAACATGATCAGGGCCATTTGATAGAGCCAGAGCAGGTAGGGCAGGCGCGGCTTCAGGTCGGAGGGGATTTTGGCGTCGCTGCCTTCGGCGGCGATGCGCATGTGCTCGATGGCGCCATCGCGGATGAGGCGCGACTCTTCGCTGAAGGGCGAAAGCGGGTCGGCGCTATCGGGCGCGTGGCGGAACAGCGCGGCGCAGAACTTGCGGTTGGGTGCGAGCAATTCGAGGCGCTTGTCGAGGACGGAGCGAATCCGCTCGCCCAGTTTCTTGCGGCCGGCGAGAGCTTCGAGCACCGGCTGGTTGATGGCCTGCTGCATCTCGGCGTAGAAGGCGAGCACAATGGCGTCTTTGGAAGAGAAATAATAATAGGCGCCACCGAGCGCCACTCCGGCCTGGGCCGCGATGTCGCGCATGGTGGTCTGTTCGAAACCCTTTTCGCGAAACAGTTCCATCGCGGCCTCGTAGATCTTGCGGCGCGTATCTTCCGCGCGCGCTGTGCCTTTGCTTTTGAGAGTCATGGTCCTCATTGTAAGTAGTCCCGAACGATCGATTCCGGTGCGTGGGATGTGACTGCGCAGGGTTCGAGTTCTACCTTGCGCAACTCACCGGCAATTGCTTCCGGATCTTCTGAACTCAGCCAGCGCGACAGCGTGTGACGGTTTTTCGACAGCGCGGCAAAGGCCTGGCGGGCCAGCGGCATCAGCAGAGGATGCGTCAGACGGGCCGCCCAGTCGCGGTATTCGACCATCGCGTAGAGAACCATGATCCAGGCGTGATCGTTCAAGTACACCGCGCCTTCGTCGCTGATGACCACGAGATCGTCTTGGCCGGCGATCTGGTCGAGCTCAGGGAAGAGCCGCTTGGATTTGTCGGAGCCCGCGGCGACGACTGCAATGCCGATCCATGAGCGCTGTACCAGGATCCAGTCTCTCAGGCGACGGCAAATCTCGCATTTCGGATCGTAGAGCACGTAGAGCTTTTCCATATCGTTCCTCCTTTCGGGTTCCGGCTTCGGCTACCCGGCCTCCGGACCGTCTCACCTTGGTATGGCAAGGTTGAGAACGGCATCGGGTGCGACGGGCGGGGGCGGCGTCACGGGGCGGCGCGGGCCTTGCGCGCTGCGGCGTATGCGGGAGAAGACGTAGAGATTGAAGAAGTGCATGCCGCCGAGGATGAGCAGGACCATCCCCATTTTGTCGCTGAGCAGTTCGATGGCGGCGCGCGATGTGTTGATGATCTCGGAGGTCTTCAGGGCGAGGGAGACGAAACCGATGTTGATCAGGTAGAAGCCGACGACCAGCAGATGGTTGACCGAGTCGGCCAGTTCGACGTTGCCGTGGAATGCGTCAACCAGAAAGATGCCGCCGCGCTTGTACAGCGTGCGGGCCACCCAGATAGTCAGGCTGACGCTGATGAAGATGTAGGTCAAGTAGGTGACGACGATGATGTTGTTGGCGGTGTTCATTGGGTCCTCCCCGGGCAATGTTGAACGTGTTCAAAACCACTGTAGACCCAGGCGGGAGGCGCGTCAAGGAGATAATTGAACGTGTTCAAAGTGTAACGATTTCAAGGACTTGCTAGACCGGGGACGATCCCGCAAACGCGACGATATCCGCCAGCATGCGATCCCTATGCGTGTACGGCAGGGCGTGTGCGGCATTCTCGTATACCAACAACCGGCTGCCTGCCATGAGTTCGTGAGTCGGGTGTCCGGTCGATTCCAGCGGGGCCGATTTGTCGATGTCGCCGTGCAGGATCAGAGTGGGTGTTTTGATGGTTTGGATCTCGGGGCGGAAATCGGTTTCCATCATGGTCTTGTACAGCTCGGAGAGCACCTTGATCGAGCACCGGTCCAAAATCTGGCGGGTCCACCAGTCCAGGATCTCAGCCGGAACCGAGTTCTTGGAAACACCGAAGAAATCCGGCGCGGCTTTCACCACCTGGCTCGCGAAGTCCACCTTAAACGACGCGAGAGTCTTCTCGAGACTCTCCCTGGATGCGCCGTCCGGATGGTCGTCGGTCTTCATATTAAACGGCGTCGTGGGCGCAATCAGGACAGCATGAGCGACGCGCCGGCTGCGGTAGCGCGTCAGATATCGAACCACTTCCGCTCCTCCCATGGAGTGGCCGACCAGGACGACATCCTCGAGATTGAGCGCATCCATGACGGCGGCGATGTCGTCGGCGAGGGTGTTGAAATCATACCCGCTATTGGGCTCGTCGGAGCGCCCGTGACCGCGCCGGTCGAATGCGACGCAGCGCCATCCCCGCTCCGAAAGAATAGACATCGGGATGTCCCACCAATCGGAGGAAAGCGCCCATGGCGCCACGAAGACGATCGCCCGGCCAGATCCCCAGTCTCGAAAACGAATCCTGGCCTTATCGCGGGTGTCGATCAAAGAGGACCGGGGAGCGAGGCCAGTAGGTTGCTTGGCGGCGGAAGCGAGGCTCCCGCTCGCAAGGGCCACAATCATCGATTTCAGCGCGGATCGTCTTTCCATGCCGAGATGGTAGACCGGTGGCGCGGTGCCCACAATTACCTGCGAGGTAATGTTCGATTTTCCGCGCAGTGAATAAAATACCCGCATGGCAGACGCAGCGACATCGGTTGGGCCGCAGATTCGCACCTGGCGGCAAACGCGCGGGCTAAGTCAATTCGAGTTGGCCAGCCGGGCTGGGTTCTCCGTCCGGCATGTCAGTTTTATTGAGACCGGTCGGGCCCATCCCAGCCGCGAGGCAATGCTCGCTTTGGGCGAAGTGCTCGAGCTGAACTTTCGCGAGCGAAATCGCCTCCTCGAAGCCGCCGGCTTCGCCCGCGTCTTTCGCGAAACACCTCTATCGGCGGACGAGATGGCTCACATGCGCGGCATGCTGCAGTTCATCCTCGATCGACATCTACCCTATGCCGCGCTCGCAGTGGACCGGCATTCGAACTGCCTGATCAGCAATCGGGCGGCCAGCCAGTTTTTCCCGACATTGATCTCGCCAGCGTTAAGAGCTTCGCAAAACAACGTTCTACGCTCCACGTTCCATCCGGAAGGCTCGCGCCGCTGGATCGTGAACTGGTCCGAGGTTGAATACCACCTATTGAGCCGCGCAGAGCGCGAACTGAGTTCGGCGGAAGACCCAGTCGGCGCTCGATTGCTGGCTGAGATCAGGAGCTACGCCAGCGCACCTACAGTGGCCGATTTGCACCCAGTGCCGCGTCCCGGCGACCTTTTGCTTCCGATCCACATACGCTTGGGAGATCTCGATCTACGCCTCTTCAGCACCATCATGACTTTAGGCACGCCGCAGGACGTCACCTTGCAGGAACTTCGCATCGAAACATTCTTCCCGGCCGATCAAGACTCGGAACGTTGCTGGCTGCGGAATTTTGCGGAGTGTGCGTCGCCCGCTCGGTCATAGGGCGACGGCTTTTGTCCCAACAGCCGAATCTCTACCAGGGTCAGCGACAATACCAACTTTGCCTGCATCGACAAGCTTCTCTCAGAGCACCAACGGCATGGACGCGGCACGAACGATGCGCTCTCCAAATAAAAGTATTACTGCTGGACGACCGTGCGCGTCGAACAGCACGGAACGAAGAATGCTCTGCGGCTTCTTCGGCTGTCCTATCTCAGGATTTTGATGAGAGGGCGGGCTGGCTTGCGTCGAGTTGTGCATGGAAGGAGCTGGGACGAGCGAGCGAGCATGCAACCGATGTTCTCGATGCCATCGCGGACCCGTGTTACCTCGAATCATGAATCAACGACAATAATCTAAGCTGGCGTTATCTGGCCGACTCGCTCATTTTGCACCGCTGCCTGAAAGGCAGAAACCCAAACATGCCTCCCCAGACCAAATTCGGGATGCAAACGGTGGTTACGGTAGGACGGTCATTTCTGTGAGATCACGATCCTCTTGTTGGTGTGTCCGTCCTGCTGTGACCGAGCAGACGGTCGAGAGAGCCAGCGTTAATGCGCCTCTCGTGTTTCACCGAGAACCTCCTGTCCAGTGGCGATCCTACGCATGGCGGAGGTTCCGATGCAGGGAGCGATCCGCGGGGACGCTCTTGAGGTCGCAGTCGCGCGCGCTGGCAGGGTTTACCTGGGTCGTCTTCAGGTTGATCTCGACCGTCTTCCGGTCGCGATCCGCGAAGGTGTAAGCCATGGAGCGGAACGAAAAGTCTAGATTCGAGCCGACGCCCGGGCCAGGTATGAAGTCGTCACGCGAGTGCTCGATAGCGTGCGCTCGGCGGGAGTCGAGAAGATTGTCTTCCCGGTGGACGCGCGGAAAACGCTGGTTGTGCAGGCTCAATGAGAGGGCCCGCCGCGCCTGGGGTTTGGAGACATGGCCCCGGCTCCGATAAAATAAGAGGTTCTGTGGATCCCTATGTCCCTGACTAAAGCCCAAGCCCTGGAGATGTTTGCCTCCGATGATCTGATCGGCATCGGGATGGAAGCGGATGCGGTGCGCCGCCAGTTGCATCCCGAAGGCGTGGTCACCTACATCATTGACCGCAATATCAACTACACCAACTTCTGCACCGAGTACTGCACCTTCTGCGCGTTTTATCGCCCGCTGAAGGGGCCGGCGGCGAAGGAAGGGTACATTCTCGACTTCGAGACGATTTACGAGAAGATCCGCGAGACCGTTGAGTTGGGCGGCACGGGCGTACTGATGCAAGGCGGTCTGCATCCGGATTTAAAGATTGATTGGCACGAGAAGATGCTGCGTGGGATCAAGGAGCGCTTTCCGCAGGTCCATCTGCACTGCTACTCGGCATCGGAGATCATAGCGATCGCGGAGTATAGCGGGCTTTCGATTCGCGATACGATTCTGCGGCTGCGCGATGCGGGGCTCGATTCGATTCCCGGCGGCGGCGCGGAAGTGCTCGACGACGAAGTTCGCTATAAGATTGCGCGGCTGAAATGCCTGACTGACGACTGGCTCAACGTGCATCGCACGGCGCACCAGATCGGGATGCGGACGACGGCGACCATGATGTTCGGCGTAGGCGAGAACCATGAAAATCTGGTGAACCATTTTCAGCGGCTCTACGAACTGCAGGAAGAGACGGGCGGTTTCACGGCGTTCATTCCCTGGAGCTTTCAGCCACAGAATACCGCTCTCGGCGGGCGCCACTGGGACGAGGCGACCGCGGTCGATTACTTGAAAGTTCTCGCCATCTCGCGGCTTTATCTTTCGAACTTCCTGAATGTGCAGTCGAGTTGGGTGACGCAGGGGCTCAAGGTCTGCCAGATGGGATTGCGCTTCGGCGGGAATGACGTGGGCTCGGTGATGCTCGAGGAGAACGTGGTGCGGGCAGCGGGAGTGAACAACTGCACAACGGAAGAAGAGTTGCGGCGGATCATTCGCGACGCGGGATTCCGTCCGGCGCAGAGGGATACTCTCTATCGGCAGTATTTCTTGAACTAAGCTTGGAATCGCTAAGGGGTGCGCGAGCGGGACGCTCTCGCGACTGCCGGTAAGATGCCGGCGCTACGGGGCGGCGGTTACTGCTTCAGAATCCAACTCGACATTTCATCCAGCGCTATCGGGGACATTGTCTCTTCGATCTGCGCGTATTCGGCGAGGGAGCCGGTTTTCGCGGTTTGGAAGAGAAGGTTGAGTCCAGGCAGTTCCTCGATTTCGAAGTGCCCGTTGCCACCTTGCTTTCAGGTTGTTGTCGGGCGCCTTGACAATGTGCAGGACCAGACGCAGTTCGGCGCCCCCCGCGCTGAGAGTTCCTTGCCAATCGCCGGCAATGTCTTGCGCCTGCGACAGGGCGGATGAGATCAGGAGCACCAGGAAGATCAGAATGCTTTTCATGACGTCCCCCTCCTCGGGCGGTTTCCTACGGGGCCCTGGACGTAGCGAGCTACGTCTCTACGAGAATTCGAAATCACGCGGCTAGAGTTCGCTGCGACGCTCCAGTTGTTTGTAGAACATCAGTGAATAAATCACGGGAATGAGGACTGCGACAATGACCGCAGTCACGGGAAGCCAGAACGGCGCTCGCAGAATCACCGCGACCAGGCCCAACAGTCCTCCAGCGAAAAAAGTCTTGGCACCCAGGCGGTGCGTGGCGTTCCATACTTGCTCGTTGGCGATCGTCCAGGGGGTGCGGATACCGACGAAGAAATTCCGTCGAACCTTGCCCAGCACATTTCCCAGCAGAGCGATCATCAGGCAGACGCCGCCCTCGATGGCGCGGCTGACGTCGAGCGCAACGCCCAATGCCGAGATCACAATCAGCAGCTGACAGTAGGCCAGCATCGCGACGATCATGACCATGATGTAGAGGTAGGTGCAGCGGAACGAATCAACTTCGAATTTTTTGGGCGACAGCCAGGGAAGCGCCGAAACCAGCAGGATGATGCCCAGCATCATGCCCGGGCCGTAAAAAAATAGCGACCACTTGGGGCCCCATCCGTTTACCTGACCATGCGCGTCCCAGTGGATCGGGACGACTGGCGGAAGCTGAGGGTAGGCCAGGATCGTTCCCGCCAGACTGGACAGAACGACGGCCGCCGCGGCCAGATAGTACTTCTGGTTAAGTGTCATCGAATTGGTCGTCATTTCCTGTGGTCCTTCTCTGAAGGCGCTTTTTCGGCGCCGTTTTTCTCACGCCCGTTTTCGTCGCCGCGAATCAGGTCCATCGCCCACGCCATCAAGTCCTGCACGACGGTGGTATTCAGCCCATACCAAATCTGCTGGCCGTCGCGGCGGCTGGTCAGCAGGTCCGCATCTTTTAATACTGAGAAATGGTGCGACATGGTGGGCTTGGTCATGTCGAAGCGCTGGGCCAGGTCTCCGGCCGTCATCTCGCCCCGCCGCAGCAGGCGGAGAATCTCACGGCGAGTTGGGTCGGCGATGGCTTTGAACGCCTGGTTGGAAGACGAGGTCATAGTTAGATCGTCATATAATTAGATGACTATCGAAATATACGAACAAAAAAGGGCTCTGTCCATGCCTCCATTGAGGACCCGGCGGGAGCACTTCTCTGAGGGACGCCTCCCTTTGATTTTCGGGTGTTCGCGGGCGAGGCGCACTCCGCCGCATGGAACTAGCGCGCTTCTTCGGGAACTATTTTCAACTCCAGCTTTTCGGTCCAGCGCAACACGGTTAGCGAACAGCTCACGCCGACGCGTACGTCGGTGAGGACGCGGTGCAGATCGTCGACCCCGGCGACCGGTTGGCCCTCTAGGGCAACGATGACGTCTCCTTCGCGCAGCCCTGCGCGCTTTGCCGGACTGTTTTCTTCCACGCCTAGCACCACGACTCCCATCTCCTTAGGGAGGTCGTAGAAGCGCACGACCCGCCGGTGAACGGGCACGGTCTGCGCCGAGACGCCAATGTAGCTACGGCGAATGCGGCCATCGCGCAAAAGCCGGCTGGCCACGAACTTTGCCGTGTTGATGCCAATGGCAAAACAGATTCCTTGCGCCGGCAGAATGGTTGCGGTATTCACGCCCACGACTCGTCCTGCGGAGTCGACTAGAGGCCCGCCCGAGTTGCCCGGGTTCAGCGAGGCATCGGTTTGAATCACGTCGTCGATCAGCCGCCCGGAGTAGGACCGCAGCGACCGCCCCAACGCGCTCACGACTCCCGCCGTCACCGTCGATTGAAATCCGTAAGGTGCTCCAATCGCGATCACGATCTGGCCCACACGCAGGCGCTGCGAGTCGCCCAGGGCCGCGGCGGTCAGGCCCGGTCCGCGAAGCTCATTCACGCGGATCACCGCCAGATCGCTCGCCGGATCGTCGCCGATCACCGTGGCTGGCATGCGTTCTCCATCGGCCAGAGTTACGCCTATGCGCACGGCGTCGTGCACCACGTGGCTGTTGGTGAGGATCAGGCCGTCCGGAGTGAACACGAATCCCGAGCCTCCCCCCTGACGCTCGCGCGGCTCGCCTGAACGCGTGCGGCCGGAACTCTGGTGGACTTCAATGTTCACCACTGACGGGCTCATGCGCTCGACCGCGCCCGTCACCGCCGTCGAGTAGGCGTCCAGCAGCGAGCCGTCCGCGTCCCTGGGTGTCGCGGCCTCATGCCCAAGGGCGGGTGTCTCGAGGCCATCGGAATCAGACTGATTCAGAGGCGCCGAATGCCCAAGGGCTGTTGAAAATACAGCTCCACTTTCTAAGGAATTCATGTTCGATAGATGCCGGTCGATCTAGGTTGGATTCAGGCCGTGGAGCTTCGCTCTGCCGAACAGCCGGGGGCGGCTGTCCCCATAGCAAAACAGCGAAAAAAAACCGGGACCGTTGATTTGGTCCCGGCTAGTGTTGGCTGGTTGCCCGGATAAACTTGAGTTCCTGTTTTCAAGTTTCAGGTTCTTGGTTGCGAGTGGACTTCGAAGCTGTAGTCATTTGCTGCTCACCCGAAACTCGAAATTTCAGCTACGCGCTGCGCCGCGGCCTTACCGTCAAGTCTCGCACCTGAGTCAGGATACTCGACATCTGCATCCCATTTAGTTGCGAAACAAAGGGTAAGAGTTCGGCGATAAATTGATCTTTCATCAATTCGTTGACTTCCTCCTGGCGGCTGCGTTCGCCGCCGCTGAGCAGATCGGGCACAGTGACCTCCAGTGCTCGCGCCAACCGTTCCAGGGAAGACAGCGTAGGCGTGGCTTTCTCGTTTTCAATTTTAGAAACGTAGGTGCGCGGTACGGACATGCGTCCGGCCAGTTGGCGTTGACTGAGCCCGTTGCGCAGGCGCAGCGATCGGATGGAGGTCGCGAGATTCAAATGTCCGCGACCGGTGCCGGGCACCGGCATCATCATTGGTGGCGCCACCATGATGGGTTCGGGTTCAGGTTCTTCGTCCAGCGACGCGTGGCAGCGTCGGCAATTATTGTTGGAATTACGAAACTGGACCAGCAGGCAATGATCGCATCGTACGACTTCCCGTGAATCTACCGGGGCAAGAGTCGTGGCCATCGGGTTGTGGGAGTGCCAGAGCGGGCTACTCCTTACAGCCTTGCAGGAACCAATTGGGGGACGGGTTCCGACTGCAGGCTCAATCTGCGGCATATGGCCTGTGGAAGTCAAGGTTAAAATGTTGGTACCCGCGAGTTCGACGGGCAAAAGCTAGAGACGACACCGCAAGAACCCGATAAAACGGGCGAAGACCATGATCAATCGCGAGTCTGCTTGGTGTTTACTAACTGTAGTCATGACTTGGTTATAAACAGGCAACTTCCAGACTCTAAGATGTCCACGAACTCCAACCACGACGCAAGCGTCCGCGGTATGGGGATCGTGAACCATGGCCTGGCTGAAATACGGCAGTCCCGAGCTGCCCTCAGTGGTCTCACCTATAATCGTGCCGCGTCCACTGTCTTTGAATGGCTCAACTAATTCTTCGCAGGCGGAAACGCAGCCGCCGTCCACGAGGAGAATCACGCGGCCGTCGAAAGCGCTCGGGCTGGGTTCGACAACGTCGCCACCCCAGGTCACGGGCGAACTACAAAGGTGGTCCTCTGGGGACCGCTCACAATGTTTTAGGAATGCCGGCATAGATGTTGACTTCTTGACCTCTTCCTTCTTTTGATCACATTCGGCCAAAGCCGCTCGGACGATCGTGGACTCTTTCCATTCGTGGTAGGGCTTGTTCATCAGCGCCTGAATAAGCCGTTGCGGCGCGACGCCGCCAGGATTGTTTCTCACGTCGATGATCAGCGTCTTGGCGCTCCGAAACTCCCTTACGAGTCCAGAGCACTCTGTTCGAACCACGGCTGGTTGAAGGCAGGAATGCGGACATAGGCTGTTAGGCCCGGTTTTAGCCAACGGCCATCGGTTTTTTGTCCGGGTTCTTTGAACTTTTCCCGGTCAATTCTGACATTGCGGTTGCCGTCCAAGGTCAGCGTGAACTGTTCGGGAGACAGATACGGAAGGAGAAATAGACTATGGCGCTGGGCGGCGGTGCTTGATGCAGAAATGTAGCGCTGTCGTTGTTGGAAAAACTCTTCGACCGGCGTGTCGTCAATGCTGGCAATGATATCGCCGGCCTTGAGGCTAGGCAGAAAGCTGCTCTGGACAACCCAGTATCCGCCGAGGGGAGCTGCATAAAACCTGAGAGGCTGACTGCTCTGGTCGAGCCAGGTATCCCAAAAGAAGGTGTGCCCGTCGTGCAGCTGAGAAACAAATTCTATCGTCGCTAGGTCGAATTGGCGGCGGTCGTCGGACGTCAGGGCCGTTCGCAGATAGGTCTTGTAAGAAACATCCAACCCTGGTGTCTGCAGACCATTTGCTGAGAAGAAATATCCCTGCACAAGCGAATAGACTTTCGACGCCGTGAACGTGCGTTCTTTTCTTCAGGGCTCAGTTTCGGACTGTCGCTCGCCTCCGC